>Ga0335080_10009113_pt1 | contig 10366 bp, 8 predicted proteins | sample Lox_Sample_34_FD_206720 | JGI IMG/M metagenome (GOLD analysis project Ga0335080, IMG submission 206720) | Soil microbial communities from Loxahatchee National Wildlife Refuge, Florida, United States - Lox_Sample_3.4 | ecosystem: Environmental > Terrestrial > Soil > Wetlands | place: USA: Florida... | reverse complement strand
GAGGTTACGCGACACGCTGAAATAGTCCCACGTTTGCAGCGCATCCAGCGTCTTGTGGTCGAGTTTCTCCGCTTCGCTGTACCTGTGGTAGTGGGATAAGTCGGAACTGGCCACGATCAGCGTGGTGTCCGCGTTCTCGTTCGCCAGGAGTTTCGCCAGCGATACTCCGAGGTCGCGGCTGCTCTTGTAGCTGTGGTCACCCATGATTACGGGCACAAGGGAGAATTCGCCCAGCACACGCTGGAGCCATGGCAGCTGGACCTCGAGCGCATGTTCCGCGTCCCGGCCTCGCGGGGTGTGCCCCCGATCCGACAGCCTGTGCGACGATTGCATTCCAGCGAGGCGATTCGCAAATTCCTTGTCCACGTGGATGGTGCCGAGCGGAGTCGTATACGCATCGCCGTCGTACACGGACGTAAAGCGGAACGGTTCGTAGTGCGAGGGCGCGATGACTACCACGCGCGCGTACGTCCGTCCTCTGAGCGCGGCGTAGGTGCATGCAGCCACGGGACCCGAATATTCGTAGCCCGCATGGGGAGCGACCACCGCCAGAATCGGCCCGTCTATCTGCGGCACGGTCGCTTCCGCTAGGTACTTGTCGATCATGCGGGTGAGGGCCCCGGGGTGGGCAGGATAGAACATGCCCGCTACGCCGGCTGCGCGTACTTTGAGATCGGCTGCTTCGAGGAGCGAATCGTGCATACCCGTGAGTGCGATGCTGAACATGAATCCTGGCATGACTTGCCTTCCAAATCTCCCGTTCCTGTCGTTCTCCCTACGCGTCCCAGATTCCCGGGACCGGGTGGTTGCAGAACCGGCATAGGCCGTTGCGGATCGACATCTTCCGCATGCTCATGCCGTTGCGCTCCACGACCGCCTTCCCGCATTGCGGGCAGTACGTGTGTTCCGCCGGATGTGCCGGGACGTTGCCGATGTAGACGTAATTCAGACCCTCGGCCATCGCGATTTCCCGCGCTCGCTCCAGCGTCGCCAGAGGAGTGACGGGGAGGTTTTTGAGGAGGTAATCGGGGTGGAACTGCGTGAAGTGCACGGGAACGTCCGTCCCGATATTTGTCCTCGCCCATTGGGCCAGACCACGAAACTGGTCATCGGTATCGTTTAGGGTGGGGATCACCAGGTACACGATCTCGGTCCATATGCCCAACTTGCGAAGGGCCACAATAGTGTCGAGTACCGGCTTCAGCTTTCCGCAGACGATTTTGTTGTAGAACGAGTCAGAGAATGCCTTCAGGTCGATCTTGACCGCGTCCATCCGGCCATAGGCCTCGCGCAGCGGTTCGTCCTGGATATAGCCGTTTGACACCGCGAGGCTGCGGACGCCGGCAGCGTGTCCCGCGTCGGCCGTGTCCATCAAGAATTCGCTGAAAACGATGGGTTCACTGTAGGTGTAGGCAATGGTCGGGCAGTGAAACTGGCCGGCCAGCTCGACGACGCGCTTTGGGGGAAGGTACTCGGCCGGGATCTGCTCCGGGCGAGACTGCGATATGTCCCAGTTCTGGCAAAACTTGCACTTGACGTTGCACCCGGCCGTGGCGATGGAGAAGGCTGTTGTCCCGGGGAGGTAGTGAAACAGCGGCTTCTTTTCGACCGGATCAACATGCGCTGCGCACACGCGCGAGTGAACAAGCGAGCAAAAGACTCCGCCGCGGTTCTCCCGCACGCCGCATTCGCCGCGCTGGCCATCGCCGACAATGCACACGCGCGGGCACAATTTACACCGGATCTTCTGATTGGGAAGTTTTTCGTAGAACCGGGCTTCGGTGACGAAGTCCATTTCGTCCTGCCAAAGACTTTCTGCAAGACCGGTATATCGCCGGTCGGCTTTCGGCTCAGTGATGCGGAACACGAAACACCGCAGGATCATGGGTCCAACAAATGGCCCATTCGGTTACCTTGACAACCCCGCGGTCCTGGTATACTTTGCAATGCAAAGTGGATTTTGGCCATGAACGACCTCAATAAAGCCCTGGGTGACATCAGCAGTATTCGCAGGCAGATGGCCCGCAGCACGGAGTTCCGCGGCTACGGCCCGGCGACATTGGCTGCGACAGGAATATTCGCTCTCGTGGCCGCGATGGCGCAGGCCGTTTGGATGCCGGACCCTTCCAAGGCGATTACGGCCTACCTGACGATCTGGATTACGACCGCGATCGTGTCTGCCGCGCTGATCGCCACCCAGATGCGCGCCCGAACGCGTCGCATCCACTCCGGCATGGCCGACGAGATGATTCGCATGGCGGTGGAGCAATTCCTCCCCTCGGCCGGCGCCGGAACGCTGATGACGATTGTGCTGGTGCGATTCGTGCCGGGCGCGTTGTGGATGCTCCCCGGGCTGTGGCAAATCATCTTCAGCCTTGGCGTGTTTTCGTCCTGCCGGTTTTTGCCACGCCCAATGATCTCTGCGGGCCTCTGGTACCTGTTCACGGGCCTGGTGTGCATCGGACTGGCTGACAACCGCGCACTTTCGCCGTGGGCCATGGGAGTCCCGTACGGAGCGGGCCAACTGCTCGTTGCGGCGATTCTGCTTTTCAACTCTCGGGAAGGTGAGGATGAAGCCTAAAACTCCAACGCCGCAAGAACGGAGCACCGAGGGGCGCTTTGCTTACGAAGGACTGGATCGCGTGATTCACGAACGAGCGCGGCTCAGTGTTCTCACGTCGCTGATCACCAATCTCCGGGGATTAACGTTCGGCGATCTCAAGCAACTCTGCTCTCTGACCGACGGCAACCTGAGCCGGCATCTGCAGGTGCTCGAAAGAGAGAACATGGTGGAGATCGTGAAAGGCTACGACCACAATCGGCCGCAGACCCTTTGCCGCATTACCGCGTCGGGACGCAAGCGGTACCTCGAATACCTCGAAACCTTGGAGCAGGTTGTCCTGGACGCCGCCAAGGTGGCCGGAAACGACTCGGTGCCCGGGTTGTTGCGCGGTTTGAATCCATCACAGGTTTGAATTTTGACAATTAACTTTGCGCTGCAAAGGCGCCGTACTTCTGCGAAGGAACTTTACGATGCAAAGTATTTCGGGACGCGGGCTGAACGTCGCCATCATTATGGACGGAAACGGACGCTGGGCCACACGGCAGGGGCTGCCGCGGATGGCCGGTCATCGCGCGGGGCTGGGCGCTGCGCGGCGCATTGTGGAACACGCGTCCGACATCGGTGTTCGTTGTCTGACGCTCTATGCGTTTTCATCGGACAACTGGCGACGACCTGCGGCCGAGGTGCGGAGCATCTTCTGGCTGTTGCGCGCATTTCTGCGGATGGAAACCGAACGGATGCGCCAACGCGGAGCGCGCCTCCAGGTAATCGGCCGGCGCGACCGCTTGCCCGAGGCGGTGCTGCGCGGCATCGAGAAGTCGGAATGGGTGACGGCGGCAGGGCGGGGGATTCATTTGCGCGTAGCCATAGACTATTCCTCTCGCGATGCCATTGCGCGGGCCGCGACCGAGGCGGTTCGATGTGCATCCCAAGGCGCAGAGTTGTCTTTCGATGAAATGCGGTCGAATTTGATGCACGCCCTGGCTGGGACTGCCGGGGACGTCGATCTATTGATTCGTACGGGAGGCGAGAAGCGTCTATCGGACTTCCTGCTATGGGAGTCAGCCTATGCGGAATTATTGTTCACCGAGCGCATGTGGCCCGAGTTCGACGAATCGGATCTGGATGCGGCAATCGAAGAGTTCCAGCATCGCGAGCGCCGATTTGGCGGCGTGCCGGCGCCGGTTGTTTCCATTGCCGGCGGTGCGCGATGAGCGCCGTGGCTCACAGCTCACGGTTTTTCAATGTGAAGTTCATCCTGCCCGCGCTGACGGAGGCCACCGATCCTTATTGGCGTCCAATCAAATACTCGCTATTCCCGCCGCTTGGCCTGGCAACGCTTGCCGCGTATCTCTCGCCGGACGATCACGCGGTCATCGTAGACGAGCACGTCGAGCCGCTGACTCTGGACGACTCCCCCGATCTCGTCGTCATTCAGGTGTACATCACCAACGCGTATCGCGCCTACCGGATCGCAGACCACTACCGCCGCCGCGGTGCGTTCGTCTGCCTCGGCGGGCTTCACGTCACAGCGCTTTCCGAGGAAGCAGCGGCGCACGCGGACGCAATCTTTCTCGGCCCGGGAGAGCAAACGTTTCCCCAGTTTCTCGCGGATCTCCGCGCGGGCGCGCCCCGGCGGGTATACGAGTCCACCATGGGCCGCACTTTGGAACGCGTTCCACCCATTCGCCGCGACCTGATTCGCCGCGCACTTTACCTGGTTCCGAACTCGATTGTGGTCACGCGCGGCTGTCCGCAGCATTGCGACTTCTGCTATAAGGACGCCTTCTTCCAGGGCGGGCGCGGTTTTTACACGCAGCGTGTCGACGATGCTCTTGCGGAGATCGACCGTCTGCCGGGCCGGCACCTCTACTTCCTCGACGATCACCTCCTCGGGGACCGGCGCTTTGCCGAGACCCTGTTTGCAGGCATGCGCGGGATGGGGCGCGTGTTCCAGGGCGCGGCGACCGTGGACTCCATCCTACGGGGGGACCTGATCGAGCGCGCCGCCGAGGCGGGCCTGCGCAGCATTTTCGTTGGTTTCGAGACGCTCGCGCCCGAGAATCTGAAGCGAAGCAACAAGCGGCAAAATCTGGGCCGTGATTATGCGGGGGTGGCCGAACGCCTGCACTCGCTGGGGATCATGATCAACGGCAGTTTCGTTTTCGGCATGGATGATGACGATGATGATGTATTCCGTCGTACCGTCGACTGGGCCATCGATCACGGCATCACCACCGCGACTTTTCATATTCAAACGCCTTATCCGGGCACCCGCCTGCATGCGCGGATGATAAGCGAAGGCAGGATCGTCACCCACGATTGGACCCTCTATGACACGCGGCACGTGGTGTACCGCCCGGCAAAACTGAAGCCTGAGACTTTGAAAGAGGGCTACGACTGGGCCTATCGCGAGTTTTATCGCTGGGGCTCGATTGCGCATGCCTCCCTGCATCACGGCACGCTCAAGCACCAGGCGAAGCACTTTTTCTACGCGGCCGGATGGAAGAAGTTCGAGCCGCTTTGGGACATGATCATCCGCGCCCGCCAGCTTACGCGCGTTACGCCGCTTCTGGAGGCCGTACTGGCGCGAATCACCGGCGAACGGAAGGTGTCGCCACCCCGGCCCGCTGAGCCTTTCCCGATTCTGCCGCCCGATGCGATCGCTTCGGCGCTGGATCGGCGTACCGGATGAGTTGCGGCCAGTGGGAGCCTCCGCTGAATGACCGGCTATCATTGCAAATCGAGCGTCCTGTGTGGCGAATGAGGCCTGAAAAAGGCCTCGGCGGGCGCTTGAAAGGGCAATCATGCGAAGCAGGCAAGCCTTCCTTCCTTGGTGTTGTGTAGCAATCTTTGCGGCGGCGGGGATAACTGTTGCGGAGCCCGCGCCACCCCCGCCGCCGCAGCCGGTGGACACCTTCTCGGGCCATCCCCGCGTGGCCATCCTCAGCGACATCGGCAACGAGCCCGACGACCAGATGTCGTTCGTGCGCCTGCTGCTCTACTCGAATGAACTCGACCTCGAAGCGATGATCGCTTCGACATCGACATGGCAAAAGGCGGCGACACATCCGGAAACGATGCACGCTCTCATCAAGGCCTACGGACAGGTGCGGCCTAACCTTTTGTTGCATGCGAAGGGCTGGCCCGCGGCCGAGGATCTGGATGCGCGCGTCTTCCCGGGGCAGCCCGCGTACGGCATTGCCGCGGTGGGGGAGGGAAAATCTTCGCCCGGCTCGCGGGCCCTGGCGCAAGCCATCGAACGCGAGGACCCGCGGCCGCTCTGGATCTGCGTGTGGGGCGGAACGAACACACTGGCGCAGGCACTGATGGATTTGCGCGCCTCGCACAAGCCCGAGGAGATGGAGAAACTCATTGCCCGCTTGCGCGTTTCGTCCATCTCCGACCAGGATGATGCCGGCCCATGGATCCGGCGCGAGTTTCCTTCGCTGTTTTATATCGTTATGCCCAGCCCGCAGAACGGCGAGGAGTACTACTACGCGACATGGACCGGCATCAGCGGCGATCTTTACTACCGCAACTGCGAGGGCGCGGACACGAGCTTTGTGACCAATGAATGGCTCGAAACCAATATCCGCGCCAAGGGACCGCTGGGTAAGATGTACCCGCGTTTTGTGTTCATCATGGAGGGGGACACTCCCTCTTTCCTCGGCCTGATCGACAACGGGCTGAACGGGTATCGCCGGCCCGACTGGGGCGGATGGGGAGGCCGGTACGTCTATCGGCAGCCGCGCGGCGAGCCGCACGCCATCTGGACCCAGGGCGGCGACGAGTTCATGCGCGCGACATCGCAGGACACAGTGCGCGGCGTCGATGGCAAGGAGCACGTGTCGGACCAGGCAAGCATCTGGCGCTGGCGCGAGGCCTACCAGAACGATTTCGCCGCCCGGATGGACTGGACGGCGAAGGATTTTGCGCATGCGAACCACAGTCCTCTGCTCGTGGTGAACGGCAAGCCCGGCACCGATCCGATCGAAATGGAGGCAGACACGGGCCAGACGATCACGCTCGACGCTGCGGGCAGTTCCGATCCGGATGGGCAGACGCTCCATTACAAGTGGTGGGTCTACGGTGAGGCCGGACTTAACGGCACGCACGGGGCCGACGTCACAATCTCCGGCGAGGATCAGCTGCAGGCGAAGGTGGCGGTGCATTCGCCCTGCCGGGCCGTGTGGATCCCGGGCATGATTCCGTGCCGCGGCGAGGGCGTGGCGCACATCATTCTCGAGGTGAGCGATGATGGGTCACCGCGATTGACATCGTACCGGCGAGTGGTGCTTCGCGTACACGCCGTCAAATGACGGCATTCCGGATGGTGTGAACTGGATTACTCGCAGCGCGCAATTGTGAGTTGAATCACGCGCATTCTGCGCCTCTCATGGTGCAGTTTCGCAAGGGCTGATTGGACTTAAGTGCCGTCATGACGATTGCTTCAGTGGCCATACACAGCCGCACAGTCGAAAAATGAATTTGTGACTTTTGGGACGCTCAACCAGACAGTCATTGCACGCGGGGAGGCGTCAAAAAAAGAGCGCTTTCTAAAAAAACAGCAAGTCAGCGCCGGCGGCGTAGCAGGTCAGCAAGTCAGCCCGAAAATCGGGTTCTCACGCAGACACTAAAGTCCTCATTGGTTTTGCGTCATTTTGCGGCACGACTGAAGTTGTGCCCTGACACGAAACTCATTTCCGAGCGAGTTCTTCGCCAGCCTCTAAGGTCGTACCCTTGCAAACCGAGAGCCCAATCACTCTGAATTCATTGTGCTCCGGCGGCCCGTAATTCTCTGCAAAAACCTGCAAGAAGAAGGGCACGCCGCAACGCGGGGAATTTCACACGGGTTCCTGCGAACGATTGAGGGCGGGTGAGATAACTGACCTGGCTCGCCTGTTGCGCCAGAATAGGATCATCCACGCCGGGGCGTTGCTGTAGAGAACGAACTGGAGGATTCCTCCTGCGCCCAGCGCGAGCAGCCATGCGGCCTTCCAGCGGCGGCCAAATGCGACGGCCGCTGCCGCGGCGCAAAGCTCGATAAATGCAAGCAGCCATGAGGCGATCTCGACGGCCTCGAGCGCAAGCGGCTCGAAAGCCGGATGGGCCACGATTCCGTCCTTCGGCATGGGGCGCGCGATTTTCGCCGGAGTCGCACCCCAATGGAGTTGCGCGGGGCGAATCAGAAAGGCGTAAGCGGAGCCGAGTATGCCAATGAGGAGCAGGGCGGCTCCAAGGCGGTGAAGAACGGTAAGGATGGCGTCCCTCCGTCCATGCCTATTGCGGCAGCACTTCGATCCCGGCGACCGAGGCATAGCCTTCCACCGGGACGAAACTCAACATCAGCTTGCCCTGGGCATTCGGCTCCAGGCCGGAGAACCTGCGAATGACGATATCCGATTGCTTTGCCTGGTCGGGCAGGTCGAAGTTCTCGAGGAGAGCCTTGCCGTTGCAGAACACGTTGAACACGTGAACGGCGTGGCCGCCTTCCGCGGATTCGGAGCGGCGCGCTGCGAAATGGAGCCATACGGAGTATCTGCCCGGAGCCACCGGGATTGCATAGGAGAAGTTGCCCCAGCGCTCGGTCTGATACAACTCGGGGTCGTCGGTTCCGGTGACCGGGGCGGGATAGGCCGCGATCTGGCCGCCGTCAAAATAGTCGTCGGGACTCCACCACTGGCTGTCATTGGAGTAATAGGGGCTCTGCCGGGCAAGGATGCGCACGGGCTTCAATTGCCCGTGGATGCCGGGCGTGATCTCGATCGCCGAAAGCTCCGCCTGCCTGCCGTCTTCGCCGCCGAACTCGAGATGGAGCTTGCCGTCGGCGGCAGGCTCAATGTCGTGAAAGACCTTCACGTCCGCGGTGCGGCTGGCGCCCGCATCGGCCGCGATGTCGAAGCCGCTCAGCAGGGTGGCCCCGTTGGCGCGCACGTTCATGATGCGGCTGCCTTCGCCGCCAGTGCCGGTTGACTCCGGCCCAAAGGTGGTTTCCGCAAAGTGGAGCCGCAACTCGTAGAGGCCCTTCTTCAGGGGAATGTCGTAGCGGAATTCGCCCAGGCGCGAGTTGCGATAAAAGTCGGGGTCGAGCGTGCGCCAGATGTGCTGGGCCGGACCTTTCACCGCGGTGCCGCCGGTGACCCAGGTGTCGGAACTCCATAGCTTTCCCGCATGATCGACAAAGCTGCGGTTTGCGCCGGCGAGAATCCGCACCTCGTCGCCGGGAGGAGGTCCAAACGGCGAGTCCGAAATGGAAGGGGAGGAAGGACTTGCAATCGTTGCCGTGGTTGGCTTCTGGGCCTGGTGCCGGGTGGTGCGCACGTAATACAGAACCAGCGCCAGCGCCGTAAGCAGAATCAAAGCTGAAAGAATCGCCACGCGGAGCCGGCCGTGAGAACGAATTGGCGCGTGGGCCGGGGCCTCAGGCTGGCTTGGAACCGGCGTGGGGGCCGCCGGCAACTCCGTTCCCCCGCGGGCTGAGGGTCCAGGCTCAAGAGCGAGCCCGGACTGGGAAGCGAGCTGTGGCTCGGATGCGAGCACCGGCTCGAACTCGGGAACGTATTGCCCCACCGGGATCGTGATTCTCAGGCGGTGCGATGCACCGTCCGTGGCGTAGTACTCGGCGAGGCGCTTGCGCAGCCGGTTCGCCTCGACGCGGACGATCGAATCCGTGTTCTGGTCGAAGGCATCTCCCCGGCCGAACACCTCCACTCCGATGGAGTATTCCTTGATCTGCCGGGTCTGGCCGGAGAAGAGCTTTTCGCACAGGTACGAAAGCAACTGCGCCAGCTTGGGCGCGCGGACAAATTGGGATGACTCGAGCACCGACTTGAGCTCTGCGCGTTGCTCGTCAAGATCGACCGACTGTGAACTTGCCGCAGCCATAGGAATAGTTTGAAGTCAATCTCATGGTACCGCTATCCGGGAGTTGCAGACCGGATTTAACGGTGTAGGGAGCGGGCGCCGAAGCCGATGTAACGGCGCTTAACCCCACCGTCTCTGCGCGCAACTGCCCGTATCGGTTAGACCGTCCCAAGTGCAAATCTGTCATTACATGCAATTTCTCTCCATGAACCCGTTCTGTAGCCCCCGCCGGTTTCGAGCTTAGCGGGTATAGCGTTGTCGCCGGATGCGTTCGGGGGTCTACTGGAGTCGATTCGAAAGGGCAGTTCGCCGGGGCTAGGTGGAACAACCTTCGACGAGATGCCCGATCGCGGAGGTGAGGAATGGAGAGAACGCTGATCCTGTTTGCCGCCGTGCTATTCGGAGTCTTCGCGGGGGCGGCCTCGTGGGGGGCCGACGTTCCGTCGGCCGACAAAGTCCAACTCGCCAGGACCGAGGAGTTGAAGGGCGACTCGGCCCGGGTGCACAACAACAACACAGAGGCGGTTTACTACTATCGCAGCGCCGTGCACATCAACAGCCAGAACTCGGTGCTGCTGAACAAACTCGGAGTGGCCGAACTGCAGACAGGCGACCGCGGTGCGGCACGCAAGCACCTCAACCAGGCGGTGAAGGTGGATCCGCACAACGTGCCCGCATGGAACAATCTGGGAGTGCTGGCGTGCCTGGACCGGAAGTACAGCGCGGCCGTGCGATACCTGAAGAACGCACTGGCCCTGCAAGAAACAAATGCCTCCGCTCACCTGAACATGGCGGAAGCATGGTTCGGACTGGGTGAAGTGGACCGCGCCATGACCGAATACACGCGGGCCCTGGAACTGGATGCCGACATCCTGTCCAGCAATCCGGGTGCAGTGGTGGCGCACGTGAGCACCCCCGAACAGCGCGCCCGGGTGG
>Ga0335080_10009112_pt1 | contig 10366 bp, 10 predicted proteins | sample Lox_Sample_34_FD_206720 | JGI IMG/M metagenome (GOLD analysis project Ga0335080, IMG submission 206720) | Soil microbial communities from Loxahatchee National Wildlife Refuge, Florida, United States - Lox_Sample_3.4 | ecosystem: Environmental > Terrestrial > Soil > Wetlands | place: USA... | reverse complement strand
ACGTCGAGCCTCCCGACGAACGCCCGGCCGCCGTCGGGCTTCGCGAGGGTCGTGAGGATCTTCACCGCCGTCGACTTGCCGGCGCCGTTCGGTCCGAGCAGCGCGAACACGCGCCCGGGCGCCACCCCGAACGACAGCCCGTCGAGTGCCGTCACCCCTTTCGGATAAGACTTGACGAGCCCGTCGGCCTCGATCGCGTATTCCAAACCTCGCCCACCTCCGGCTAACATTTGCTCACGCGGCAAGCATCTTAGTAGCTAAGAGATTTAGATGTCAAGAGAACCTTCGCCGGAGCGCCTGAAGCTGTACGCCCAACTCGGCGACGAGGTGCGCGCCAACCAGCGCGCGACTGACGCCGTCGACGAGCTGCTCGCCGACTCACTGGGGATCAATCGCACCGATGCGCGGTGCCTGGACATCCTCGACCAGCACGGCCGCATGAGCGCTGGGGACCTGGCGCAGGAGAGCCGGCTCACGACCGGGGCGATCACCGCGGTGATCGACCGACTAGAGCGCGCCGGATTGGCGCGGCGGGTGCCCGACCCGGCCGACCGCCGGAGGGTGCTGGTCGAACCGACGGAGAAGGCCCTCGAGTTCGCCAATGAGCTGATGGTCGAGCCGATGAGGAGGCTCTACATGCCGATGGCGGAGCGCTACACCGACGATGATCTCCGATTGATCCTCGACTTCACGCGGCAAGGGCGCGAGCTTCAGGAGCGCCACGCCGACTGGCTGCGCGAGCGCCTGAAGGATCAGAGCGAGCGCACGTCGGCGCCCTGAGGCTCGAACCCGGCCCGCATCACGGTCGCCCACCCTGTCGCGTCGCGCTTGAGCGCTTCGACGAGCGGCCCGGTCTGGTCGTACCGGGACCACACCAGCACGGTCGGCCCCGCTCCCGAGATCGTCGCGCCGAGCGCCCCGAGGTCGCGCGCGCGGTCGAGCAGCTCCGCGGACCTCGGATACAGGTGGGCACGATGAGGCTGGTGGAGCCGATCGCGCAGCCCGGCGGAGATCAGATCCCAGTCGGCGCTGGCCAGGCCAAGCAGGAGCATCGAGGCGTGCGCCACGTTGAAGACGGCGTCGCGCATCGGAACTTCGTGTGGGAGGGCCGCGCGTGCCTCGGCGGTCTTCACCGCCGCATCGGGCACGACCAGAACGGCTTCCAGCCCCATCGGCGGCTCGAACCGGTGGGCCTCCGCCCCGTCGCAGACGACGAAGCCGCCCTTCAGCGCCGCCGCCACGTTGTCCGGGTGCCCCTCGAGGTCGGCGGCGAGCGCGAGGACGTCCGCGTCGAGCTCGAACAGGTGGTCGGCGGCCATGAGGCCCGCCACCACCGCCGCGGCACTCGAACCCAGTCCGCCGCTCAGCGGTATGTCGGATCCGATCCGGAACTCGAACCCGTCGGCGGGGTGCAGGCGCTCGAACGCCCTGACCACGAGGTTGTCGCGGCCGCGCGACACGTCGAGATCGGTGACGACATCAAAAGTCCCGGTCTCGACCACCTCGAGCTCGAGGTGCAGGCCGAGCGCGGCCGCGAGGACGTCGAACCCCGGCCCGAGATTCGCGGACGACGCCGGCACCCGCACCACGCGCCGGCGCGTGAGGCCGGGCGTCACTCGAGCACCGCGCGCTCGATCGCACTCAGCTCGGGGTCGCAAGCGACGACCGCGCCGGCCTGGTCGAGGGCGGTATCGGGATCCTTGAGCCCGTGGCCGGTGAGCACGCACACGACCCGGTTGACGTTCTCGGCCGTGCCGTGGACGAGTAGCCCGGCGACGCTCGCGGCTGAGGCCGGCTCGCAGAACACGCCCTCGTTCGCGGCCAGGAACCGGTAGGCCATCAGGATCTCGCCGTCGGTGACCGCCTTGACCGCGCCGCCGCTTGACGTCATCGCGTTCATGGCGTCCTCCCAGCGGGCGGGGTTGCCGATCCGGATCGCGCTCGCCACCGTCTCCGGGTGCTCGACCGGGGCACCGTGGACGAGCGGAGCCGCACCGGCGGCCTGGAAGCCGAACATGCGGGGCTTCAGACCGGCCTCCTGGAAGCCCTTCCAATAGGCGGTGATGTTGCCGGCGTTGCCGACCGGGATGCAGAGCGCGTCGAGCCCGCCGGGGAGCTGCTCGACGATCTCGAACGCCGCGGTCTTCTGGCCCTCGATCCGGAAGTCGTTGACCGAGTTGACGAGCGAGACCGGGTGGCGGTTCGCGAGCTCGCGCACGAGCTTGAGGGCCTCGTCGAAGTTCCCGCGCAGCGCCACCACCCTCGCGCCGTGCATCAGGGCCTGCGCGAGCTTGCCGGTCGCGATCTTGCCCTCGGGCACGATCACCGCGCCTCGTAATCCAGCTCGCGCGGAATAAGCCGCGGCGGACGCTGCGGTGTTGCCCGTCGAGGCGCAGATCACCGCCTCCGCGCCCTCACGCACGGCCGCGGACACCGCACAGGTCATTCCACGGTCCTTGAATGACCCCGTCGGATTGGCGCCCTCGAGCTTCAGCCACACCTCGAGGCCGGCTCTCTCGGACAGGCGCTCGGCGAGAATCAACGGGGTCGAGCCCTCGTTCAGCGAAACCACCGGGTCGCCGGTCGCGAACGGCAGCCGCTCCTGGTAGCGCTCGATGATCCCCGGCATGGCCGGGAGCATGTCAGAGCCGGCGACGGCGCTACAGTGCCGCCCGTGAGGTGGCGCGTGGCACTCCTCGCCGGCGTGCTCCTCGGCGCCGGCGCGATGGTGATGCCGGCGGTGGCCGTGGCGGCGACGCCCACGGTGAGCGAGTCGTTCTCGCCGGCCTCGGTCGCGTTGGACGGCACGAGCACGCTGACGTTCGCGATCGCGAACTCCGACCCGCTGACCTCGCCCCACGTCGTGAGCTTCGATGACACGCTGCCGAGCGGACTTCGCGTCGTCGGCACTCCCGCGAGTACCTGCGCGACCGGCCTGCCCGCCTCCGCCGGGCCATCGGATGTCGGCTTTACCGACCCAACGCTCACCGACAACCCGGGCTGCACGGTATCCGCCACCGTTCAGGGCGTGCAGTCGGGTCAGTGGGACGACCCTGTCAGCGCGTCCATTGACACCGCGCCCACACCGCTCACCGCCTCGATCGATGTGGTGGCGCCACCGTCGATCTCGGCGGCCTTCGGGACGAACCTACTCGGCCTCGACGGCACGACGTCGCTTGGGTTCACGATCACAAATCCCAACCCAACCTTCGCGCTGAGCGGGGTCGGCTTCACCGACACGCTTCCGGCGGGCCTGACGATCGCCGGCCAGCCGACGAATACCTGCGGAGGCTCTTTCGCCGGCGACCCCGGGTCGAACAACTTCGGGCTGAGCGGCGGCCAGATCTCGCCGGCCTCGACCTGCACCGTGTCGGTGGCAATCGCCGCCACCACCACCGGAGCGCTGACGGACACGACCACCCAGGTCTTCTCGACCGAGGGTGGAATCGGGAACACGGCTTCGGCCGGTCTGACCGTGATCGGCGCCCCGGCGATCTCGCTGCTCTCGCCGGTCGGAGGGCGGCTTTACGCCTTCGGGCAGCGGGTGCGAGCCGACTACAGCTGTGCGGACGATCCCAACGGGCCCGGCATCGGCTCGTGCGTCGGTAACGTCGCCACCGGCGCCCTGATCGACACCTCGAAGGCGGGGGCGCACAGTTTCACGGTGACCGCCACATCCCGGGACGGCGGGATCGACACCGACATCGCGTTCTATACCGTCGCCCCGGACAATCGCTTCAAGCTGGGGCGACCGCACGTCGGATCTGACGGCTCGATCGCCTTCACCGTCCGGGTGCCGGGACCGGGCGCCGTCACCGTGCTCGAGTCAAACGGATCGCGTCCGTTCGCCCGTGGGCAGGCGACGACGCGGCGGGCCGGCAGCGTACGCCTCACGGTCCGCCCGAACTCAGCCGGGCGCCGCGCCGTGCAGCAGGGTCACGTGAAGCGCGTGTCGGTGACCGTCGCGTTCACGCCGCGAGGTGGAACGCGCCGGTTCGTGCAGCTGTCGCTGAAGGCGTGATCCGGGCTTATCCGACGTCGAGCACGATCTTGCCGGTCGCGCCACGGCCGTCGATCAACTCGAGCGCGTCGCCCGCCTGCTCCAGCGGGAAGCGGGCGCCGACCACGGGCCGCACGAACCCGGCTTCGATCAGCCGGTCGATCGCATCGCCGATCTCGCGGTTGAGCTCCGGCTTGCGCAGCACGAAGTTGCCCCAGCCGGCGCCGATCACCTCAGTGTTCGCGAGCAGCAGACGGTTGACGCGCACCTCGGGTATCGAGCCGCCGGTGAACCCGACGACGACCACCCGCCCGCCCTCGCGCAGCGAGCGCAGGCTGTCGGTGAAGCGGTCGCCTCCGACGGGGTCGATCACGAGGTCGACGCCGCCTCCGGAGACCTCCTTGGCCTGGTCCTTCCAGGGGCCGTCGCTGCGGACCACGTGGTCGGCGCCCGCCTCGCGCGCGACCCGCTCCTTGTCGTCGGTGGACACGACCGCGATCGTGTTCGCGCCGAGCCCCTTGGCGATCTGGAGGGTGGCGGTGCCGACGCCTCCGGCCGCGCCGTGCACCAGCACGGTCTCGCCCTCGTCGAGCCGGCCGCGCGTCACCAGCGAGAAGAACGCCGTGTGGTAGTTCAGGACGAGGCCGGCGCCCTGGGCGAAGTCGAGCGCGTCGGGAAGCTTGAACGTGAAGAACGCCGGCGCCACCGCGACCTCGGCCCACCCGCCCAGCATGCAGAAGGCGGCCACCCGGTCGCCGGGCTTGACGGCGGCGTCGTCGGGAGCGCTGCGCACCGTTCCGCCGACCTCGCTGCCGGGCGTGAACGGGAGCTCGGGCTTGACCTGGTACTCGCCGCGGGTCTGGAGGACCTCGGGGAACGACACGCCGGCGGCGTGGACGTCGACGAGGACGCCACTGCCAGGCGTCATCGGGTGCTCGGCGGCCGGCTCCGGGAGGTCGTCGACGAGCCGCAGCGCCGATTGCGGGCCGGTGAGCTCGACGATCTGGACGGCCTTCATGTGGGGCGGGACCCTAGCCGAACCGGCCGGGGCGCAGCGGTAACCCCGACAACCGCGCACTCGCCGCCCGCGCCACCGGTGAATGCGGATTCAGCCACCTCCTGTGTCGACAACCGCGCAACCCGGCGCCCACCCGGAGTCGAGTGCTCACTTATCCGGGTTCCGTACGGTCTGGCCGAGAGACGGGCAGCTATCCGGTTGGGCACGGGCGGGCGGAGAGACGGGCAGCTACCCGGTTCTGCACGGTCGGGCGTCGGGCGGAGAGGACGAGCTAGCCGAACTCTTCCTCGAGCACGCGGATCGCGCGAGGCGGCGCCCGCAGGACATCGAGGCGCTCGAGCTCGGCCATCGCGCTGGTGAACCGCGACTCGAGCACGGGATGGACGACCATCACCAGCCGAGCCTCGCCGCCGAGGCCGCGCTGGACGACCGACTTCACGGACACGTCCTCGGTGGCGAGCACCTGCGCCACGCGAGCGAGCACACCCGACTCATCGGCGACGTCGAGGTGCAGGTAGAACGCGGACACGACGTCCTGAACGATCTCGAGCACCTGGCTCGTCGGCGGCGTCGACGCGGGCGGGATCATCGCGCTGATCACGTCTCCGAGCACCGCGCTCGCGGTCTGCGGACCGCCCGCGCCCGGGCCCGACATCGTGATCTCGGTGATCGCCTCGGACTCGACCGTGACCGCGTTGAACGGCCCGCTCACCGACGCCAGCGGGTGCCGCGGATACAGGAAAGCGGGATGGACGCGCACGGACAGCCCGGAGCCGATCCGTTCCGCGGTCCCGATCAGCTTCAACTGCAGGCCGAGCTCATCCGCGTAGGCGAGATCGTCGGGCTGAATGTGCTCGATCCCCTCGTACCGGACCTGGTCGAGGTGGACGGGAGTGTCGAACGCCAGCCGCGCGAGGATCGCCATCTTGGCCGCCGCGTCGCGGCCATCGACGTCCTCGGACGGATCGGCCTCGGCGTACCCGAGCCGCTGGGCCTCCGCGAGAGCCTCCTGGAACGTCATCCCGGTCCGCGCCATCTCGGTCAGGATGAAGTTGGTCGTGCCGTTGACGATCCCGTGCACCCGGTCGATCGTCGCCCCCGCGAGCGACTCCTGGATGACGCGGATCACGGGAACGACGCCGGCGACGGCCCCCTCGAACCGGAGCTGGACCCCGTACGCACGCGCACAGTCCCACAGTTCCTCGCCATGCTGGGAGAGCAGCTGTTTATTGGCGGTGACGATGTGCCGCCCCGCCCGCATCGCCTCCAGGAGATACGACCGCGCCGGCTCGATCCCGCCGATGAGCTCGACGATCAGGTCGGAGGCCTCGAGGATCTCGTCGAACGACCCGGAGCTGCGCGTCATCACGCCGGATATCTCCGGACGGAGTCCGGTCGATCGCTCGATCCGCGAGGCGTGCTCAGGCAGCAACGCCGCGAACGCCGACCCCACGGTGCCGTGTCCGAGCAGCCCGACCCGAAAGACCGCGTCAGTCGATGTCACGCGCCGCCAGGTCCTCGTAGGTCTCGCGGCGAACGACCACCCGGGCGTCGCCGCCGCGGCAGAAGATCACCGGCGGGCGCGGAACCCCGTTGTAGTTGTTGGCCATCGAGTATCCGTAGGCGCCGGTCACGGGCGTCGCGACCACGTCGCCGGGCGCGGGGTCAGCCAGCCAGGCGTCGCGGACGATCACGTCGCCCGACTCGCAGTGCTTGCCCGCGAGGTGACAGCGCTCGTTCGGCGCCGCGGACGCCCGGTCCGCCACCAGCACCTCGTACTTCGAGCCGTACATCATCGGGCGCAGGTTGTCCGACATCCCGCCGTCGACCGCCACCCATGTCGAGATGTTGCGCTTGACCGTCTGCACGGTGTACAGCGTGACCGTCGAGTTCGCGACGAGCGCCCGGCCGGGCTCGAGCAGGAGCCGCTTGTCCGAGCCCAGCTCCGCGTGCACGGTCGACACGATCGCGTCGACGTAGTCGGCGACGGCCGGCGGGCGGTCGGAAGCGCCGTAGGCCACGCCCAGGCCGCCGCCGACGTTGTAGACCGGGAAGTCGCCGAGCTCCGCGAGCGTCCGCACCGCGGCGCGAAACGGTTCGAGCTCGAGCAGTTGCGACCCGATGTGGAAGTGCAGCCCGACCAGATCCAGATGCTCCGACACCGCCAACCGCGCGATCGCCTCCCGCGCCGCCTCGGGGCCGAACCCGAACTTCGAGTCTGGCTGCCCTGTCGAGATCGCGTGATGGGTGTCGCCGGCCACGCCCGGGGTGATGCGGATCAGGACCTCCTGGCGCCGGTCGCCGGCTTGCGCCGCCACGCGCTCGAGCACATCCAGTTCGTCGAGCGAGTCGATCACGATGTGGCCGACGCCCGCGGCGAGCGCTTCGCCGAGCTCCGACGCCGACTTCGCGTTCCCGTGGAAGTAGATCCGCGCGGGGTCGAAGCCGCCCTGGCGCGCGAGGAACAGCTCGCCGCCGGAGGCGACATCGCACGCGAGGCCCTCCTCGGCGAGCAGCCGGTATACCGCGGTGCACGGGAACGCCTTCGAGGCGAACAGCACGTCGAAATCGGCGTGGCGAGCAGCTGTCGCCTCCATGAACGACCTCGCCCGGGCGCGGATGTCGTCCTCGGCGACGACGTAGGCCGGGGTGCCGAACTCGTGCGCGAGCTCGACCGCGTCGCAGCCGCCGATCTCGAGCCGTCCGAGCTCGTTGACTCGCGATCCGATCGGATAGACGTGCGAGAGAGTGGAGGTCGCGGTCATGCGGTGGTCGATCATGCCACGCCTGCCATCATCGACGCGTGCCTCGGCCCCGGACGGTCACGCCAGAGCTCCCGAGCGAGATGGGCGTCCACGCCGGCCTGTCCTACTCGCTGTGGCTGCCCCGATCGACCGAGCCTCACGGTGGCGTGGTCGTGCTCCATGGTGCCGGCTCCTCCAAGGAAAACCACCACGACTTCGCTCGGGCCGCGATCGGCGCGGGGTTGGCCGCAATCGTGTTCGACCAGCGGGGGCATGGCGAGAGCGAAGGCGTCATGGACGGCCGGGCCATCGATGACGTCGCCGACATGGCTGCGCTTCTGCGCTCCCGGATCGGCGAAGCCCCGCGCTCCCGGATCGGCGGAACCGCCGCGATCGCCCTGCGCGGCTCGAGCATGGGGGGCTACCTCGCGCTCGTGTCCGCTGCTGCCGCTGGCGCCGCGGCGGTCGTGGCCATCTGCCCGGCTTCGGATGAGGGGCTGCGGAGGGGGCTCTCAGCCGGCCGGTTCACGTTCGGCGCCGACCAGCCGGCGCTCGACCGGTTTCTCGCCGGCCACCACGTCACCGCGGCCGCGGGCGAGCTCGAGATACCCGTGCTGCTGCTCCACGCCGAGGGCGACGAGCAGGTTCCGGTCGAGCACTCACGCGAGCTCGCCGCCCTGCTCCGGTCGCCCCGCAGCCGGCTGATCACGCTTCCGGGCGGCCACCATCGCTCGATCCAGCACGACGCCGAGATGCAGGCCGTGAGCCTGCGCTTCATCGCGCGGGCGCTCGAGCCGTCGGGCTAGGGCCCGAGGCCCTTCAGCACGCCACCGAGCGTCTGAGTCGCTCCGGTGACGGTCTTCGCCGCCCCTGAGCCGACGGTGCTGACCGCGCCACCGGCCGGCGGGCTGACCTGTCCGACCGCGCCGGCGGCCGTGTTGGTGGTCTGCTGCACGGTCGTACCGACCTGGCTACCCGTGCCCGACACGACGTTCCCAAGCGTGTTCGTCGCCTGCCCGAGCGTCTGCTGCACCACCTGAACCGGCGCGGGCGACGGCGCCGGCGGCGTCGTCGTGGCCGCTGGGGAACTGCTCGAGGGCGCGCCGGATGCCGTGCTCACCGGAACGGCCGTGCTGGCCGGCGCTCCGACCGTCCTCCGCGGCGGCACTCCGGGGCCCGTCCCGAGCCCGCGGCCCGCGGCCGAGGGCGCCACCGCCCCGGCCGCCGCTGGACCGCCTGCCCCGCGTGCGGGGGCGGCCGCCGCGAACGCCAGCCGGCGCGTCGCGAGGGTCGGTCCAGACGCGGACGCGAGTCGGTGCGATGAGACGACGACCTCGGCCGGCGCGGGTTGCATGGCGACATGCGGCCAGCCCCGGAAAGCCACGAGGGCGCTAGCTACGATGAACATGAGCGCGGCACCGGCCAAAAGCGAGCCGGTGGTGCCGAAACCAGCGAGATAGGCCCGCGCCGAACGCACGACCCCCGCACCACTGCCATGACTTCTTCGCAGATTCATAAAGAACCCTTCAGGGCCTAGATACCCCGTCTGCCAACATTAACCGCACTATGTCTCGTAGCAACTCATTTGGTCGCGATACCGGACTTCAGACCCGGATGTTGTTCACGATGTTCCTCCTGGGGCTCGTGTATGCGGTTCTGATCGCCGTGCTGATCGCAGCCGGCGCCGGCGCGGTCACGATCGCGATCGTCGCCGCCGGCCTGTTCGCCGTCCAGCTGTTCACCTCGGACAAGATCGCCCTGGCCTCAATGGGCGCGCACGAGGTGACCCCGCAGGAGGCGCCCCAGCTCCACTCGATGATCGACCGCCTGTGTGTTCAGGCCAACATCCCGAAGCCGCGGGTCGCGGTCGCCCAGACCCCGATGCCCAACGCGTTCGCCGTGGGGCGCTCGCCGAAGAGCGCCACCGTCTGCGCCACGACCGGGATTCTCCAGCTGCTCGAGCCCGCCGAGCTCGAGGCCGTGCTCGGGCACGAGCTCACCCACGTGATCAACCGCGACGTCGTGGTGATGACGATCGCGAGCTTCTTCGCGTCGATCGCGGCGTTCATCACGCAGTTCGGGTTCCTGTTCGGCGGCGGCTTCGGTGGCGGAAACCGCAACAACCAGAACAACAACGGCTTCTTCATCGTGATTCTCGTCTCGGCCGCGGTGTACGTGGTGTCGTTCCTGCTCCTCCAGGCGCTCTCGCGCTACCGCGAGTTCGCCGCCGATCGCGGCTCGGCAATCCTCACCGGACGCCCGAGCGCCCTGATCAGTGCGCTCATGAAGATCAGCGGAACCATGCAGCGAATCCCGCAGCGCGACCTGCGGGCGGCGTCCTCGGAGCTCGCGGCGTTCTACATCTTCCCGCCCAAGGCCAAGGAGTCGATTACGAACCTGTTCTCGACCCATCCGCCGCTCGAGGCGCGGATCGAGCGCCTGCAGCGGCTCGAGGCCCAGCTCCAGGGCACCGCCTGAAGCCGCAGTGGGCTTCCTCGACGTCCTGACCGGCCGTCGCAAGCTGGCGCAGCCCGCGCCCGATCGCCTGTTCGCGATCTCGACGGCGTACGTGACCATGCAGACGTCGCTCGGGACGGGCTCGCG
>Ga0335080_10009111_pt1 | contig 10367 bp, 12 predicted proteins | sample Lox_Sample_34_FD_206720 | JGI IMG/M metagenome (GOLD analysis project Ga0335080, IMG submission 206720) | Soil microbial communities from Loxahatchee National Wildlife Refuge, Florida, United States - Lox_Sample_3.4 | ecosystem: Environmental > Terrestrial > Soil > Wetlands | place: USA... | reverse complement strand
CGCTGCAGGATAAATCTTTCCCTGTGTTTCGCCAGTCAAAGTCGCGGCTGGCTGCTTGCAAACCTCCCGGTTAGGCCGTAACCTCATCCAGTGTCAACGGTTCTGCGGGTCAAAGGTTATCGCATCGGGTTTTACAGTTCCGAACCCGACGAACCGGCGCACGTGCACGTGCACAAGGCTGGAAACGAAGCAAAGTTCTGGCTGGCACCGGTGCAATTGAGTTGGAACAAGGGTTTTCGTGAAGCCGAACTCCGGGAAATTGCCCGGATTCTGGAAATCCACGAGGCCAGATTGATTGAAGCGTGGAATGAAACTGAATAACACGCCGCCGCCGGACGTGACCTCGGTGCAAGTCACCGACGAACGGCTCACGTTCGGCTTGGAAGACGGACGCACGGTGAGCGTGCCGCTCTCGTTTTATCCCACGCTGCAATTGGCCACACGGCGCGAGCGCGCGAACTTTGAAATCTGCCACTCGTCGGTCTATTGGCCCAAGTTGGATTGCGATATCAGTTCCGACTGCCTGCTGCGCGGCGCGAAAGAAGCCCGCAAATTCGCCGAACGCGCCTGGCGCAAAAAAGTAAAGCTCGCCGCCGCTTGAGTTCTGCAAAATTGTTTCACAACTACACGAAGCCGATTTGCGGGCGGATGGCGGCGGGCAGCACGCGCAACGTCAGATAAAACGAACGCGACGTCGCCTTGAGTAAATCTCCCGGCAATTCGATTTGAGCATGCGGCATTGCTTTAAGGGGGAAAACTTCAACGAAATGCTTTTAATCTAAAAATCATTTTATTCCGGGTCGTTCCAGCAAATAATTTCTGTAACGGTCTTTTGCGGAAACTTCGTCTATTTCCTGAAAAGTATTTACGTCCACCCCTTCAATCGGAGCGCCTTCATAATAACCCCGATTTTTATCCACGGCATAGCTGCGTTTGAGAATTTTCATTGTGGAATAGTCGCAATCAACTTTTCCGATGTATTTTATGAATCCTGAAAAAGCATAGTAAGCTTTTCGGTCTTTTGCCCATTCATCATTGATGATTGTGAATGAAGCCGGGTCAATTACTCCAAGTGCGTATGTGAGATAATAAAAATCCTTTTTATCCATTCCCAAGCGAGCATCAATGATTTTAAAAGTGTTTGGATCAGCGCCTCCTATCGGCTTTGCCCAGTAATACACACGGTCTTTATCTTTCGCGTAATTCTTCCCTAGATATACAAAGGTGTGGGGATCTGCCCCGGTAATGGGATTATTGATATAATAAACTGCATTTTTATCTTTTGCATATTCTCCATTAATTGGCACGAAAGAGCTTTGATCTGCTCCTTGCACTTCCGTTACGCTTCGACCTCTGCCTTCATCCCATTGCACAAATGACCATTTACCATTTTCAATCTTATATGACTGGCAGCCAGTCAGCAGAATCAAAATTAAAAATGACAATATCGTTTTCACATTTCACGAAAGCTGCTCCCGCCACCTTGCCAGTTGCTTCGCCACTTCCTTGGTTCCCGGTGCGCCGGTCAAATTTCGCTTCGCCATTGCGCGTTTCAGGTCGAACACGGCCAACGCGTCGCGGCCGAACTGTTTGTACACGGATTGTAATTCCGCGAGCGACAGTTTGTTCAACGGTTTGCCGGATTTTTCCGCCAGCGCCACAACTGCGCCCACCGCGTGGTGCGCCTGCCGGAACGGCAGGCCTTTGCGCACGAGATAATCCGCGAGGTCAGTCGCCAGCAACGCGGGGTCGGCGGCGGCACAGGCGCACACAGGTTTGTTCACTTTGATGTTTTTCAGCATCGCGGCCATGAGCCGCGTGGTGGCACGCACAGTGTCGGCGGTGTCGAACACCCGCTCCTTGTCCTCCTGCAAATCACGATTGTAGCTCATCGGCAGGCCTTTCAGCAGCGTGAGCAGCGCGACGAGATTGCCGATGACGCGACCGGATTTGCCGCGCACAAGCTCGGCAATGTCGGGATTTTTCTTTTGCGGCATCAAAGACGAACCGGTCGTGTAGGCGTCGGCGATTTTGATGTAATTAAATTCCGCGCTGGACCAAAGGATCAAATCTTCGGCCAGCCGCGAGAGATGCACGGCCAGCAACGCGCCGGCAGCACAGAATTCCACGGCAAAATCGCGGTCGCTGACGGCGTCCATGGAATTTTGCGTGAGTTGCGGTTTGCCGTTGGCATCCACGAACCCAAGTGCTTTGGCGACAAACACGCGGTCGAGGGGCAGCGTGGAGCCGGCAATCGCACCGCTGCCGAGCGGACAGATGTTCACGCGCGAGTGACAGTCCCAGAGCCGCTCACAATCGCGTTCGAGCATCTCGACATAAGCCAGCAGTTGATGTGCGAAATACACCGGTTGCGCCCGCTGCAGGTGGGTGTAACCGGGAATGAGCACTTCGGCGTTTTTCTCTCCCAACGAAACGAGCGCCCGCTGCAGGCCGGCGATTTCACCGAGCAACAAAATGATTTCGTCGCGCAACCAGAGACGCAGGTCGAGGGCGACCTGATCGTTGCGCGACCGGGCGGTGTGCAATTTGGCGCCGGCGGGAACGCGTTTGGTCAACGCGGCTTCGATGTTCATGTGGACGTCTTCGAGCCCGGCCTGCCAACGGAATTTTCCGGCTTCAATTTCGCGGGCGATGGTTTTAAGTCCGCGGGCGATGGCGCCGGCTTCGGTTTTGGAAAGCACGCCGATTTTGCGGAGCATGGCGGCGTGGGCGAGCGAGCCGAGGATGTCGTGCCGCCAGAGCCGCCAGTCAAAAGAAACGGATTCGGTGAATCGGGTCACGTCCGCGCCGGGACCGCGCGCGAAGCGTCCGCTACGGGAAACGGGAGAGATTTTTTTCATGCGCTTCAACGGGCTCGAATGTGCGCCCGGCGGCGCGAAAAGTCACTCTTGAAAATGCCGGATTGCGGTCCGGTTTTGAAAATGGGATGTTAAATCCAGGCATAACCCAGATCACCCCCGCGTCATGAGCGAATTCAAATATGCGTGTCCGGTGTGTGGCCAGCACATGAAGTGCGACTCGTCGCAGGAGGGCACGGTGATGGAATGCCCGACCTGCTTCCAGAAAATCACCGCGCCGCAGGCACCCAAAACGGACGACCCGAAATTTATCATCACGGGCACGAAGGTGGGTGAACGGCCTGTTCCGTCGGTGGCGGAGTCGGGAGCGGCGATTGCCCCCGAGAAGCATTTTCCGGCAGCGGCGTTCGTCCTGGTGGTTTTACTCTGCGCTGCTGCCGTGGCGGTGTTTGCGCTTCGTGGAAGGATTTTCAAATCCACCGGCGCGCAAACCAACCAGGTCGCTTCCACGTCAAATGGAATGCAAACGCCTCCGCCCGCGCCGCCCAAACCGATTGTCGGGTTGGCGTCGGTTGTTTTTGCCAAAGGCGACAGCATCGTGCTGGGAGCCGGAACCAACGAAGTTGAAGTAAAGGACCCGGCACGGGCATCATTCCTTGCCGCCTTCAAAGCGGATCTTGCCCGTCCTTTGGCATTTAAAGGGCCTGCCCCGTTGACACCTCTGTCCGGCAATGGCCGCACCGTTGCGGGTGCCAACGGCAAAATTCAGTATCACGGCTCTTTCCAGGGTGGATTGGTTATCGGCGTGACGCTTGAAGGTCTCGTCCCCAATCACGAATACCTCATCACCCTTAACGGCGATGTCCAACACGCGGGAAATAACAATTTGCCGGATCAATTGTCACGCAACGCCAGACAGAAATTTTACGATTTCAGCAAGATTGTGACCGACGCGAACGGCGGCTATCAGGCAACCTTTGGCATCCTGTTGCCGGCGGGTCCGTATGATGTCTATTTTTTTGTGAAGGACACGGCTGACTGGAAGATTGTCCTCTCCCACGATTTCTTCCAATTCACGGTCGAGTGACTTCCAAGGTCCGGCGGAAAAGGGAAGATCGTGCTGAAAACCGCGCCGCCAAACGCCCAAATAAAAGTAAAGTGTGCTTGTTGGGAGTCCTGTCCCGCCCGACACTACGAATGAAAATGTTGGATTGCGGTCGGGTTTCGAAAGTGGGAAGTTAAAGTCAGGGGAAACACTGATCACCCCGCGCCATGAGCGAATTCAAATATGCGTGCCCGGTGTGCGGCCAGCACATGAAGTGCGACTCGTCACAGAGCGGCACGGTGATGGAATGCCCGACTTGCTTCCAGAAAATCACCGCCCCGCAAGCCCCCGCGACCGACGACCCGAAATTTATATTAACAGGCACCAAAGTGGGCGAACGTCCCATTCCGGCTGTGGTGGCGGATGTGGGAGGCGCGTCCGCACCCGCGCCCCCCAAAAGCTCTCCCCTGCCGGCGATTATCTCAATCGTCCTGCTCTGCGCCGCGGCGGCGGCGCTGTTCGCGTTCCAGGGGAGGATTTTCAAGCACACCAGCAGGCAAATCGCAACCGGGCCGTCCCAACCGCAAATGCCCGCCAAGCCGCCGCCACCACCCAAACCCGCCGTCGTGGCGCCGTCGGCGGATGACGCGCTTTGGAAGTTGAATCTGGATACGGCGGCAATTCCCGATTCCCCGGCGGCGGGGCGCATTCACGGACAGGATTTCATCGTCGAACGCGCCAGCTTCCAGAACGGCACGCTGACCTTGCGCGCAGGCACGCACGGGCCGGTAGACTTTGGCATCACCATCAATTTCAGCGGGGCGCAGGTTGAGGCGCTGACGGCCCAGACCATTAATGTAACGACCAATACCGATGAGGCGGCGCGGGTGACATTGCGCTGGAGCAACGATGCTAATTCCGGCCGGGTCAGTTTTGGAGTCGGGTACGCATTGCGACTGGAGTTTGGCTTGCTGGACAACAATCATCTGCCGGGGAAAATTTATCTTTGCACGCCGGACGCCGAAAAAAGTTACCTGCGCGGAACTTTCGACACCGACGTCCGCAGGCCCAAACCGCCCAAGTCATCCAAGCAAAAGTAAAGCGTGGTTGTTTGGAGGCCCACCCCGTGGGGCGGAAGGGATGCCAAGCGCAAAAACTTGCCACGCGTCGTTCGGGCGCGGAAACTCCTGCGGGTGAACATCGAACTGCTCAATACCGGCAGCGAATTGATGCTGGGCCGGGTGCTCAACACCCACCAGCAATGGCTCTGCCGCCGCCTTTCCGATCTGGGTTATGTCGTGACCCGCCAGGTGGCCGTGCCGGACACGGCGCGCGACATCCAATCCGCTGTTCTTGAAGCATTGAGCCGCGCGGATTTAATTATCGCCACCGGCGGGCTCGGCCCCACCTCCGATGATTTGACGCGCGATTTGATTGCGCAGCTTCTCGGCCGGAAACTGCGGCTGGACGAAGCGGTGCTCGACCATATTCGTAGGCGCTTTGCGGCGCGCAGCCTGCCGATGCCGAAGAACAACGAAGTCCAGGCGTTGGTGCCCGAAGGGGCGTTGGTGCTGGCCAACCCGAACGGCACCGCACCGGGGCTGGCGATAAGGGTGGACGAGGATGGAGGATGGAAAGTGGAGGATGGGAAAAAATCACATCCGCCATCTTCTATCCTCAATTCTCCATCTTCGCGTTCAAGCAAGTGGCTCGTCATGCTGCCGGGCCCGCCGCGCGAGTTGCGCCCGATGTTCGATCATTTTGTCGCGCCCCTGCTCCGACGCGAATTTCCGCTCGAGGCGCCGTTTGTCTGCCGTACGTTGCGGACGAGCGGGGTTGCCGAGTCTCTGGTGCAGGAAAAAATTGCAACACCGCTGGACGCGCTCGCGGCGAACGGGCTCGATATCGGTTACTGCGCACGCCCCGGGCAAGTGGATGTGCGATTGTCAGCGCGCGGTGGAAACGCTGCAAAAATCGTTGGCGAGGCGGAAGCCATCGTTCAGAAAATTCTGGGGGCGCAAATCTACGGTTATGACGACGAGGAACTGGAAACGGTCATCGTCCGGCTTTTGGCCGGACAGAAGAAAACGCTGGTGGTGGCCGAATCCTGTACCGGCGGCTGCCTCGCGCACCAGGTGACAAGTGTGCCGGGGGCCTCGGCGGTTTTTCCAGGCGGGTTGGTGACTTACAGCAACGAGGCGAAACAAAAATTTCTCGGCGTTCGCACCGAAACGCTGGCGGCCCACGGCGCCGTGAGCGAAGCCGTGGCGCGCGAGATGGCCGAAGGCGCGCGGTCACAACTCGGTGCGGATTTTGCCCTGGCCATCACGGGCATCGCCGGTCCCGACGGCGGGACAAAGGAGAAGCCGGTAGGGACGGTTTTCATCGGGCTGGCCGGAGATTTTGGAACGGTGGTTGAGCGTAAATTCAACCCCTTTGAGCGCGGGACCTTCAAGGAAATTACGGCGTGGCAGGCATTGGAAATGCTGCGAAAGCAGATGATTTGTCCTTGAGGGCAAAACAAATTGGAGTAAAATAGCGCCATTCAACGTCTTTGCTTGGATAGAACAGACAGGTTGATTTCCATACATGGCTTTGACCACAGAACCATTGATTGCCAAGAGCAATCCGGTTGAGGGTGACAGCACAACGTTTCGCAAACGCCGCGGCACCTTGCTGGTGGTGGACGATGAGGACGGTCCGCGGCAGTCGCTGCGGGTCATTTTCAAGGATGAATACGACATGCTGATGGCCGAGGACGGGCCTACGGCGATTGAGCTCGCGCAAAAGCATCCCATTGACGTGGCGGTATTGGACATCCGCATGGCCGGCATGTCGGGCATCGAGGTTTTGGAACGCCTCAAATACGTGAACCCGAACATCGAGGTGATCATGATGACGGCGTTTGAAACGACGGATACCATTCGTCAGGCGTTGCGGCTGCGCGCGTGCGATTACATCAACAAGCCGTTTGACCTGGCCACCATTCGCGCCGCCGTAAGCCAGGCGATGCAGCGGCGCACACTCGAAAGCGAAATTCACAGCAGCGCCGAGAAAGTGCAGGAATTGCTTTCCGAGCTGCAAAACCAGAAGGTCGAGGAGCAGATTGCCAAAACCCGCGGCGACATTTACGCCAGCATCATCCACGATATCAACGGCCCGCTGACGGTCATTTCCGGTTTCGTGCAGGTGCTCAACCAGCGCCTCAATCGCAATTCGCGGCTGGAAATGGAGGACCTGGAATTCATCAAGGACCGCCTGCGCATCATCGCGCGGCAGGTGGCGAATTGCGTGGAAATTTCCCGGCGCTACCTCGGTTTCCTCCGCCGGCAATCAGAGGAAGCCCCGCGCGTGAGCGTGAATCAGTTGTTCAAAGACCTCGAACAACTCATTCGCGTTCATCCCGGCCGGAGCGACAACGAATTCGGCGTTCAGCCGATGGCCGAAGACCTCGGCGTCAAAATGAACGGGACCGATGTCATTCAGATTTTGCTGAACCTTACGGTCAACGCCTTTCAATGCGCGCCGATGAGTCATCGCGTCGATGTCGGCGGCGAAATTTTGCACCAGCCGCTTGATTTAACCGCGTTCAAAGACGGGCTTAATGACCGGCTGCTGAACGTTGAGAGCATGGACAACACCGCCCCGCTGGTGAAGTTGTGGGTGCGCGACACCGGGCCCGGCATCCCGCCGGAAGTGCTGCCGAAAATTTTCCAGCCGTACTTCACCACCAAAGGCCCGCGGCAGGGGACCGGTCTCGGTCTCAACATCGTGCAACGGCTCATCAAGGAAGGAAAAGGCGCCTTGCATGTTCACACGCGACCGGGCGAAGGGACGACGTTCACGATTTATCTGGTGGGCGCGAATCTGGCGAAGTAACCATGAAATATGCGCGCCGGAAGTCTCATCGCGTTTGGCCTAGTCGTTGCGGTTTGGGTCGCGCGGGCGGATGAAAAGCTGCCGGTGCTCAACGCGGGCAGCGAGGTTTACAGCAACGTGACGGTTACCAAGGTCACGGCCACGGACATCTTCTTCACCTGCTCCGGTGGAATGGGCAATGTAAAACTGAGCCGGCTCGATCCCGCGCTGCAACTGCATTTTGGTTATAATCCGACGAAGGCAGGCGAGGCGGAACAAAAACAGGCGGCAGCCAATGCCCAATACCATACCCAGTTGGTCAGCCAGGTTGCTTCCCAACCGCTGGCCGGCGAAAGCCTGGAGCAGGCGGCAGGTCTGACTTGGAGTCTGGATTTTTCCAAAGCTCTGGATCGGGCCAAGACCGGAAATAAAATGGTGTTGATTGACTTTACCGGTTCCGACTGGTGCCCTTGGTGCATCAAGTTCGATGAAGAGGTTCTGTCCACCCGCAAGTTCGGCGCCTATGCCGACGCCAATCTGGTCCTGGTGCTGGCAGATTTTCCGAGTCATACCAAACAAAGCAGCGGGCTCAAGCGGGCCAACGAGGAATTGAAAAGGAAATACCAAATTGATGGTTTCCCGACGCTGGTGGTTTTGAACTCATCCGGCAAGGAAATAGGGCGGCAGGTGGGTTATCTCCGAGGTGGCCCGGATGCTTTCATTGCCGAATTGGAACGGCTCAGCCAAAGGCACTGAATAGACTTGTCACCTGTTGCAACCGTGGTCCCTGGCATCAATGGTGCAAAACCGGTTTCCCGTCCTAGAAGAGGCTGTAAATGAACGGTGCCAGCGCCGAACCTTTGGCGAAGACCAGCAATGCCCCCAACAGCACCAGAAAAACGACGATGGGTGCGAGCCACCAGCGCTTGCGTTCGCACAGGAATTGCCAAAATTCCCTGATGATTCCGAGCCGGTTCATTTTATCAGGCCTTTCGTAATGGTTTCAAACAGCCGCTCCGCCACAATCACGTTGCCTGCCACGTCAAGGTGGACGGGGTCGGCTTCAAGGTAAAGCGCATTTCTCCCGGATCGCAAATCCACCGTCATGTCCACAAGGGGAATGTTAAGTTGGTCGTGAACGGCGCGCTTCACTCTTAAGCTGGTCGGGGCATTCGTAACATTCAGTTCGGTCACCCAAGGAATATAGAGGAGCACCGGCTTCACGCCGTTGGTTTGCGCCAGCCGGCACAGGCCTTCGATCGCGTCGTGAAACACCGCATCGGGATCTTTCTGCTGTTCTTCCTTAAACAAGGTGTCATGGGCGGGATCCACCGGAATGAATTTTTCCCGCACATGTTCGTAAACCGCCTTCAATTCGACTTCCACGACGTAGTGATACATGGCGAAGCGGCGGAGAAAATTCTTGAACCGCACCCGCCACATGAATTTTTTGACGAAGTCCGGGCTGTTCCATTCGGAAAATTGCGTACACAGATTGGCCTCGGCAAGCACCACGAAATCCGGCTGATGCCGGAGGCCACAATCGCGCAAATAAACCAGCATTTGAGAATAGGACCACGCATTGACGCCGGCATTGATAACCTCCTTTTTGTCCGGGCCGACGTATGCCTGCAGGGAGTGCTCTAGCCGGCGTGAATAGGTCTCTTCGTCCGACAATCCCCAGCCAAAAGTCCGCGAATCGCCCAGTGACAGGATACGGATGGTGTTCGCGGGTTTTTCTGTTTGATATTCGGGCCCGCGGAGGCCCTGGGAATTGATATGGACCGGTTTGTGGCCAATTTTTGTGAAACAATCCTGGTTGGGCTTGAGTTTCCAATACAACTTCGGGTCCGGCTCGTAGATTTCCAGATTCCCGTAGCCGCGTAATCGCAGCACGAATTCGAAAGCCGCGATGCACAATAGAAACACGGCGCCTGACAGCGCCAGATTTTGCAGCCATCGCTTCCGGCGGGATCCGGGTATGGCGCCTTTCGATTCAGAATTGTCGCTCATATTCGGCCGGCTTTCTTGGTTTGCGTTCGCGCGGCATCCAGTAACTCGCCGCCGTACGGTCCAGTTTCAAATTTAGAAAATCGTTGCCCAGGCATCGTGCCACCAATCCAATAAGGGTGATGACCAGGAGAAAAAACAATATCAATACCACGCCCGATACCACAAATCCCAGTACGATGGCCAGCGACATCCAGACGAGGTAAACCGGCTTCAACGCGCGCGGTGCGATCAGGCCGGGCAAAATCAGCAGCGCACCCGCGATCAAAAAATACGGGGCTGCCGGACGATGCCGAAGCAGAAGAATGACCCCGATCAGCGCAAACACGCCGCCCACAAGCAACCCGAATTTGCGGAGTTCGCGCGCGCCGGTTTTGAGTTGTTTGATTTCGTCGCGGATCATTTTGTCCTCAGTCGAGTTCAAATTCCTTCAGCCAGTCAATGTCCTTGTCGAGCGGTTTCTGGTCCTTTTTTTCGAGGAGAAAATTGCCGAGCAGGAGATAATCCATGTTGGTCCCCATGAAGCACCGGTAGGCGTGCTCTGGCGTGCCCACGATCGGTTCGCCGCGCACATTGAACGACGTGTTGATGATTACCGGGCAGCCGTATTTCTCGTCGAATTTTTTGATCATCAG
>Ga0335080_10009110_pt1 | contig 10367 bp, 13 predicted proteins | sample Lox_Sample_34_FD_206720 | JGI IMG/M metagenome (GOLD analysis project Ga0335080, IMG submission 206720) | Soil microbial communities from Loxahatchee National Wildlife Refuge, Florida, United States - Lox_Sample_3.4 | ecosystem: Environmental > Terrestrial > Soil > Wetlands | place: USA... | reverse complement strand
CGTCACGTTCATGCTTGCCCCAAGGCGAGTTTTTCCAGGATGGCTGGCGGTATTCTAACGGGCTTGAACGACTGCGTGTTGACGCAGGCGATCTTGACCGTGGCGGTCACCAGCTCGTGCGCGCCGCGCCGCACTTTCTGCGCGATCTCGATCACGCCGCCGTGCGCGCGCTGCGGCTCGACCGTCACCTCGAGCGCGTCATTGAAGAGCGCCGGGCGCGCGAATTCGACCGCGAGCGAGCGCACCACGAACACCACATTGTGGTCGTGAAAGAGCGTGGTCTGCTCGAAACCGAGCGAGCGCAGCCATTCGGTGCGCGCGCGTTCCATGAAGTTGAGGTAATTCGCGTAAAACACGACGCCAGCCGCGTCGGTGTCCTCGTAATAGACCCGCACGGGCCACTTGAAAGTCACTCTTTGGGCTCGTCCCACAAGCCGGGGGTCGCGCCCGCGCGCGGCTCGGCGAGGCCGAAATGCCGGTAGGCGGTGACGGTCGCCATGCGCCCGCGCGGCGTGCGCTGCAGGTAGCCCTGCTGGATCAGGTACGGCTCGAGCACGTCCTCGATGGTGTCGCGCTCCTCGCCGATCGCCGCCGCGAGGTTGTCGACGCCGACCGGGCCGCCGCCGAATTTCTCGATCACCGCAAGCAGGAGCTTCCTGTCCATCACGTCGAACCCGAGCGGGTCGACGTCGAGCATCTTCAGCGCCGCGTCGGCGACGTCCTTGTTGATCCGGCCTTGCGCTTTGACCTGCGCGAAGTCGCGCACGCGCCGCAAGAGGCGGTTCGACACGCGCGGCGTCGCGCGAGCGCGGCTCGCGATCTCGCGCGCGCCCTCGGCGTTGATCTCGATTTCAAGGAGCTTTGCCGAGCGCTGCACGATGCGCGTCAACTCGTCGGCGGTATAGAACTCGAGCCGCGCGACGATGCCAAAGCGGTCGCGCAGCGGGTTTGTCAGCATGCCCGCGCGCGTGGTGGCGCCGATCAGCGTGAAGGGCGGCAGGTCGAGCTTGACCGAGCGCGCGGCGGGGCCCTCGCCAATCATGATGTCGATCTGGAAATCCTCGAGTGCGGGATACAGGATTTCCTCGACGACAGGCGACAGGCGGTGGATTTCGTCGATGAACAGGACGTCACGCGGCTCGAGGTTGGTGAGGATCGCGGCGAGGTCGCCCGGGCGCTCGAGTACGGGCCCGGAGGTGTGCCGCAGATTGACGCCCATTTCGCGCGCGATGATATGTGCGAGCGTCGTCTTCCCCAGCCCCGGCGGGCCGAACAGCAGCGCGTGGTCGAGCGCCTCTTCGCGCTTGCGCGCAGCCTCGATGAAAATCGAAAGCTGCGCGCGGATCTTTTCCTGGCCGATGTACTCGTCGAGCTGGCGCGGCCGCAGCGCGCGCTCGAAGGCCTCTTCCTGCGGCGAGGTCGGCGCGGCGGTGATCAGGCGGTCGGTCTCGATCATTTACGATTTGGACAGCAGTTTGAGCGCGTGGCGTATGCCTTCGGCAACCGCCAGCCCCGCGGGAAGCTGCTTGACCGCCCACGCGGCTTCCTTGTCATTGTAGCCCAGCGCCGAGAGCGCATTGAGGATGTCCGCGGTGGCGCCGCCCGCGGGCGCCGACGCGACGGCGGCGATGTCCAGCTTGTCTTTCAGCTCGAGCAACAGGCGCTCGGCGGTCTTCTTGCCGATGCCGGGGATCTTGGTGAGCCGTCTGCTGTCCTGCGCGGCGACGGCCGCGTGCAGGTCCGCGACACTGAGCCCGCTCAGCACCGCGAGCGCGGTGCGCGCGCCGACTCCGGAGATCTTCAGCAACTGGCGGAACGCGCGGCGCTCATTCTCGCTTGCGAAACCGTAGAGCTGCTGCGCGTCCTCGCGCACGATGAGGTGGGTGAAGAGCGTGACCTCCGCCCCGCCGGCCGGCAGCTGGTAAAACGTGCTCATCGGCACGTCGATCTCGTAGCCGACGCCGTGCACGTCGACCACGATCTGCGGCGGATGGCGCGCGACGAGCTTGCCCGAGATTTTGCCGATCAAACGAGCCTCCCGCGCTTCATGCGATAGCCTGCGGTTGCCAGTTTACCGAGTCCCTGCCCGCCGTGCGCGTGGCAGATCGCGCACGCCAGCGCGTCCGCCGCGTCCGGGCTCGGGTCGCCCGCGAGCTTGAGCAGGCGCCTGACCATCTCCTGCACCTGCTCCTTGGCCGCGTGCCCGTTGCCGACCACCGCCTGCTTGATCTGCAGCGCCGTGTACTCGGCGACCGGCAACCCGCGCATGACCGCCGCGCAGATCGCGGTGCCGCGCGCCTGGCCGAGCGCGAGCGTCGACTGCGGATTCTTGTTGACGAAGACTTTCTCGATCGCGACCTGGTCCGGCGTGGAGCTTTCCATCACCTCGCGCAGCCCGTCGAGTATGGTCTTGAGCCGCAGCGCGAGATCGCCGGCCGGCGTCTTGATGCAGCCGCTGGTCACATAGACGAGGCGGTTGCCTGTCTTGTCGAGAACGCCGAAACCGGTAACGCGCAGGCCGGGATCGATGCCGAGAATGCGGATGGCGGCTGTCCTTCAGGTCGCGAAGACGGCGGTGGTATAGACCTCCTGCACGTCGTCGACCGCCTCCAGTGCATCGACGAGCCGCTGCATGCGCCCCGCATCGTCGCCTTTGAGCTCGTTTTCGACGGTCGGCTTCATCGTCACTTCCGCGAGCTCGGGCTTGAGGCCCGCCTTCTCGAGTGCAGCCCTGACCTGCGGAAAATCGTGCGGCGCGGTGATCACTTCGAGGCTGCCGTCATCGTTGGTGACGATATCCTCCGCGCCCGCATCGAGCGCGATTTCCATGAGCTTCTCCTCGCTCGTGCCGGGCGCGAACACGAGCTGGCCGCAATGCTTGAAGAGAAACGCCACCGAGCCCTCGCCGCCGAGGTTTCCGCCATTCTTGCTGAAGGCGTGGCGCACATCGGCCACCGTGCGCGTTTTGTTGTCCGTCATGCAATCGACCAGGATAGCGGCGCCGCCGATGCCGTAGCCCTCGTAGCGGATTTCCTCGTAATTGACGCCGTCGAGGCCACCGGTGCCGCGCTTGATCGCGCGCTCGACGTTGTCCTTCGGCATGTTGTTGTCGTAGGCCTTGTCGACCGCGAGCCGCAGGCGCGGATTCGCATCCGGGTCGCCGCCGCCGAGCCGGGCCGCGACCGTGATCTCCTTGATGAGCCGCGTGAAGATCTTGCCGCGCTTCGCATCCTGCCGGTTCTTGCGGTGCTGGATGTTCGCCCACTTGCTATGACCTGCCATCGCTTCCCTCTGAGACCGCCGAGACTTCGAATACCGCGCTGATATAATTGAAATTTTAGCACAGCGCGCAGCGCGCTCCCGTGGCCAAAACAGACCCGCACGGCAAGGCTGGAGCGCGCAACGCCTACATCGGTGTCGCGTGCGTGCTGCTCGGCTCGATCGGGTTCTCCGGCAAGACCGTCATCATCAAGCTCGCCTACCAGTACGACGTCGATGTCATGACGCTGCTCGCGCTGCGCATGCTGTTCGCGTTCCCGATGTTCGTTGCCATGGCGTGGTGGGCGGGTGGCGCGGGCGCCGCCATGACCCGGCGCGACTGGCTCGCGATCATCGCGCTCGGCTTCATCGGCTACTACCTCGGCAGCTACCTCGACTTCGCCGGCCTGCAGTACATCTCGGCCGGCCTCGGGCGGCTTATCCTGTACCTGTACCCGACGGTCGTGCTGCTGCTTTCCGCGCTTTTTCTCAAGCAGCCGATCAACCTGCGGCAGATCGCCTCTCTCGCGCTCTCCTATCTCGGCATCGCGTTCGTGTTCCAGCACGAAGCGGGCGTGGGAGACGACCTGCGCACGACGGCGCTGGGCGCGGTGCTCGTGTTCTCGAGCGCGGTCACGTACGCGGTCTACCTGATCGCCGGCAGCCGCGTCGTGCAGAGGCTGGGCTCGCTGCGCTTCACCGCCTACGCGTCGATCTCGGCGACCTTCTTCGTGCTCGCGCACTTCATGCTCACTCACGGTCCCGCGCGCCTCGCGGTCGCGCACCCGATTTACTGGCTGACGCTGGTGATGGCGGTATTCTCGACTGCGCTGCCGCTTTGGCTGATCGCGGAAGGCCTGAAGCGCATCGGCGCCAACCAAGCCGCGCTGGTTGCATGCATCGGACCGATCTCGACGATTGCGCTCGCGCGCATCTTCCTGGACGAGCCCGTGACCGCGATCCAGCTCACAGGCGCCGCGCTCGTGCTCGGCGGAGTGATGATCATCAGCCTGCGGCCGCGCTCCATCGAGCAGGCCGCGCCCGCGCAGAATCAATAAGGCGTGCCGTCCTTGCGCACGAATTGCCAGCCGCCCTCGACTGATTTGGCGACAAGGTCGTCATCGGGGTAGGCCGCGGACTCGCCCGGAGTGCGGTCGCCGACTTCCAGATAGACGGCATCGCTCTTCGAGCGGTTGACGAGATGGTGGCCGTCCGGCTTGCCGGCCGGGAAGCCGGCGGCCATGCCGGTCGTCAGCAGCTGCTCGCCCGCATCCGTCACCAGCACGAGCTCGCCGCTCAGGATGTAGACGAATTCATCCTGCTTGGCGTGCCAGTGACGCAGCGCTGATGCGCTCCCCGGCTTGATCGTCGTCAAATTTACGCCGAAATTCTTCAGCCCCAGCGCGTCGCCGAGCCGGCGCTTGATGCGCCCCGCTACGGCTGGCTTGAAACGATCGGGATAATTCGATCCGGCCTTCCCTTCGACCGTCGCCGGGTCGAGCGCCGGCAATTTGAGTTTCGAATCCATAGTCTCACCTGTGTGTGCATTCGTCAGTGCGCGCCTGATGAGCGCCACGTTGTGTCCGTTCGGTCAGGCGCAGACGGCCGGGCGCGCTCTGCGCGGCCCGCCGGCCGTCAGACGTTGAAGCGGAAATGCATGACGTCGCCGTCCTGCACGACGTAGTCCTTGCCTTCGAGGCGGAGCTTGCCTGCCTCTTTCGCACCCTGCTCGCCCTTGCACCGGGTGTAGTCGTCGTAGGCCATCACTTCGGCGCGGATGAAGCCCTTCTCGAAATCGGTGTGGATCGCGCCGGCCGCCTGCGGCGCGGTGTCGCCCTTGTGGATGGTCCAGGCGCGCACTTCCTTCGGTCCCGCCGTGAAGTACGTCTGCAGCCCCAGCAATTCGTAGACGGCGCGGACCAGGCGGTTCAGGCCCGGTTCCGCCAGCCCGAGATCGGCGAGAAACACCTTCTTGTCCTCCTCGGACAGGTCCGCAATCTCCGCTTCGAGCGCCGCGCAGATCGCGACTACCGGCGCCCGCTCCCTGGCTGCATATGCACGCACCCTGTCGAGCAGCGGATTGTTCGCGAAACCCTTGTCATCGACATTGGCGACGTAGATCGCCGGTTTCGCCGTCAGCAGGCACAGCGGCTTCAGCAGCTCCCGCTCTTCCTTCTCGAACTCGAGCGCGCGCACCGGCTTGCCCTGGTCGAGCTGCGCGCGCAGCTTGTCGAGCAGCGCATTGAGCTTGATCGCCTCCTTGTCGCCCGACTTCATCGTCTTGCCGGTGCGCTGCGCGGCTTTCTCCACCGCCTGCAGGTCGGCGAGCGCAAGCTCGGTCTGTATGGTCTCGATGTCCGACAGCGGATCGACTTTGCCCGCGACGTGCACGACGTTGTCGTTCACGAAGCAGCGCACCATGTTCAGGATGCCGTCCGTCTCGCGGATGTGGGCGAGGAACTGGTTGCCGAGGCCCTCGCCCTTGGACGCGCCGGCGACGAGACCCGCGATATCGACGAATTCGACTACCGCGGGTATCACCTTCTCGGGCTTGGCGATGGCAGCGAGCGGCTCGAGCCGCGAATCGGGCACCGCGACGATGCCGACGTTGGGCTCGATGGTGCAGAACGGGTAGTTCTCCGCAGCGATGCCCGCCTTGGTCAGCGCATTGAAGAGCGTGGACTTGCCGACGTTGGGCAAGCCCACGATGCCGCATTTGAGGCTCATTTCTTGCGTACCGGATCGCTATCCGGCAGCAGCTTCTTGAGCAATGATCTGAATGCGCCGAGCTTCTCCGTTTTCGCTGCAGGCGCGGGCTGCACTTTCGCGGGCCTTTCCGGCTTGGACGCCCGCGCAGGCTTCTTTTCTTCCTTGTCGGCCCTGGCCGGCTTGTCCTTCACCACCGGTTTCTCCTTCACCACCGGCTTCACCGCCGGCGCCGGCTCCTGCGTGTGCAGCTTGAGCATCGCGCCCTGCAAGTCGCCCGCGAGCACCTGCGGCAGAACTTCGAGTGCGCGCCGGATCGCGGCATCGATCGCTGCGCGGTCGTCCGCGTCAGGGCGCTCCAGCACGTAATTGGTCACGGCGTGCGGATCGCCGGGATGGCCGATGCCGATGCGCAGCCGCCAGTAATCGTGACTGCCGAGCCGGCCGGACACGTCACGCAGGCCGTTGTGCCCGGCAATGCCGCCGCCCTGCTTCATCTTCACGGTGCCCGGCGGGAAATCGAGCTCGTCGTGCACCACCAGGATCTCGGCTGGCGGAATCTTGAAGAAGCTCGCCAGCATCTGCACCGGCTTGCCGCTCGAGTTCATGAAGCTCTGCGGCAGCAGCAGCCATGCGCCGCTCGCCTCGTGGCGGCCGACCAGCGCCTGGAACTTGTTGTCCTTGCGCATCGGCGTATGCGTCTCGGCGGCGAAGCGCTCGACCAGCCAGAAGCCCGCGTTGTGGCGCGTCGCCTCGTATTTTTTGCCCGGGTTGCCGAGCCCCACCAGAAGTTTCATCGCTCGCTAACGGATTGCAATCCAAGAAAAACCCGCCATATCGCGCGTGCTTTTCGCAACGTGAACATGGCGGGTTGCGTGCAGTGACGGAAAATGCCGTTATTCCTTCTTGCCGGATTCCTTCTTCTCGGCGGCGGGCTCCTTCTTCTCGGCCTTCTCGCCTTTCTCCGCCTTCTCGCCTTCCTTGCCCTCGGCGGCGGCCGCGGCCTCTTCGCCCTCGGCCGGCACTTCGCCGATGATCTCGGTGACCGGTGCTGCGACTTCCTCCTCGATCACGATCGCCTTCGGTATCTGCACCGTCACCACCGCCGGGTTGTCCTTCTTGAGCTTGGACAGGATCTCGACGCCCTTGGGCAGCGCGATCTCGGTCACGTGGATCGAATGCCCGAGCTCGAGCTTGTCGAGGTTCACTTCGACGAACTCGGGCAGATCGTCGGGCAGGCACTGGATCTCGACCTCGTTCATGATGTGGTTGACGACGCCGCCGCCCGTCTTGACGCCCGGGCAGATCTCGGCGTTGACGAAGTGCAGCGGCACTTTCATGTGAATCTTCTTGTTCTTGTCCACGCGCTGGAAATCGACGTGCAGCACGAGCGGCCTGAACGGATGCATCTGCACGTCACGCAGCAGCACCTGCTGCTGCGAGCCCTCGCAAGTCATGTCGAGGATCGATGCGTGAAATGTCTCCATCTTCAAATGTCGGTAGAGCGCCTCGTGGTCGAGCTCGACCGGCTGCGCCGGCCTGCCGGCACCGTACACGATGCCCGGCACCTTGCCGCCACCGCGCAGGCGGCGGCTCGCACCCGTGCCCTGCACCGTGCGCGGAAACGCGGTGAATCCTATCTTCATTGCAGTCTCCACAGTTCGGGGCGCCCGCGACCAGGCGCTCCCGGTTTCACAAGACGGACCGCTCTTCGCGGCCCTTCACAAACTATTCCACAAACAGCGAGCTCACCGAGTCCTCGTTGCTGATGCGCAACATGGTCTCCGCGAGCAGCCCCGCGATCGACAGCACGCGGATGCGCTTGCATTTCGCCGCGGCCTCGCTCAGCGGTATCGTATCCGTCACCACCAGCTCGTCGAGCGCCGAGCCCACGATGCGCTCGACCGCCTTGCCCGACAGCACCGGGTGCGTGCAATACGCCAGCACCCGCTCCGCGCCCTGCTCCTTCAGCGCCTTCGCCGCTTCGCACAGCGTGTTGGCGGTGTCGACGAGATCGTCGACGATCACGCAGGTGCGTCCCGCCACGTCGCCGATGATGTTCATCACCGTGGCCACGTTCGGCCGCGGCCGCCGCTTGTCGATGATCGACAGGTCGGCCTCGAGCCGCTTCGCGAGCGCCCGCGCACGCACCACGCCGCCCACGTCCGGCGACACCACGACCAGGTTCTTGTAGTCGTGCTTCCACACGTCGCCCAGCAATATCGGCGCCGAGTAGATGTTGTCGACCGGGATGTCGAAGAAGCCCTGGATCTGCTCCGAGTGCAGGTCCATCGTCAATACCCGGTTGACGCCCACCGACGCCAGCATGTTGGCGACCACCTTGGCCGTGATCGGCACGCGCGCCGAGCTCGGCCGCCGGTCCTGGCGCGCGTATCCCATGTACGGGATCGCCGCCGTCACGCGCGACGCGGAGGCGCGCTTGAGCGCGTCCACCAGCACCAGCAATTCCATCAGCGTGTCGTTCGGCGGCGAGCAGATCGACTGCAGCACGAACACGTCCTGGCCGCGCACGTTCTCCAGCACCTCGACCATGATCTCGCCGTCGCTGAAACGGCCGACCTTGGCTTTGCCGAGGTGGATGTCGAGGTGCTTCACCACGTCGGCCGCGAGCCTCGGCGTCGCATTGCCGGTGAACACCATCAAGCGGTCGTACGGCACGCTGTCACCTTCCTGGGCTCAGGCCCACGCCTCAAAAGTGGCTGGGGAGGTAGGGATCGAACCTACGAATGCCGGAATCAAAATCCGGTGCCTTACCACTTGGCGACTCCCCAAGCGATTGCAAATCCTGCGGCCGCGGCCGCCGCCCCTACGCGCACAGCGACCACAGCGGGTGCCGGTCCAGCCCGCGCGCCACGACGCCACGCATCGTGGCCGGCAACTGCCCGAGTACCGCTCGCGCCTGCGCTTCGGTGCCGAATTCGGCGAACACGCATGCGCCGGATCCGGTCATCAACGCAGTGCCGTGCCGCCTGAGCCACGCGAGATGCCGCGCCACTTCCGGATAGAGCCGGCACACCACCGGTTCGAGGTCGTTTCGCCCCGGCACAAGCGAAAAGGGCGGTATTTTAATCGGAATCGAATCCCGTTTCAAATCCGTGTTTTGGAATATATCGGCGGTGCCGACGCTGACGGGTGGTATGAGCACCAGATACCAGGCCGGAGTGAGCGCTAACGGCTCGAGTATCTCGCCTACGCCGGTGCCGAGCGCCGATTCGCCGAACACGAAGACCGGCACGTCGGCGCCGAGCTCGAGCGCGAGTTGCTGCAGTCGTGCGCGCGGCCAGTTCAGTCCCCACAGGCGGTTGAGCGCGATAAGCGCGGTCGCCGCATCCGAACTGCCACCGCCCAGTCCGCCGCCGAGCGGCAGTTTTTTTTCGAGTGCGATGTCGGCGCCGGCGCGCGTGCCCGCCGCTTTTTGCAGCAGGTGGGCTGCCTTCAGCGTCAAGTCCGTGCTTTCAGGCACGCCGTCGACCGCGTTGACGCGCACGATGGCGCCATCCCGGCGAACTTCGATGTGCAGCGTATCGGCGTAATCGATGAAACGGAAGACCGTCTGCAGCAGGTGGCGGCCGTCCGCGCGCCGGCCAGTCACGCGCAGCATGAGGTTCAGCTTCGCGGGCGCAGGATAGGCGGCCGCGGCACTCATTGCAGCGTCAGACTGTCGACCACGAGGCGGATCGTGGCGCCGGCGCCAGCCGCTTCGATGCGCGACGGGCGCGCCGCGCCCTGCGCGGCGTATTCGAATGCGACCTGCCATTCGCCCTGCGCGCAGCGCGTAAGCCGGTTCGCGCTGTCACGCTCGATCCCCGCCAGTGGCAGATTCGGTGCCGGCTGGCCCAACACCCAGTGGCGCATGCCGGCGAGCGGGAAGCGCCAGCCGAGCCCGCTTTCGGTCAGGCTCTCGACCGATGATGCGCGATACTGTTTTTGATCCGCGGCGGTGAGCGTCGCGCCCTGCGCGTCAGACTGCACGCGCGCGACCGTCTGTCCGAGCGGCGCCGAGAGCCAGATGTCGTCGCCCTGCGCATTCTGCGTCCAGCGCAGCGAGCCCGTGAACGCTCGCTCCTGGTAGCGCACCGCGATGCGGCCCGCGAGCTCGAATGCAGGCGCCGGCACGAACGTCGGCGTAGTCACGCACGCCGCGAGCAGCGCGGCGGCAAGCACCGCGCCATATCGCAACGGGGAACTCATGGCTGGCCGGCTCGCGCGCCGGTCAGGGGGTGAATTTCTTGACGGTCGCCAGCAGCACTTCGTTGGCGGGATTGTCCTTCAGCGCGCTCGACCAGACCTTGCGCGCCTCGTCGCGCTTGCCGGCCGCCCACAGCACCACGCCGAGGTGGGCCGCGATCTCGGCGTCCGGCCGCAGCTCGAACGCGCGGTTG
>Ga0335080_10009109_pt1 | contig 10367 bp, 8 predicted proteins | sample Lox_Sample_34_FD_206720 | JGI IMG/M metagenome (GOLD analysis project Ga0335080, IMG submission 206720) | Soil microbial communities from Loxahatchee National Wildlife Refuge, Florida, United States - Lox_Sample_3.4 | ecosystem: Environmental > Terrestrial > Soil > Wetlands | place: USA: Florida... | reverse complement strand
AACGCGCCGACGGGAACGGCCACAACGTCCGGTGCCGATGCCGCCACGTAGTACACGGTCGCACCGCACTCCGGGCAGAAACTGAACGTTGCTCGTTGCCCAGCGTCTGATATCCGGGTGTACTCATTCGAAGACCCGGAGATCTCGCTGCGGCCGCGCGGAAACCGCGCCTGAAAACCGAACGCGCCTCCTGTCCGGCGCTGGCACGCGAGGCAGTGACAGACCGAGATCCGCAGCGGCTCACCGTCGACGACGATCTTCAGCTGGCCGCAACTGCAGGCGGCCTCACGCGCAGCCATGCGAACAGCGTAGAACTCGGCTGCCGTCGCCGCTGCCCACGACGCGGCGTAGGAATCGAACCTACCAACCGTGGGGCTACCACGGCCTGCCAGTTTTGAAGACTGGATGGGCCACCAGGCCCGTGCCGCGCCGGCGCTGATGCTACGGGGCTCGCCCGGGTGTGGACTCGAGGCCGAGCCCGTGCTCGACGGCGCCCTTGACGCTCGCGTCGAGCGCGTTGATCCGATACAGGGCGAGCGCCTCGACCGAGCCGAACCGGCCGCCGGGTGCGCCGGCGGCGCCGTGGTGGCAGAGCACGCAGTGGAGCAGCTCCAGCCGGCGGCGGTCGTCGAGCATGCCGGCGCGCTCGGAGATCATCCGCTCCCCGATCACCAGGTGGCCGAGCAGGCGGCCCTCGTCGGACAGCCCGATCTCGGCGCCGTAGACGAACCCGCGCGTGTGGCCGAGGTCATGGACGATCGCCGCCGTGAGCAGCAGGTCCTGGTTCAACCGGACGTGCAGCTGGCAGACCTCGAGCGCGAGGGTCGCCACCGCCACCGTGTGTTCGAGCAGCCCACCGAGGTAGGCGTGGTGGCCGGCGCGCGTGCAGGGCGCCCGTCGCCAAGCCGCCCGCAAGGAACGATCGCCCAGCAGCTCCGAGAGCAGCGCGGCATACCCACGGTCACGCACCTCGCCGGCGAGATGCTCGAGGAACCCGTCGAGCTCGTCGAGGTCCCGGTAGGCGACCGGCAGAAACGCCCCCGGATCGACAAGTTCTGCCTCCACCCGCGCGATGTCGGTCACCTCCACCACGGGCTCGTCGCGGAAGCGCTCGACCCGTCCCGACACCCGCACGAGCTCCCCGCGCTCGAAGCGCCCGGCCAGGGCATCGGCCCCCTGGAAGGCGCGAGCGGCGATCGAGCCGCTGCGATCGCGCAGCTCGAGCGCGAGATACGGCGTCCCGCTGCGCGTGAACAGGCGGTCCTTGCGCGTGCAGGCGAACACGCCCTCGACCACCTGCCCGGCCCGCAGCGAACTGATCGTCCCGGCGGAGGTATCGCCCGTAGTCATGTCCCCATGATCTACGCTGAGGCGGATGCAGCCGCTGCAATGGGAATATCGGCCCGACGGCCTGAGGGCGCCGGCGCTGATCTGCGCGTTCAAGGGCTGGAACGACGCAGCCGACGCCGCCTCGAGCGCGATCACGTTCGTTGCCGGCGCGCTCGGCGCCCAGCGGTTCGCGTCGATCGACCCCGAGGAGTTCTACGACTTCCAGAGCACGCGCCCGCAGGTCAAGCTGGTCGACGGGCATGCCCGCCGGATCGTCTGGCCCGAGGTCGAGCTGTACGAGGCGCGGGTCCCGCGCGCGCCGCGCGATCTGGTTCTGCTCGTCGGCCACGAGCCCTCGCTGAAATGGCGAACCTTCGCCAAGGTCATCGCCGATCTCGCCGAGGCGCTCGGGACCCAGCTCGTCGTCACGCTCGGGGCGCTGCTGGCCGACGTCCCCCACACCCGGCCGATCTCGGTGACCGGGATGGCGACCGACGCGGACCTGGTGGCGCGGCTCGGGCTGAACCGATCCTCCTACGAAGGCCCGACCGGGATCGTGGGCGTGCTGCACGCCGCCTGCCAGGAGACGGGACTGCCGTCCGCCAGCCTGTGGGCCGCGGTACCGCACTACATCGCCGCCGCGCCCAACCCGAAGGCCGCGCTCGCGCTCGTCCGCAAGCTCGAAGGCCTCGTGCAGGTGGCAGTCGACGCCACCGATCTGGAGTCGGCCACCGCCGACTACGACCGGCAGGTCAACCTGGCCGTGCAGAGCGATCCCGACGTCCAGGCGTTCGTGGAGCGGCTCGAGCAGGCGGCCGAACCCGAGTTGGGCGACGACCAGGGCCCGCTGCCCTCAGGCGACACGATCGCGCGCGAGCTTCAGCGCTTCCTGCGCCAGCGCGGCGACGACGACCCCGACACCGCCCGCGGCTGAGAGCTCCACGCACGAGGGCGAGAAACCTCGCACTCGTCGTGCCGCCCGCCGCGAGTGTGCGGAAGCTCGGGCTATGGCCGAGTGAATCCGCATTCACATCGGACGGAGGGGCGAGTGCGAGGAAACTCGGCCGGAGCTCGGACCGCCGGCGCGGCACCCGGGCCGGCGATCCTGACCGAACGGGCCCTCCCCGGCGGTCGCGGCGACGCCACGCTCGGCATCCCTGCCTCGCCTGACGGGCCTGCCCCGACTCATCCGGCGGATGCCGCCGAAGACCGCCCCTAACCCTCGGCCGCCGGGCACACCAACCGGTAGTCGCACACCGAGCACGCCCCGAACGACGGGGTCGGCTCGAACCCCTGCGACAGGATCCCGTCGGCCACCTCCATCGCCACCTCCTGGATCCAACCGAAGCGGTCGGTGCGCTCGTCGGGCACCGTGACCTTCTGGTCATCAAGGACGTAGTAGTAGGCCTGCTGGGAGGCGTCGAGGCTCCAGGCCTCGCGGGCGCCCACCGCGTACAACGACAGCTGGACGTCGTCCACCAGCTGCCCGGGGCTCTTGGGGCGACCGGTCTTGTAATCGATCAGCTCGTACTCGCCGCCCGGCAGGCGATCGACGCGGTCCACCCGGCCGCGCAGCAGGTGCGGCCCGAGCTTGAACGAGAACGCCCGCTCGAACCACATCGGCTCGGACTCGGAGGACAGAAATCGCGCGTGGTACTGGTTCAGGGCCGCGGCCGCCTTGCCGCGCAGCTGGCGCTCCTCCTCGGAGTCGCCGAAGCCGCCGCGGCGCCAGCTCGTGTCGAGCAGCCCGAGCAACGCGGGCAGTGACTCCGACTCGCCGGCGTGGAAGCGCTCGAGGACCTGGTGCACGACGATCCCGAAGCGCTGGTGGACGGTCGGCTCCTGCGGGATCCGGAACACGCGCGCGAACTTGTACTTGAGCGGGCACGTGCGGTACGTGTCGATGTCGGACGCCGACAGGACCACGCCGTCCCCGCGCGTGGGCAGGAACGACTCGACCGACGGGTCGTCGCGCGCCGTCACGGCCGCCGCCCGCCGCCGCGCATCCCGTTCGGCGTCGAGCAGATAGTCATCCAGAACCGACGACGTGTAGATCTCCCGCTGCTCGGCGGTGACCGCCTGGAGGATCCGCGAGTTCACGTCGCGCACCGCCTCGGCCAGCGACTGACCCTCCGGGCGCTCGATCAGCGCGGCCAGCTTGAGCAGCTCGAGATACCGCACCACCGCATGCGAGACGTCGAGGTCGGTGTCGAGGCGCAGCTCCCCGAGCCGTCCCCCCGCGCGCATCGTGCCTTCCAGGACCTCATCCCGGAGCAACCGGTAGGTGGAATGGAGCGTCTCGGCCGGCCCGAACATCTCCTCCTCGCGGTCCTCCCAGGCGCCGCCGACCGCCCGCCGCATGGTCTCGGCCATCGGCGCCGGGAGCAGCGCCGAACCGCGATCGCCCACCCCGGGGTACGCGAGCACGACCCGCCGGCGCGCCCGCGTGACCGCGACATACAGGGCTCGCCGGACCACCGGGGCCGGTGGATCCCCGGAATCGGAATCGGAAGCAGCCGGACCCGGGTCGGGCGCCGGCTCGGACAGCCCGGCGTGCATCCCCAGCACGTACACGTGCTCGGCCTCGAGCGCGCTGGCCCGATCGAGCGCGACGATCTGCACCACCTGCGGCTCGAGCAGATCCGGCTCCTCGTGCTCGCGCAACCCGAAGTCGGCCACCGCCGCGATGTGGCGGGCGAACTCGCGGGGAGTCGCGTGCGAAGACCGACGCCCAAAGCCCGCCGCAAGCTCGCCGAAGCGCGCCAGCGCCCGGAGCCGCGCGACGACGTCGGGCTGGGCGGCGAACAGCTGCTGGCGGCGCAGTCCGAGCGCGTCGATCAGCCGGTGCACGTACAGGTCGGGGCGCGTGCTGTCGATCCCGGACATCCCGAGGCGGTACAGCTTCAAGAAGCCGTGGATCCGCTCGCGCGCCTCGGGCGGAACCTGCGGCGACTCGATCGCCGCGTCGAGCGCGGCGACCATGTCGAGCTTGCGCCGGCGCGCGATCTGGGTGCAGCGCGCGATGTCCACCGAGCGCAGCTCGATCGGCGGCCGGGCCAGCGCGCGCACGACCGCCGGTGCGTCGGTCGGATCGGCCAGCAGCCGGAGCCAGGCGAGCACATCGCGGATCTCGGCCCGGCGGAAGAACGCGCTCTCCCCGACCAGCCGATGGGGCACGGCGCGCTCCTCGAGCGCCACCGCCACCGCCGCCCCCTCGCGCGAGACAGAGGGCACCAGCACCGCGATCTGCCCCGGCGCCACGCCCTCACCGGCGACCAGCCGCTCCACGTCGGCCGCCACCGCCTGGGCCTGCGCCCGCTCGTTCGCGCAGCGCCAGAACGCCACCTCGCCCTCGCTCGGCGCGCCCTCGCACGAGACCGGGACAAGCGCGCCGGCCGCGCGCAGCACCCGGCGGGGAACGCGCATCGTGCAGTCGAGGGTGATCACCCGCGCCTGACCTTCCGAGAAATCGCATAGGGGCGAACCGCCCACCTGCCCCGTGGGGTCGGCCGCCACGGTCACCCGCGTCCCGCCCACGGCGCGGGCCAGCGTCGCCGACGCCAGGTCGAAGTCGTGCGCGTCGTCGACCAGCAGGTGCTCGAACCGGTGCGCGACCGCTGGGCGCTCGTGCGCCACCCGCAGCGCGTCGCGCACGAGGTCGCCGGCGTCCCTCGCACCGGCCTCGGCCAGCATCTGCTCGTGGACCCGGTAGATCTCGGCGAACTCCTGCTCGAGGTCCGCGTTGCCGGCCTCGGAACCCGACTCCGCCAGGCGCCCGGCCCAGTGCGCGTAATCGTCGGCCGACACCAGGTGCGCCTTCAGCCGGTCGATCCGGCGGATGAACCCGGCCAGAAGCGCATGGGCGCTGCCGCCGAAGTCGTGGCGCTCGAGCGACAGACGGTCGATCCCTTCGAGCAGCATCGCGAACCGCTCAGCGGGGCCCAGCACGGGCTCGAGCAAATCGACAGCCGGCCCCGCCCCACGAAGGATCAGCCCCGCGAGCTCCACCGGCGTGACCGCAAAAAGCTCGTCGTAACCGCCCTGCAGCAGCCGCTCGAGCCGGGCCCGCGACGCATCGGCCCGCGCCTCCGATGCGGTCAGGAACAGCATCTGCTCGGGCCGGCACCCCCGCTCGACGAGCGCTACGAACCGGGCCTCGAGCGTCCGCGTCTTACCGGTCCCGGCGGCCCCGAGAATCAGCAGCGGCTCACGATCGCAGGTGACGGCATCGCGCTGAACGGGAAGCAACGGATCAAGGGTGAGCCCCACGTCTGACAGCATAAGTCGGCCATGACTTCCACCCGTTCGGCACTCGACGCAGATTGGCTGGCTCTCTGCCGCCGCGCCGTCGCGGGTCTTGAGCGCATGCTGGCCGACGTCCCAACGACCAAGCAGCGCGCGCTCGAGACGGGCACCCGGGGCAGCGGCGGCGACCGTACGCTCGAGATCGATTCCGGCGCTGAGCAGCTTGTTTTCGACCAGCTCGACGCCCTGCGCGGCGAGGGCTACCGGTTCTGCGCCCTGTCCGAAGAGCGCGGGGTGATGGACTACGGCGACGACGGCGTGCGCGTCATCATCGATCCGATCGACGGGTCGCTGAACGCCAAGCGCGGAATCTCGAGTTACGCGCTCTCGATCGCGGTGGCCGACGGCACGACGATGTCCGACGTGGTCTTCGGGTTCGTCCACGACTTCGGGCCGTCGGAGGACTGGTGGGCCTGGCGCGGCCGTGGCGCCTGGCTCGACGGCATGCCGCTCGACCCGACCCTCGGCGAGCGCCGTGGGCGCGATGGCCGGCTCGAGGTACTGGGGATCGAATCGGCCGATCCGCGCTGGATCGCGGCCTCGATCGACGCCCTGGTCGACAGCGCCTACCGCGTGCGCGCGCTCGGGACGATTGCGGCCTCGCTGTGCCAGGTCGCGGCGGCGCGGTTCGACGGGATGGTGTCGCTGCGCCGCTCGCGCGGAGTCGACGCCGCGGCCGGCCAATTGATCGTGCGCGAGTCCGGCGGCCAGGTCAGCTTCCCCTGGTGCGACCGGCCATTGGGCGCGCCGCTCACGGCCGAGCCGACCTCGCCGGTGATCGCCGCCCGCTCGAGCGAGACGCTCAGCCGCCTTGAGAGGATCCCGGCGTGATCGACTGGATCATCGCCCAGCGGATCGCCAATTTCGTCGCCGGCACCGGCGAGGCGAGCCCGCCGGACGTCGACCTGGCCGCGCTGGCGACCGAGGCCGAGGCGCGCGTCGTCGCCTACACCGGCCTCGAGCCGGCACGGCCGCTGCCGGCACCCGAGGGGATCACTCGACACGAGTGGGTGCAGACCAACATCAACTCGATGGGGCTCCTGCTCGACCCCGTGCTCAAGCGCGCCGGCGAGAACCTCGGTCCGCTCAAGCCGGCGGTCGAGATCGGCATGGGGATCATCCTGAGCACCGAGGTCGGCGTCGTCGTCGGCTACCTGGGCCAGCGTGTTCTCGGCCAGTACGAGCTCGTGCTGCTCGACGAGGCGGTCGAAGACCGGCCGCCACGCCTGCTCTTCGTGCTCCCCAACCTGGGGCAGGCGGTGCAGGCGTTCGGCGCCGAGGAGGATCAGTTCATGACCTGGGTGACCCTGCATGAGGTCACCCACGCGGTCCAGTTCGCCGGCGTCCCGTGGCTCCATCCCCACGTGGCGGGCCTGGTCCGCGAGCTCCTGCGCAGCGCCGAGGTCCGCCTCGAGACGCCGCGCAAGCTGAAGGTCCCGAGCACCGATGAGGTCAAGCGCGTGCTTGGCCACCTGCGCAACGGCGACCTGATCTCGATCGTCACCACCACCCCCGAGCGCGAGACGCTCGACCGGGTCCAGGCGGTGATGGCGGTGATCGAGGGACACGCCGAGCACGTCATGGACGCGGTGGCGCCCGATCTGCTGCCCTCGCTGCCCAAGCTGCGCGCCGCACTCGATCGCCGGCGCCGGTCCCAGTCGGGGCTGTCGCGGCTGGTGGCGCGACTGCTCGGGCTCGAGCTCAAGCTCCGGCAGTACGAGCAGGGCAAGTTCTTCTGCGACGAGATCGTCCGCGAGCGCGGCGTCGAGGCGCTGCACCACCTGTGGTCCGGGCCGGAGGCTCTGCCTACGCTGGCCGAGCTGCGCGAACCGCGCGCGTGGGTGCGACGCACGATGCCCCGGGAACTCGACCCCAGCCGGCCCCCCGGCTCGGAACACAGCTCCACGCCCGACACGGCTGCGTGAGCTAGGTCACACGTTCACAAAAATGTCATGTCGCGCTCTGTAACGCGCGCTAGCCTCTCGTGTACAAACACATGTTCGATCGTTTTGAGACAGAGCTACCCGGGAGTAAGAGCGAGTAATGGCTACCACCACTCCAGGAGCGTCGAAGCGCTCCACCACCAGCAAGCGAACGACCACCAGGCGAAAGCCGGCCAGCGCCGGCACCCGCACCAGTCGCTCGACCAGCAGCAGCACTTCGCGGACGAGGTCGCGCACCAGCGCGAACCCCGTGGAGCGCGCGGTCCTCGTGCCCGTGGGCGCGTCCCTGCTCGCCGGCGACAATCTGGTGTCCACGGTCAGGGGCTTCGCCTCCACGTACGGCACGCGTACCGGCCTCGAGCGTGAGTTCAAGCGCTACGAGAAGCGCGGCGTGACCGCCCGTAACCGCTTCGAGCGCAACGTGCGCCGCGCACGCACGCGGTTCGAGCGCGAGCTGCGCCAGCGTCGCAGCCTCGTCGAAAAGACGATGCGTCAGAATCGACGCCGACTGAACCGTGAGCTAAGCTCAGTGCGTAGGGACTTCGAGAAGCAGTCTGGCGCGGTGAGTGCAAGGGTCGAGCGACTCGTCTCGAACGCGCAAGGGCTGATCGGCTCGTAGCAGCAAAGCTTCCCCCGCCGGGCGTCCAGGAGAGCGCCGCCGGGCGGGAAGGGTTCGCCGGCCTCATAACCTCGCCGGCGAATGCAGCACCCTCTCCTCCCTCAACCGCCGGGGCGTCACGGAAGTGGCGCCCCGTCGGTCTTTAAACGTCAGCTGGTTCCCTGACAGACCCTGCACAGAATCGCCTTGCGAGCGCGCCCCCGCCGCTCCTTAGTCCCGCGGCCACCACACGCCCGACAGGCGTGTAGGTACGGCAGCGCCACCCCTTTGAGGGCCGTTTGGGAAGAAAGGCGGAATGGTTACCCCTTTCTTCCCAAGCGGCCGGCGGACCCCACCCTGACAGGGCCACGTGGGCGGCGGCGGTCGCTGCCTACAATCAGGTCTATGCCAACTAAAGACCAAGTCCTCGACTCCCTCCGCTCCGTCATCGACCCTGAGCTTCGGCGCGACATCGTCGAACTCGAGATGGTCCGGTCGGTGGACGTACACGAGAACGGCGTGGTCGACGTCATGGTCTCGCTGACGACGCCGGGCTGCCCGATCCGCGGCCATTTCCAGACCGGGGTCACCGAAGCGATCCGGAAGCTCGACGGGGTCACCGGCGTCAACATCAGCTTCGACGTTCTCTCCGACAACGAGAAACAAGCGCTCGGGCGCAAGCTCGGCCGCGGCTCGCTGCCCGAGGGTGCCCTGGCCCAGGTCAAGAACGTGATCTGCGTCGGCTCGGGCAAGGGCGGCGTCGGCAAGTCGAGCGTCACCGCGAACCTGGCCGCCGCGCTCACGAGCGACGGCAAGCAGGTCGGCGTGCTCGACGCCGATGTGTGGGGCTACTCACAGCCGCGCATGCTCGGCCTCGGCGCCGAGCGGCCCCGGGTCAACGCCGAGCGCAAGATCATCCCGCTCCGGGCCTACGACGGCATCAGCGTGATGTCGATCGGGTTCTTCGTCGAGCAGGACGCCGCCGTGGTGTGGCGCGGCCCGATGCTCCACAAGGCGCTCCAGCAGTTCCTCGAGGACGTCGAATGGGGCGAGCTCGACTACCTGCTGATCGACCTCCCCCCCGGCACCGGCGACGTCTCGATGACCCTCGCCCAGTTGCTCCCGCAGGCCAAGTTCATCATCGTCACGACCCCGCAGCCGGTCGCCCAGAAAGTCGCACGGCGCAGTGCCGAGATGGCGACCAAGCTGAAGCTCGAGATCGCCGGCGTGATCGAGAACATGTCGGGCTTCGTCGCGCCCACGGGCGAGCGCTATCAGCTGTTCGGCGAGGGTGGCGGCCAGCTGCTGGCCGAGGAGCTCGAGGTGCCGCTGCTCGGCAAGGTGCCGCTGACCATGCCGCTGCGCGAGCAGTCGGACGCCGGCGTCCCGGTGGTCTTCTCCGACCCCGACGACCCCGCCGCGCAGGCCCTGGCCCACGCGGCGCGCGGGCTGATCGCGCTGTCCCCGGTCGAGCTGCCCGTCATGCAGATGCCGGCGCCGGCCGCCGCGCCCAAGCCGGTCGGCATGTCGCTCCCGATGGCCTAGTCGCTGGGCCAGGCTGCGCCTGGCATCCGTGGGGCCCGGTACCCCATCCGTGCGTTCGCGCGTACCTCCGCCGGGCACGGATGCCTGGCGGCACGGCCCCAGGGACGCCGAGCGCAGCGAGGCCCCAGAAAAGCGCCTCAGCCCTGCTTCGCGTAGTAGTCGGCGTTCAGCTTCGCGTAGTGCTGCCACTCGTCGGGCAGCTGATCCTCGGCGAAGCACGCATCCACCGGACAGGCCTCGACGCAGGCATCGCAGTCGATGCACTCCTCCGGGTCGATGTAGAGCATCGGGACGTCGTCGTAGTTCGGCTCATCCGGGGTCGGATGGATGCAGTCGACCGGGCAGACCTCAACGCACGAATTGTCCTTCGTGCCGATGCAGGGCTCGGCGATGACGTAGGCCATGAAGTACCAGGTTCCTCTTCAGGTTCGGGGATGGTGCGGCGCCGATTCTACGGAGAGCTCGCCCGGCGGCGCGGGAGCCTCCGCGATGAACCCGGCGGCGGGCCGGGCGTGGTCGGGCCAGGATTCGCGAGGAACGGAGCGAATCCAGCTCGCAATGAGCGCTTACCTCGATCGGGCCCAGGGCGAACTGACCGACCACGGCGCCTACCAGCGCGCGCCCGATCCCGAGCGCGGCTCCCGGCC
>Ga0335080_10009108_pt1 | contig 10368 bp, 10 predicted proteins | sample Lox_Sample_34_FD_206720 | JGI IMG/M metagenome (GOLD analysis project Ga0335080, IMG submission 206720) | Soil microbial communities from Loxahatchee National Wildlife Refuge, Florida, United States - Lox_Sample_3.4 | ecosystem: Environmental > Terrestrial > Soil > Wetlands | place: USA... | reverse complement strand
GCCATCGTCGATCCGCCTCGAAACAAGAAGGGCTGCCCTTGGCAGGGCAGCCCTTCCATTGTCGTATCCGCGTTCCGGCCTGCGGCCGGAGAAACGGCGGTTCAGGCGGCGCGGACCTCGAGAGAGAGGATCCAGGCCACCGTTCCCGACGACCGCGGGATGAGACAATGAGACACTGGATCACCTCCTTTCTGTTGTTGCTGGGACAGCCTTTCTTATAGGCGGCGCCGGGGCCTTTGGAAAGGGTCAAAGCCGGCCGGCGCCGGCGGCCCGGAATCCGGTTGCGGAGGCGGCGCAGCCGCTATAGTGGCGCGCCAGGAAGGGAGGGCAAGTCCATGGACGATCCCCGCAAGCCGCCCGCCGCCGCCCGGCCGGCCGAGGCGCCGGCCGAACCGGCGATCGACGGCAGCCTGCCGGCGCAGGCCTGGATGATGTTCCGGGCCTTCCTGGCCTCGCCGCTCCGCAACAAGCTGATCCTCCTGGGCGTCGGCCTCGTCGCCGTCATTGGCGCCACGGCCTATGGCCAGGTCAGACTCAATGCCTGGAACCGCCCGTTCTACGACGCCCTCGCGCGCCGCGACGGCGGCACCTTCCTCGACCAGCTCGTCGTCTTCGCGGTCATCGCCAGCGCGCTGCTGGCGCTCAACGTGGCCCAGATGTGGCTCAACCAGATGACCAAGGTGAAGCTGCGCGAGGGCCTCGTGCGCGACCTCTTCGACCACTGGCTGCAGCCGGGGCGCGCCTTCCGCCTCGCGAACGCCGGCGAGATCGGCGTCAACCCGGATCAGCGCATCCACGAGGACGCCCGCCACCTGACCGAGCTGTCGACCGACCTCGGCATCGGCCTCCTGCAGTCGTCGCTCCTGCTCGGCAGCTTCATGGGCGTGCTGTGGATCCTCTCCAGCACCATGACGCTCCACCTGAACGGGCGAAATCTCATCATTCCCGGCTATCTGGTGTGGTGCGCCCTCGTTTACGCTGCGACCGCGTCGTGGCTCAGCTGGCGCGTCGGCCGGCCGCTCATCCAGCTCAATTCCGATCGCTACGCGCGCGAGGCCGAGCTGCGCTTCGGGCTGGTGCATCTCAACGAGCATATCGACAGCGTCGCCCTCGCGCGCGGCGAAGCCGACGAGGAGCGGCGCCTCAACCTCGATCTCGATCGCGTCCTCGCGGTGATGCGCCGGATCGTCCGCGCCACGACGCAGCTCACCTGGGTCACCGCCGGCTACGGCTGGTTCACGATCATCGCGCCCATCCTGGTGGCGGCGCCCGGCTATTTCGGCGGCGATCTCTCCTTCGGCTCGATGATGGTCGCGGTCGGCGCCTTCATCCAGGTGCAGCAGGCGCTGCGCTGGTTCATCGACAATTTCAGCACCATCGCCGACTGGCGGGCGACATTGCTGCGCGTGGCCAGCTTCCGGCAGGCGGTCTTGACCATGGACGAGCTCGGCAAGTCCACCAGCCGCATCGAGTTCGTCCCGGTGTCCGGCGAGGACAAGCTGCAGTTGGAAGATCTCGAGATCGCCACGCCCGGCGGCTGCACCATGCTGAGCGAGACGCCGGTCGCGATCGCGCCGGGCGAGCGCGTCCTGATCGTCGGCGAGCCGGGGACCGGCAAGACGATGCTGTTCCGCGCCATCGCCGGCCTGTGGCCCTGGGGGACAGGACGAATTGCCTTGCCGCATGAAGACCACGTCGTCTTCGTGCCGCGGCGCGCCTATGTGCCGCCGGGCACGCTGCGGGCGGCGCTGGCCTATCCGGCGACGCAGACCGTGTTCGCCGATGCGGATCTCGTTGCTGCACTCGAGCGCGTCGGCATGGAACGGTTGTCGGAGTCGCTCGACAGCAGCGCTCGCTGGGACCACGAGCTGAGCGAAGACGAGCAGCAATCCCTGGTCTTCGCGCGCGTGTCGCTGCACAAGCCGCGCTGGGTGGTGATCGACGAGGCGCTCGACGCGCTCGACGACGAGGCGAGCGGCCGCATCCTGGCGCTGTTCAAGGGGCCGCTCGCCGATGTCGCGGTCATCAACATCGGGCGTCCCGACGGCCACCGTCAGTTCTATGGCCGCGTGCTTCATCTGGTGAAGGATCCCGACGGCCGCCGCTTCGAGTGCCACCGCCACCTCGCGACCGCGGAACCGCGGCGCGTCGCGGCCGAATGAAGCGAGGCGCTCCGGCGGTCACCGGCATCGCGCTCTCGGCCGTCCTCGTCGCCGGCCTCGCCGCAGGCGGCTATGACTGGCGGGCGCAGTGGCTGGCGAGCGGCGCCTTGTCGCTCGTGGCTCTCGTCCTCGTCATCAGGCTGATTCCGCCGGCAGAGGATGTCCAGCCGGCGGCGGCGCCCGCCGCGCGCCAGCGTCTCGACCGTCGGCTGCTCGCGCTCGTCGTCGCCTACGGGCTCTTCGGCTTCGGCTATGTCATCACGGCGACCTTCATCTCGACGATCGTGCGGGCGGACGCGGCGCTGCGCCCCATCGAGCCCATCGTCTGGCTCGTGGTCGGCGTCGCGGCGGCGCCGTCGGTGGCGCTGTGGGCGTGGATCGGTCGCGGCCTCGGCAACGACCGCAGCTTCGCCATCGCCTGCCTGGTCGAGGCGGCCGGCGTGGCGATGAGCGTGCTGGCAACGAGCGCCGCCGCCGTGATCGCTGCCGCCGCCCTGCTCGGCGGCACCATCATGGGCATCACCGCCCTCGGCCTCGTGCATGCGCGCAGCCTCGCGCGCGGCGATCCGCGCCGCACGCTCGCCCTCATGACAGCGTCCTTCGGTCTCGGCCAGATGCTTGGCCCGACCCTCGCCGGCTATGCCTTCGAGCTCACCGGCAGCTTCCGCCCGTCGTCGCTGGCGGCCGCCGCGGCGCTGGCGATCGCCGCCGGTCTCGTCATGGTTGCGCGCGTTCGCCGGCCCGCCTGAGCCGCACGATGGTCTCGTCGAGCGCGGAGAGGAACGCGGAGCGGTCGCGCTTGGAGAACGGCTTCGGCCCGCCGGTCACCTCGCCGCCTGCGCGCAGATCCTGCAGCAGGTTGCGCGTCGCGAGTGCCATGCCGATGGAGTCGGCCGTGAAGGCGCGGCCGTTGGGCGCGACGACCGCGGCGCCGGCCTTGACGCAGCGGCTCGCCAGCGGCACGTCGGCGGTGATCACAATGGCGCCCGGCCCGGCGCGTGCCGCGATCCAGTCGTCGGCCGCGTCGAAGCCACCGTCCACGACGACGCGCTCGACGAGCGGGCCCGTCGGCACCGCCATGTAGCTGTTGGCGACGACATGCACCTTGAGCCCGTAGCGCCCGGCCACCCGGTACACCTCGTCCTTCACCGGGCAGGCATCGGCGTCGACATAGATTTCAAGCGCCGCCATCTCGGAACCTTGCTCGGGCGCGGCAGTCGCGGCAACTGCCTTGTGGCAAACCTGTGATACCGGGCGGGCTTCCTTTCGCGGCATGAGGCGGGCGGATTGAATGGGCTCGGACGCTCGTCAACGCGGATCGCGGCGTTGTCGGCGCGGGTCGGCATTGCCTCGTTCGGCATGGGGGCTGGTATGGAGCAGATCGCATGTCGCTGACGAGCCTCGCGGCCAGCGCCGAGCCCGAGACAGCCGCACACGGCATCGCGAAGACGCCGACGGGGGTCGTCGGGCTGGACGAGTTGACGGGCGGCGGGCTGCCGGCCGGCCGGCCGACGCTGATCTGCGGCGGCGCCGGCTGCGGCAAGACGCTTCTGGCCACCACGTTCCTCGTCAACGGCGCCGTCGACCACGGCGAGGCCGGTGTCTTCATGTCCTTCGAGGAACGCGCGGAGGACCTCGCCAAGAACGTGGCCTCGCTCGGCTACGACCTCGAGAAGCTGATCGCCGACGGCAAGCTTGCCGTCGACTACGTGCGCGTCGAGCGGGCGGAGATCGAGGAGACCGGCGAATACGATCTCGAGGCGCTGTTCATCCGGCTCGGCTATGCCATCGATTCGATCGGCGCCAGGCGCGTCGTCCTCGACACCATCGAGACGCTCTTCGCCGGCCTCTCCAACACGGGCGTGCTGCGCGCCGAGTTGCGCCGCCTCTTCGAGTGGCTGAAGACGAAGGGCGTCACCGCCGTCATCACGGGCGAGCGCGGCGAGGGGCCGCTCACGCGCCACGGCCTCGAGGAATACGTCTCCGACTGCGTCATTCTGCTGGATCACCGGGTGACCGACCAGATCTCGACGCGCCGGCTGCGCGTCGTCAAATACCGGGGATCGGCGCACGGGACCAACGAGTACCCGTTCCTGATCGACGATCATGGCATCAGTGTGATGCCCATCACCTCGGCCGGACTGGACCATCCGGTCTCGCAGGAGGTGGTCTCCACCGGCATCGCCGCGCTCGACGAGATGCTCGGCGCCGGCGGTTATTTCCGCGGCAGCAGCATCCTGGTTTCCGGCCTGGCCGGCTCGGGCAAGACGAGCCTTGCCGCCTATTTCGCCGACGCGACCTGTCGCGCCGGCGGGCGCTGCCTCTACTTCGCGTTCGAGGAGCCACCGCGCCAGATCGTGCGCAACATGCGCTCGATCGGCCTCGATCTGCAGCCCTGGACGGACCAGGGCAGGCTGCGGTTCAGCGCCCGGCGCCCGAACCTCTATGGTCTGGAGATGCATCTGGCCACGATGCATCGCGAAATCCTCGAACTGGCGCCGGCCGCGGTGGTCGTCGATCCGCTCTCCAGCCTCGTCGGCAGCGACACGAACGACGTGCAGAACATGCTGCTGCGGCTGGTGGATCTCTTGAAGTCCCGCGGGGTTACGACGCTGTTCACCAGCCTGACCCATGGAAGCATCGAGCTGGCCCGCACCGACGCCCAGGTGTCCTCGCTGATGGACAGCTGGCTCCTCCTCTACAACCGCGAGGCCAACGGCGAGCACAACCGGCAGCTCTATCTGCTGAAGTCGCGCGGCATGGCTCATTCCAACCAGGTGCGCGAGTTCATCCTGGGCAGCACCGGCGTCGTGTTGCGCACCCCCTATATCGGGCCGGAAGGCGTGCTCACCGGGTCCGCGCGCATGGCGCAGGAGGCGCGCGAGAAGGCGGCGTCTCTGGTGCGGCGACAGGCGATCGAGCAGCGCGCGAGCGACCTGAAGCGCGACCGGGCGCGCACCGAGGCGCAGATCACCGCCCTCCGCGCCGAACTCGAGAGCCAGGAAGCAGAGGCGAAGCGGTTGATCCAGGAGGCCGAGTCGCGCGAGGCGCTGCTGGAGCAGGGTCGGCAGGACCAGCAGTCGAGGCGCGGCGGGTCCGCCAGACGGGAATAGCGGACGTCGCCGCGACCGGCGAGAAGCACAGGAGCAAGGACGATGGAGCCAGGAACCGAAAGCTACAACCTCCGGCTCTACATCGCTGGCCAGACGCCGAAATCGATTGCCGCCATCGCCAATCTGCGGCGCTTCTGCGACGAGTACCTGCCGGGGCGATGCACCGTGGAAGTGGTCGATCTCGTGCAGAACCCGCGGCTCGCCCAGGGCGATCAGATCGTGGCCATTCCGACCCTCGTCCGGCGCCTGCCGGAGCCCATCAAGCGGATCATCGGCGATCTCTCGAACGTCGAGCGCGTCCTCGTGAGCCTGGACCTGGCGGCGACACCGCCCGAAGGCACGCTGCAATGAACCAGGCAACGGCGTCGGAGAGGTTCGTGCTCGAGCTCTACGTCACCGGCCAGACGCCGCGGTCGCTCCGCGCCGTCGCCAACCTGCGCCGGGTCTGCGAGGAACGCCTGCGCGACCGCTATCAGCTCGAGGTCGTCGACGTCTACCAGCAGCCGCAGCTTGCCGCCCGCGAGCAGCTGTTCGCCGCCCCGACCCTGGTCAAGCGGCTGCCGCTGCCGACGCGGCGGATGGTCGGCGACATGTCTGACCGGGAGCGTCTGCTGGCCGGCCTTGGCATCGCGTGAGGTGGTCATGGCGGTAACCGGAACCAATCTGCAGCGCGAGCTCGTTCTGCTCCGCTCGCGTCTGCAGGAGGCGGAAGAAACCTTGCAGGCGATTCGCACCGGCCTGGTCGATGCGCTGGTCGTGCGCGGCCCCGAGGGCGACAAGGTCTATACCTTGAAGGGCGCGGAGGAGCCCTACCGGCTGCTCGTCGAGCGCATGGGCGAGGGGGCGCTCACGCTGTCGTCCGATGGCGAGATCCTCTACAGCAACGGACGTTTCGCCGAACTTCTCGGCGTGCACCTCGAGCATGTGACGGGCCGCCGCCTCTCCGACTTCATCGCGGGAGGGCAGGCTCCCGACCTGCGCGCCCTGGGCCGCGATGCCGCGCCGACCGCCCTCAGGCGCGAAGTATCGCTGCGGCGTCCCGACGGCCGGGAGTTTCCCGTCCTCCTGTCGATCGGCGTCCTGCCGGTGGAAGACGTCGTCGTCTTCTCCGCCATCGTCACCGATCTTGCCGAGCACAAGCAGGCGGAGGAGGCGGCAGCGGCCGAGCGGTTCACCCGCTCGATCCTCGATCAGCTGGTCGACGCCGTCGTGGTCTGCGACAAGGGCGGGCGGGTCCTGCACGCGAACCTGGCCGCCGCCCACCTGATGGCGGTCGACCCCATGGGGCGCTTGCTCGCCGAGGTGCTGCCGCTCCAGGCCGATGCTGCCGGCAGGGACGGCGATGACCATCTCGGCGCGGCCCTTGCGGGCACGCTCGCGGGCCAGTCGACCCATGGCGTCGAGGTGCGGCTCCTGGATTCCGAGCGGCAGGGCAGTTGCTTCCTCTTCAGCGCCGATCCGCTGCTCAGCGCGCGGCGTGAATGCATCGGATCGGTCATCGCCTTGACCAACATCACGTCGCTGAAGCGGGCCGAGGAACGGCAGGGCGTGCTGCTCGCCGAGCTGAGCCATCGGGTGAAGAACAATCTGGCCATCGTTCAGTCGATCGCGAAGCAGACCCTCAACAGCTCGGAGACGTTGAGCTATTTCGGCACCGCCTTCAGCGGACGCTTGAACGCGCTCTCGCTCGCGCACAGCATCCTGACGCAGAGCGGCTGGAGTCAGGCCAATCTGCACGAGCTGCTGGAACAAGTCCTCTCGCCCTATCGTCACCTCGGGCACGCGGACGATATCGAGATGTCCGGTCCGCCCATCCACCTGCCGCCGTCCTACGTGTCGCCGCTTTCGCTCGTCTTCCACGAGCTCGCCACGAACGCCGTGAAGTACGGGGCGTTTTCGCGCGAGAACGGCCGGCTCCATGTTTCCTGGACCCGGGCGGATGATGCCGGCGCGCGGGGCGTGCTGCTGACCTGGCGGGAGCGCAACGGACCGCCGGTCCGGCCGCCGAAGCGGAGCGGGCTCGGCGGCAAGCTCATCGAGCGGGCCATCTCCTATGAGCTCGATGGCAGCGTGAAGCTCGACTACGCGCCGGAAGGCTTCAGCTTCACGGCGCGTTTCCCGCTCCGCTCCGATCCCGACAACGCGCTGTACCAGACCGTGGCGGGGCGCCCGCCCATCGGCGGCCTAGCGCGAGGTGACGAAGACTCGCGCGCAAATCTCGCGTAGCGCCGCGTCGGTGTAAGGCTTCGTGATCAAGGCCAGGCCCTGATACCTGGCTGCCAGTGCCTTCTCCTCGTAGCCGGACGAGAGAACGATCTTCACGCCGCGGTCGACAAGCGCGGGCAGCGCCCTGTCGATGGTCTCTCCCCGCAGATTCACGTCGAGCAGCGCGCCGTCGAGGGCGGTCTTGCCGGCGATCTCCTCGATCTCCCGCACCGATCGCGCCGGACCGACGACGGTGCAGCCGAGAGACTGCAAGGTCGCCTCCATCTCCATGGCGATGAGGTAGTCGTCTTCCGCCACGAGAATCCGCAGCCCTTCGAGCGGCGAACGATTCAATTCCTGTTTCCCCGATGGTCCATGCCAGACGGATACCGTCATGCTAATGACGGCCCGATTGCAGCGTCAAGCGGGGTCGCCCGCGCAGCGGCGCGCGATCCTACGCCGCAGCCCGCTCCCGCAGGCTCCAGCTGAACGGACAGTGCGGCTTCAGCGCCGTGCGCTCGTTGGCGAGGGCCTGCGCCAGCGCACGGTTGCCACCGCGCAGCGCCGCCTCGATCAGGGTGCGGTGCAGGATGTCGCGCTGGGCGTGGCTGCCGCCGAAGGCATGCGCGCGGTAGCGGACGGGCATCAGGAGGTCGACCGTCTCGCCATAGCGCTCGCGGCCGAAGGCCTCGACGGCGCGCAGGATCGGCAGGCCGACCTCGCGCGTCATCATGCCGTTGGTGCCGGCGTCCTTGGCCGCCGCCTCCGCCGCCGTGAGCAGCGCCGCCGCAGCCTTGGTCCGGCCGGTCGCCACATAGGCCAGCATCGCGTGCATGTCGTTGAAGGCATAGAAGCCGGCCTCGCCGCCCTTCTCGTAGACGGCCGCCAGCTCGTCCCAGCGCTTGCCGACGTCGATCCGCCGCAGATGCATGCGCCACAGCAGCGCCGCGGCGTCGAGCATCATCAGCTGGACCTCCGCCGGCTCCGGCCGCACGCCCTTGTCGTAGATCTCGAGCGCGCGGCCGCTGTTGCCCTGGTCGAGGTTGTAGAGCGCGGTGTGCCACCAGTTGTGGAAGGCGAAGCCGTTGTCGGCCTGCGCCCAGTTCGCCTTGCGCCCCTCCATGAAGGCGACGCCCTCGGCCTGGCGCGCCTGCATCTCCAGCACATGCGCCACGGCGTGCTGCGCCCAGCAGTCGTCGGCGTCGATCTCGAGGGCGTGGCGCCCGGCCTCCTCGGCCTGGGAATATTGTCCGAATTCCTCGAGGCCGAAGGCATGCATCCCCAGCAGCAGTCCGTAGCCCGGGTCGTCGCGGGTCCAGGCCGGCAGCGCCCGCGCCACGCGGCCCCGCAGGTTGTCGCGGTCGCCGTGGAAGAAATCGGCGATGTGCCCGACCTGCAGCGCCAGCAGGTCGCGCGGATGGTCGGCGAGCAGGCGGTCGAGCGCGGCGCGATGGCCGTTCCAGTCGCCCGTGGCCCAGCGTGCGATGGCGCCGGCATGGGCGCGCTCGCGCGCGTTGCTGCGGTTGTCGAGGTCTTTGAGCCGCCCGAGACTGGCCTGGATCTTCGGTAGCAGGCTGCGCTCCCACATGGTGATCACCACCTGCGCCTTCAGCACGTGCCCCATGACGAAATCGGGGTCGGCGTCGAGCGCCGTGTCGATGATCGCCACGGGATCGCCGCGGTAGACGTTGAGCGCCCCGAGCGCCTGTTCGTAGAGCTCGATATTCTTGGGATTGTCCGTCGAAACGGAAACGCCCCGCCTGTCGTCCATGGCCGTCCTCCCTGTTTCGGTAAGCCCCGCTAGAAAACGGCGTCGAGTTCCCCGATGTTCTCGGGCTCGATCTTCGCCGCTCCGACCCATTCGGTTCTATCTGGCCCTTCCATGATCGCGCGGCAATAGGCGGCCGCGATTTTGTCGGGCTTCCCGTCGTCGGTGGGAGGCGCGCGGACCGGGGCAGGCATCGGCCTCGCCGGTCCCCGACAACATCAGGGCGGCAGTCCGGCCTTCAGGTACCCCTCGACGAAACGCTGCCGGTCCGCATCACGCCGGAAGGGTTGCCCCTTCGCCCAATTTTGCACGGAGAAATGCGGATACGCGCCAAGAAATTGCTCGGCTTCCACCTTCGCTTCCTCGAGGCGGCCAAGCTGCGCCAGCCCGGCGGCAAGAATTCGTTGTGATTGCAGCCGGCGCGTCGACTCGTGGCGGAGCGCTTCGACGGCCTCTTCATATCGGCCTTGTGCGTATTTCAGGAATCCGAGGCACCAGTAGTACCATCCCGGCGGGTACGGATTGAGACGGAAAGCCTTGCCGATGCAATCGATGCCCTCGACAGGATTGCCCTCCCACCCCTTCGCCTCCGCCAGGTAGCCCCAACAGTTGGCATTGTTCGGATCGATCCGCAGCGCCGTCAGCATTTCCGCCGTGCCTTCGACCGGCTTGCCTGCATAGGTCAGCACGTGGCCGAGAACCATATGGGCGGTGGCGTTGCCGGGGTCGAGCGAGACCGCTCGCTCGGCCGCGGCGAGAGCAAGCGCAACATTGTGGTCGGGCTCTTCTCCCCAATACGCCCATCCGTGGACATGGCCCATCGCGACCCAGGCGTGCGCGTCAGCGAATTCCGGATCGAGTCGGATTACCCGTTCGAGCATCGAGCGCGCCGCTTTGTTGTTGTCGTTCGCCTCGTCGATCATCGCGCGCGCCCGGACGAACAGGTCGTAGCCTTCGAGGCTTCTTGCTCTCGAGCTTCTTGTCGGGCGCGTCGACGGCAACAGGTCCGACAGGGCGCCGACGATCTTGCCGACGACCTCGTCCTGCAGCACGAAAATATCTGCCAGGTCGCGGTCGAAGCGGTCGGCCCAGACGTGGGTTCCATCCTGAGCGTCGATCA
>Ga0335080_10009107_pt1 | contig 10368 bp, 6 predicted proteins | sample Lox_Sample_34_FD_206720 | JGI IMG/M metagenome (GOLD analysis project Ga0335080, IMG submission 206720) | Soil microbial communities from Loxahatchee National Wildlife Refuge, Florida, United States - Lox_Sample_3.4 | ecosystem: Environmental > Terrestrial > Soil > Wetlands | place: USA: Florida... | reverse complement strand
GGCCGGTGACGCGCAGCGTCAGCCCGGCCCCCGGCGGGCGGGACAGCCGCAGCATCAGCTCGCGGGACTCGGCGTCGCGGAACTGCACCATCACCTGCTCGAGCCCCAGCGCTTCGGTGCGCGGCGCCAGCGACCTGATGACCTCGCCCAGCTCGGCGAGCGGCGTCTTCACCGTCGGCCACACGTACAGCTTGATGCGGTTCCAGTCCAGCCGGGCCAGCTCGCGGTCGGCCGACCGGGCCGAGCGCAGGCTGTCCAGGCAGGCGTCCAGGATGCGCTCGAGCTGCGGCAGGCCGGTGATCCGCCCGGCGTCGTCTCGCACGATGGTCAGGTCACGCACGTCGGCCAGGGCCATGAGCCGCTGGTCATCGGGCATCTCGCGACCCCGGATACGGAACAGGTGCACGTCCGGAGCCGCGGGCAGCCGGGTGAGCTCGAACCCGGAGAAGCGCCACACGCCCAGTCGTTCGGCCACCAGCGGGTGCCAGCCGCGCTGGGTCCGGTCCTCCACCGCCTGCCCGTCCGGCCCGCCGCGGAAGGTGAACCAGTCCGGCCAGCCGCCCCCCTCCCCGTCCGGCCCGCGCACGGCGACCGCCACCCGGTCGACGCCCGGCGGGATGAGGCCGAGCTTGCCGCGGATCCGTTCCGCGCGCGCGTCGGGCGCGCCCCGGCCGTCCTCCTCGGAGGTCTGCGAGGTGACGTACAGGTCGACGAGCACGGTCCGGCCGGCCGGGATCGCCTCGATCAGCTCCGGCAGGTCGGTCGCGGCCGCGCTCTCCTCGCCGTCGGCCACCGTCGCGACGATCAGGTAGTCGTGCCCGTCGTGGCCGTACTCCGCCGTCACCAGCGGACGGCCGCTCCGCTCGCTGACCTGGACGTTCCGCAGCGACCTGATCCGGTAGTACCGCCGCGTCATCACCTCGAGCATGACCGGGTGGTGCCGCTCGGCGAAGACGCCGAGGATCGGCTCGCCGGAGGCGACCATGGCGTCGATCTGCGCCGCCCTTTCCGCGGGGTCTGGCGACAGCCGGTCGAGCCCGGCGCGCAGCTGCTGCAGGGCCTGGGCCCGCTCGGCGGCGATCAGCGGGGCGTCGAAGCAGCGGTAGCGGACCTGCCGGGCCAGGTCGCCGACGCCGGGGTGGCGCAACTGGGTGGCCGAGACCAGCTGGCCGATCACCCGCCGGTAGTCGTCGCGGCCGTCGCCGGGCAGCGATCCGGGGTGATGCAGCCGCCACTGCAGCAGTTCCGACACGACCGGCACGTACCCGGCCGCCCGGCGGTGGGCCAGGAAGATCCGGTAGAGGGCCGGGTCCAGGCCGGGCGACGGCTCCAGGCCGTCGACGCCGTAGTGGGCCAGGGTCCGGCGCAGCTTGATCCGGAACGACTCCGGCAGGCCCTCCGCGTCGGCGTCCCGGGAGCGCAGGTAGGCGTGCATGTACTCCTGCGGGTTGCGGGCCGCCTCCGCGTCGACCGCGGCCTCGTCGTCGGACTGCGACTCGCCGGGTACCCGGCGGCTGCGCCACAGCGCCGAGGAGTCGGCGAAGATCTGCAGGATCTTGGCCTCGCCGGCCAGCAGCCGGGGATCGTCAGCGGGCAGTCCGGCCCGCGCCGCGGCCAGCCGCTGCAGCTGGCGCCTGGCCTCGGGCTCGTCGACGTCGAAGCCGAGCACCAGCGCCCGCAGCGCCACCAGCGCGTCCGCGGCCATAGCGGCCGGATCCTCCTCATCCGCGGCCTCCGCGCCCAGCGCGCCCAGGTCAGCCCGGAGGCCTCCGCTGGCCGTCTCCGCATCCTCGTCGGCCGCGGGTTCGATCCGCAGCAGCTTGGCGCCGTTCTCCACCTGGGTGTTGACCTCGGCGAACACCTCGGCCACCCGGCCGGCGGCGGGGGCGCGCAGCGAGGTCTCGAGCTTCATGCTCTCCACCACGGCCACCACGTCGCCCTCGGCGACCTCGTCCCCGGCCGCGACCGAGATCGCCACCACCATGGCCGGGGCCGGCGCGCGGACCAGCCCGGCCTCGCCGCCGGAGATCCGGTGCACCGCGCCGTCCACCTCGACCAGGTAGTCGGGACCCTGCGCCACCGAGAGCACGTCGAAGGTCTGCCCGCCGACCGCCAGCCTGAGCTCGAACCGGCCCGACCGGTCGACGTCGACTTCGGCCGAACGGCCGTCGAGCCCGACTTGGTACCGGACCGGGCGGCACCGGGACACCCCGAGCTTGTACGCCTCGCCGCCGACCCGCACGTCGACCTGGTGCCTGGTCTCGTGCCCGACCTCGGGGCGCCCGCGCTCGGCCGAAGTGAACAGCCGGTCCTGCTGGCGCCGCTCGTGCGCTTCGTAGGCCTCGAAGGCGGTGGCCAGCAGGGCCACGTCGACCCGCAGCGGCGGTGCGTAGCCCTCCGCCATCATGGTGTCCAGCCAGGTCGTATCGATCTCGCCGCGGACGAACTCGGGCCGGTCGAGCAGGTCGAGCAGGAACGCCTTGCTGGTCGTCCCGCCCTGGATGACCGTCGTGGTCTGCCGGATCGCGCGGGCGAGCCGGGCGCGGGCCTCGGCGCGGTCCTGGCCCCAGGCGATCACCTTGGCGATCATCGAGTCGAACTGCGGCGGGATGACGTCCCCCGGCGCCACCCCGGTGTCGACCCTGATGCCGGGGCCAGACGGCAGGGCCAGGTGCTCGATCAGGCCGGGGGCGGGCGCGAAGCCGCGCTCCGGGTCCTCGGCGGTGAGCCGGGCCTCGATGGCGTGCCCGCGGGCCGGCGGCTCGTCCGGGCCGATCTCCGCCAGCGTGCCGCCCGCCGCGATGTGCAGCTGCAGCTTGACGATGTCGGTGCCGGTGCAGGCCTCGGTGACCGGGTGCTCGACCTGCAGCCGGGTGTTGACCTCGAGGAAGGACAGCAGCTTGTGGCCCGGCTCGTAGAGGAACTCCACCGTCCCGGCGTTGACGTAGCCGGCCGCCCGGATCAGTTCGGCGGCGTGCCCGCGCAGCAGCTTCTCCTGCTCCGGGTCCAGCGCGGTCGAGGCGGACTCCTCGATGACCTTCTGGTTGCGCCGCTGCACGCTGCAGTCACGCACGCCCAGCGTCCACACCGCGCCGGCCGCGTCGGCCACCACCTGCACCTCGACGTGCCGGCCGCCGCGGATGGCCCGCTCCAGGAAGACCGTCGCGTCCCCGGCCGTCTTGGCCGCCTCCGAGCTGGCCCGCTCGAACGCCTCCTCGAGGTCCTCTGGCGACCTGACCAGCCGGATGCCGCGGCCGCCGCCGCCCGCGGTCGCCTTGACCATCAGCGGGTAGCCGATCGACTCCGCCGCCTTGCGGGCCGCCGCCGGGTCGGGCACCGGGCCCCCGCTCCACGGCGCGAGCGGCACGCCGGCCTGCTCCGCCAGCAGCTTGGACTCGATCTTGTCGCCGAGCCGGCGCATCACCCCGGCCGACGGGCCGATGAAGGTGATGCCCAGCCGGTCGCAGAGCTCGGCGAACTCGGCCTTCTCCGAGACGAATCCCCACCCGGGCCAGACCGCGTCGGCCCGGCAGGCGCGCAGCGCCCGCTCCAGCTCGGCGTAGTCCAGGTAGGGGCTCCCGGCGAAGGCGGCGTCCGCTTCGGCCGGGCCGATCAGCACCGACTCGTCGGCCTCGCGGACGAACGTGGCGCGCCGGTCGGCCGCGGTGTACACGGCGATGACCCGCAGCGCGGGCCGCCCCTCGGCGTTCCACTCCCGGACTGCGTTGATCAGCCGCATGGCCGGCTCGCCCCGGTTGACGATCGCCACGCGGCCGAAGGCGAAGGGGGGCTGGCTCATCGGCTACTCACCGAAGGCGGCGCGGATGTCGTCGCTGGTGCTCCCGCCCGCGGCCGGCGGCCCGGACCGGTCCGCGTCCTGCAGGATGTCCAGCACCACCTCGTCCGCGACGATCGCCGGGTCGATCCGCATCACCACGTAGCCGCCGACGGCACCGGCCCCGAAGCCCGGCGCGAAGACCCTGGCCGGCCGGGTGATCACCCCGTCGCGCACGGCGTCGTAGACCGCGATCGGGATGCTCGCTGCGGACACGTTGCCCATCCTCTCCACGTTGAAGTACAGCTGGTCGGCGGCCAGCCCGGCCTTGCCGGCCAGGTTGAGGATCATCGTCTTGTTGGCCTGGTGCGGGATGATCAGCTCGATGCTCTCGAGCAGCGTCCGGCCCTCCTCGTCCGGGTCCGGCTGCCCTTCGAGCTCGCCGAGCATCTGCACCAGGTACCGCTGGACCAGCGCCTTCACCTCCGGACCGTACACGGTGATGTCGCCGTCGAACTCGGAGTTCGGCCAGATGATCGAGTTGACCTCGCTGTGCGGGCCGCTCGCGTAGGTCTGCAGCACCTCCACGTCCCCGGTCTGGCCGTCGGCGGCCGGGCCGATGACCATCGCCGCCGCCCCGTCCCCGAAGATCATCCGCGAGGTGCGGACGCTGCCGATCTTGTCCGAGAACTTCTCCACGCAGACCAGCAGGACCGGGCGGGTGACCTCCTGGAGCTGGCGGACCGCCTCGCTCATCCCGTACGGCAGCCCGGCGCAGGCCGCCACCATGTCCACCGAGGCGTGCGTCTGCAGCAGGCCGAGCTCGCCGGACAGCCAGCACGCGATCGACGGGATCTGCCGGTTGCTGGTGCACGTGCTGACCAGCACCGCGCCGATTTCCGCGGGGGAGCGGCCCGACTTGGCCAGCGCCGCGCGTGCCGCGGCCAGCGCCAGCTCCTCGGGTTCCCGGCTGGTGTAGCGGCGCTGCTCGATGCCGGTCTTGGCCGCGATCTCGTCCGCGCTCATCGGCGACCAGGAGAAACTCGTGTTCCTGATGACGTCGGCGTTGCTGCAGACGTGCTCGCCGCGGACGATCGCCAGCGCCTCGAACCTCGGCTGGACCGCGAACGCCTGCCGCACCCGCACCGGGGGATAGGGCGCGGCCGGCTCGACCGCCGCGGCCCTGGTCCTGGCGGTCGTGTCCGAGGTGGCCGCGGGCCGGGTTCGCTTTACCCGCTCGATGAACGCCATCACGTCCCTGGTGCGCGGGTGGAAGGCCACCACGAAGTCGTCGTCACCGATCTCGCCCGGCCCGCGCAGCTCGGTACCGGAGCGGTCCCACGGGTACTGGTTGTGCAGCACCATCGCCCAGCGCATCAGCGCTTCCAGCTCGGCGACATCCTCGTGCGCGTCCAGGATCTGCTCGGTGCTGAAGACCGGGTAGTCCGGGTCGTAGGAGGGCATGACGAAGGTCAGCGCGTCCGGCTGGGCGCAGAACTGGGCCACCGTCGGCTTGATCGGCGGCAGCTCGGTGGCGTGGTAGAGCTTGGTCCGGTACAAGTCGAACAGCAGGTCGAAGATGGTGTCTTCGGCCGTGGCGTCCCAGGTCGGCGGGAGCGCGCGGAAGGCGTGCTCGACCGCGGCCACCTTGCGCTCACTGTCCTCCCACGGCGTCAGCACCGGCAGGAAGACGTCGTCGCGGCGCTTGGCCAGGTCACGCCAGCGGGTCGGGCGCCGGTCGAACATGGTCATCGAGTACCGGTTGGCCCAGTAGAGGTGCTGCCCCAGGTCGCGCAGCAGCTCGAAGCGCCTGGGGTAAGCCCCGGACTCGACCCGGGCCAGGATGTCGGTGCCGGTCGGCGCCTTGGCCTCGAAGTCCCGGCCGATCACCGCGGTGAACTGCTCCAGCGTGTCGAGCACCGAGAAGTCCAGGTCGCCCAGGAAGTTGGCGGGGAACACCAGGCGGCCATGCCGGTTGACCACGAACGGCTTCACGTTGTTACCTCCAGAACGGGCGCGCTCGCCCGCGTATTGCATTATCCGGTCGTGCGGTGGGGACCCGGCGCATGACCTGGGTCATATCTGCTGCCGTACCCCCTATCCGCCGGTTATGCCCCTGGCGGGGTCAGATCGGCAATGTTTTCCGCCCGCAGGCTTCCGGTCATGCCGGGAAGGGCCCAGGCCGCTTGCCCGTTTAATTAGGCGTCCGGCTAACATAGACTGACTGGTCTGTCCAGGAGGTGCCCCATGCCGAGCGACGTGGCCGGCGTCCGTCCCCGATCCCGGCGTCCCTCGCCGCGGGAGCGGCTGCTGAAGGCGGCCGACGAGCTGTTTTACGCCGAGGGGATCAACAGCGTCGGCATCGACCGGATCATCGAGCGGGCCGACGTGGCGCGCGCGTCCCTGTACAGCACGTTCGGCAGCAAGGACGAGCTGATCCGCGGCTACCTCGAGCGCCGGGCGGAGAACTTGAAGGAGAGGCTGCGGACCGCCGCCGAGGCGCACGCCGATCCGCGCGAGGCCCTGCTGAGCGTGTTCAGCGTGCAGGCCGCGACCTTCGCCCGGCCGGGCTATCAGGGCTGCGCGTTCAACCGGGCCACCGCCGAGGCCGCGCCCGGCAGCGCCGCCTACGAGGTCCCGCGGGCCTATCGCCGCTGGCTCCATGACTTCTTCGCCGGACTGGCCGCCGCGGCCGGGGCACCCGAGCCCGGTCTGCTGGCCCGCCAGTTCCAGCTGCTCTACGACGGCGCGAACCTGGCCGCCAGCCTGGACGGCAGCGCCGGCGTGACCGCCGCCTCCCGGGCGGCGGCCGAGGCCCTGCTCGATGCCGCCCTGACCCGTGCGAGCAGCGGACGGCACCGCAAGCACGAGCTGGCCGAGACGCCCGCGGGCACGTCCGGCCATTGAGCGGCGGCGCGTGGCGACGGTGGACGTGCATGTTGCCGTAGATGCTGCTGTCCAGGCCGAAGAACCACAGGCCCGGGTGCTCCGGAGACGACGCGGCGCCGATGAACGGGGGCATGCCGCGCCGGTCCAGCGTGACCAGGTGCCCGGCCAGCGCCTCGATCCCGGGCCGGTAGCCGGTCGCGCAGATAACTACATCGGGAGCGCAGCTGGTGCCGTCGGTGAAGCAGACCCGTGGACCGTCGAACCGGTCGATGCCGGGCTTCATGACCACCCGGCCGGCCTTCAGCGCGCGGGCGAAGCCGTCGTCCACCGCGATCGTGACGCCGTCGGTGCGCTGCCGGGTGAAGGGACCGAGGGCGGGCACCGGGTAGCCGAACCGGCTGAGGTCGCCGAACGCCAGCCGCTGCACGGCGCGGGCCGTGACGTCCTGCCAGCGCACCGGCATGCGCCGCAGCGTGATGCTGACCGGGTGCAACGGGACGCCGCCGAGTCGGCGTGGCGTGACCGTCATACCTGAGCGCGCCGACAGCCACAGCCGGCCCGCGTCGCTGGCGGCCAGGTAGCCGAGCAGGTCGACGCCGGAGTTGCCCGGGCCCACCACGAGCACGTCCAAGCCCGCCGTCTCCGCGACGTTGCGGAACTGCCCGGCGTGCATCACGACCCCGCCGAACGAGTCCAGGCCCGGCCAGTCCGGCAGGTACGGCTCGGTGTCCGACCCGGTGGCTATCACCGCGTGCGCGGTCGTGAGGCGGCTCGCCTCCAGTGCCAGCGCCCAGCCGCCGTCCGTTCGGTCGATCCTGTGCACCCGGGTGCCCAGCCGCAGCCGCATCCCCGCGGAGTATTCCTGCAGGTAGGCCACGTAGTCGTCGCGGGCGGGGTACGAGCCGTAGCGGCGCGGGATGCGCGCGCCCGGCTGATGCGAGAACGCCCGGTGGGTGTTCAGCCTGAGGTGGTCGTGGCGCCCGCGCCAGGACGCGGCGACCGCGCCCGCCTGCTCGAGCACGAGCGGGTCGAGCCCGGCCCGGCGGATCGCCCAGGCCGCCGCCAGGCCCGCCGGACCCGCGCCCGCGATCACGACATGCTCATCCATCGTGCGAGCTATCGTCCCTGTCATGGCCAGCGTGATCAAGGGGGCCGCGCGCACGGCACACTGGTGCCGTGCGGATCACTGTGTGGGTGCGGCCCGGCTCGGCGCGGCCTGGCGTGTCCGGGCAGCGCGGCGGCGCCCTGGTCGTCAGGGTCGGCGCGCGCGCCGTGGACGGTAAGGCGACCGAGGCGGCGCTGGCTGCCGTCGCCACGGCGTTCGGCGTCCGCCGCCGCGCCGTGACGCTGGTCGCCGGGGCTTCCAGCCGCACCAAGCTCCTCGAGGTCGAAGGCGCCGATCCGGCCACTCTCAGTCGCCTGCTCGGGGGGTCGTGACTACCAGACGAGCGGGACGAGGCGCTTGTGCTGCGCGGCGTAGGCACGGTAGGGGTCGCCGAGCGTGGTCAGCAGCGCGCGCTCCTCGGCGTGGATGCGCCAGAGGAGCCCGGCCAGCGTGAGAAGGGCCATGCCGGCCAGGCCGACCCAGTTGGCCGAGGTCAGGCCGATCCCGGTCATGATCAGCAGGAGCCCGGTGTAGCTCGGGTGGCGCAGCATCCGGTACGGGCCGGCGGTGATCACCGGCTGGTCGGCGCTCACCTGCACCGCGGCGGTGAAGTACGCACCCAGCGTCTTGATCGACCAGCTGCGCAGCACGAGCCCGGCCAGCAGGATCACGAACCCGATGGCGAACGCGACGGCGGCGGGCCGGATCGCGGCCACCGGGACGAGGGGCGGGGCCAGGTAGAGCACGGCACTCGCGGCGGTCAGGAACGCCCAGGCGGCGAACCGCCGGCCTGCGCCGCCGACCTTGGCGGCTTCCTGGCGGCTGTTGCCGAGATGGGCGGCCTCGATCATGGCCCAGCACAGCACGGCGACCAGGGTCAGCGCCCCGGCGAGATGGCTGGTGTCGAAGTACGGCTTCATGATTCCTCCTGGTGCGGGCGATGCGCCGCCGGGCGGCTCTCCTCGTTGCGGGCGGCGCGAACGAACAAGCTGGCCAGCTCGCGGGCGTGGTGCGCGACGTCGAGTCCGGGATCGCGGACGAGCCGGGGCCCCACCGTGTCGATGGCGGCGCGCACCGCCATGGCCATCACCCGCGGATCGAAGTCGGCGCGGAACTCGCCCGTGCCCTGGAAGTAGGTAAGCATGTCGGTCACGGTGGCCACCGCGGCCTCGTTGAACCGCCGGCCGTAGAGCTGGCTGCCGTCCGCGGCGCGGGCGTTGAGGGCGATCTCGACGGTCGCCGCCACGTGATTGCGGTTCTCCGCCATGAACGCCAGGTTGGACTCGATGAAGGCGCGGAGCATGCCCGCGCCGGTCTGCTCGGCTTCGATCCTGGGCCGCATGTACTCACCGGCCCTGGTGATCAGCTCCTGGAGCAGCTCCTTGATGAGCTCGTCCTTGCCGCCGAAGTGGTAGATGATCACGCCCTTGCTCGTGTCGGCGGCCTCGGCGATGCGTGCCAGCGAAGCCTGCCCGTATCCAAGCTCGGCGATGGTATCGATCGCGGCTGCCATGATCTGCGCCCGCCGGGCGGTCTCGATGAACGTCCGGTCAGATTGCTGACCAACTGGGCTAACTTTTGACCGCATGGTTAAGAATTAACACGACCGGTCAGCCATGTCAACACGCGGTCAAAAGTAGTGCCGACTGCGCCGCTCGATGATTCCGGCCGGGCCGGGCCGTCTGACACACATAACGGAGGCAAAGCGAAGGAGAGATCACGATGCGGCTGACCTTGCACACTTTCCTGACCCTCGACGGCGTGATGCAGGCGCCCGGCGGCCCGGAGGAGGACCGCGACGGCGGTTTCCCGTACGGCGGCTGGTCCTTCCCGTACGGCGATCAGGATTTCGGCGTGGCCATAACCGGCTGGTTTGAGCACGCCAGCGCGTTCCTGCTGGGCCGCAGGACCTACCAGATCTTCAGCGGCCACTGGCCGCGCGTCACCGATCCCGCGGACCCGATCGCCAGCAAGCTCAACGCGCTACCGAAATACGTCGTCTCGACCACGCTGACCTCAGCGGACTGGCACAATTCCTCGCTCCTCGGCGGCGGCGGCGACGTCGCCGCGGAGGTCGTCAAGCTCAAGGAACTGCCAGGCGACGAACTCCAGGTCCACGGCAGCGGCGCGCTCGCCCATACCCTCATTGAGCACGACCTGATCGACGAGTACCGGCTGCTCTATCTCCCGGTCCACCTCGGCACCGGCAAGAAACTGTTCCGCGACGGCGCAGCGGCCGCCGCGCTGCGCCTCCTCAGCTCCAGCACGACGAGCACCGGCGTCATCATTGCCACCTACCAGCCGGCCGGGCCGGTGCAGACCGGCTCCTACGCGCTCGACGAGTGACCAACTCACCCGGCGCCGGTCAGCGGTACTCGCGCCGCAGCGCCGTCTTCATGACCTTGCCGCTGGCGTTGCGCGGCAGCGCGTCCACGACGTGCAGGAGGGTCGGCAGCTTGTAGCGGGACGGTTCGTCATCATGATCGCCACCCGGTCTCCGGCCCTGACGCCGCGCTGCCACAGCGCCGCGGCCACCCCGCTGACCCGTTCATGGATCCGCGCCCAGGTGGTCGAGGTGCCTTCGAAGCGGAGGTAGACA
>Ga0335080_10009105_pt1 | contig 10368 bp, 11 predicted proteins | sample Lox_Sample_34_FD_206720 | JGI IMG/M metagenome (GOLD analysis project Ga0335080, IMG submission 206720) | Soil microbial communities from Loxahatchee National Wildlife Refuge, Florida, United States - Lox_Sample_3.4 | ecosystem: Environmental > Terrestrial > Soil > Wetlands | place: USA... | reverse complement strand
CCGTGTCCGGGGTGTCGTCGATGATGACATCGACGCCGGTCGCCGCCTCGAACGCGCGAATATTGCGCCCCTCGCGTCCGATGATCCGGCCCTTCATCTCGTCGGACGGCAGGGTGACCGTCGCGACGGTCGATTCCGCGGTCTGCTCGGCGGCCAGCCGTTGGATCGCGACCGCGATGATCTTCTTGGCCTCGCGTTCAGCGCCGCGCTTCGCCTGCTCCCGAAGATCGCGTACCAGAGCCGCCACGTCGCTCCGCGCCTCGTCTTCGAGGCGTTGCACCAGCTCCTGCTTCGCCTGCTGCGCGGAGAGCCCCGCGAGCTGTTCCAGTCGCGCTCGGATCTGCTCTTCCCGCGACGCGACCACCCGCTCCCGTTCCTCGAACCCCCGCTCGCGCTGGCGCTGCCGCTCGTCACGCTCGTCCATGGCGGATTCCCGGCGATCGATTTCCCGCCGGCGCCGCGACGCTTCGTGCTCGAGCGCCTCGCGCGCCTGGAGCAGCTGCTCCTTGGCCGTGAGGGCCAGACGCTGCCGCGCTTGCTCGAGCATTCGCTCGCCTTCGAGCTTCGCCGCTCCGGCGGCGGCGTTCGCGGCGCGCCGCTCGACGCGCCGGCCGGCGACGTAAAACAGGAACCCGGCGGCGAGGGCGACGCCAAGCGTCGCGGCCACCGCGCTGAGCCAATTCACCATCGGATCTATCTCCAGCAGCGCCGCTCGCCCCGACCACGAGGGGAGAGCCGCACGTGGTCATTTCGACTACAGTCCGGCGAGCTTGCGCTTTGCCGGAGGCAACATCTTCACGAGATCGTCGGCCAGCGCCGTCAACCGCGCCGCGACCTCCCGTTCACCTTTCTTGGCCTGGAACAGCTCGTTGGTAATGTCGAGGGCCGCGAGAATCGCGGCCTTGTGAATCTCCACCATCGGGCCCTGGCTCAGGACTTTTTTCAATGCCTGATCGACGTAGGCGGCGACCTCGCGCGTGTATTCGGGAGCAAGGTCCGAGCGCACGGTGTACTCCTCGCCGCCGATCATTACTTTGACGGCGTGTTTCTTCACGGTCACGGTCTACCGCCGCCGTTCTGTTCGCGCGCCTGATCCTCGAGAAACGTCAGCCGCCCGAGCAGCTCGCCCACGCGCTGGCGCGCGGCCTCGACGCGCAGGCGAAGCTGTTTGTTTTCCTGTTCCAGATCCGCCATGCGGTTCCTGAGCTCCGGATCGGGCCGCGTGCCCGAGCCGGCCCGCGGCTGTGCCAGCTGGTCCCGCAGCTCGGCCTCGTTCTTGAGCGCGCGGCCGTGCCAAGACTCCAGTTCGTCCGCGACATGGCGGAGAATGGTCTCCAGCTGGTCCAGCGCCCGTGCATCAGCTCGTTCTCCGTCGTACGCCAAGCTCGTCCTCCAACGACTTGAGCGCGGAGTCGACGGTTTTGTCGACTTCCGCCTCGCGCAGGGTCCGCGCGGGATCGCGGAACGTGCAACGCCATGCCACGCTGCGCGCAGCAGCCGGTATTCCAGGCCCGCGGTATTCGTCGAATACCGCCAGGCGCTCGAGCAACGGCCCGCACTTGGCCCGCAACACCGCTTCCACCTGGGCCGCCGTGAGCCCCGCCGGCAGCACCAGCGCCAGGTCGCGCTCGACAGGAGGAGTGGTGGGCAGCGGGCGGTACCCGGGACGGGGCCGTGGGGCGACCTCTACCCGCAACTCGAACCCAAACAGCGGCCCAGCCCACGCCGGCGCATCGGCTTCGAGCGGCCCAGCCCATCCCACTACCTTGCCGCCGGAATCGCGCGCTTCCCAGCCATCCACCGTGGCAGCAGGCGCGATGGTCACGAACGGCGCCCCGGACTGGACGGCTAACTCAAAGTGATGCTTGAGGTCCCATATGTCCATATCAGGTACTTTCACACCCTCGCACCAGTGGGGTGGGCGGCGGCCGCCGGTGATTACCGCGGCCACGGACGTCCACTCCTCGGCGGACCGAAACACCGTCCCGATCTCGAATAACCGGATGTCGCGGTTGCGCTGTCCCCAGTTGTATTCCACACGTCGCACCAACCCGGGGAGCAGCCGGGTTCGCAAATAGGCTTCGTCGGCTGACATCGGGTTCAAGACCTGCACGGCGTCGGGGCCGTCCTGTGGACCCAGGGGAATCGTGCGCGCCTCGAACAGCCCTGCACCCGAGAGTTGGCGACGGATCTGTGCCTTGATCCCTTCGACCGGTGCGTCGGGCACGTTGCCAGGCCGGTACGGGCGAAGCTCATCGGGGAACTCGCCATAGCCCTTCAAGCGGGCGATCTCTTCGACCAGATCCACTTCGCGAGTCACGTCCGGACGCCATCCCGGCACCTGAACGGCCAGCCGTCCATCCTTCGGCGCGAGGAAGAAGCCTACCGACGTGAGCAGTCGCTCGACCTCCGGGACGTCGATGGCGGTGCCCAGCAGCGCGACCACGCGCGGCTGGCGGAGAAAAATCGTGCGCTGCTCGAGTGGCGCGGGCCAGAGATCGAGCGGCGCGGCGCGGACCGCGCCGCCCGCCACCGCCTGAATGATGGTGATTGCGCGGCGCAGCGCGTCGGGCATCGCGAGCATGTCGATGCCGCGCTCGAACCGATAGCTCGACTCGCTGGACAGGCCGAGGGCTTTGCGTGTACGCCTGATTCGCGTGGGCTGGAAGTACGCGCACTCGAGTACGATGTCGGTCGTGCCCGCGCCAACCTCGGATTCCGCGCTTCCCATGACACCAGCGACGATCGTCGGTCGTTGAGCGTCGCAGATCGCGGTCATCTCGCTCGTCATCTGTCGCTCGACGCCGTCCAGCGTCACGATGCGCTCGCCATTGCTCGCGCGGCGGATGACGACCGCCGGCCCGCGCAGTCTGGCGAGATCGAAGGCGTGGAGCGGCTGGTTGAGCTCGAACAAGACGTAGTTCGTCGCGTCCACCACGTTATTGATCGAGCGCTGGCCCACGGATTCGAGACGTTTGGCGAGCCACTCGGGGCTCTTGCCGACGCGGACACCGCGCAGTACGGCGGCCATGTAGCGGGGGCAGCCTTCGGGATCCTCCAGACGGATTTCCACTCCGTCGACCACACCGCGGGCGGATTGACGGACTGGCGGATTGGCGGATTGTGACGACGAGCCGCCGACCTCGGGCAGCTTCACGGGTTTCCCGAGCCAGGCACCCAGCTCGCGCGCGACTCCCTTGTGACACAACAAGTCCGGCCGGTTGGCGGTGACGTCGATGATGATCTGGTGATCGTCCACGGGCATGGCGTCGAGGAAGCGAGTGCCAGGCGCGGCATCGGTCGAGAGCTCGAGAATGCCCTCGTGGTTCTCGCCCAATCCCAGCTCGCGCGCCGAGCAGAGCATTCCGTTCGACTCGACGCCGCGGATCTTGCGCCGCTCGAGTTTCAGGCCGCCCGGCAGCGTGGTTCCGGCCGCGGCGTACGGGTATTTCCGCTCGGCCAGGACATTGGGCGCGCCACACACGACCTCGACCGGCGCCGCGCCACCCACATCGACGCTGCACAACGACAATCGATCGGCGTTGGGATGGTTTCGCACTTCGAGCACGCGAGCGACGATCACGTCGGCCAGCTCCTGGTGGATCGGCACGATCGCATCGACCGCGACCGTGTGCATCGTCAGCCGCTCGGCGACCGCAGTCGCGTCGAGCGGCACGCCGAGCAACGCCTCGAGCCAGCGTCGTGAGACGATCACGATCCGGTAAACTGCTCGAGGAAGCGCACATCGTCCTCGAAGAGAATCCGGATGTCCGGTATCCCGTACCGGGTCATCGCGATGCGCTCCGGACCCATGCCCCAGGCGTAGCCCGAGTACTGCTCGCTATCGACGCCGCAGTTCTCGAGCACCGCGGGGTGGACCATTCCTGATCCCAGGATTTCCATCCATCCGGTCTGCTTGCAGGCTGCGCAGCCCGAGCCGCCGCAGATCTGGCATTGCACGTCCATTTCGGCCGACGGTTCGGTGAACGGAAAGAACGACGGCCGGAATCGCACGCGCGTGGTGGATGTGAAGAACCGGCGCGCGAACGTGGCGAGCGTGGCCTTGAAGTCCACGAAGCTGATCCCTGCGTCGACTGCGAGACCCTCGATCTGCTCGAACACCGGTGAGTGCGAGGCATCGAACGGATCGCGCCGGTACACGGTTCCCGGGATGACCACGCGCACCGGCGGGCGGTACTGCTCGAGCGTGCGGATCTGTACGGGCGACGTGTGGGTGCGGAGCAGCCGGTCCGGGCCGACGTAGAACGAATCCTGAGCATCGAGGGCCGGGTGGTCTTTGGGAAAGTTCAGCGCGTAGAAGTTGTAGCGTTCGTTCTCGATTTCCGGTCCGACCGCGCGGGTGAACCCGAGCTCGCGGAAGATCTCGCAGATCTCGTCGACCACCTGCGTGACCAGGTGCAGGCCGCCCCGCCACTCGGTCCGGCCAGGCATCGTGAGATCGGCGCCGGTCGAGCGGCGCGCTGCAAGCTCGAGCTGGCGCTCGCGCTCGGCGAACGCGGCCTCGAGCTCGCGCTTCAAGGCGTTCGCCGAGCCGCCGACCTGGCGCCGGAAGGCCGGGTCGAGCTCGGGCAGCGCCGCGAGGATCTGAGTGAGGGCGCCGGCTTTGCGTCCCAGGAGCTCCGTCTTCAGCTCCTGGAGCCGGCGATCGTCGGCGGTGGGAATGTCGCCGAGACGCTCCCGCAGCGCGTGAACGGCTGCCAGGAGGTCGCGCATCATTACAACGCCTTCTTCGCGACCTCCGCGAGCTGCGCGAACGCGCCGGGATCGCGCACGGCCAGATCGGCCAGCACCTTCCGATTGATCTCGACCCCGCCCTTTCTGAGCCCGTTCATCAGGCGGTTGTAGGACAGGTCGTGCAGCCGGGCGGCGGCGTTGATGCGCGTGATCCAGAGACGCCGAAATTCGCCCTTTTTCCGGCGGCGGTCGCGATAGGCATACTTCTGGGCACGCTCGACGGATTCCTTCGCGGCCTTCCAGAGTTTGCTGCGCCCGCCCCAGTAGCCCTTGGCGAGCTTCATGACTTTGTTCTTGCGCTTCAGGCGCGCGACGTTGCTCGTAACTCGAGGCATCGTGGCTCTCCTTTTAGGCCATCAATAGCCGCTTGAAGCGGCGTTCATCGGCGTGTGAAACCATGGCGGCCTTGCGGAGGTGACGCTTCCGCTTGGCGGTCTTCTTGGTCAGGATATGGCTCTTGTACGCGTGGTAGCGGCGCAGCCGCCCGCGCCCCGTGAGCTTCACGCGCTTTCTGAGCGCTCGCTTCGATTTCTGCTTCGGCATTCCCCGTCCCTTATTTCGGTCCCAACACCATGGACATGTTGCGGCCTTCGAGCTTCGGGTCCTGCTCGACCTTCGCGATGTCCTTGAGCTCGTTCGCGACGCGCTCCAGGACTTCGCGCCCCAGGTCGATGTGGGCCATCTGTCGGCCGCGGTACATCATCGTGACCTTCACCTTGTTGCCTTCGCCCAGGAACTCCCGCGCATGGCGCGTCTTGAACTGAAAATCATGCTCGTCGATTCCCGGCCGGAACTTGACTTCCTTCAGATGAATGACGTGCTGCTTCTTCTTCGCGGCCCGCGCCGCCTTGGCCTGCTCGAATTTGAATTTCCCGTAGTCCATGATCTTGACCACGGGGGGACGGGCCAGCGGCGCCACCTCGACCAGATCGAGCCCCCGCTGCTGCGCGGCAGCGAGCGCCTCGTCGACAGTCATGACTCCAAGCTGCTCGCCGTCGGGAGCGATCACCCGCAGCGGACTGATGCGAATCTGCCGGTTGACCCGGGTACGCGGCGTCTTACTGTTGGGCGTTTCTAGTGCCAGGTGCTGATCTCCTCCTCAAAAAGAAAAAGCGGATCCAGTGCAGTCGCGGGATCCGCCGCTTCTCGAGCGCGGAAGGCCGAACGCGGAAGGCGGAACAGAATGTGAAGGTCGCAAAGCAATCGACCTTCCCTGTACGTTCCGCGTTCCGCGTTCCACGTTCCGCGTTTCAAGACCCTCAGGCACGAATGCTCACGCATCCGGCCGCAGGTGAGGCGTCGGCGGCGCCCGCTTACCAGGTCGTTACGCCGAGAAAGTTTAGCCGCGCCGCACAGGCTCCACAAGAGCAAATCCTTTCCCATCCCGCGCCAGGCGGCCGGCGGCAATCTCCGGGTCGTGCTCGAAGCACAGCAGCCATTCTTCGGCGAGCGCCCGAGCGTAGATCGCGCGGCGGGTTTCGAGCGTGACCAAGGGTTCCAGGTCGTATCCCATGATCCAGGGCAGCGGTAGATGGGCGCTCGTGGGCACGAGGTCGGCAATAAAGCAGGCGCGCTCCCCTGCGCTCTCGACGATCACCGACTGGTGAAATGGAACGTGTCCCGGCGTGGGAATCGCGTGAATGCCAGGAAGTACGACCGAATCTCCCTCGACGAACTGGAACGGCACGATTTCGAAGTTGGGGCGCAAGTAACTCGCCTGGGTGCGCTCGTTGGGGTGACACGCGAAGTCGAGCTCGCGTCGCTGCACGACGTAGCGCGCGCGCGGAAACGACAGCCGCACGCTGCCCTGAGGGTCGCGATACGTGTTGCCGCCCGCGTGATCGAAATGGAGGTGCGTGTTGATCACCCAGCGGACGTCGGCGGGCGCGTGCCCCAGCTCGGCGAGCGCGTCCTCGAGCGCGGTTGGGCCGCGCGTGCCGGTGTTTTCGACGCCGTAGATGTCGCGGAACTTCGCGTCTTCCTTGTTGCCGAGTCCGGTATCGATGAGGACCAGGCCAGCGTCGTGCTCCACCAGCATGCAGCGGAGCGCGAGCGGAATGCGATTGCGCTCGTCGGCCGCAATGCGGCGCTCCCACAGCGGCTTGGGAACCACGCCGAACATCGCGCCGCCATCGAGGCGCTGGCGGCCGCCTTCCAACAGATGACAGCGAAGGTGCCCGACTGTGAAGGAGCTATGGGGCATCTGCTAGAGGTCGTCCCGCTTCAGGGGCAGCGTCATACACCTCGCCCCTCCCCCGCCGCGCACCAGCTCCGCGCCTTCGATCGTGACGACACACCGCTGGCCCTCGCGCGGCAGAGCTTCGGCGGCGAGCAGGCGCGCCGCCGCAATCCGCGTAAAGCCGCCGTGCTCGAGCTCCCTGAGCGTGGCCTCGTTGCGGTCGTAGGTGATCACGATCCCGGGACGCACCGCGAAGAAGTTGCAAGCACTCGCCCACTGCTCGCGTTCCTGGAGCGGCCGCTCGGCGCCGCCGCAGAACACGGGCTCGAGCGGCTGCGCCACGGCCTGCAGCGCCGCGAAGAAGTTCGGCATCTCCTTCACGCCTTTCGACCGCTTGCGCCGGTGCAGCACCGCCAAACGCTCCGCACCCACGAAGTCGGGGGGGTAGACGCACGCGAGATCGCGGTCGAGCTGCGTGAAAATCATGTCGAGATGAATCGCGGTGCGCTCGTCGGGCAGCACCACGACGATCACGTCGGTCACACCGCAATGCTCGAAGACGAGGTCGCAGAGATGGTCCAGCGCCGCCGGGCTCGAGCGCTCGCTGAACCCGAGCACCAGCAGATCGGGACGAAGGGGATGCACGTCCCCGCCCTCGAGGGTGTAGTTGAGGCGCTTCTCTTCCGAGCCGTCGTAGAGAATGCCGGCATTCTCGAGGCAGGGGTGATACCGGAACAATGCCTTGATCAACAGCTCTTCGGTCCAGCGCACTCCGTGGCGCATCGAGCCGATGATCGAGTGGGCGCCGATGACGATCCCCACGTCACGCGTGAACATCAGGTTGGGAAGCGGAGGAAGGGCGTAGCGCGTCTCGTTGAGCGCGCGGGCGATCGGACCACGCTCTTCGAGCATCCCCTCGATCATGAGCCCCACGAGCTCGGCGGGCCCGAGCACGGCAAGCTGCTTGGCGAGCGAGTCCGATGGGACGACTTCGAGCGCGCGGGTGACGAGAAAGTCCCGCACTTCGGGCCGGGCGGCGATCTCGGTGAGCAGCGTCCGAACCTCGTACACCTCGGCAAACCGCGCCAACACCTCCGTCAGGCAGCGATGCTCGCGCTGCGCCAGCTCGAGGTTGGGGATGTCATCGTAGAGGTAGGCTTCGCGATTGGCCGGGGTGACCGCCAGGAGCTCGCGGCCGGGAGGGTGGACGAGAACCGAGCGCAGGGCGCCGATCTCGGACGTGACACGGACCATGGGGGAAAGCTATCAGCGGTTCGCGAGCGCAAAACTCAGCGTCTCGAGCTCCAGCGCCATGTTGACCGACTTCACCACCACGTCGTTCGGCACCGCGAGCTGGACGGGCGCAAAGTTCAGGATGGCCTTGATTCCGGCTTTGACCAGGCGATCGGTGACCTGTTGCGCCGCTTCGGCGGGGGTCACGACGATGGCGATGTCGGCGAGCTCCTTTTTCAAGTCCGCTTCCAGCTGGGCGATGTCGCGCACAACCAGCCCGTTCCAGCGGGATCCCACTTTGCGGGCATCGCTGTCATAAATGGCGGTCACGTTGAAGCCGCGCTGGCGAAACCCAGGATACTGGACCAGCGCACCGCCGATCCGGCCGGCGCCGACCAACACCACGCGATAACTCCGGCCCAACCCGAGAATCTCGCGGAGGGTACCGGCGAGCTCGCCCACGGGATAGCCGAGCCCACGTTTTCCGAACGAACCGAAAAAGGACAGGTCTTTGCGAACCTGCGCGGACGTCGTGCCGCCGCGGCGGGCCAATTCGGCGGAAGAAATCGTGGCGTGCCCCTGGGCCTCGGACTGCTCGAGAAATCGCAGGTACAGGGAAAGCCGGCGGACCGTGCTTTCCGCAATCTTCCGCATTGTGAATAATTTCACAACCTGCGACCGGCGCGCAAGACTCGCACGAAGTCCGCCGGCGCCAGCGTTTCCGGGCGGCGGGTTTGCTCGAGCCCGAGCTCGACGAGCAGCGCGCTCACCGCGCTGGCAGGCCGCCCGAGCGCCACGGCGACTGCGTTGCGAAGCTGCTTGCGGCGCTGCCCGAAGCAGGCGGTCACAAACGCCCGAAACGCGGTCCGCTCCTCCGGCCGTACCAACGGATCGGCGCGCGGCGTGATCCGCACAACCGCGCTGTCGACCTTGGGCGGCGGCTGAAACGCGCCCGGCTTGATCATGAGCAACTGTTCGACATCCGCCTCCGCCTGGACTCCGACCGAGAGCGCCCCATACACCTTGCTCCCAGGCTGCGCCGCCAGCCGATCCGCCACTTCCCGCTGCACCAGAAACACGATGCGGGACGGGAACGGAGGCGTCAGTGTTTTCTCGATCAGCGGAGAGGTGATGTAGTAGGGGATGTTGCCGATGATCTTGAAATGCGGAACGCGGAATGCGGAACGCGGAGCATCAGGGGAAACGTCGAGGAGCGAGTGCCAGTCCAGCTGTAAGGCATCTCCCTCCACAATCTTTACATTCGTTGTTCCGCGTTCCACGTTCCGCGTTCCCAGCTCCGCCGCCAGCCGGCGATCCATTTCTATTGCAACGACCCGCCCCACTTGAGGCGCCACGACGCGCGTCAGGTCTCCCCGCCCCGCCCCGATCTCGAGCACTAGATCGGTGGGGTTCGGGTCGAGCCCGGAGACGATTTTCTGGAGCAGGTTTCTGTCGGTGAGAAAGTGCTGACCGGCGCGAGCCCGCGTCACGTCCTGAGTAGTACCATGGTCCGGTCGTCCGATGCCTTCCCGCCGCCCGTGAACGCCACGACTTCCGTGAAGATCGCCTCGAGCATTTCGCGCACCGGACGCTCGGCGAGGCTGCGGACGTGGGCCAGCGCCCGCTCTTCGCCGAACCGCTCGCCGGATTCACTCTTTGCGTCGACGATCCCGTCCGTGAACAGACAGAGCACGTCGCGGCGGTGTTGCCAGATCCGCATTTCGTCACGACCGGGCGTTGCCGCCATGCCGAGCGGCGTCCGGGTCGCCTCGAGGCGCGTCGCGACTCCGGTTTTTCCATCGACGACGAACGCGTGCGCGTGGCCGGCGTTCGCGTAGGTCAGCCGGCCCGCGTGCGGGTCGATCACGCCGTAGAACAGCGTCAGAAACATCTCGGTGCGCGTCAGCTCCTCCGCCAGAGAGCGCTCCAGCTGCTCCAACGCCTCGCTCGGTGACTCGCCGGTCTCGGCGTGAATGCCGGACGCGGCCATCACGAGCGCCATGATCAGGGCGGCGCCGAAGCCGTGGCTCGTGACATCTCCGATCATCACGCCGACACGCTCGCGCGGCAGGTTGAGCAGGTTGTAGAAGTCCCCGCCGACCGATTCCGCCTGCCTGCAGCGCGCGGCCACATCGGCGCGCGCCGAGATGACGAGCGGGGAGGGAAGCAGCTTGTGCTGGAGGTCCCGCGCCAGCTCGAGC
>Ga0335080_10009104_pt1 | contig 10369 bp, 13 predicted proteins | sample Lox_Sample_34_FD_206720 | JGI IMG/M metagenome (GOLD analysis project Ga0335080, IMG submission 206720) | Soil microbial communities from Loxahatchee National Wildlife Refuge, Florida, United States - Lox_Sample_3.4 | ecosystem: Environmental > Terrestrial > Soil > Wetlands | place: USA... | reverse complement strand
GCTGTTTGAGGCGCCTTATATCCTCAAGTCTTTAGTATCGGGCATGCCGACAGGCTGAAAAGCTGCAACCTGTGAATACGCAGGGAGGGCTGTTCGGCAACGTCTTCCTGATCTCGCCCAGGTATTGCGGCCCAAGATTTCTGCACACTATGGGTCTATTGGCTTCGGGCAATATCTGGCGGTGCGACGCGTACGTGTGGCAATATAGCGGCTTGCAAAGAAAAATTGTGGCCGCAATGCCTGACAATCGCAAAGACCGGGAAATTTCAATGTTGCGTTCTGAAATCGAGATGCTTATGTCGGAGCGCCAAACCCTGCTCCGAGTTACCGGCGCCGCCGCGGTATTCGTAGCCGGCATGGACAGCAGAAGCCTGCCCCGAGAGAGTTACGCATCGGCGGAAATGTTGGCTGAAGGCTTGAATAAGCTGCCCGAAGACACATTGCGTGACGCGCTGGATTTGGTGAAAGGGCGGGGCGCGGCGAAGGATACGAAAACGTAGTCCGAAACAGGGTGCAGTTATTGCATACTGGTCCAGAGAGCAAGGTGGATGTCCAAGCCGCAAGACCCAAAGTCGCAATTATTTTGACCGGAGGCGGTGCACGCGCTGCCTACCAGGTGGGTGTGCTGTGGGCCGTATCGCGGTTGCTACCCAGGAACGCCCGTAATCCATTTCCAATTATCTGCGGCACGTCCGCGGGTGCCTTCAATGCCGCCGCATTGGCTGTTAGCGCAACCGACTTCCGCGTAGGCGTGGGGCGATTGATGGCAGTATGGCGGAATTTTCACGTGGGCCAGGTGTATCGATCCGATCCGGCCGGGGTTTTCATTTCGGGTGCGCGCTGGATGACCGCATTGCTAATTGGTGGTTTGGGCAAGCACAACCCGGCTTCCCTACTGGACAACAAACCGCTTGAGGCGCTTCTCAGGAATAAGCTTGAATTCAAAGGAGTGCAGGAGAGCATTGACCGTGGTGCGCTTTACGCCTTGAGTATCACAGCTTCGGGCTACACTTCCGGGCAATCCGTCACTTTTTACCAAGGCGTGCCCACGCTGACGCCGTGGAAACGCGCTCGCCGCCTAGGCATCCCTGCGCAAATCGGCCTCGAGCACTTGCTTGCCTCCTCGGCGATTCCATTCATGTTTCCAGCGGTCCGTATCAACCGCGAGTATTTCGGGGACGGTTCAATGCGCCAGTACGCGCCAATCAGCCCGGCGCTGCATCTGGGCGCGGAGCGCGTGCTGGTAGTGGGCGTGACCCTGGGAGAGGAAGGTAAGCGGGTCAAATCAGAAGGATACCCGTCGTTGGCCGAAATCGCCGGCCACACCCTGAACAGCATTTTTCTCGACAGCATGGAAGTGGATCTGGAGCGGCTGCAGCGTATCAATAAGACATTACAGTTGGTTCCTCCTACAGCCCTTGAGAAAAGCGAAATTTCGTTGCATCACGTAGACGTGCTGTTGATTTCCCCAAGCGAGGCAATCGAGTCCATCGCGGCAAAGCATGTGCATACTTTGCCGCGCGCCATCCGCTTTTTATTGCACGGTGTGGGCGCGACTCGGCGCAGCGGGTCCAACCTGGCGAGCTATTTATTATTTGAAAAATCGTTCTGCCGCGAACTTATAGATCTGGGTTACCATGATACGATGCGCAAGGAGCAGGAAATCCTGACGTTTCTCGGTTTTGCTCCGACCGGCGTCGCAGCCTAGAAATTTGCCCGGTCTTGTCCTTATCGGGTTTCGCCCGGCGATTCCGCCCCGCATAGAGTTATAAGCTTTGGGCAGTCCGGCACTGACTTTCTTCGATTCGATCGTGTCACACTCCAGCGGCCGGGCTTTATATAGAGACGCGCAACCTAGAATATCGGCGCGGAGTTTGCGACCCAAGTGTGTGATGAATAATACGGTGCTCAGGCGTTTGGCGGCGTTTCCAGGCTGATAACCCCGCCGGTAAGGCGCGGTCCACCGCGCGATGTCTGCACAATTTTTGATACTCGAATGAGGCGCGTGCTGTATGCCTTACCTAACCCGATTCGCCGGCGGTTTGGACAGGATTGAACGCGAAGGGATCAGGTCCGTGACAATTGCGGCGTTGATTTTGAGTTAACACGAAAAGTTTCACCGGAAAATTCATTGCTTCACAAATTGCGCGCCTTTGCTGTATATTAAAAACTGGCTCGCAAATTCGCGCAGCGTTACCTATAGTTGAAACAAACATCACATTAGGGCGGTCAAAAGCGAAATGAACGGTATGTCTATCAAACATAGAACCGGGCGAGCAGTAGTTGCAGCAATACACGACATGTATCAGTACAGGAGTCTTTTTGCCGGAAGTTTTTGCACCATCGAGCCGCACCGTTAATTTCAACGTTGGACCTACAACAATACACCACTGAAATTTGCTATGAGCCGAGCCTTTGTCAAAGAGCAAGATGACAAACCAGCAATAGATGAATTGCCGGAACGCCCGCAAAGCCCGCATCCCAATTACGTTACGCCAAAGGGTTATGCGCAGCTGCAGGAGCGCAGCCAGGCATTGATCAAGCAGCGGTCAGCGCTCGCCGCGGATGTCGATGATCCGCTTGCCACGCAACAACTCAAGCAGGTGGAGCGGGATTTGCGTTATTTTCAGGCGCGCCTCGAGCGCGCTATTGTAGTCGATCCGGCTACGCAGCCCGCGGGTGAAGTGCATTTTGGCGCGAGCGTGAGCGTACAGGATGAAAACGGCGAAGCGCGCGAATTCACTATCGTCGGAGAAGACGAAGCAGACGTAGCCAAAGGCAAAGTGAGTTGGGATTCGCCCCTTGCCCACGCAATGATTGGTGCGCGGGTGGGCGATAACGTGGTTTGGAAACGCCCTGCAGGGAATTTGGAATTGGAGGTCACCGCAATTCGCTATGCGCGCGATTGAGGGAGCGTACGCGTTGTCCGGGGCACAGGGTGAAATGGTGTCCTGTTATTTCCATAACAATTCATTCGTCTAATGAGCCTCGTCTTTGCAGTAATCGCAGCGCTCATAATCGAGCAATTCTATCCGCTTGGACCAGACAACCGATTTTACGAGTGGTACGCGCGCTATGCTGATTTCCTGCAGCGCCGCCTCAACGCCGGTGCGAGCTATCAAGGCATAATAGCCTGGCTTGCCGCGATATTCCCTGCTCTATTTGTTGCGGGCGCGGTTTACTATGTTCTGACCAAACTTCATCCATTTCTTGGCTGGCTATGGAACGTGATGCTGCTATACGCGACCATGGGTTTTCGACAGTTCAGCCATATCTTCACCCGCATCCATAAGGCACTGCGCGAAGGAGACTTGCAGCAAGCACGAGTACTGCTGAGCCAATGGCGCCGAGAAGAAGCGACTCAGTTTTCTACCAATGAAATTGTGCGGGTGGTAATAGAAGACGGCCTGGTTTGTTCCCACCGCTACGTGTTTGGTGTGATATTCTGGTTTGCTGTATTGCCGGGCCCGCTTGGAGCCGTGTTGTACCGCTTTGCATCGGTTCTGAGCGAGAAATGGGATAGCCGCCGTGATGTGCAGCTTGCCGGATTTGGCAACTTTGCGGTGCGAATATTCAATTGGATTGATTGGGTGCCCGTGCGGCTTACCGCAATAAGCTTCGCTATCGTTGGTGATTTCGAGGATGCATTGCACTGCTGGCGTGTACAAGCAATGTCATGGATTGACGCCGAGCAGGGCGTTATTTTGGCGAGCGGAGCCGGGGCATTGGGCGTACGTCTGGGAGAACCGCTGCACCAATATGACAGCAGCCTCAGCTATCGTCCCGAGCTCGGGCTCGGCGACGAAGCCGATGTCCAGCATCTGGAAAGCGCCATAGGCTTGGTATGGCGCGCCGTGGTCCTGTGGCTGCTGGTACTGCTGCTATTCGGTCTCGCGGTTTGGGCGCGCGGCTAATACGCTTGCTACTTGAACTTGTAATAGTGCTGATTGAGAAATGCCGCGATGTTGACTTCATCTTCCGGAAACAAACCAGCGTCGGTATTGGCATTGCAGGTATCGATTCGAGAAAGCAGCTGTTGCGGTGTCTTGACGATACGGTTAGGGCGGGTATACACCTTCGACCCATCTCCCCCAAACATGGACACATGACAGCCTCTGCAAGATTTCTGCTCCAGTTTTTCACCTAACTTCGCGTCGCCGTTGGCGAATGGATCTGCGGCGGCCGGTATAGCGGCGAACAGCAGTAATGCCGTCACGAACCGAGCGTTCACGTTTTTCCTTTCATTGAATTAACTGAAGGATCTAATTATGCACCGCACCTTGCAGCCGGGCGATGCGCAGCGTCGCCGGCGGGTGGGAGTCATAAAACGCGGAATGCAGTGGATCCGGCGTGAGGGTCGATGCATTATCCTTATAAAGTTTTACCAGTGCCCGCATTAAATCTGAAGCCGACGCAAACCGCACCGCGTATTGGTCTGCTTCGTATTCATGCATCCGCGAGTAGGCGCTCAGCAGCGGCTGCAGCAGGAAAGTGAAAATCGGCGTGATCATGAAAAACAGCAGCAGTGCCATCGCAGTGGATGGAGTCGTGACATTGAGTCCCTGATAAAACCACGGCTCGTTTATCAGCATGCCCAAGAGCCACAGAAAGCCCAGGCTAACCGCAAATGTCCAAAGCATCCGCTTGATCACGTGGTACAGCTTGTAATGACCCAATTCGTGTGCCAGTACCGCTTCGATTTCCGCGGGCTCCAGCCTGGAAAGCAGCGTGTCAAAGAAAACGATCCGCTTGGCGGCGCCGAAACCGGTAAAGTAGGCGTTGCCGTGATTGCTGCGCTTTGAGCCGTCCATCACAAACAATCCTTGTGACTTGAAACCGCACCTGGCGAGCAGCTGCTCCACGCGAGTTTTGAGCTCGGGATTTTCCATCGGAGAGAATTTATTGAATAGTGGCGCGATGTAGGTGGGATAAATGGCGAGCACCAGCACGTTGAAACCGACCCACGCAAGCCAAACATAAAACCACCAGTATGTTCCCATTTTCGCCATGAGCCACAGGACGCAGAATAAAAGCGGCACCCCGAACACGGTCGCGAGCAAGGCTTGCTTCAGCAGGTCCACGATAAACAGGACCGGAGTCATCTGGTTAAATCCAAATCCGGCCTCGATAACAAAAATACGGTAGATATCAATCGGGATTTCCATGATGCTGACAATCACCGCCACACTGATTATGAGCGCCATGCCGAATGCTAGACCGTTTCCCAGCCATCCGGCCCAAGCGTCGCTCAGCAGCTGGAGCCCGCCGCCTAGCGTAAGCGCAAGCAGCAACAGCGCGTCGACGACAGCGTGCACCATATGGAGTCTGGTTTTGGCGCAGCTGTAATCGGCGGCTTTTTGGTGAGCCGCCAGGTTGATTTGCGTCGCAAATTCCTGCGGCACGGTATCGCGGTGCCCACGGATGTAGTGAATGTGACGGATTGCAAGCCACAGGCGGGCCGCGGTAGTAAGCAGCAAGGCGACCAGGAAAACTGCGGTAAAAACGTGCATGCGTAAGCTCGAGTAACGGAAGGCGCGAGGTTATGACACAATAAGTCTTTAGAATTTCGAGAGCACATTATGGCACAAGACGCAAGTCATCTCATCTGGATTGACATGGAAATGAGCGGACTCAATCCGGACATCGATAAAATCCTTGAAGTTGCGCTGGTCGTGACGGATAGCAATCTGAATATTATGGCGGAAGCACCAGTACTGATCGTGCGCCAACCGGCCGCTTTGTTGGATGCGATGGATGAATGGAACAAATCCACGCACGCCAAAACAGGGTTAATTGACAAGGTCAAGGTGTCGAACATGGGGGAGGCCGAGGTCGAGGCGCAGATGATGAGCTTCCTGGCGCAGCACGTGGCTCCCAAAGCGTCCCCGATGTGTGGCAATTCGATCTGCCAGGACCGACGCTTCCTGGCGCGGTATATGCCGCAGTTGGAGGGGTATTTTCATTACCGCAACCTCGATGTCAGTACGCTCAAGGAGCTTGTGAAACGCTGGAAGCCTGAAATTGCGGGCGGGCTTTTCAAGCAGGGCAAGCACGAAGCGCTGGCGGATATTTACGAATCGATAGAGGAAATGAAATATTATCGGGAGCATTTTATTAAATTGTGATTTCACGGGTCTGTAAGTCAATCCCGATAGCCGTCTCATGGAACTGCAGAAAAATCCGGAGCGCCGCAGCGGAATTATCATGCTGATCATCGCCTGGTTGCTGATTATCGGGCTGGTGTACTGGTATTTCAACGGCTGGGAGCAGCGACAATTTAATCCCAATCCGCAAGCACTGCTGCAGCGGCAAAGCGGTGAGCTGGTGTTGAAGCGCAACCGCGCCGGACATTATGTCGCAGATGGTGAGATCAACGGCGCTAAGGTGACGTTCCTCGTGGATACCGGTGCGACTCAGGTTGCGCTGCCGTTGCAGCTTGCCCGACAGCTGGGCTTAAAGTTTGGCGCCGCGATTATGCTTGACACGGCGAACGGCAACGCAATCGGTTATTTGACGCGACTCTCCGACGTACGGGTAGGCCCGATCGAGTTGCATGATGTGAGCGCGGTGGCGAGCGACGGCATTGACCAGCAAACCGTATTGCTCGGTATGAGTTTTCTGAGGCGCCTGGAATTTACCCAGCGCGACGGACATTTGATCTTGAAGCGGCCCGCCGCCGGCACGGCCCATTAGCCGCGGCTCTTTTAGGGAGAAATCAACTGCAAAAAGTCGGAGTGATCGGACTGAGCGGAGACGGGAAACGCCTGGCGAGCATCATGCACGCACACGGATTCGGCTTGGCCGCATATGACCCCGAACCTGCCGTTGGCATCAAGTTCGCCGAAGTTTGCGAAATTCAATCTTGCCACAGCCTGGAGGAGCTCATGACCTCCGTACGCAGTCCGCGCAAGCTGTGGGTTATGCCTGGAGCTGCAGCTTGCCTCGAACACCTTGAGCCGCTGCTTGAAATCCAGGACGTCGTCATCGATTGCTCCGTTATTCATTACCGGAATACTGTGCGTCGCTCCAAGCAGCTGGCTGAACGCGAAATAAAGTTGGTTGATGCCGGATTATCGAGCAACGGCACGCATTGCGCGCTGATGGTCGGCGGTGAAGCGCAGGTGATCGAAACGCTCAAACCGCATTTTGACGCGCTCTCGCCGCAGCGCTGGGTACATTGCGGGCCGAGCGGTTCAGGGCATTTTGTGGAGCAGGTGCGCAGACGCCTGGAGTACGCCGTAGCGCAAACCTTGTATCAAAGTCTGGCGGCAGTCAGAATGAGCGGAAGTTTTGCCGTTGATTTACCGATGATGGCGCAAGTCTGGCAAATTGGCAGTGCCGACCAGGCCGCTGTTCAAGAACTGGCCGTTGAGTTTCTAAACGAATCAAATATCCTGTCCCGTATCAGGTCAAATGACCCGCAACAACTGGCAGGACTGCGTCAGCAAATGACGCCGGCGCTCAATCTGGCACTCGCCCTGCATTTCGCGGACCAGGGCTCGCGCCTATTCCAACAGCAAATTGCCGCGTTGCTCGGCATTGCGCAAGCCAAATCGGGTTGAACGCGATACGCGGCAATTAATCCAGACTGATCTCACCGTCGAATTTGACGTCGAGCTTCAACTTACCAATGCGCAAGTTCATGCTTGCCGGCAAGGTGTCCTTGCCCGAAATCGATCCTTGAGCCAACGCCTTGTGTACCGCTTGTTCGATTTCATGCTGCGACTTAACGCCGACCATTTTCAGAAACTTTCGGATGCTTAAGTTAAATGTTTCTTCGTTCATAACGGTCCTTGTGGGTATTGGAGAGGGCGTTACAAGACTAACACTAATTGATTAAGCCGGTAACCATTTAAGTCGCGGGTCTTGGAATCCTGTGGCTTTGTCTTTGCGCGGGAAAAGAGGCCGCAACGCCAGGGTGCTGTGAGTCATTTGCCGACCCGGACCTTGCGAACAGTCAAACAGTCTGCAAGTTACACCCAGCGAAGTTTTTTCGGAGTACTGTTGAACTCTGTGTGACAGCTTGCACAGGCCGGCGGCACCATGGCCTCCCGGTATGCCACTAACGCTCTCCAGATCGCAGGGCTGGATGCGCGGCGCATGATTTGGGCTTCAGTCCGCCAAAAATGTAGCGTGAAATTGCTTTACGCCGCCCTACGCTTGGATTCTTACCTGCAAATAAAAAGCCCCCGGTTGAACACGGGGGCTTTGCGAGCTTGATGGAGACTTAACTTTGAGCGGCTCTCTTCTTGGTGTGGTGCACTTGGCTGGTCGCCGCGGCGACACCGGCCTCAGTCAGTTCGGCGACTTGCTTGGCGGTCTTGGTCATCGTGCCGTAGGCCGAATTGGCAGCAGCCATTGCCGATTTAATGGCGGCGACTGCAACATCGGATCCTACTGGAGCTGATTTGGCAACCTTATCCAGAGCGGCGACCACCGCCTTGTTGAATTCGGTAGCGCGTTCTTCAAGTAGCTTCGAGATTTCGGCTTGGGTTTCGGTCGCCAGTTCATACACGCGCCGCGAGTACCCCAGGGCTTTTTCAAACGCGGGCTCAGCGATCGCAGACTGCAACGCCATAACTTCCTGTGCGTCCTTGGCTGAGATCAGAGCCTTGGCGTTTGTGGTGCTTTCCGCCAGACTGTTCTTAGCCGCCGTTAATTGCAGATCAAACAAACGTTCTGCGGCATCGAGCGTGGCGGCGGTGATTCCGGCCGCAATTTCCAGGTTGCTCTTGTTGGCCGCAACCAATTGCTCAGGTACGTTAAACATGGTTATCTCCTTAAAAAATAAATTATCAAGTGGTTAAAGCATCTGCAGTGGCAGTTGAGTGTAATGCTGCATTGCATCAATTTCGTATTCTACTGATTTTATTAGCTCTGTCAACATAATTTTTTTAAATATTTTGTCATGCAGCAAGGGACCAGACCAGGACAGAGTAAAATGCATATTTATCATGGTCTTAATCATGGAAAGCATCGCTAGATCCCTCTGGGACGCCTTGCTAAGCCTTTTTCACCCAAAAATCCTGGGATTAATTTTGCTGCCCGTGTTCCTGGCTTTCGTCATATGGGGCGGGCTATCGTGGTGGTTCTGGCAGGACTGGGTTAGGGAAATAAGCCATCTGCTCGCCCAAACGCCGTTGCAGCAATTTTTATTACGGCATGAAATTCACTGGGTTGCGCTTTCTTTGGCTACCGCGCTGTTGATCTTGCTGCTGGTTCCAGTGGTCTTGGCAACCTCGCTTCTAGTGACCTCGGTGCTTGCCATGCCGGTCCTGGTCAGGTACGTGGGAGAGCGTAGTTTTCCAGGATTGGAAAAGAAACACGGCGGCACGATATGGGGTAGCCTGTGGAATCCTGTGGCGGCGACGGCAATATTTATTTTGCTCTGGCTAGTGACGCTGCCAATATGGCTGCTCGGTTTGCCTGCTGCAGTATTGCCGATACTGCTCTCGGCATATTTGAGCCAACGGCTTTTTCGCTACGATGCGCTCGCAGAGCATGCGAGCCCAGAGGAATTTACGTTGATACTGGAACGGTCGGGCATAAGGCTCTACGTGCTGGGGGCGATTTTAGCGCTGACCCAGTTTGTGCCCCTGCTCAATCTGTTTTCACCTGTCTATATAGGCCTTGCCTATGTCTATTTCTGCCTTGGAGAGCTGCAACGACTGCGCAGCGGACAAGCCTGAAAATGCCAGAAGGCCGATTCCAAGTGAGTGACCACTTCAACGCACAGCCGGGAAGCAATTTGGCGAATCGGTGAGGCCCGAGGGAGGCCCTGCAGACTTAAGGCCTACATGCGCTCAAATATCGCGGCGATGCCCTGACCGCCGCCGATGCACATGGTGACCAGACCATAGCGCCCGCCCGAACGTTGCAATTCATACATGGCCTTGACCGTGAGAATGCAGCCCGTGGCGCCAATAGGGTGACCCAGAGCAACCGCGCCGCCGTTCGGATTCACCTTTTGCGGATTCATTCCGAGTTCCTTGCTTACGCCCATCGCTTGCGCCGCAAAGGCCTCATTGGATTCGATGACATCCATCTGCTCCAGCTTCAAATTAGCCTTTTCCAGCGCCTTGCGCACCGCCGGTACCGGTCCCATGCCCATGATTTTGGGATCGACTCCGGAATGACCGTAAGCAATCATCCGCATCATCGGCTTGAGCCCTTTCTTTTCGGCGGCTTTTCTTTCCATCAGCACTACGGCTGCAGCAGCATCATTAATGCCCGAGGCGTTGCCAGCCGTCACCGTGCCGTTTTCCTTCTGAAAAGCCGCCTTGAGCTTGGCCATGCCTTCGATGCTTGCGTCAGTGCGCACATGCTCGTCGGTATCGAATATAACCGGGCCTTTCTTGGTCTTGAGTTC
>Ga0335080_10009103_pt1 | contig 10370 bp, 7 predicted proteins | sample Lox_Sample_34_FD_206720 | JGI IMG/M metagenome (GOLD analysis project Ga0335080, IMG submission 206720) | Soil microbial communities from Loxahatchee National Wildlife Refuge, Florida, United States - Lox_Sample_3.4 | ecosystem: Environmental > Terrestrial > Soil > Wetlands | place: USA: Florida... | reverse complement strand
GCGTGTACGCGACAGGCGAGGCGGTGATGGTGTGGATCGACCTGACCGACGGCAAATCGCGCCCGCTGCCACAGTGGCTGCGGCAGCAGTTTCAGCAATAGATCGTCTGGCCGCTCACGCCGCGGCTGTCCGGGCCCAGCAGGTAGAGATAGCAGGGCATCAGCGCTTCGGGGCGGCGGCGGCTCGCTTGCGCTTCGCCGGGATGAGTCGCCTGACGCTGCGGCGAATCCACCGGCCCGGGAACCAGGAGGTTGACGCGCAGGTTCGGACGCTGCTCCCACTCCTGTGCCTGGATTTTGACCAGCGCAGCGAGGCCGCTCTTGGCCACCGCAAAGCCGCCCCAGTAAGCGGCGGGCTCGAGCGCATGCGTCTCCGAAGTGAAGACGACCGAGGCGTCCGGCGCGGCACGCAGCAATGCGGTGCACGCACGCGTCAGGGCGAATGGGGCGGCCAGGTTCACACGCAGCAGAACCAGCCATTCGTCGAGCGTCTGCAAGTCGAGCGGCGCGGGACCCCTCAGCTGCGACGCGTTGTGAACGATGCCGTCGAGCCGGCCGAGCTGCGATTCGATGGCGAGCGCCATGGTGTCGAAGTCGCGGTCGCGCGCCGTCGCGAGGTCGAGCGTCAGAATGGTCGGCTGCGGTCCTCCGGCGGCCTCGATCTGATCGTAAACCGACTCCAGCTGAGCCAGGTTTCGCCCGTGCAGAATGACCGTCGCGCCATGCGCCGCCAGCGTGAGCGCGGCGACGCGGCCAATGCCGCGTCCCGCGCCCGTGATGAGGATGGTGCGCCCCGCGAGCAGGTCTGGCGCCGCTTGGTAGCGTCGCGGATCGATCATGTCGCCGCCCGAGTGCGTGCAAGTGCGAGGCCCAGAGTTGCGCTCATCCCGTCACCCAGGTCTTCCAGGCGATCCAAAACTTGCGCAGCGGCGTGAGCGTCACGCTCTGCTTGAGCGTGCGGCCCCGGAACGCGGCGATCTCGTCCAGCAACGCGCGCGAAATAGCCGCGAGCACAAGGCCCGCCCGCTGCGCACGGCGATCGGCTGGCGGCAACAGCGCAGCCGCGCGCTCATGGTGCTGGCGCGCACGCGCGATGTGGAACGCCATGGCCTGCTCGAAGCGCTCGTCCTCGCGGCGCTGGAGGATGTCGTTGTCTGTCAGGCCGAATCGCTCGAGCTCGTCGAGGGGGAGGTAAATGCGGTTCAATCGCGCATCGCGGCCGACATCCCGGATGATCTCGGTCAGCCGCAGCGCGACGCCCAACGTGCGGGCGTATTCCAGCGTGACATCCCCGGTATAACCGAGAATCTTCGCGCACAGCTGCTGCAGCGCCCCTGCGGTCTGCTGGCAATAGTCCTCCAGCCCGGCAAGGTCGGGATAGCGGTTGCGGTCGAGATCCATCTGCGCTCCGTCCACCATCTGTGCGAGTTGCGTCTCGCTTATCGCACCTACGCGGGCAGTGGCGGCGAGTGCGCGGGCCACCGGATGCTGCGGACCGCCTGCCATGGCGGCCTGGAGCTCGCTGCGCCAGTAGGCGAGCTTGGCTCCAGCGACTCCCGGATCCGCCGCTTCGTCCACCGCGTCGCGCAGCTCGCGACTGAACGCGTGCAGGGCGACCACGGCGTGCCGTTGCTCCGGAGGCAGAAAAAGGACGCTGTAGTAAAGACTCGAGCCGCGTGCCGCGACCCTTTGTTGACAATATTCGTCCGGGGTCATCCGCGCGGACCGTATGGCGGTGTCGGCACAGCACGCTTATTATAAAATGCATGCATAGCGGAAGGCGAAAGTGGCGGAATTGGTAGACGCACCAGATTTAGGTTCTGGCGCCGACAGGCGTGAGAGTTCGAGTCTCTCCTTTCGCACCATAAGCGGCCAGTGCGGCGCGAAGAGACCATGCAAGCGACCATAGAGAAAGTCAGCGCGCTCGAGCGGCGCCTCAAAGTTTCCCTGCCGGCACAGGAAATCGATGGCGAAGTGCAAAATCGCCTGCTGCGCCTCGCCCGCAACGTGCGCATGCACGGGTTTCGCCCCGGCAAAGTGCCGTTTCGGCTGGTGCAGAAGCAGTACGGTGGCCAGGTGCGCCAGGAAGTGCTGGGCGATGCGCTGCAAAAGACCTTCGGCGAGGCGGTCAAGCAGCAAAACCTGCGCGTCGCAGGCTATCCGCGCTTCGAAGCGGCGCCGACGGAGTCAAGCGGCGATTTCGAGTTCAGCGCGACCTTCGAGGTCTATCCCGAGATTCAGCTCACGGCGCTCGACAGCGCGGTCATCGAGCGGCCCAATGTCGCAGCCGACGAGGTAGCGGTTGACAAAACCGTCGAAGTCCTGCGCAAGCAGCGGGTTACGTACCGGGCAGTGGAGCGTGGCACACAGACCGGCGACCGCATCACACTCGATTATCGCGGCACGCAGGACGGACAGGCGTTCGAGGGGGGCTCTGGCACGGACCACGTGACCATACTGGGCGAAGGGCGGCTGCTCGCCGACTTCGAGAAGCAGGTGGTCGGGCTCAAAGCCGGCGACAGCCGCGCATTTGAACTGACTTTCCCGGAGGACTATCATGGCAAGGAGTTGGCCGGCAAGACCGCGCACTTCGACGTAACAGTCAAACGTGTCGAAGAGGCGGTGCTGCCCGAAGTCGACGCGGACTTCGCCAAACAGCTGGGCGTGAGCGATGGCGACATCGCCAAGATGCGCGCAGACGTCAAGGCGAACCTCGAGCGCGAAGTGCGTCGCCGCGTGCAGGGCCGGTTGAAGGACCAGGTGATGAAGGTGTTGCTGTCCAGCGCGACGCTCGAGCTGCCCAAGGCGCTGGTGGAGCTGGAGATCGAGCGGCTGCAGGCGGGGATGCGCAAGGATCTGGCCGACCGCGGTCTGAAGCCCGACGAGATCCCCATGCCGCGCGACGCATTCGAGCCGGAAGCGCGCCGGCGCGTGAGCCTCGGCCTTATCGTGGCCGAGGTGGTGAAGCAGAACAGCCTGCAGGCCAAGCCGGATCAGGTCAAGGCGGTGATCCAGGATTACGCCCAGAGCTACGAGAAGCCGGAGGAGGTAGTGCGCTGGTACTACCAGTCCCCGGAGCGGCTGCGCGAAGCCGAATCGCTGGTCCTGGAGGATAACGTCGTGCAGTGGGCGCTGTCGCAGGCGAAGGTGGAAGAGAAGGCGACCGATTTCGACGAACTGATGGGTAACGCGAAATGAAGTGGGAGCGCAGGCAAGGCGCAGCACAGGACTGGGAGCCCCGAGGCCTGGGGTTGATCCCCATGGTGATCGAGCAGAGCGGCCGGGGTGAGCGCGCCTACGACATCTATTCGCGCCTGCTCAAGGAGCGCGTGGTGTTTCTGGTGGGCGTCGTCAACGAGATGACGGCCAATCTGATCGTCGCCCAGCTGTTGTTCCTCGAGTCCGAGAATCCGGAGAAGGACGTCTCGTTCTACATCAATTCGCCTGGCGGCTCGGTGTCGGCCGGGCTCGCCATCTACGACACCATGCAGTTCATCAAGCCCGACGTGAGCACGTTGTGCGTTGGGCAGGCGGCCAGCATGGGTGCGCTGCTGCTCGCCGCGGGCAGCAAGGGCAAGCGCTATGCTCTCCCCAACTCACGCGTCATGATTCATCAGCCCATGGGCGGATTTCAGGGCCAGGCCACCGACATCGAGATCCACGCCAAGGAGATCCTGTACCTGCGCCAGCGGCTCAACGAGATCCTGGCGCGACACACGGGGCAGGACATCAAGACCATCGAGCGCGACACGGAGCGCGACAATTTCTTCGGCGCCGAGGAAGCGACGAAGTACGGGCTGGTGGACAAAGTGCTGGTGAGCCGCTCGGAAGTTCCGGCGTGAACGCTCTGCTCACATCCTATTCCCACACAGCGTAGGCTCGATCGACCACTCGCTCATCTATGTCAGATAAACCCGGTCCAGAGAAACTGCTGTACTGTTCCTTCTGCGGCAAGAGTCAGCACGAGGTGCGCAAGCTCATCGCCGGCCCGTCGGTGTTCATCTGCGACGAGTGCATCGAGCTGTGCAACGACATCATTCGCGAAGAGGGCCAGGGCGAGCAGGGCAACCGGGGCGCCAAGTCCGATCTGCCTGTGCCGCGCGAGATCCGCCAGATCCTCGACCAGTACGTGATCGGGCAAGAGCAGGCGAAGAAGATTCTGTCCGTCGCGGTCTACAACCACTACAAGCGGCTCAAGAACCTCGGCAAGAAGGACGATATCGAACTCGCCAAGAGCAACATCCTGCTGATCGGGCCCACCGGCTCGGGCAAGACCCTGCTCGCGCAGACGCTGGCACGGCTGCTCAACGTGCCGTTCGTGATGGCGGACGCAACGACCCTCACGGAAGCGGGCTACGTGGGCGAGGACGTCGAAAACATCATTCAGAAGCTGTTGCAGAAATGCGACTACGACGTCGAGAAAGCACAACGCGGGATCGTCTACATCGACGAGATCGACAAGATCTCGCGCAAGTCCGACAACCCATCCATCACGCGCGACGTGTCCGGCGAGGGCGTGCAGCAGGCTCTGCTCAAGCTCATCGAGGGGACGGTGGCGTCGGTGCCGCCGCAGGGCGGGCGCAAGCACCCGAACCAGGAGTTTGTGCAGGTCGACACGACCAACATCCTGTTCGTGTGCGGCGGCGCTTTCGACGGTCTCGACCGCATCATCCGCGCGCGCTCGGAGAAGGGCGGCATCGGCTTTGGCGCAGAGGTGCGCAGCAAGGACAACCGGAAGGATATCGGGGTGGTGCTGAAGGGTGTCGAGCCCGAAGATCTCATCAAATACGGCCTCATCCCGGAATTTGTCGGGCGGCTGCCGGTGGTGGCAACGCTCGACGAACTCGACGAGACCGCGCTGATCCAAATCTTGACCGAGCCCAAGAACGCACTGCTCAAGCAGTACCAGAAGATGTTTTCCATGGAGGGCGTGGAGTTGGAGGTCCGCCCCGACGCGCTGAAGGCGGTCGCCACCAAGGCGCTGGCGCGGCGCACGGGAGCGCGCGGCCTGCGCTCGATCCTGGAACAGGCGCTGCTCGATACCATGTTCGACCTTCCGTCGCTCAGCAATGTGCGGAAGGCGGTGATCGACGAAGGCACGATCACCGGGGATATCAAGCCTCTGCTGATCTATTCGGACCAGCCCAAGGTGGCTGGTTCGGCCCAGTAGCTCCACGCGGCCACGAGCACGCCGCCGGGGCGCGGCGGGCAGGGAATGCGTGGTGTATCATGCACTTGCGTCGCGAACTTGCAATATGTGTGGGGCCGCCCCACCTATATCGTGCGCGCTTATACTCAGGTGACTAGACATGACTGACTTCGAGTCCGGGGTCGATATCCTCACCCTGCCTCTTCTGCCGTTGCGGGACGTCGTGGTGTTTCCCCACATGGTGATCCCGCTGTTCGTGGGGCGCCCGAAATCCATCAAGGCGCTGGAGACGGCCATGGAGGCGGGCAAGAGCATCCTGCTGGTGGCCCAGAAATCGGCTGCCAAGGACGAGCCTTCCGCCGACGACCTGTACGCGACCGGCACGGTGGCCAACATTCTGCAGATGCTCAAGCTTCCCGACGGTACCGTGAAGGTGCTGGTGGAAGGCGTGCAGCGCGCTCGCATCGAAACTATCCAGGACCTCAAGACTCATTACGCGGCGGAAGCGCATCCCGTTCCGCCCGAAGCGGAAGAAAGCACCGAACTGGAGGCCATGCGCCGCGCCATGATTTCCCAGTTCGACCAGTACGTGAAGCTGAACAAGAAGATTCCGCCGGAGATCCTAACCTCGCTGGCCGGCATCGACGAGCCGGGCCGGCTTGCCGACACCATCGCTGCGCACCTGCCGCTCAAGCTCGAGCAGAAGCAGGAAGTTCTGGAGATGTTCGACGTGCGCAAGCGGCTCGAGCATCTGCTCGCGCTGATGGAGACCGAGCTCGACATCCTGCAGGTCGAGAAGCGGATCCGGGGGCGCGTCAAGAAGCAGATGGAGAAGAGCCAGCGCGAGTACTACCTGAACGAGCAGGTCAAGGCGATCCAGAAGGAGCTCGGCGACATGGAGGAAGGCGCCGACCTGGACGAGATGGAGAAGCGCATCAAGTCCGCACACATGCCGAAGGAAGCGCGGCAGAAAGCGGAAGCCGAACTGAAGAAGCTGCGCTTGATGTCGCCCATGTCGGCGGAAGCCACCGTGGTGCGCAACTACATCGAGACGCTGGTCGGCCTGCCGTGGAAAAAGAAGAGCAAGATCAGCTCGGATCTGGCGCGCGCCGAGACCATTCTCGAGGAAGATCACTACGGCCTCGAGAAGGTCAAAGAGCGCATCGTCGAATACCTGGCGGTACAGCAGCGCGTGGACAAGGTGAAAGCGCCCATCCTGTGTCTGGTCGGGCCGCCTGGCGTCGGCAAGACCTCGCTCGGCCAGTCGGTGGCGCGCGCGACCAACCGCAAGTTCGTGCGCATGTCGCTGGGCGGCGTGCGCGACGAAGCCGAGATCCGCGGTCACCGCCGTACCTACATCGGGTCCATGCCGGGCAAGATCCTGCAAAACATGACCAAGGTTGGCGTGCGCAATCCGCTGTTCCTGCTCGACGAAGTGGACAAGATGGGAATGGATTTCCGCGGCGACCCGTCGTCGGCGCTGCTGGAGGTGCTCGACCCTGAGCAAAACCACTCGTTCACCGACCACTACGTGGAAGTGGAGTACGACCTGTCGGACGTGATGTTCGTGGCGACCGCCAATACCATGAACATCCCGGCGCCGCTCCTCGACCGTATGGAGGTGATCCGGCTGGCCGGGTACACCGAGGACGAGAAGCTCAACATCGCCATGCGTTACCTGATGCCCAAGCAGCTGAAGAACCATGGCCTCAAGGCGACCGAAATCAGCGTCTCGGAGAGTGCGATCCGCGACATCGTCCGCTACTACACGCGGGAAGCGGGCGTGCGGGCGCTCGAGCGCGAGATCTCCAAGATCTGCCGCAAGGTGGTCAAGTCGCTGGTGCTGAAGAAGCGCGACGCGAAGACTTCCGTAACGGCCAAGAATCTGTCCAACTATCTCGGCGTGCGCCGCTACAGTTTCGGCATAGCGGAGAAGAACAATCAGATCGGCCAGGTCACAGGGCTCGCGTGGACCGAGGTGGGCGGCGAGCTGCTTACGATCGAGAGTGCCGTCATGCCCGGCAAGGGCAAGATGGTGACGACCGGCAAGCTGGGCGAGGTGATGCAGGAGTCGATCCAGGCCGCGCTCACCGTCGTGCGCAGCCGCTCGCAGAAACTCGGCATCGCCGAGGAGTTCTACCAGAAGAACGACATCCACATCCACTTGCCCGAGGGCGCCACGCCCAAGGACGGCCCGAGCGCGGGCATCGGGATCTGCACGGCGATGGTATCGGTGCTGACTGCCATCCCGGTGCGCGCGGACGTGGCGATGACCGGCGAGATCACGCTGCGTGGTGAAGTCCTCCCCATCGGCGGCCTGAAAGAAAAGCTGCTGGCGGCGCATCGCGGCGGAATCAAGACCGTCCTGATCCCGGAGGAGAACGTGAAGGATCTGGCGGAAATTCCGGACAATATCAAGAACCGTCTCGACATCCATCCGGTCAAGTGGATCGACCAGGTGCTCGAGATGGCGCTCGAGCGGCTGCCGGACCCGCTGCCGGTCAAGCCCGAGGCCGTCCCGCTGCCGGCCGTTGAAAGCCAAGAAGCAGCGATCGCTGTCAAGCACTGAGCGCCGCCCTGCGCGGGTGGTGACGAGAGGGCCCGCGGCGGTCGCTGCGGTCGCTGCGGCCCTCGACCCGCTGCGATAGCGCTTGACACGGGCTTTTTGCACTTGTTATAAAACCTGCGCAGTTTCGCGTTTCGTCACCGGGCCCGCGATCGACTCCTCGATTGGTCCAAGCCCTGATCTCGTGCGTCTCACAAGAGGTCCGAGCCCGCCTGGCCCGTGATTCAAGCGACAGCAGCGTTCTGTCAGCGAGCAACTCAGCCAACAACGACGAAAGGGGATGGACGTGAACAAGCAGGAACTCATCGATACGATCGCCAAGTCGGCCGACATCTCCAAGGCCGCTGCGGGTCGCGCGCTGGACGGCTGCGTGACGGCGATCAAGGCATCGCTCAAGAAGGGGCAGCTCGTTACGCTGGTCGGGTTCGGGACCTTCTATGTCGGCAAGCGCGCGGCGCGCAGCGGACGCAATCCCCGCACCGGTGCGGCCATCAAGATCAAGGCGGCCAAAGTGCCCAAGTTCCGTCCTGGAAAAGCCCTCAAGGATTCGGTAAACTAGCCGGCTTTCCGGACAGTCCGGCGGCGGGTACGAGTGCCGCGCTCGGCGAGAAGGAGGCGGGCGCGGGGGCATATGCCAGGTGCGAACCCTGAGTGCGCGGGTGCCGGGGCGTTCGAGGGTGCTTAGCTCAGTTGGTAGAGCGTCGCCCTTACAAGGCGAATGTCGGGAGTTCGAGCCTCTCAGCACCCACCAACCGGACTGCAGACAAGAGGATCGTGGCGGAACGCGGGCGCCTCGCGCTTCCGCGGTCTTCGGATCCGGGAACGCTGCAGTTGCGGGGAGTGGTAGTTCAGTTGGTTAGAATACCGGCCTGTCACGCCGGGGGTCGCGGGTTCGAGTCCCGTCCACTCCGCCAGATTCTTGCAGGGGCGAACCGCGGTTCGCCCTTTTTCTTAAGCCGAAGCGCTGATCAGCCATGTTCGACTTCATACACAGACACAAGCGCCTGCTCCAGATCATCCTGGCGGTGCTGATCGTGCCGCCGTTCGCGCTGTTCGGCGTGGACTGGTACTTCCGCGGCGGCGATTCAGCCGATCAAGTGGCGCGCGTTGCGGGCACCCGCATCAGCCAGCAGGAGTACGGACAGGCGCTGCAACGGCGGCAGAACCAGATGCGGCAGATGCTCGGCGGCAAGGTGGATCCCGCCATGCTCGACAGCCCCGAGATTCGGCGCGCCGTGCTGAATCAGCTGATCGACGAGCGTGTTCTGTACCGCTCCGCGATCGCTTCGGGGATGACGGTGCCGAACGCGGAGCTGCAGGCGTTGATCGGCAACGAGCCCGCATTCAAGGACGACAGCGGCAAATTTTCTGCCCAGCGCTATCGCACGCTGCTGAAGGCGCAGGGCATGAGCGAAGGGATGTTCGAAGCAGAACTGCGTAAGGATCGCATCATCAACCGCAGCCGCGGCGCGATTGGTGCCACGGCGTTCGTGCCGCAAGCGGTGGTCGATCGCCTGTACCGTCTCGCGCGGGAAAAGCGGGAGGTGAGCCAGTACGTGCTGGAACCGGCTCAGTTCGCCGCCAAGGCGAAGGTCACCCCAGAAGAGGCGAAGGCCTTCTACGAGGCCCACAAGGAGCAGTTCGAGCTGCCCGAGAAAGTGAAGCTCGACTACGTCATCCTGTCGCTCGCGGGGGTGGAAAAGCGCATCAGCGTGACGCCCAAGGAGGTGCAGGAGGCCTACGAATCGCGCATCGGACAGCTCACCCGGCCCGAAGAGCGGCGCGCCAGCCACATCTTGATTGCGGCCGGTGCGAGCGCTACGCCGGAGCAGAAGGCGAAAGCGAAGGCCAAGGCCGAGGCGCTGCTGGCGGAAGCGAAGAAGAACCCGAAGGGCTTCGCGGAGCTCGCCAAGAAGAACTCGGAAGATCCGGGATCGGCGGCCGAGGGCGGCGACCTCGGCTTTTTCTCGCAGGGCAAGATGGTGAAGCCGTTCGACGATGCCGTGTTCGGCATGAAAGTCGGCGAAATCACCGGACCGGTCGAGAGCCCGTTCGGCTTCCACATCATCAAGCTCGAAGCCATCAAGCGCTCCGAAGCGCCGAACTTCGAGACGGTCAAAGCCAGCGTCGAGGAAGAGCTCAGGAAGAGCCGCGCGGCACGCGCCTTCGCGCAGGACGCCGACGAGTTCAGCAACCTCGTATACGATCAACCCGACAGCCTGCAGCCGGTGATGGACAAGTTCAAGCTCGCGCTGCAATCGAGCGGCTGGGTCACGCGCCGCGGCGCGGAGCCGCCTCTGCTGGAAAACGAGAAGTTCCTGCGCGCCGTCTTCACTGACAACGTGCTCAACAAGAAGCAGAACAGCGAAGCGCTCGAGATCGCCCCCAACATGCTCATCTCGGCGCGCGTCGTCGCGCACGAGCCTGCGAAGATGCGAGCGTTCGATGAGGTGCAGAAACAGATCGTCGAGGGCTTGACGATGCAGAAAGCAGCCGAACTAGCGCGTGCCGAAGGCGAAGCGCTGCTCGCCCGTCTGCGGAAGGGAGAAGATGCGGGCGTGCGCTGGTCTGCAGCACAGACCGTGTCGCGCGAGCGGCCCGAAGGGCTGCAGCCGGAGGCCGCGCAGGCCGTATTTCGCGCCGACGCCGCCAAGCT
>Ga0335080_10009102_pt1 | contig 10371 bp, 9 predicted proteins | sample Lox_Sample_34_FD_206720 | JGI IMG/M metagenome (GOLD analysis project Ga0335080, IMG submission 206720) | Soil microbial communities from Loxahatchee National Wildlife Refuge, Florida, United States - Lox_Sample_3.4 | ecosystem: Environmental > Terrestrial > Soil > Wetlands | place: USA: Florida... | reverse complement strand
CTGCGGATGCATGCCAAAAAGTTGGAGCTATTCGTCGATCTTCTTATCCATGGATGCGGCCGCGAGCGATCGCAGCCGGCCGACCAGTTGCAGATATTCACGCCCGGTGAGATATGGATAGATATACGGGACCTCAGGAACATGGCCCAGCGCGCGCTTGTATTCGATGAGATTTTCGTGGATGTCGCGCCCGTCGAAGTAGATATGGCCGCGGGTCGGCTCCAGCAGGCCGATCAGCATGTTGACCGTGGTGGTTTTTCCGGAGCCGTTCGGTCCAAGATATCCGAGCACCTCTCCGGGTTGGATGCTGAAACTGACGCGCTCCACAGCCGGGATGCCGGCGTAGTACTTCGTAAGGTCCCGCACTTCGAGCATTGATGGGGCCCTCCCGAAGGTTAGACACCGGGCCGGCACCGTGGGTTCCAGGGCGCCGCCGGTATCCGGATCTGATAGCATGGTCAGCACGGAATGAAGTTGATTTCGTGCATCATTTGGGCTCTCGCGGTGCTGTTGGTGATCGTGACTTTAGATACGATCCCGGACCCTCCCGCGGTGAGTCCCGACTCGGCGACGCTCAAGGCGGCCTGCGCTCAAGAACTGCCAGGCAGTGTGCTCGAGCAGCGTCTTGTGTGCGCCGCGTTGAGCGCTTCGAGTCATCGAAGTTCTCGTTCCATCTCGCTTCACAGCGAACAGAAGCGGACCCGGCCAAGTGACTGGGTCGTTTTGACCGGTCAGGCCGCCGACCCTTCTCCTCCGATCGCGTAATTTCCAACTCAGACCAAGTGACTGGCCGGCATTAGCTCTTCTCGTATCGGCGATCCGCGGGCCGCTCACGCCAGCCTTGTTTTGCAATGTCCGTGTGGATGGAGGATTTATGGGAAATACGGTAACGATAGCTGAAATTTCTGAACTGAAGTCGCTCATTGGATTGTCGGAGTGCGTGGGACGCGATCCGCTGCTAACGCAAGCCAGCACGGGTAACAGCTCGACCAAAATAGATGACACGTTGTGGATCAAGGCTTCGGGCAAATGGATGCTTGAAGCAACCCGCGAGGACTTCCTGGTGCCTTTGCCGCTTGAAGATGTGCGTCAATCGATTCGCCACGGTTTCGATCCTAGGGATCACTACCCGAACGCGTCGATCGAAACGGCAATGCATGCAGTGCTACCGCATTCCGTTGTACTGCACGTGCACTGCGCCGACACGGTGGCGTGGGTGGTGCGACAGGATGCACAGGAGCAATTGAGCCGGCGCCTTCAAGGTCTGCCGTGGCGATGGTGCCGCTACGTGCAATCCGGCCTGTCGTTGGCGCGAGAGATCGAAGAGTGCATGGCGGTGCCGCGTGAGAGCGAAGTGTTGCTCCTGGGCAATCACGGGTTGGTCATCGCCGGCGAAAGCTGCGAAACAGTGAGGACCCTATTGGACGAGGTCCGAGCCAGATTAAAGATTCAGCCGCGCCGGGCGCACCCGGCGGACTACTCGGCGTTGATGGATCTAGCCGACCGCATCGGCTGGAATCTGCCGGACGATGACTCGGTGCACTCGATGGCCACCGACGCCGCTTCGGCTGGCCTCATCGCTCAAGGATTTCTGTATCCTTGCCAGTCTTTTCTGTCGCACGCCTCGGCGCCGGAGATATTCCGCGCGGTGAATTGTCTCGAGATGAACGATCCCTGGGCGATAGCGCTTCAGCTACGGCCTTTTCTGCTGATTGAAGGACGCGGCGTGATCCTGAATCCAACCATGACTACGGCGGAACGTTTGCTGCTGGGTGGTTTGGCACAGGTTGTGCAGCGGATTGATGCGAGCGCGCCTCTGCGGTATCTCACAGACAGCGAATTAGGAGCGATCTCGAATCTATATTCAGGGCATTACTTACAATCCGCCGATGCGCGGATTGGCGCTCTCTGAATCAGGCGGCGAAATCAGATAGCGCGGCGTCTTCGGCCGCGTAATCAAATTGCGCGGGATCCACAGTAGCCGGCGGGTTCGCCCGCTCCCAACCGATGGTGCGCTCGATGGCTGTTGCGATGGGAACGGGTTCTGAATATGAGAGCTCGCGGCGAATGCGCTCGCTGGACATGCTCCAGTGCTGCGCGGTGTTATACGGCGTCCGCAAATGTGGCGGTGTGCGGTCCTTTGGGACGGATACAACTGACCCAACCCATCCGGCCGCGGCGCCGACCATTTGCGCCCACTCCAATTCCGAGTACGCTCGGGGCTCAGCGATGTTGTAGATCCGGCCGGCGGCTTGCGGAGAAACCGCGGCAAGCGCGATGGCGTCGGCGACGTTTTCGACATAGCCGCGAGGCCCCCGCCAGGTAGCGGTGTCTTCCTGAATCAGTATCGCGGGGCGGCCATCGTCCACGCGCTTGAGGATCGGATGGAGCCGATGAAGCGGATCGCCTGGTCCGTAGACCATTGGCAGACGCAGAATAGTGCCGGGAAGTCGCGGATCCGCCATGACCGCACGCTCGACAGGGATTTTGTCGTAGTCATCCGCCAGCCAAGGGAAAACCTCGCGCAATGCAGCCAGTCTTTCGGGATTGTAGGGCTTGTGCATGCGCAAATCCGATTCTTCTGTGAGCGGGACCGGCTGCAATCCCGTGTCGAAGCCGTACATTATGGCGATGGCACGATAGACATCGCCGCTGCTCAACGCGACCAAACGGCCGGCGATGTCGCGGAAGGTTTCCATTGTGGTCAGCGCTTGGCGCTCGCTCGCGAGGATAAAATCGACCACGACGTCCGGCGCGAAGCGGCGGAAATCCTCGTGGGAATCAGCGAGCCGATGACGGTCGCCAAGAATCCGATGAATTCCAGGCGGAAGCGAAGCCTTGGACTGCCCGCGATGAAAAATCCCGACCTGATGTTCTTTTTCGAGCAAGCTGCGCGCGACATGCGGCCCGATAAATCCGGCTCCGCCGATCAGCAGGACGCGCATAGATAACTCAAGCATAGCGCTCGGATTGGGTGTGCGCGGTTGGAGCGAACGCCGCCTCAATCAAATTCGTTGCCTTTCGTTTTCACGCTATGCTGAGTGCATGCTGGGCATCGATCCCCGCGCGGCCCGATTTGCTTGGACGGTTTTTCTGGTCGTTCTGGTGATTGCCGCGGCGTACACCATCCGGGAAACGCTGGTCGTTTTCATGGTTGCCCTGCTGTTCGCGTACTTGCTGACACCGCTGGTCTCCGCCGTCGAGCGCTTCACTCCTAAGCGGATTTCTCCGCGCGTTGCTCTGGTCATCGTGTACCTGGCCTTGACCGGATTGATTCTGGCGCTCAGTTTCACGCTCGGCTCACGGATCGCGGATGAAGCCAACAATCTGGCTACCCGGCTTCCGGATCTGCTCAAGAACCGCAACTGGATCGATCAGATTCCGCTGCCGACATGGCTTGAGCCGGTGCGCGCCAAAATGGTCGACCTCCTGCAAAATGAGCTCAACAACGGCGGCCGCGATATTCTTCCTTATGTCAAGAGTGTGGGCGGCCAGCTCGTATCCGGCGCCAAATATCTGGTCTACATAATCCTGATACCGATTCTGGCTTTCTTTTTTCTCAAAGACGGCCGTCACATGCGCGAGCAATTTCTCGCTGGACTCACCGAGGGCCGCCAGCGCCTGGTAGTGGATGAGATTCTCGAAGACATCAACCGGCTGCTGGGAGAATACATTCGCGCGTTAGTGCTGTTGTCGGTGTGCAGTTTTATCGGCTTTTCTATTTTTCTGGCTGCGACCGGCGCGCCGTACGCAGTACTGCTGGCCGGAATCGCCGCAGCAGGCGAGTTTCTTCCCGTGGTCGGGCCTGCCGCCGCCGGAGCGATCGCGCTGATCGTGACCGGGCTCGCCGGCTACAATCACTTGATCCTGTTCGTCGTTTTCTGGAGCCTATTCCGGCTGTTCCAGGATTATATTGTGTCGCCTTACGTGATGGGGAAGGGTGTGGAGCTGAATCCTCTGCTGGTCCTGTTCGGATTAATGGCCGGCGAGCAGATCGCGGGAGTCGCGGGGATGTTCTTTTCGATACCCGTGATCGCGACGTTGAGGGTCTTGTTCGTCCGGCTGCAGCGCGCTCGCGGAGTGGAGGTTGTGACGGGATCCCGCAGGCGATGAAGCTGCTGTGGCTGGTAGCCGCCGCTGCGCTGCCGCTTGCCGCGCACATGGTTAGCATGAGCACCGGCGAGCTGAAAGTCGAGGGAAGCCACGCGCACTACGAGCTGCGGATCCCGATGTATGAAGTCGCTCACGTGCATGAAGCCGGGCACACCTTGCTCGATCATGTTCGCTTCAAGAGCGGCGGAGCATGGGGAACGCCTTCGGGCCAATCGTGTAAGGACGAGCAAGGGACGTATGTATGTACGGCGGACTATCAATTCCCGGCGCCGGTCGAGACTATCCAGGCGGAGTGCACGCTGGCTTCGGTCACGGTGCCGAATCACGTGCATCTGTTGCGCGCGTATCGGGGCGATAAGGTGGATCAGGCCGTATTCGACGTCTCATTCACAACGGCAGAGCTTCGATTCCGGCCGCCGACCGCTCTCGAGACCGGCGCAGCGGAGGTGGCGGGCGGATTCATGCGCGCAGCCGGTGGATTGGCGCCGTTGTTGTTTCTGGCGAGCCTGGCTCTGGCTGCGCGAACGCGGCGCGAGTTAATCCTGCTGACGATCTCGTTCCTCGGCGCCGAAGCGCTGGCTTGCGTCATCGCGCCGCACATCTCAATTCCATTGTCGCCACGCTTCATCGAAGCTGCCGCTGCGTTGACCATCGCGTATCTCGCGTTCGAAATCATCTTGCTTCCGAACTCCGGCATGCGCTGGCTGGTAGTGGGAATTCTCGGTTTGTTTCACGGAACCTATTTCGCGATGTTCCTTGTAGAGAGCGGATATCACGCCGCGACTTTCTTGGGCGGTGTGGCTGCGGCCGAGGTTCTGCTCATCGCGACCTTCTCGGTCGTGCTCCACAGGCTAACGGTGCGCTCGAAACGTACCGTGCCGGTTGCCGCGACTGTGCTGTTGGCGGTCGGCGTGGTTTGGTTCGTGGTCCGCACAATTAAATAAGGTAACGAGGCGCCCGCGATCGGCCTATCGAAAGCTCATTTATCAGCCGAATAGGGGATTGTGGTGGACTATCGGCGCGAGCGCGGCTTCGTCCTGATTGCGACCTGCATCGCTCTTGTGATTTTACTGGCGACGGCCGGTCTGAGCATCGACTTAGGTCGTATGTATCTGATTCATAGCGAGTTGCAGGCGTTCTCCGATGCCGCGGCATTGAGTGCGGCACTGAAGCTGGACGGCTCCGGTCAAGCCATCGAGAGTGCTCGCATTGCCTCGGGCGAGCTCGCCAGTGGGCCCAACGCCATGAGATGGAACCTGGGCACTGAGCCGATCACCGATATTGTGACCACCTTCGCGAAGGGCGACACGGTCGCTGCATCGACCATTTGGGAGGTATTGCCAAAGAATGCCGGCGAGTGCCGGTTGGTTCGAGTGATCGCGACAGCGAAAGCGCCGCTCGTTTTCCTGCGGGTGTTCGAACCGTTCAAAGCGGATGTGCAACTCGTCGCGGCGTCGAGCATCGCGATGAAAACCGATCAAAGCGCGAGGTTGGTGGAATGAAGGTTCGCTCGAGGAAGGGAAGCGCGCTGATCGAATTCGCCGGATCGCTGATGTTGCTTTCAGCGATGTTCACCGGCATCTTCCAGATCGGCTACATGTTCTTCAGCTACGAGAAGTTGGTGCATGCGGTGCGAGCCGGCGCCCGGTATGCTTCGTTGCGCGGCGCGAATTCGACCGGCATCGCGAACGCTGAATTCCCGAGAGCCGTCGCGAACGTAGTTGTGTTCGGCGATCCGCAACCCGCCGCTGGAGCGAAGCCTGTGGTCAGCGGGATAAACGCTGATAATGTCGAACTCGTGCTCGGCCCATCGGCTGCTACAGTCAGCGTTCGTGATTTCGAGATCGATGCATTGTTCACCAAGATCAAGCTGGCGGGACGTCCTACGGTCACCTTCCCCTACACCACGGGAGGCGCGAAGTGAGAGGGCGCCGATCATGCGGCCAGTCGCTGGTGGAGACGACGCTGATCCTGGCAGCGTTCATGGGCCTGATGCTGGGGATGGCGGGAGTGGGTGAGACGCTGTTTGTTCGCGAGGCGCTGGCCGCGCGCGCCGAAGATGCGGCTCGCTGGGGTGCGCTTCATTCCTATGATGCCGCCGCGATTCGCAACGTGGTTTTATACGGGACGAATTCGCCGGCTTCGGGATCGAGCGCGTTCATGGGCATGTCCGCTGACGAGATTGAGGTCGCGAATCCGGGATGCCCGGGCGTCGATTGCCGGATCCGTGTGACGATACCGGGGCAGGGGATTCACGTTGTCGAGCCAGTGGAAGCGTCGAACTTCTAGCCTACGAACTTCGCCGGGTCGTTGGTAAAGGGATTAATCACCGTCAGGGCGCCAAATTTCCGGCCAGCTTGAAAGTCCTCGCTCAACAACCAGCGGCAACCGCTGCGCTCCGCCGCCGCGACGAGGAACGCATCCCAAAATGAAATGCCTGCCTGATCCATCCAAAACCACGCGCGTTCAAACATTCCGATGGAAAGATCGGGAGGCCGCCATTGAGTCCAAGAGCGAACGGCGGCCCGCGCTTCCTCGGCCGGGACGGAGAATTTCACGGCAGCGTTGTAGTAGAACTCCTGAAGAACTTGCCACGATAGGTATCCGGCGGCATTTTGCCAGAGCCAGTCGACCCAGGATCGCGCACGCTGCCGCTTGATCAGATCGCGGCTGTCGAAGCTGTAGAGTAGTACGTTCGTGTCGACGAAAAACCTATCGGCGCTCATGTGCCTCTTCCCGTGTCGCGCGCTGGGAGGCATCCAGTTTCAAGTCGAGCTTCTTCCACTCTTCATAGGCTTGCCAATACTGGTCAGAGGCTCGCATTTCGCGATCTAGCATCCGAGCGATGAGTTTGGAAACGGAAATGTCCTGATCGGCAGCCTTACGGCGCGCCCAGTGCGCCACTTCCTCGTCGAGTGTGATCGTGACATTCTTCACGAGTTCAGTGTAACACGGAAATAGTGTAATTGTAACCTATTGAAAAAACAAAACGGAAGGCCCTTTCGGACCTACCGCTTCGAAACAATTACGCTGAATTTGATTACTCGGCCAGTGTTTCTTCGCCCGGACCGGACTCCTCGGTCAAGCCGCCGGCGTAGACGCTGCGTGCTTCGTCTTCGTATCCGCCCAAGTCGCCCGCGAGCGACACTTCCTCTGCGATGGGTTCTTCTTCCACCACATCCTCGCCTGCGATTTTGACGTTGCGATAGTATTCCATGCCGGTGCCGGCCGGAATCAGGCGGCCCATGATGACGTTCTCCTTGAGGCCGCGCAAGTAATCGACCTTGCCGTTGATGGCGGCCTCGGTCAACACGCGCGTGGTCTCCTGGAAGGACGCAGCCGAAATGAACGAATCGGTGGAGAGCGACGCTTTGGTGATTCCGAGCAGGACCGGTTTGCCGGCCGCCGGACGTCCGCCGGCTTCGGTCACGCGAGCGTTCTCTTCGCGGAACTTGAACTTGTCCACCACCTCTTCGGGCAGGAACTCGGTGTCGCCGATATCGTCGACCTTCACCCAGCGCATCATCTGACGTGAAATGACTTCCAGGTGCTTGTCGTTGATGTTGACGCCCTGCAGACGATAGACTTCCTGGATTTCGTTCACCAGGTATTTCTGCAGTTCCTTTTCACCGAGCACAGCCAGGATGTCGTGCGGATTGCGCGGGCCATCCATCAGCGGATCGCCGGCTTTCACGCGCTCGCCTTCCTGCACGTTGATGTGAACACCGCGCGGAATCGAGTACTCCTTCTGCTCGCCGTCGTCAGCCGTGATGCTGATCTTGCGCATGCCCTTGCTAACTTCGCCGTATTTCACCGAGCCATTGATCTCCGCGATGATGGCTGTCTCACGCGGTTTGCGCGCTTCGAACAGTTCCACCACGCGCGGCAGACCGCCGGTGATGTCCTTGGTCTTGGTGGTCGCGCGCGGGATCTTAGCCAGAACGTCGCCGGCGTGCGCCGACTCGTCCGCCGTCACCATGAGGTGCGCGTGCGTGGGCATCAGGTAGCGCTTCTCTTCCGAGCGAGAGCCGCCTTCCGGCCGCACGATAATGGTCGGGATTCGCTTTTCATCCGGTGAATCCGTCACCACCCACTGCGACATACCCGTGATTTCGTCCACCTGCTCCTGCAGCGTTACGCCTTCGGCCAGATCCTTGAAGTGGACCTTGCCGCTGACCTCGGTGAGGATCGAGAACGTGTACGGATCCCACTCGAGCAGGATGTCGTTGGTCGCGACTTTGGCGCCGTCGGCGAACAGAATCTTCGCTCCGTACACCACCGGGTAGCGTTCTTTTTCGCGGCCCTTCTCGTCGATAATGGCGAGGATGCCGTTGCGATTCATGGCGATCAACTCGCCTTTCGCGTTCTTGACGGTTGTCACCCCGAGGAACTTCACGAATCCATCGGACTTGGCGTCCTGCTTGGATTGCTCGCTCGATCCGGTGGCCGTTCCGCCGACGTGGAACGTGCGCATGGTGAGCTGCGTTCCGGGTTCGCCGATAGACTGCGCGGAGATGATACCGACTGCTTCGCCGCGTTCGACCATTCGGCCGGTCGCCAGATTGCGTCCGTAGCAAAGCTGGCAAACACCGCGCTTGGATTCGCAGGTCAGCACCGATCGGATTTTGACGCGCTCGATACCGGCTGCCTGAATCGCAGCGGCCAGGTCTTCGGTGATCTCCTGGTTGAGACCAACGATCAGGTTGCCTTCATAATCGTGCTGGTCTTCGAGAGCGACGCGGCCGACGATACGGTCGCGCAGAGGCTCGATGATTTCGCCTGATTCAATGATCGGCTCGACGTAGATTCCATCGCCGGTGCCGCAATCGTCTTCGGTGACGATCACGTCCTGCGCGACATCGCAAAGCCGGCGCGTGAGGTAGCCCGAGTCGGCCGTCTTCAACGCCGTGTCGGCCAATCCCTTGCGGGCGCCGTGCGTGGAGATGAAGTACTGCAACACGTTCAGGCCTTCGCGGAAGTTAGCCGTGATCGGGGTTTCGATAATTTCGCCCGACGGCTTGGCCATCAGACCGCGCATGCCGGAGAGCTGTCGGATCTGCTGCTTGGATCCGCGGGCGCCGGAGTCGGCCATGATGTAAATCGGATTGAGGTAGCGGCCCGTGCGGTCATCCTCTTCCATCGACTTGAACATTTCGTCCGAGACTTTTTCGGTGACCTTGGACCAGATTTCGATGATCTTGTTGTAGCGTTCGCCCTGCGTGATCGCGCCTTCCTGATATTGCTGGGTGACTTCGATCACCGCCTTTTCGGCGTCGCGAACCAGCTTGACCTTCTCGCCGGGCACGACCATGTCGTCGATACCGATCGAAATGCCGGCGCGCGTGGCGTACAGGAAGCCAAGCTTCTTCACTTCGTCCAGCATCTGGACGGTGATCTGCAAGCCGAACTTCAGGTAGCAGTACTGCACTAGCTGAGTGAGGCCCTTCTTCTTGAGCAGGCCGTTGATAAACGGCATGTCGTCGGGCAGGACGTCGTTGAGGATCACGCGGCCAACCGTGGTGTCCATGTACTGCTTGTTGAACTCGATCGGTTCGGTATGCAGCACGTTCTGGTTGTCGAACGCCTTGATCAGGTCGATGACTTTGCCGGTGTAGCGCAGCTTGATCGGCGTGAGCGTTTCCACTTCGCCCATCTCGAGCGCGATCAGAACGTCGTCGGTGGATGCGAAGGTGCGGCCTTCGCCCTTGGTTCCAGGACGCGCTTTGGTCAGGTAGTAGAGGCCGAGCACCATGTCCTGTGTCGGGACGGCGATCGGTGCGCCATGCGCGGGCGAAAGGATATTGTTCGACGACAGCATCAGCGTGGAAGCTTCGATCTGCGCTTCCGGAGACAGCGGAATGTGGACCGCCATCTGGTCGCCGTCGAAGTCCGCATTGAACGCGGTGCAGGTCAGCGGATGCAGCTTGATGGCTTTGCCTTCCACCAACACCGGTTCGAACGCCTGGATGCCGAGACGGTGGAGCGTGGGAGCGCGATTGAGCAGGATGGGATGATCCTTGATGACTTCTTCGAGGATGTCCCACACCACCGGATCCTGCTGCTCCACCAGTTCCTTGGCTTGCTTAATGGTGGTGCAATGGCCGCGCTGCTCGAGGCGATGATAGATGAACGGCTTAAACAGCTCGAGCGCCATCTTCTTGGGCAGGCCGCACTGATTCAGGCGCAGCTCGGGACCCACGACGATGACGGATCGGCCGGAGTAGTCGACGCGCTTTCCGAGCAGGTTCTGGCGGAAGC
>Ga0335080_10009101_pt1 | contig 10371 bp, 8 predicted proteins | sample Lox_Sample_34_FD_206720 | JGI IMG/M metagenome (GOLD analysis project Ga0335080, IMG submission 206720) | Soil microbial communities from Loxahatchee National Wildlife Refuge, Florida, United States - Lox_Sample_3.4 | ecosystem: Environmental > Terrestrial > Soil > Wetlands | place: USA: Florida... | reverse complement strand
TTTTCTTTAATGTTAAGCAATCCATCAGTTCTTTCAATAACAGTACAGTGCAGGAATTGATTTATAATTTTGTTTAATAAAGCAAAAAGAATATCTGAAAAAATAAAAGTCACCATGCGGTGACTTGAACAATATTCCCGTAATTGGTCAGACAATTATGCTGCCTGTTTCCTGTTCCTTCTGCGACCACCGCCAGATAAGCATGCCAGCAAAATCTGAGTGGTAATGTACTTGCCTTTCATAACAAATATTTTAAAATTGATAAATTAGATTTTTAACTCTCAGTTTTCAATCACAACTAATACTAAGACGCAGGATTTTGAAACAGGTTACACCCAATAAAAAAACCTCCTGATAAAAATCAGGAGGCCATCATTACGAAGAGAATTTTGGTTATTAATAAGGTAAGATTTTCGTGAATGTGACTCCTCTTGCATTCGTCACTACCACTTTATAATAGTAGGTGCCGGTTCCGGGACAAGAGGTAGGATCACCATTAGAATCCAAACCATAAGTAATCACAGAGGTAATATTGTCTGAACGAAGAATTGTATTCTGTCCGCTTGTGAGCCTGAAATCACAATCCTGGCGAATCACTTTAGGCTCAGAAATCAATGACTCGAAACTTACTCCAAAACGATTGGTTCCCCATTCTGCTACATTGGTATTGCCTAGACTATCCGTATGTGTTCCTGTTGTGGTAAACACGATTCCATCATCATAAGTGAAAACACGTTGCTTTGAAACACTCCATACGCGCTGTTTCCCGTTGTCAAAAGTAATGGATAAATCACCACTGATTGTATGCGTGATCGTTCCTAATGATGAGAGATGAACCAGCAACCCACCGCTTACATTTGTTATTGTTTTGGTTCCATTCAGAGTAATACTCTTATTATCTCTCAAACGTGTAATTTTCAGATCCTGGATACTAATAGTAACAGTAGCGCCCTTATCACCCCAATGCACACCCGCCGGAATAGAAATCACAACAACCCCTGTACGTGTGCGGTTTCCCCAACAATTAGTTCCATTATAAGTAATGGTAATGGTTCTGGGATCGGAGTTTGCATCAACAACCACAGTCGCATCACAAATAAGTCCTACGATCGGACCATTTGTTCCATTCACCTGGTCTGTACTCATGGTAGTCGTTGATCCGGATTCAAGAGAAGAACTGCTGTTTCCTGCAATAGATGCCTGGCTGTACAATGCAGTGTTGGCATCATTGGTAATGGCTTCATCTTCCTGGGAAATCTGTGCCTGGTCATCGGCCTGTGTTTGCAAATCTGCATTGGTGTAAGAAGAGGATTCCGGGTTATTTACATTGTTTTTATTACAGGCAAATACTAATCCTATGCCTGTCGCAAGTATCAATACGCGGAAAAGGTTGGTCGTTTTCATAATCACTTTTTTTTGATTTCACCTAAGATTGGATTTGAAGAAAATAGTTTAATAATATTTTGCATTTTCTTTAAAAAAAATGCATGCCAAAGCATGCATTGTACTTATAAAGCTGAAATTCAGCTTCTTTATAGATGCGTATTAACAGATAAGTAACAAATCATTTTTACTGAAGAGCATGCACAAATTCCCGTTCATATAAATATTTTATAGTGAAGAGATTTATAATGATTGCAGCATATAAATGATGTTAATAAAAAAAACATTTCTTTTCTTTTTCTTTTTTAAACCTTTCATTTTTTAATAAGTCTAACCGCGCTATTTTATTTTTTTCAATTCATAATCCTTCTCTTCATGTGAAATGAACTTGATTACTTTTCCATGAGCATCCTTGGCAAAATCCATTTCCACACCGGCGATTTTTATAAAAAACCTGGTTTCGGTTTCTGGATAAATGCGTGATTTAGGGAGATTGTTATTAGGACCTTCTATATACAAACTGCCATTCTCATAAGTAATAAATAGATGATGTTGCGCATCGAATTCATATTCGCCGACATATTGCTTTAAAACGGATTCACTCAGTTTAATTTCAGGATGATCTTTCCATTTGATCCATTTTGTTTCAGTAAGAGCAGAAGACCTGTCATCACAAGCATCAGAGATCATTTTAATAAACATTGAATCCTTCTTCTTCCTGAATCTATATTTCCCCAAAGTATTATTGTCGCAATCACTTTGTCCTTCAATTTTTTTCAGCGTGAATGAGGTATCATTCATCGTATAAGTCATGGTTTCCACCACCTCACTATCGGATACTGTATATACGCTTACTCCTTCATTTTTAAAATCAAGAATTACATTTCGGGGATTATCTCCTTTAATGGTTCCCTTCCATCTGGTATTTTTTAGTTGTGCCTGTACTGAAAATGATAGAATGCAAACCGAACTAAAAAAAATAATCTTTTTCATGGTATAATTTTTATTTATTAACAGAATATCATTTTTCTTCTTCTTTAACTAATACGTAAAAATGATCAGAATCCACTTTAAAATCTTTTGGTTTCATGTCCTTCAGGATAATGCTTTGCCAATCTTCATCAGGATATATGAATGCGAAATTGTTTTTGGAAACCGTTACTTTGATCGGCATTGAAAATCCTTTTACATCGGCCTTCCACTTATATTGAAGTTTTATATCAGAGCCTTGTCTTTTAAAAGTTAATAACAATTCAGGAATGGCAGCGTGGCGCAGGTATTGATCAAAAAAATAAGTATAATCCTTTTTCAATACCCCGTTTATGTATCCGACAATATCTTCAGTATTCACTGCCTGATATTTGAAATGCTCCTGCAATTCCCTGAGCATATTGAACCATAAAGAATCATTGTCGATAATATTCCTTAAGGTATGGAGCATGAGAGCCCCTTTTGTGTACATGTCACCCAGCTGAAAATCATTGACATCGTAAATACCAATAACAGGCTTTTTGTTTCCTGGTGGTTCGCTCTTTAAATATTTCAAAGCAGCGTCCTTACCGTAGAATTTTTCATAGCACAATACTTCTGCATAAGTAGCAAAAGCTTCATGAATCCAGAGATCAGCCATATCCTTACAGTTCATGCTATTGCCCCACCATTCATGCGCCGATTCATGCCAGGTTGTTCTTATCAAATCGGAAGAATCGTATTTGTCACTATTAATGGGATTATTTATAGATCCGATACTTACTGCGCTCTGATGCTCCATTGGATACAATGACTCCATCAAAGTAAATCCATCCTTCCAAAAAGGATACCTGGTAAAATCTTTTTCATACAAATCCAGCATGGGTTTAACATGAGCAAATATTTGTTTTGCTTTTTCAATATTATAGAGCATGCAATAATAATTCAGGTTCAAAGTATCCCTGCCACTTACATAGAGATCTGAAAAATGTGCATAGTCACCGATGTTTACAACAACATTATAATTATTAATAGGGTAATCCACATACCAGTCGAATCGGGTGAGCTTTCCCGTTAGTTCTGTTTTCTGAATAAGCCTTCCATTGGAAATATCAGTCAGTCCGTCGGGAACAGTAATACTTATTTTCATACTATCCGGCTTGTCGGAGAGATGGTCCTTGCAGGGCCACCAGAGGCTGGCTCCCGATCCCTGGCATACAGATTCGATCCAGGGTTTCCCGTTTTTATCCTGGAACCACAAAAACCCTCCTTTCAAAGTTGAGATATCTGGTTCCTGGGGTTTGCCTGAATAAATAATATGGATTTCTTCCTGCATGTTTTTTTGAACCATGGAAGGAAATTGAATAAATATGGCATTGAATTCACGGGTATAAGAAAGTTCTTTGTTGTGAAATAAAATCTTTTCGATCTTCATATTTTCATAGAGGTCAATCTGCATTTTATCAAAAGACTGAACAGTATTAAATCGGATAAGTGTATTTCCCTCGATTGACTTTGTCTCCGGATTTATTTTTACATCCAGTCCATAGAATGTTACATCATAACAGGTTCGAAGCGGAGTGAGCATTCCGCGCAGGCTATCTGCCCTTGTAAAACCATTTTGACTTTTGGAAACAACCTGACCGGATTCATTTTGATCTTTAATCCACTCAATAGGACCACTTTCTTCAGTGAATACTTTTTCGACCTTACCTTTCCCATTCTTTACAAACTCAAAATCAGTTTTGTAATCTTTTATTCGAAATGAAAAAACTGTTTCAGTTTCTGACTTTAGTTCATAAACCGGGTGATCAGCAACCTGGTAAGTCAAATGATTATTTTCTTTTCTTATAATTAATATCCTGTAAGGGTTATTTTTTAATTTATATCTGCCTGTCATTGACGACAGGTTGTCATTGGATGCATTGGAGGAATCATGATCACCCTCCTCTATTCTCGTCCATTGAACTTTTTGAGGTTTTCTCAGCCAGAGGAATTTTTGAATTTTCCCGGAACTGTCTCTGACAAAATCTATATTTATTTCAGGCTTAACCTTTATTTTATAAGAATCTGCTGAAATAAACGACAATGGTGCCCTGCCTTGGCCAACCAGTTCAATCATAATCCGGTTCCCTTCTTTATAAATTTTGGATTGCTCGGTAGGGGCAAAACTTACCCGGTATAACCCGGGCAAATCCTTAGAAGGATCCTGGTTTTTACCAGCATCCATGATTTGTGAAAATAATTGATGTGAAAAAATGATGAAAAGAAATAATAATAAAATTCGCACACTATCAGGTTTTAAGCGCGCAAAATAAGCGGACCTGCATATCAAAACCTATTCAAATCCGGATTTGAGAAGTAATTAATATACTGCTTTAACTTTTTATTCAGATTCCATCAGCTGATCGCGAAAGGCGGAAGGCGAGAATCCGGTGAATTGTTTAAAAGTTCTCTGGAATGTTGCCTGGGAATTAAAACCACATTCAAAAGCAATTCCTGAAATGGTCAGATGATTCATATCAGGCTGAAGTATCTTTTCCTTGAATGCTTCGACGCGGTATTCATTAACAAATTCATTGAAACTTTTATGAATATGCTGATTAAGAACGGCCGATATCATTTTCGAAGCAATACCGGTATGTTCTGAAACCGTATTCAGGGTGAGGCCTGGATTCAGGTACAACTTATCTTCTGCCATTGATTTCTTTAATAAAGAAACAAATTCTGATATATCCGAGGCGGATAGCTGGGAATTAATGCTTCCTGTTTTTTTGGCAGTTGCATATTCATGATGTGATACGATATATCCTTTTATACCGAGCCAGTAAACGATAATCGCCAGGGGAATATACACAGGATACCAGTCAACAGTACTCATTAATGTATCATAATACTTCGGGATGACATATGGAATCAAAAACAAAAACCAGATGACCTGGAAAATAAGAAAGATGCGGATAAGCTGGCGCAACCATTTATAATCTATGGCCTGACCGTTTAAGACAGTATTATTTTTTTCTTTTGTTTTTAGTAAGTATTTATGCGATAGCCAGAGATAAAAAGTGATTGAGATCCATCGGGGGATATCCGAATAGGTATTATAATTATCAATGAAATTCCCCCATGGAGCAGGAGCAGGCTTGCGGACACTGGTCAGAAATATTATAATATAAATAAGGATTGTAAAAGAAGGCACCAGGTCGATGATAACCGGCCAAAATTGCAATCTTTCTTTTTTTGTTATTTTAAATGAAGGGTCAAGAAAAGATTTTGTATAAAAATAGATCAGCGGGCCAATTGGCATCACGATAATCATCGGGATCATTTCCCAAAGTCCGGAATTAAACCAGCCATGATAATAGCTATAGAGTTTAAAACTCGCAAGGGATATGAGAAAAATCAATACCGAAAGGATCCGGTTAGACGGTTGTTTTTTCTTCGAAAAAAAAAGCAGGCTGCTCAAAATAAAACCCTGAAGAGCTCCCAGCAAAATGACTGTTCTCAAAAATCCCATGGCAAAACATTAGTTACTTCCTTCATAAAAAAAGCCACTTCAGGCCTTAAACCAGCCCGAAGTTAGTGAATGCTTTAAAAAAGATGAATGAAAGAAATGTAAAGACTTTTACAGGGTTTGGAAGTTTAATGACCATTCGGTTATTAGCTATTATTTCAGCAATCTTGCTATTGTATGTAAGAAAATCAGATTTTTAGCGTTTCTACTAAGTAGAATTTCGATTTAAATCCATGATTCCTATTGATAAAACCGACTGGTAATGAGATACCTTTTATTATTAGTAACCCTTTTTCTTTTTTCACAGGCTTACTCACAACCGAATTGTCTTAAGAATTCAAAATTATATTATTTTGATCCGACGGTGAGCGCTCCGCGGAACTTTACTGAAAGACTGGGTAATCATCCTCAATTCCCCTTTCTCCAGGAAAAAAATGGCGTGAACACGACTGCGGCTTTTATAGCATCGATCAATAATCCCGAAAATCAACAAAAGTATAACCGGGAATTTCTTGCCTTCGATTTGTTATTACGCAATTCAGGATTTACCAATGGATACAAGGATCTGAATGATGATAATGTTGAAAACGTTTTTGTTCCAAAAGGAACCATCGGTAATCTTGGATTCTATGACCCGAAAAAAGACAGGATCAGTTATATATATGTAAAACTTAATCCTGCAGGAGAACCAAAAAACGGTGTCCCCGCCTGGAAACTTACTACGGCCAAGGGCTGCTATCTGTATATTCTGCACACCTGCGGAAATGCGTTTTATCCAAATGACAATCCCAAAGCTTTGACTTCAGGCAGAGGAAAAGGTGTAAGGGTCGGTGTAGGTGCAGCGGGTGGATGTAAAATAGTAAGCGTTTCAACACAGTCAGACCCGCTTGAATTAAAACCAGACACTGTTGACAGAAAATTGCATGTTGGAATTGATTTTTATGAAGCGAGGCTGGTTAGGTCAAAACATTCTAAAAGTGGATATGATACCGTTGTAAGTTTTGTCAAACATATCGATACTGTCAATGCATTTAAAGAGAAGGAAGGAAAGGATATGACGATAAACGTAAATGCAGTTGCCAACAATATTAAGGTATGCAAAGACACTTCTTTCAAATTATTCAACCGTTTTATTATAGACAGTGTTGGAAGTCCTGCTAAAAACAAAGCTATCAGTCTTACTTTTTCCGACACAGCTTATATCAAAGAAGAAAAGGATAAGAATTCCTGCAAGAACAAAATAGAAATAGATATCGATGGAGGAGTATCATTCAATTCCATTCCAAGACTGAACAGTCCGACACAACATACTCAAACTGACGGAATGCATATAGCAGGTGAAATTGCAATCGCCCAAATTTTCAATCCATGGATACAGGCAGGTATTTCTGCATCATATATTACTCTTTCTTATCAGGATGATGTTCCTTATCCCGGGAGTATTGCTCCTGCAGCTTACAATAAAGTATATCTCGGAGATCCTATTATTCCGGTCCAATTGTTTGGCAAATTTACTTTTGGTAAAGAAGTGGGTTGGCAATCCACATTGACGCTGGCTGTCGGATATTCTATTCCCACCAAGGGGCGAATTGTCAGCAATGGCACTACATTAACGACAAGCCCGAACCTGGAAGGAGCGCCTACTGCTGGTGTAAGAATGGGTATTAACTATTTCTTCACATGTAAATTCGGGTTAGGAATTTCAACAGGCGCCCAGTACTTCAGCAACAGAGGAGATGCAATGAAATACAGTTTATTTGCATTGCCAATTACCGGTGGATTAAGGATAAGATTTTAACTCATTATTTCGATCTTAATGCAAACACGACCGGTTGCCTGACTGTTTGTTTATCTACGATTCCTCCAACAATAGCAGGTTCCCATTTCGGCATTTTTTTAATGACCCGCAGGGCTTCTTTGTCTAAAGATTCTTCCACGGATTGTACAACGGAGATATCTGTAATATCCCCGCTCTTTTCAATAGTGAATTCCACCAGTACTCTTCCCTCAATATTATTTTTTACGGCACTATTAGGATAACGCAATTGAGATACCAGATAGTCATGCCATGCCGTTGCTCCTCCCGGATAACTGGCATCTCTAAAAAAAACTGTAATATCATGATTAGCAGTTCCATCTTCATTATAAAATGAGGCAGACTGCTGTTTACCATTTTCATAATGTGCTTTTGCGGAAATATTTCCGGATTCATAATGACCGGTCCAGTCGCCATCCATCTTTCCTATTTTATAATTGCCTTCTGAATGTTTTTTTCCATTTGGATAAAATGCCGAATAAGGCCCATCCGCCTTATCATTCAAAAAATTCATCTGGAACATTGGATTCCCGTTTTTATCATAAAAAATAAACTCGCCTTGCCGATGCGTGCAGGAATCATCCAGGTAATTCCCTTTCATATTAAGCTTTCCAGATTTGTAATAATCAATTACACCCCATTCATCCCCGTTCCTGAATTTTTTCCTGATATAATCTGCCTTATCGGAAAGAACTTCTTTTCCTTTTTTATCATAGTAAAGCGTCAGAGTATCCTGGGCATGAGATTGGTGCCCTGCACATAACGATAGAGCAATTATGAAAAATTTAATCCTCATTAGGTTAGTTTGGAGTAATTCTAATAATAACCGACTGTCCTACAAGCTTATAAAAATTTTAGAAACCATCAAAGTAGAAAAAAAGTTTAAAAAAAATCGCTTTCTGCTACTGGCTTAAAGCTAAAATTATATATCTTGAATTCCTTAACAACTCCTGGCACAATTGATGTGCGATTATTTATACAACCGATTGCTATGACCTGTTATTATCCGACACTATCCATCATTGCTGCTGCAGGATTTTCATCTTTCCGTGAGTTGTACCGGAACATTTCATCACAGGGATGTCAGGACGACGAGTATTACACCATTACATATATAGATACAAGAGGATTGATCCGGCAATTGATCGTTCCTGTATGGAAGGTATTATATAATTCTCTTCTGGAAGTATCGAAATTCAGAAAACGCAGGCGGTAATTAATTCCCATTTTAACTTATTCAAATAACATTCCTCTGATCCATTCCCTTTTACAAAAATACACTCCTATGGAGAGCCGATAATATCCAGACCCCTGACAAGGGAACTATAATTGTTTCTTCGGACTACGTCTCTACTTTTTGCATTGGCAAGTCTCAGGTTTTAGTTGACACTTCAAAATGGACAGCTCAATTCGTCTTATCCAAACCCGACCCAAGTATTCAAGTAGGAGACTATATCTTAACTCCTGGCAATGTAAACGTCTTCTATGATTCAGCATACGTAAAAAGTTATTGTAATACAATAATTGTGGGGAGGGTATTTTCGGTTACAGGTAATAGTTATAAGCTTGATCAACCGGGACTTAATTTGACGGAAGGACAAAAAATCTTTATGTAAGCCGTTATTCAACACCGGGGCAATAAACACTTAGCCGTTCATAAATTTTTTTTTGTAAATAATCTGTGAGTTCCATTTTCTTAAATCCCATTTTGATGATGAGAAAAAAATGGTTAATTTTATTCATCGATTTTACTTACTCCTGCGTCCTTTTATAATCTTTTTTTATTGAAAAATTTGCACAATGCACTGGCGGAAAAGAAGTACATTTTTCCCGGTGATTTCAATGCATTTAATTTTTTTTTCATGCGAAAGATGGTTTTTCTTTTTGGTGTCTCCCTCTTTTGTTTTTGCGCAACTCTATTTGCACAGGATTCCCTCATTACTAAGAAAAATGGAAAAATAACACCTGCTCTTCAGGCCGGAATAAGCCTGTCTCATTTTTTAGTGAGCAATGAAAAAAATACGGGAAATGAACCCACCTTACGTTTTACCGGAGGTATTAATATGGATATCCCGATTAAAGATCATAAAATTCTTTTCCGCCCTGAACTTTTACTCAATTTGAATGGACATAAACAGACAGATTCTGTATTCACAAGAACACATCTTTCTTATATCAAGGTGCCAGCAAATATTGTCTTTCAGTTATGTTCATTTTCCCGCGATGCAGGCAACTGGACTTATCTCAGATTTGGGGTCGGTCCTTATCTGGCCTATGCCATTCATGGAAATTATAAACAGGATTCCTCGTCAGCAAGTCGAGTGGACTTCACAAATAAAGAGGTCCCGTCTAACACGGCCAACTACGCTGTTTATTTCAAACATTGGGACGCTGGAATCAATTGTTTTTTTGAATTTACAGGTACGCATTTTTATTCCCAGTTAGGTTCCTCCTTTGGTCTTGTCAACATCAAACCGGGCATTGAAAATTTTTCCGGACCTCAGGCCATGTACAAAAATTTCTGTGTCAATCTTTCTTACGGATGGAGATTTTAAAAAAATAGAAACAAAGAATATAAATAAAATTAATTTCTACTTGCCAGGAGCACCCAATGCTCCATACACAGGAATCTGATGCATGATCTGAGCCCTGATCTGCGTGAGCAGATAAATTTCTGCCTGGTAAAACT
>Ga0335080_10009100_pt1 | contig 10371 bp, 11 predicted proteins | sample Lox_Sample_34_FD_206720 | JGI IMG/M metagenome (GOLD analysis project Ga0335080, IMG submission 206720) | Soil microbial communities from Loxahatchee National Wildlife Refuge, Florida, United States - Lox_Sample_3.4 | ecosystem: Environmental > Terrestrial > Soil > Wetlands | place: USA... | reverse complement strand
CCTCGCGCGCGTGGATCGGGCGAGCGGCGCCACGGATCTCACCTGGACTTCGGCCGCCGACAACTGGGTGCTCGATCTGCACGCGTACAAGAGCTCGATCTTCGTCACCGGATGGTTCACCAGCATGGGCGGGCAGGCGCGCCAGGGGGTGGCCCGACTGCCCATGGCCGGGGATACCATTTTCATCGACGACTACGACGGCTGAAGGGAACGCAAAGACCATTTGAGCGGCGCGGTCTAAAATAGTACTATTTCGGTACTATATAAGGTGCACTAGACCATGCTCCGCGTCAGCAAGCTCACCGATTACGCCACCGTCGTCATGACCGCACTCTGCGATGGGCCGGATCGGGTGCACAGTGCGCAGGACATTGCCGAGAAGGCACGCCTGGAGTTGCCCACGGTCAGCAAGCTGCTCAAACAGCTCGCGCACGCGGATCTGGTCCACTCGTTCCGCGGTGTCAACGGCGGCTATCGGCTCGCGCGTGCGCCGGCGCGCATCAGCATCGCGGAGATCGTTACCGCGATGGAAGGCCCGATCGGCATGACCGAATGCAGCGCCCATGCCGGGCTGTGCGGGCACGAGCCGCACTGCGGCGTGCGCGTGAACTGGCAGCGCATCAATCAGGCGATTGCACAGGCGCTGGAAAGCGTCACGCTCGCCGACATGATCAAGCCGCCGCCGAAGCGGCATGCGCAGATTCCGCTACGGCTGGCGACGGCCTGACCCGAACATGAACAGCGAAATGCCCGACACCACGAAGACGCCTGACGCCGTCGCCGAGGCGATCAATCGGCGCTACGCGGCCGGATTCGTCACGGACATCGAAAGCGAAAGCCTTCCGCCGGGATTGGGCGAAGATGTCGTGCGCGCGATTTCGGCGCGCAAGCACGAACCGGAGTGGATGACCGACTGGCGCCTTGCTGCCTACCGGCACTGGCTGACGATGAAGGCGCCGCACTGGGCCAAGCTCGACATCGCGCCGATCGATTTCCAGGCGATCAGCTACTTCTCGCGGCCGAAGAACCGGCCGCAGTCGCTCGACGAAGTCGATCCGAAGCTGCTCGAGACCTACGACAAGCTCGGCGTGCCGCTGCACGAGCGCGCGCGCCTCGCCGGCGTCGCGGTCGACGCCGTGTTCGATTCGGTATCGGTCGGCACGACGTTCCGCAAGGAACTGGCCGAGGCCGGCGTGATCTTCTGCTCGATGTCGGAAGCGATCCGCGAGCATCCCGGTCTCGTGCGCGCCTATCTCGGCTCGGTCGTGCCGCAGGGCGACAACTACTTCGCTGCGCTCAACTCCGCCGTGTTCTCCGACGGCAGTTTCGTGTTCGTGCCGAGGGGTGTGCGCTGCCCCATGGAGTTGTCGACGTATTTCCGCATCAACGCGCGCGACACCGGCCAGTTCGAGCGCACGCTGATCATCGCGGAGGCCGGTGCGAGCGTGTCATATCTCGAAGGTTGCACGGCACCGATGCGTGACGAGAACCAGCTGCACGCAGCGGTCGTGGAACTCGTCGCACTCGATGACGCGAACATCAAGTACTCCACCGTCCAGAACTGGTATCCGGGCGACGAGAACGGCGTCGGTGGCATCTACAACTTCGTCACCAAGCGCGGCGACTGCCGCGGCGCGCGCAGCAAGATTTCGTGGACGCAGGTGGAGACGGGTTCCGCCATCACGTGGAAGTATCCGAGCTGCGTCCTGCGCGGCGACGATTCGGTCGGCGAGTTCAACTCCGTCGCGCTCACGCACCATCGCCAGCAGGCCGATACCGGCACGAAGATGATCCACATCGGCCGCAACACGAAGTCGAAGATCGTCTCGAAGGGCATCAGTGCAGGCCGCGGCCAGAACAGCTACCGCGGTCTCGTGCGCGTCGAGAAGGGCGCCGAGGGTGCGCGCAACCACACCCAGTGCGACTCGCTGCTGATCGGCAAGCAGTGCGCTGCGCACACGTTTCCGTACATCGAGGTGAAGAATCCCGGCGCGATCGTCGAGCACGAGGCGACCACCGCGAAGATCTCCGACGACCAGCTGTTCTATTGCCGCAGCCGCGGCATTGCCGAGGAGGACGCGGTGTCGATGATCGTCGACGGCTTCTGCAAGCAGGTATTCAGGGAATTGCCGATGGAATTTGCCGTCGAGGCGAAGAAGCTGCTCGAAGTCAGCCTCGAAGGAGCGGTCGGATGAGCGCCACCGCCGCGGGCCGGGCGTGGCCAGGGTACGCCGTCATCGCGGCCGTGTCGTTCGCCCTGGCCGGCATGGTCACGGCGGCGTTCTGGTACGAGCGCATCAGCGCATCGCTGCTGCTGGATGCCATGATCGCGGCGAGTTTCGCCTGCGCGCTGTTCGGTGCGATCGGCGGCCTCGTCCTCGCCAACACGCGGCGTAACGTGATGTGGATTCTGGCCGTCGCCGTGGCGACGACCGCGCTGCTGGCGCTGCTCGCCACCGTGCTTTCCGCCGTGGCCACGTCGGGACACGCGCGATGACCGCGCCCACGGAAAATCCGGGAAACGCCCCATGCTGAACATCGACGACCTGCACGTTAGCGTAGCGGGCAAGGAAATTCTCAAGGGCCTCTCGCTGCGCGTTGCGCCCGGCGAGGTGCACGCGATTATGGGGCCGAATGGCGCGGGCAAGTCGACGCTCGGCAACGTGCTCGCGGGTCGCGACGGCTACGACGTCGTGCACGGGACGGTCGAATTCGAGGGCCGCAATCTGCTCGACCTCGAACCCGAGCAGCGCGCGGCGGCGGGCGTGTTCCTCGCGTTCCAGTATCCGGTCGAGATTCCCGGTGTCAACAACACGTACTTCCTCAGGGCCGCGCTCAACGCGCAGCGCAAGGCGCGCGGCGAGGGCGAACTCGACTCGATGCAGTTCCTGAAAACGGTGCGCGAGAAGTTGCGTGTGCTGCACATGCCCGAAGACTTGATGAACCGCGCGGTCAACGCGGGGTTTTCCGGCGGCGAGAAGAAGCGCAACGAGATCTTCCAGATGGCCCTGCTGGAGCCGCGCCTCGCCATCCTCGACGAAACCGATTCCGGCCTCGACATCGATGCGCTGAAGATGGTTGCCGACGGCGTCAATGCGATGCGTGATACGCGGCGGGCGTTTGTCGTGATCACGCACTACCAGCGCCTGCTCGACTACATCGTGCCGGATTTCGTCCACGTGATGGTCGACGGCCGCATCGTCGAGAGCGGCGACAGGTCGCTGGCACTGAAGCTCGAGGAACACGGCTACGCGTGGGTCGCGGAGCGCCGGCTGGCGGGAGCCGTCTGAGTGGGCGCGCTGCTCGACCCGTTCGGCATCGGCGACGCGCGCGAGCGCGAGGAATCGTGGCGCTACAGCCGCAACGCGCTGCGCGCGCTGGAGCAGCTGGACCTCGGGCCAGCGGATTCCTCCGCGGCGCTTCCGGGTGAACTGATCGAGCGTTTCGATTGGCCGGAGACACGTGCGGCCAGGCTGGTTTTCGTCAACGGCTTCTGCGCGGAGAGCCATTCGAGAGTCGACGGGCGCATTCAGGTCGAGCACGAGGGTGCGCGGAGCGTCATCCGCCTGGCGGGCGCCCGACGCCTGCACCTCGTGTTCGCCAGCACGCCGGGTGCCGCCGCGGTGCGCTGGCAGCGCGAGATCAATATCGAGGTCGCGCAGCATGGCGAGCTGATCGAGCACCACGTCGGTTCGGCCGGCCCCGACGTGCTCGGCAGTCTGGATTGTCGCGTGAACCTGGCGCCCGGCGCCGACTTCGACCTCGCGGTGTTGACGGACTTGCCGGATTCGGTCTCGCTGTATCGGCGCGCGAGCGCGTCGATAGAGCGCGCCGCGACGCTGCGCTCGACGGCGGCGCTGTTCGGCGGGCGAATGCAGCGTCATGACCTCGGCGTCAGCCTCGGGGGGGCGGGCGCACGGTACACGGCGCGCGGCGCTTTCGCACTGCGCGCGCGTCAGCACGTCGACGTGCATCTCGACGTGCGGCATGCCGCACGCGACACGGTGAGCGACGTGCTCTGGCGCGGCGTCGCCGATCAGCGCGCGCGCGGCATCCTGCACGGCGCCATCACCGTTGCCGCGGGTGCCGACGGTGCCGATGCGCGGCTGCAGACGAAGAACCTGCTGCTGTCGCCGCACGCGGAAATCGACGCGCAGCCGGTGCTGGAGATCTACGCGGACGACGTCAAGGCCAGCCACGGCGCGACGGTCGGCCAGCTCGACGAACGCGCGCTGTTCTACCTGCGTTCGCGCGGGGTCGCGCTTGCCGATGCGCGGGCGTTGCTCATCGGCGGTTTCTGCCGCGAAGCCTTCGCCGGTCTGGCGGATGTGGGGCTGACGGCCCGCCTCGACGCGGCGCTCGCGCGGCGGCTGCCGGGCAGCGGGGGCGCCGCGCCGTGAACGCACTGCACGAACCCGCGTCGGCGTTCGATCCGCTGCGCCACCGGGCGGATTTCCCGTTGCTTGCACGCAGCGTGCATGGCAAGCCGCTCGTCTATTTCGACAACGCGAACACCGCGCAGAAACCGCGCCAGGTGATCGAAGCCGTCGAGCGCTTCTACCGCGAGACGAACGCGAATGTCGCCCGTGCCGTGCACACGCTCGGCGAGGAGGCGACCAGCGCCTACGAGGGCGTGCGCGACAAGATCGCACGTTTCATCAACGCCGCCACGCGCGACGAGATCATCTTCACCAGCGGCACCACGCAGGCGATCAACACGGTCGCCTACAGCTATGCGCTGCCGCGGCTGAAACCCGGGGACGAGATCCTCGTCACCACGATGGAGCACCACGCCAACATCGTGCCCTGGCAACTGGTGTGCGAACGCACGGGGGCCAAGCTGAAGGCGGCGCCGATCACGGAGCGCGGCGAGCTGATCGTGGAGCGCTTCATCGAGATGCTGACCCCGGCGGTGAAACTCGCCGGCGTCATGCACGTTTCCAACGTGCTCGGCACGATCAACCCGGTGCGCGAGCTGGCGAAAGCCTGCCGCGCGCGCGGGATTCCCCTGCTGGTCGACGGCTCGCAGGCGGCGCCGCACCTCGCCGTGGACGTGCAGGCGCTCGGCTGCGATTTCTACGCGTTCACCGGGCACAAGGTGTTCGGCCCGACCGGCACCGGCGTGCTGTGGGGACGACGCGAACTGCTCGAATCGATGCCGCCGTTCTTCGGCGGCGGCGAGATGATCCGCAGGGTCACGTTCGAGAAGACCACCTTCGCCGACCCGCCGCACCGGTTCGAAGCAGGCACCCCCAACATCGCCGGGTTCGTCGGACTCGGTGCCGCGATCGACTACGTGAGCGCCATCGGTTTCCAGCGGATCGGCGCCTACGAGCGCGAGTTGTATGCGTATCTGAGCGACGCGATGAGTTCCCTGCCCGGACTGCGCCGGTTCGGCGAGGCCCGCGACAAGGCGGCCGTGCTCGCGTTCCTGATCGAAGGCGCGCACGCGCACGACCTGGCCACCTTGCTCGATCAGGAGGGTATCGCCGTGCGTTCGGGCCACCACTGCGCGCATCCGTTGATGCAATTCTATGGAGTGCCTGCGACGCTGCGCGCCTCGCTTTCGTTCTATAACACGCGCGCGGAGGTCGACCGCTTCGTCGACGCGCTCGTGCGGGTGCGCAAGCTGCTGGCCTGAGTGACGAGTGACACGGGTGCGGCCGCGCGTGGGATGTCATGCTCGGCGCACACAAAGTTATACTGATCGCGGAAGATGAACGCCATCGCTGTCAACGAGGAACTGCTGTTTCGCGCCGCCGGCGGCGACGACGTCGCCGCCATCGTGGCGCTGGTGGAATCGGCCTATCGCGGCGACGCCAGCCGTGCGGGATGGACCACGGAAGCCGACCTGCTCGACGGTCAGCGCGTCGATCCGGTCGGCGTCGCCGACATCATCGCCAAACCCGGCAGCCGCGTGCTGCTTGGCCAGCGTGGCGGCGATCTGCTGGCGTGCTGTCACCTGGAGAAACAGGGCGAGAGCTGCTACTTCGGCATGTTCTCCGTGCGCCCGACGCTGCAGGGAGGCGGCATCGGCAAGCGGATGATGAACGAGGCCGAGCGTATCGCGCGCGCGGACTGGCGCTGCGCGCGCATGGAGATGACCGTCATTTCGGTGCGCGACGAGTTGATCGCGTGGTACGAGCGGCGCGGTTACCGGCGCACCGGCAAATACAAGCCGTTTCCGTACGGCGACGCGCGATTCGGACTTCCCAAGCGCGACGACCTCCGCTTCGAGTTGCTCGTGAAGGATCTATGAGCACCGATGCGCGGCGCTGGATTCGCGTCTGCGCGCAATCCGAACTCCTTCCGGGCGAGTTCAAGGTGATCCTCGACGGTGACGTACCGATCGCCGTCTACAACATCGACGGCGACCTTTATGCCATCGAGGACACCTGCACGCACGACGGCGGCGAACTGGCCGGCGGCGAGCGCCAGGGCTTCGAAATCGAATGTCCGCGCCACGGCGCGCGCTTCGACGTGCGCACGGGCGCCGTGCGGGCTCCCCCGGCCTACGAGCCGATCGCCACGTTCCCGGTCAGGGTGGAGAGTGGCGCGATCTACACCCGCGACGACCGCTGGGACTGATCGGTAATCGATTCGTTTCCCGTTGGGAGCCCGGGCACCCTTGACAGGTCATATGATATAAATGAGAATCGTTCGCAATTAGATTTGCCGTCTTCTTAGTGAATCCATGAGGACACTCGCCGTGCGGGGGGACGCATTCGATCGGCACGCGGTCGCAAGCAGGCGGGGCGGCATCGCGCTGAGCCTTGTCGCGTTCGTTGCCGCAAGTGTATGGACGGGCGTCCGTGCGGATTCCGCCGCGACGACCACTCCGACGCCGGTGACGTTGGGCGAAAAGATCTTCCGCGATGTGTCGCTGTCGGCATCCGGGCAGATGGCATGCGCCACCTGCCACGATCCGGCGCATGCGCATGCGCAGACGAATTCGCTCTCCGTCCAGTTCGGCGGCGCAAATTCCGACGTGCCCGGCTTCCGTGCCGTGCCGTCGCTGCGCTACCTCAATCTCAACGTGCCTTTCTTCTTCCAGAGCGACGGCACACCGACCGGCGGATTCACGCGCGATGGCGGCGCGAAGGACCTGGTTGAGCAGGCACGGACGCCGTTGCTGGCGGCGCACGAGATGGCCAACGGCGACGCGGCGGGCTTCACCGCACGCCTGAGCCAGGCCACGTACGCCGATGAGTTCCGCAGCATATTCGGCACAAACGTCTTCGCCGATGCGGACCTGACCCTGCTTGCGGCCGAGTATTCGCTGTCGAGCTATGAACTGGCAGATGCCGGATTCCACCCGTTCGATTCGAAGTTCGACCTGTTCCTGCAGGGCCAGGTGATGCTGTCGCCGCAGGAACTGAACGGATTCGCGCTGTTCAACCGTCCGGACAAGGGCAACTGCGCGCAATGCCATCCGAGCACGCGCCAGGACAGCGGCGCACCACCGGTGTTCACCGACTACACCTACGACAACCTCGGTGTGCCGCGCAATCCGGAAATTCCCGCCAACGCGGATCCCGCCTATTTCGACATGGGCCTGTGCGGACCGTTCCGCACCGATCTCGCGAATCGCCAGGACCTGTGCGGACAGTTCAAGGTGCCGACGCTGCGCAATGTCGCCACGCGCCAGGTCTTCTTCCACAACGGCTATTTCAACAACCTGAAGGACGCGCTGCATTTCTACGTGCAGCGCGACACGAATCCGGAGAAGTTCTACCCGCTCGACGCCAACGGCGTGCCGCAGAAGTTCAACGACGTGCCACCGCTGTTCGCGCGCAACGTCAACACCATCGAGGCGCCTTACAACCGCCATCCCGGCGAGGCCGCGGCGCTCAGCGACGACGAGATCGATGACGTCATCGCGTTCCTGAACACGCTGACGGATGGCTACGACCCGGCCACGGATAGCGCCGATCCGGCGCGCGACGTGCCGCCAGACGAACAATAGAAAAATGGAGAAGTACACAATGCAGCATACCCCGATGGCACTGGCGATCCTCGCCTTCTGCACGGTGACCGTGCCGGCGCATGCCGACGACGCGGCGCTGAAGGCCGAAGTCGAGGCGCTGCGCGCCGAAGTCGCCGCCCTCAAGGACGAGGTCCGGCAGATGCATGCGGCGCCCGCTGCGCCGGCGCCGGCGGGCTCTCAGCCGGTGGTTGTCGCGGCACCGCCCGCACCTGCGCCGGCCGCGGCGCCGCCGCAGCCCCCGGCGCGCACGGTCGCGGCGAATGCGGGTCCCGGCATGCCGAATCCCGGCATTGCGGTCGGCGAAGGCACCACGCTGTGGGGCTATGGCCAGATCGACTACAACCGGCCGACGTCGAATCCTGCCGACGCCAAGGCGGATCTCACCCGCGCGGTGATCGGATTCAACCACGTGTTCGACGAATCCACGCGCGTCTACGGCGAGCTGGAATGGGAACACGCGGTGACCTCGAACGAGGACCAGGGCGAATCCGAAGTCGAGCAACTCTACGTCGAGCACGCGCTCGCACCGAGCTACGGCGTGCGTCTGGGCCTGATGCTCGTGCCCATGGGCCTGCTCAACGAGCATCACGAGCCGACGCAGTACTACGGCGTCGAGCGCAATTTCGTCGAGACGGCGATCATCCCGAGCACCTGGCGCGAAGGCGGCGTCGCCGGCTATGGCAACTCCGACTCGGGGTGGCAGTGGGACATCGGTCTGGTGACCGGGCCGGACCTCGGCAAGTGGGACCCGACTTCCAGCGAAGGGCGCGAGTCGCCGCTTGGCAGCATCCACCAGGAGCTGCAGCTGGCGAGCGCGCATGATTTGTCGCTGTGGGGCCGGCTCAACTGGCTCGGCGTTCCCGGCCTGAACGTCGGTGCGTCCGTGTTCGCCGGCCGCATCGGCCAGGACACCAGCAAGCAGACCGGCGGCGACGTGAACTTTCCCGCGGACGATTCGCGCCTCGTGCTCGGCGAAGTGCACACGCGCTGGCAGACCGGGCCATTCGACTTCACCGCGCTGTATTCGCGCGGCACGATCAGCGACACGCAGGCGCTCAATCTCACGTTCCTCGGCCAGCCGACGCCGGTGCCGAAGTCGTTCTGGGGCGGCTACCTGCAGGGCGCCTGGCGCGCACTGGAATGGAACGTCTCGGCGCTGGTACCGTTCGCGCGCTACGAGGAATTCAATACGGCCGCGGCGTACGCCGAGCAGCCGATGGGACTGGGCACGCCGGCCGCGCCGACCCAGCGGGTATGGACCGTCGGCGCGAACTACTACCTGAATCCGAACGTGGTGTTCAAGATCGACTACCAGGGATTCCGCTACGACGATCCGGCGCTGAACTACGGCGACCGGATCGATCTCGGCATCGGCTACCAGTTCTGAGGTGATGCATGCGCGTCCAGTGGCTGATTCCGGTCGGAACGGGTGCAGCCGCGCTCGTGCAGGTGGCCTACGCGACGCAGTACATGAGCATCGAGGAGGCGCAGCGCGCGGCCTTTGCCCAGGCCACGGAGTTCCGGCCGCTACCGCGTCCGGACGCGAGCGCAGCGGCCGCCGTCGGCGCGCCTGCCGGCTGGTCTCCGCACCTTTTCGATGCCCGCAGGGGTGATGAGCGTCTCGGCTGGTTGATCGTCGATCAGGTGATCGGCAAGAGCGAGTTGATCACTTACGCGCTGGCTCTGGACGCGCGCGGTGCCGTGATCTCGGTCGAAGTGCTCGACTATCGCGAATCACACGGCGGCGAGATCCGCCTGGCACCGTGGCGCAGGCAATTCGTCGGCAAGACCGGCGCTGATCCTGTCGCGTTGAACCAGGACATCAAGAACATCTCGGGCGCCACCCTGTCGTGCCGCCACCTTACCGAGGGCGTGCAGCGATTGCTGAAGTTCTACGCGGTCGCGCTGCGACCGGGGGCCGGCTGACATGTCCGTCGCCCTGCGTCGCGCGCGCCCGGCGCTCGGCACGCTGGTGGAGTTCCGTGTCGAGGGGCTCGACGAAGCCGCCGCTGTTCGCGCCATCGCAGCAGCCTACGCCGAGGTGCAGACCGTGCACCGGCTGATGAGCTTCCACCAGGCGGACAGCGATCTGGCGCGGCTGCATCGCACACCCGTCGGCGCGATTCTGCGCGTGGACGCGCGCACGCATGAAGTGCTGGACTGGGCGCTGCGCATCGCCGCGGCGTCTCGCGGCTGCTTCGATCCGACGATTGCCGTGGCGCAGGTTGCGGCGGGTCGGTTGCCGCGACCGGATTCGGCCTGGACTGCCGATCGGTCGGCAACGTGGCGCGACATCGAACTGCTCGACGGCGAGCGCGTGCGCCTGCACCGTCGGCTGTGGATCGATCTCGGCGGGATCGCCAAGGGCTATGCCGTCGACCGCG
>Ga0335080_10009099_pt1 | contig 10372 bp, 8 predicted proteins | sample Lox_Sample_34_FD_206720 | JGI IMG/M metagenome (GOLD analysis project Ga0335080, IMG submission 206720) | Soil microbial communities from Loxahatchee National Wildlife Refuge, Florida, United States - Lox_Sample_3.4 | ecosystem: Environmental > Terrestrial > Soil > Wetlands | place: USA: Florida... | reverse complement strand
GACCCGACCGGTGACATAGAGCTCACCGTCCGCGATGTACGCGCGATCGCCCGTGTCGCGCCATTCACCGGTCAGCAGCCGCGCGGTCGCTTCTGCATTGCGAAAGTAGCCTGAAGTTGCGGACGGGCCGGTGAACTGCAGCGTGCCCTCGACCCGCTCGGGCACCTCCGCGCCGTCGCGATCGAGCAGTCGCAGACGATAACCCGGGAGTGCTCGGCCGCAGGAAACGAATCGCAGTGTGTTGGGCGTACCCTTAGGCTTGCATACCGCCCGACCGCCAGTCGTCATCTCAGGACGATCCACCCAATCGACTGTCGGACCGCGTCCCATGGGCGGGAAGGTGAGCCCGACGGCAGCTTCAGCCAGGCCGTACACAGGAGTCATCGCTTCGCGGTGAAAGCCGTAGGGGGCAAAGCGCTCGCCAAATCGCTCCAGGGTGTCCGGATCGACGGGTTCCGCGCCATTGAACGCGATGCGCAGAGAGGATAAATCGAGTCCCGTGAGTTGCTGATCGGTGAGTCGCCGTGCGCACAGCTCGTAGCCGAAGTTGGGCGAGGCCGTCAGCGTGCCGCGATATTGATGAATCGCCTGCAGCCAGCGAGCCGGACGCGTGAGAAACGCCGTGGGCGGCATGATGATCAGCAAGCAGCCAAAGTACAGTGACCCGAGCCACGCGCCGATCAAACCCATGTCGTGATAGAGCGGCAGCCAGCTCACGAACACATCCGAGTCGTTGGCGCTGATCAGCTTGCCGATGGCGCGAACGTTGGCAAGAAGATTCGCGTGCGTGAGTACGACCCCCTTCGGTGATCCCGTACTGCCGGAGGTGTACTGCAGCATGGCAACCGATTCGCCAGAAGGCGGATCGCGAAGCGGGCTGAGGCGCGCACCCTGCATCAGATCGGCGACTGACCAGATGTGCTTAAGGCTCGGAACCCTCGCGCGCAAGAAATGTGCGACGGTACGCGCCTCGGGAACTGTGATCAGCGCGTTCGCCGCAGCGTTAGAGAGCACGCCGGCGTGGCGATGGACATGCTCCTCGACCTGGGAGGGTCGCGTGGGTGGATAGATGGGTACCGGAATGGCACCAGCGAGCAGGACGCCGAAGAACGCATACAGGTACTCCACGCACGTGGGTAACATGAGCGCGACCGTGGTACCAGGCTGCACTCCGGCTTGCTGCAACGCGCCCGCCACTTCCGCGGCCCCGTCGCGGAGCTGCGCGTAGGTGAGCGTTCGCGATCGCTCCTCATCGAGGACAACCGCGTGAGTGGCGTTGGGATGTTGTTCGGCATGCCACAACAGCACCTCGTTCAGCGTCGTCGCTGTCTGCGGCGTGCCAAGCGCCCCACGCGGCGCGGCGATCGGACGTGGGATTGCGGCGTGCGGGCCAGCGGCGATGCTGCCCGCTGCGGCAGCGGAGCTGAGAACGTCCAGCAGATCGGCAAGGGTCTCAGCCGATCCGATGCCTGCATCGGGCAGGTGCACTCCGAAGCGCGCTTCCAGGCGCAGCCCCAACTCAACCCGCCCGAGACTGTCCAATCCGAGATCGCGTTCGAGATGGCTGCTGAGACCTACTGTCCGCGAAGGCGGTTCCCCCTGATGCAGTTCCGCGTACAGAGCGGTGACCTCTTGCACCACGGCCTCGCCCGAGATCTCACTGGCAAGCCTCGGGCTTTGAGCAGGTGTCGCCATCGCATTCATCGAGCGAACTGGTGCTCCGTGCGCTTCGAGCAGGTGGGGTAAGCGTGAGTTCGATGCTGAGGCTGCACCGGAACGATCGCCATACGGACTTGCACTGACGAGCCAAGCGAATGATCCCCAACGGAAATGTCTTGCCGTAAATACCTCGAGACTGGGGGCCGCCCGGAGCGCGTCGCGCATGTTCTATCCGCCTTGCCGATTTCGGGCGAGGCAGTTCGAGCGATTCGGCCGCACTCGCGGTGCGTACGTGGAGCTCGATCCGAAGCTCCGCGGTTGAAGCGGCGGCACTCTGCGCTACTAGCTCATTGAGTTTCGCCCCCGGAACCGCGTCCGTCGCGGCACGACCTCGCCGTCCACAGCAATCCGGTTGCAACGAAAAGAGGTGCTCTTTGCCAAGCCGATTCCAAGCGTAGAGACTGGGTTCATGGGACTTTCCGTTCGCTAAAAGAATCGAATACGCAACTCGGAGAAGTTCCTTAAATTAGTCAGATCTCGAGATGAGTCCTATTTTGAATCGGTCAGCACTTCGAAGCTGGCGTCTGTGGCTTTATGCCGCCCCAGGTTCCAGCCATGCATTGCAATTCATGTCCCGACAGACAGTCGCATACCTCACAATGCTTGTGATTACTGCCGCTGCTGCTGTGGCACTAGCGGCTGCGAACCAACCCCTTGAGTACCTGGATGAGGAGACTGGCGTGACTGTCACTGTCGTGGGTCGGCCACTGGTCTTTGTCCATGACCGTTCGGGTTTCCTGGGCCCGGCTGGGGACTACGTCACACTTGCAGCCGCCGGCGTGAACCAAAGCGGCAAGATCACCTACGTACTTATCGCGTATTTTTGGTGGTCGGGCGTTCCTCCGAAAGGTGCGCTCGCACCGGCTGCCGTCGATCCACTCGCTTTGCAGGCCGACGACCGGGCAATTCAGCTCGTCCTGCGCGGCACGGCGCGCGAGGCCGGTATCGGTCAGCCGGTGCATCGACCGCGGCTTGGCGCTGCGACGCCTTATGCCTACGCCATCGATCTCACTACTATGCGATTGATCGCTGAATCCCACCAGCTCGCGCTGCACATTGAAAGCGAGGGTTCGTCATTGCAGTACGAGCTCTTCGAGGATCGGCGTGTCGCGCTTAAGGAGTTCGTGCAGCGCATGAAAGGCAGTGAATGAGCCCCTGCTGGCAGTCTACCTATTTGCAAATTCTGCGGCGGCCGTCCGCGGCCTAACATGTCTCTCCTTGAGACCGCGCTTGGACCCAAAAGCGCCATTCGGGTCTGCCTAAGCGCCAGAGAATAGAGCAGGGTCATGTCTCGCTCCGCGGAGAATCTGCCGCCCTTGGGGGGTCAGACCGGACTTCGGGCTATCGGGCCCATTACTCAAGAACGGAGAGGCGACAAACAACCCTGACACATGGAGCCGGTCTATACCGGCCCCATGTCTTTCGGAATGGACCTGATTTATTTGGTCGGGGTGACAGGATTTGAACCTGCGACACCTACGTCCCGAACGTAGTGCTCTACCAGGCTGAGCTACACCCCGAGGATCGTGCGCCACCGCTGGCAGGGGGAAAGCGGCGGGGCGCGAAGTGTACTGAACCACGCCCCCGCCATCAAATTATCGCGTATTCAGCTTCCCGCCTTCTGCATCACGATACGACCCAGGTGCATGACGAAAACCGGGTGCTCGGTCGCGTGGATGTCGCTGAGCACATTGCCGGGTACCGCTACGATATCGGCCAGCTTGCCCGCCTCGAGCGTGCCGACGTCCTGCACCCCCAGGAGCTTCGCCGCATCGCGGGTACCGGCCAGCAGTGCCGCCGCCGGCGCCATGCCCTGGTCGGTCATTAGCGAGAACTCCAGCGCATTCATGCCGTGGGGGAACACACCCGAGTCGGTGCCGAAGGCGATGGGCACGCCGATGCGCAGCGCCGCACGGAACATCTTGTCGTGGGCGGCGGCCGCGGCGCGGGCCTTGGCGGCGATCTTCGGGGGGAAGGTATCCGCCTGCTTGTTCACCCAGTAGACGGCCATGCGGGTCGGCACGAGCCACACGCCCTTGGCCTTCATCATCTTGAGCGTGTCCTCGGTGAGGAAGCTCCCGTGCTCGATCGAGTCGACACCGGCTGCGATCGCCAGCCGCGCGGCGGTATCGCCGTGGCAGTGGGCGGCGACCTTGCGGCCCCACCTGTGGGCCTCGGTGACGATCGCGCTGAGTTCCTCCGGGGTGAGCTGCGGCACATCCACCGGGTCGGACTCCGACAGCACGCCGCCGCTGGCGGCGATCTTGATGACATCCGCCCCCCACTTCATCTGGTAGCGCACCGCTTCGCGGCACTGATCCGGCCCGGTGCACACGCCCTCGATCGGCCCGTACGGTTTGACGCGCTCGGGCGGGAAGGCAAAGTCATCGACGTGGCCGCCGGGGGAGCCGATCGCGTGCACGGCGGTGAGGATCCGGGGCCCCGTGGCGATGCCCGCGTTGATTGCGTTGCGCAGCCCGACGTCGACGAAGTCTTCCGCACCGACGTTGCGCACGGTGGTGAAGCCGGCCTCGAGCGTGCGCCGCGCATAGAGCGCAGCGTACAGCGCCTGCTCGGCGGGGAAGCGCATCAGGCGCGAGTAGAAGAGGTGGTAATAGTCCTTCTCGAATTCCATGGTGAGATGCGTGTGCGCGTCGATGAAGCCCGGCAGGATCGTGGCATCGCCCAGGTCGATGAGGCGCGCGCCCGCGGGCACGGTGGTGCCAACCGACACGATGTGATCGGCGCGCACCACGACGACCGCGTTATTCTTGATTTGCGTGCCGGTCGCATCGAACACGCGTGCGGCCTTCAGCGCGATGGTCTCCGGCGCCGGGGCGTCGGCCTGCGCAGCCCCGATGCCGACGAGCACGGCCGCGAGGGCCCAGAAAGTTACGACGCGGCGCAGGTTGTTGTTCTTGACGTGCGGCATGGATACATCCCCGGAAAAAACGGTGCGGCAGTCTAGAAGAAGGCTCGGCACGGGCGCAATTGCGTGCTCCGCCAGCCGCCGCCCGGAGCACTCAGCCGCGCGCTGTCAGGTGGTGTGTTCGACCGCGAAGCGTGCGAGCCCGATGAGCGCGTTCCGGTACGGGGAGCCGGTGAGCGGCGCGAGCGCGCGGATGGCCTCTTCGGACTGCTGCCGCGCGAGTTCGGCGGTGTACTCGAGGCCGCCGGTGGCATCGATGGCGGCGATTACCGGCTCAAGTTGCGCGAGTCCGCCGCGGCGGATCGCCTCGCGGATCGCGGCACGCTGGGGCTCGCTGCCGTTCTTGAGCGCGTGGATCAGGGGGAGCGTCGGTTTGCCTTCCGCGAGGTCATCGCCGAGGTTCTTGCCGCGCTCTTTCGGGTTTGAGCGGTAGTCGAGCATGTCATCCACGAGCTGGTAGGCCGTGCCGAGGTGGCGCCCGTAGGCGGCGAGCGAGCGGCGCGCCTCCGCCGGTACGTTCGCGAGCACGGCCGCAACTTCCGCGCCGGCCTCGAAGAGCTTCGCGGTCTTGCGGTAGATGACCTCGAGGTAACGCTCCTCGGTGGTGTCCGGGTCGCGTGCGTTCATCAGCTGCAGCACTTCGCCCTCGGCGATGACATTGGTCGCCTCGGCCATGACCTCCATCACCGGCTGGCACCCCAAGGCGGCCATCATCTGGAAGGCGCGCGAGTAGACGAAGTCACCGACCAGCACGCTCGCCTGGTTGCCGAACACCCGGTTGGCGGTATCGCGCCCGCGCCGCAGTGATGAGCCGTCCACGACGTCATCGTGCAGCAGGGTCGCGGTATGGATGAACTCGATGAACGCCGCGGCCTCCACGTGCGCGTCGCCCCCGATCTGGCAGGCGCGGGCGGCGAGCACGACCAGCATCGGCCGCAGCCGCTTGCCCCCGCCGGAGATGATGTGCTCGGCGATCTGATCGACGAGCGGCACGGCACTCTTCAGGCGCGAGCGGATGACCCCATCCACGGCGCGCAGGTCCGCCTGTACCAGGGCACGGATCTCCGTGAGCGTCATGACCGGCGCAAGGGGCTGTTCTGAGAGTGAGGCGTTCATAAGCGTGGCTTAAGGGAACCTGGCCGCATCCTAGCCGACCCGGGCGCTTTTGGAGAAATGCCCGTGGGGCGCCCCGGGCCACCGCGGCGACCCGCTAAGTGTCTGTGGTTCCTGAGAAAAGCGGCGTTTGACCGCGCGGGGGTGCGCCAGTAGAATGCGCGGCCTTTCCGTAACCCCATACTTCTATATACGACTATGTACGCGGTCATCGCCACGGGCGGTAAACAGTATCGAGTGACGAAGGACGGCGTGCTGCGCGTGGAGAAGCTCGACGCGGAGCCGGGCGCCACCGTCACCTTCGGCGAGGTGCTGCTGGTCGGTGAGGGGGCGGACGTCAAGGTCGGCAAGCCCACGCTCCAGGGCGGCAAGGTGCTGGCGACCGTGGTGCGCCACGGCAAGGGCGCCAAGGTGTCGATCGTGAAGTTCAAGCGCCGCGCACACTACCTGCGGCAGAAGAACCACCGGCAGTTGTTTACTGAGGTGAAGGTCACGGAGATCAGCGCGGGCTGAGAGCCCACTGTCGGGCAACGCTTAAGGATCGGGACAGGACATGGCACATAAAAAGGCAGGCGGCAGCACCAAGAACGGCCGCGATTCGCACTCCAAACGCCTCGGCGTGAAGCGCTTCGGTGGCGAGCAGGTGCTGGCCGGGAACATCATCATCCGCCAGCGCGGCACGCCGGTGCGCGCGGGCGCCAACGTCGGCACCGGCACCGACCACACCCTGTTTGCCAAGGTCACAGGCACCGTGCAGTTCCAGAAGAAGGGCGCCGAGCAGCGCCTGTACGTGAGCGTGGTGCCGCAGAAGAGCTGACCGGCGGATCGCCCCGTGAGAGGGCACGAGTCTTTCACAGAACCCCGGCCGCAGCGCCGGGGTTTTTGTTTGCGCTAGAGTTCTCGCTATGAAGTTCGTCGACGAGGCACGCACGCGCGTACAGGCCGGCAACGGGGGTCGCGGCAGCACCAGTTTCCGGCGCGAGAAGTTCGTGCCCTTCGGCGGGCCGGACGGTGGCGACGGCGGCGCCGGCGGCAGCGTCTACCTGCGCGCGGCCACGGGCATCAACACGCTCGCGGACTTTCGCATCGAGCGCACCTACAAGGCGCAGCACGGGGAAGCGGGCAGCTCCAATGACTGCACCGGCCGCGGCGGGAGCGACCTGTACGTGCCCGTGCCCATCGGGACCGTCGTGCGCGACGCCGAGACCCATGAGGTGCTGGGCGACCTTACGCGCGACGGCCAGGAACTCCTGGTGGCGCGCGGTGGCAAGGGCGGCTGGGGCAATCAGCGCTTCAAGTCGAGCACCAACCGCACGCCGCGCCAGTATGGCCCGGGGCTGCCCGGGGAGAAGCGCTCGCTGGAATTCGAGCTCAAGGTGATCGCCGACGTGGGGCTGCTGGGGCTCCCCAATGCCGGCAAGTCGACCCTCATCCGCGCCGTGTCCGCTGCACGCCCCAAGGTGGCCGATTACCCCTTCACCACGCTGCACCCGAGTCTCGGCGTGGTGGCCGTCGGCGAGCACCGCAGCTTCGTGATGGCCGACATCCCGGGCCTCATCGAAGGGGCCTCCGCCGGCGCCGGGCTCGGGATCCGCTTCCTCAGGCACCTGCAGCGCACGCGCGTGCTGCTGCACCTGGTGGATCTGCTGCCCCCGGACCCGGCGGCCGACCCGGTCAAGGACGCCCGCGCCATCGTCGGGGAGCTGAAGAAGTTCAGCGCGGAGCTCGCGGCAAAGCCGCGCTGGCTCGTCATCAACAAGAAGGATCTGCTGCCGCCCGCCGAGGCCGAGAAGCGCGCCCGCGCCATCGTGCGTGCGCTACGCTACAAGGGCCCGCACTTCCTCATCTCCGCGGCAACCGGGGAGGGCACGCGGGAGCTGTGTGAGGCCGTTATGACTTTTTTGGAAGAGCAGGAGCGCTCGGCACGCGCGCACGCATCATCTCAAGCAGATGCTGGCGCCGGGCGGCCGGGCGAAGCTTAAGAGGCGTAGGAACTACGGGGCTCGGAATACGGACCTTGTCGTTCGCGTTCATCACACCCTCACTGCATCGCACGGATGCGGGCGGCCAGACGGCTCTTGTGCCGCGCAGCCTTGTTGCGGTGAATGATCTGCTTGCTCACCAGCGAGTCGATCACGGGGACCGCCTTCTGGTAGCTGCTCTTGGCCGCCTCTTTCTCGCCCCCGGCAATGGCGGCCGTCACGCTGCGCACCGCCGTGCGCATCCGCGAACGCAGCGCCACGTTGCGGGCGCGATGCTTTTCAGCCTGTCGGGCAGCCTTCTCGGCGGACTTGGTATTGGCCACGAATCTTCCTATGTCAAAGCGCCCCCGGGCGCGGGGGGCCGGTAGTCTGCGTATCGGCCGGGGGCTTGTCAACGCGTCGCCGCTTGTCGAACGCGGCAAGCCCTGCGGCATTCACATAAACTGCCGTGCCGATGCCGCTTCAGGCGGTACCAGAATCATTAGCTTTTTATTATCAATAACTTAATGGGGCCATGAGACTCATCCGCGGACTGGCCGGACTGCGCGCCCCCGCCGCGCGCAGCATCGTGAGCATCGGGGCCTACGATGGGTTGCACCTCGGGCACCAGGCGCTGCTCGCGCGCCTGATCGAGCGTTCGGTGGCGGCGGCAGTCCCTTCCGTGCTCGTGACGTTCGAGCCGATGCCGCGCGAGTACCTGCAGCCGCAGGATCCGCCGGCGCGCCTGACCAGCTTCCGGGAGCGCTGGCGGCTGCTCGCAGCGCTGCCGCTGGATTACCTGTGCCTGCTGCGCTTCGATGAGGCATTGCGTAACCTCTCGGCCGAGGAGTTCGCGTGGGTGCTGGCGCGGGGCCTGAACGCCCGCACGGTCATCGTCGGGCATGACTTTCGCTTCGCCCGCCTGGGGAAGGCGACGGCGGAGGTGCTGGCGGAAGCCGGGAGCCGGCTCGGTTTTGCGGTCGAAGTCGTGCCGCCCGTGCGGCTCGGGGGCGAGCGCATCAGCAGCAGCGGCGTACGCGCCGCGCTCGCGCGCGCAGACTTCGCGCAGGCGGCCGCCTGGCTCGGGCGGCCCTGGACGATGCGCGGTCGCGTGGTGGGCGGGGAGCGCCTGGGACGCAAACTCGGGTTTCCCACGGCCAACCTGCCGCTGCGGCAGCGGCGCGCGCCGGTCGAGGGCGTGTTCGCCGTGCGGGTGCACGGGGTCGGCGAGGCGGCGCTTGCCGGGGTGGCGAGCCTCGGCACCCGTCCGACGGTGAACGGGAGCGAGCGGCTCCTGGAGGCGCACCTGTTTGACTTTGCCGGCGATCTGTACGGTCGCGAGATCGCGGTGGAATTCGTGGCGAAGCTGCGCGAGGAGGTGCGCTTCGGCTCTCTGGAGGCGCTCACCGCGCAGATGCATGAGGACGCCGCGCGCGCCCGCGCGCTGCTTCGGATTTGAAACGGGAAGACATGGCCGACTACAAGCACACGATCAACCTGCCGCAGACGGAGTTTCCGATGAAGGCGGACCTGGCGCAGCGCGAGCCGGCGATGGTGCGTGCCTGGGATGAGCGCGGCACCTACGCGAAGCTGCGTGAGGTGGCCCGCGGGCGGCCGCGATTCGTGCTGCACGACGGGCCGCCCTACGCCAACGGCGCGATCCACATCGGTCATGCCGTCAACAAGATCCTCAAGGACGTGGTGGTGAAGTCGCGCTCGCTCGATGGCTATGACTCCCCCTACATCCCCGGCTGGGACTGTCACGGTCTGCCGATCGAGCTGCAGGTCGAGAAGAAGCACGGCCGTCCCGGCGGCAAGCTCGACGCACGCGCCTTCCGCGCCGCCTGCCGCGCCTACGCGCAGGAGCAGGTCGAGCTGCAGCGCACCGACTTCAAGCGCCTGGGCGTACTCGGGGACTGGGACCGTCCCTACCTCACCATGGCCCCGCAGTACGAGGCGCAGCAGCTGCGCGCCTTCGGCCGCATCATCGAGAACGGCCACCTCTACAAGGGCGTGAAGCCGGTGCACTGGTGCCTGGACTGTCGCTCGGCGCTCGCCGAGGCCGAGGTCGAGTACGAGGAGCGCACCTCGCCGGCGATCGATGTGGGCTTTCGCGTGGTGGACAACGCGGCGCTCGCGGCGCGGCTGGGTGTGGCGCCGCGCGCGCTCGGGGCGCAGCCGGTCGACGTCGTCATCTGGACCACGACCCCCTGGACGCTGCCGGCCAACCAGGCCGTGGCGGTCAAGGCGGACTTCACCTACGTGCTCACCGAGGCGCATCGGGGCACAGACGTGCGCCGGCTGATCCTGGCGGCCGAGCTGATGCAATCCTCGCTCGAGCGCTACGGCATGAGCGATGCGCGCGTGCTGGCGCGCGCGCCAGGGGGCGCGCTCGAGGGCCTGAAGCTGCATCACCCGCTGCTGCCGCGCGAAGTGCCGGTGATCCTCGGCGAGCATGTGACCCTTGATGCCGGCACGGGAGCGGTGCATACCGCGCCGGGCCATGGCCAGGAGGACTTCGCCATCGGACAACGCTACGGACTCGAGGTGCTCAATCCCGTGGGCAACGACGGGCGCTTCCTGGCGAATACGCCACTCGTGGCGGGCCTGCGGGTCGATGAGGCCAACCCGGTGCTCATCCAGGCGCTGC
>Ga0335080_10009097_pt1 | contig 10373 bp, 12 predicted proteins | sample Lox_Sample_34_FD_206720 | JGI IMG/M metagenome (GOLD analysis project Ga0335080, IMG submission 206720) | Soil microbial communities from Loxahatchee National Wildlife Refuge, Florida, United States - Lox_Sample_3.4 | ecosystem: Environmental > Terrestrial > Soil > Wetlands | place: USA... | reverse complement strand
CCGATCTCAGAGATCCAAGATGTAGTTGGGAATTGTCTGTTTCAGGGAGCAGTGACCATGAAGCGTTATATTGGGCTGGCGATGGGCATGATGGTGGCGCTTGGAGCGTTTCTGGGCCTGCCCAGTTGCGGGCACCAGCAGAAAGCAGTGAGCCTTACGATTACGCCCGCAACATCTACTTTTGCTAATCCCGGCTTCACTCCGCCCCCCGCCAACCCTACTCAGCAGTACGTTGCGATTGCTACCTACATCCATCCTCCCGCGACCAGGGATGTAACGAGCGAGGCCACCTGGACGATTGACAACAATGTGGCCACCATGTCGTCCCCGGGATTGTTCAATGCGACGCCTCCGCCGGACACCGCCCCCCAGGGCACACCGGGACCTTGCGGTGTTGCGGATATCTCGGCAAGCATTCCTGAGGGCACGGGCGGATCGAGCAACATTGTGATCGGGGTGGCCACCGTTACGGTGGACGATTCCAGCAACATACTCTGTCCCGGGGGCGGGAAACTCGGGACACTAGCGGTCGTCGTAATCGGAAACGGGACCGTGACTAGTCTCCCTAGCGACATTGACTGTATGGCAACCGGGGGAACGTGCATTGCGAGCTATAGCGTGGGGGCTTCGGTCCTGCTTACGGCCAGTCCGGCCAACGTGAATTGGGCAAATTGTCCCGGTGCGTCGAGCAATACGTGCGTGGTGACCATACCCACCGGCGGCACGGCTGTTAGCGCAACTTTCCAATAAAGAGCGCGGGCGCGCACCGCTACTCTTCCGTTAGCAGCTTGCCCAGCGTGGGCTTGTGCCTTTCCGGTTTATTTCTTTTGGCAGCCACCAACTGCGATGGTTTGGGCGAGCCAACGCGTTCCCTCGCCATTTCGCGGACGACGCTGGGGGCAGAGAAAGTTTTCTTTTTCCGTTTCTTCGGCATCGTCCGATTTCTTCTCAGAAAATTGAAGTGCCTGGCGGCTGCTTCCTCGTCGCATCTTCGCATTGACAGCCGCAAAAGTGCAATAATCGAACAGACCGAGAGCTTATTTATGGAAGAACGGGACTTTTTTGACGAGAAGCAGGACAAGAAGCCGGCGACACTGAATTGTCCGCATTGCCATCAGAGCGCGGAATACGAGATTCAATGGCTGGTCCGCACCAAGAAGAAAAGCCTGCCGCCGCGGGCCGACGAACGGGACCGGGCAAAATTCGCGAAAGCGCAGTCCTACATGCTCCGGCGCGACGACATGATGATGTGCAAGAACATGCGCTGCCGCAAGCGATTCGAGATCACTGGGGTGCAGAGCGTGGCATTCCTGGACTGAGAGAAAACGCGGGAAATACATGGACAACTGGCTACGGTTTGCGATTTTCGCGCTGATCATCTTTTCCTTCTTGCGGCGGATCTTCAAAGTAAAAGCGGGAGCAAGGTCCTCGGCATCGCGTCCGGCTCCAGGTCCCCAGGCGGGCCAGCAGCAGATTCCTCAGGTTTTTGCCCGGCAGGGAAGAAAAAACGACTTTCGCGACGTGCCGCCGCCTCCGGAGAACCCCGAACTGGGCTAGCCTGAAGCGGCTCATCATGGTTTCCATACCTGTTTCGCGGTGTGCGGATGGCTTTCATTTATACTTTCGTGTTTGCTTGATTGAGATTGGATCGTATTGTCGGTTCGGCGGGAACGGAGTGAATCGTGAAGATTCTGGTGTGTATGAAACAGGTGCCGCAGAAAGATGCGGCGCTTAAGCTGAACGATGCGGGGACGTGGATCCGCGAAGACGTGCAGTATGAGGTCAACGAACCCGATGCCTATGCTCTTGAAGAAGCGCTGCGGCAGAAAGAGAAGCATACGGGCGAAGTCGTTGCGCTGACGGCCGGACCGGCACGCGCTCAACAAGTGTTGCGAGAGGCGCTCGCCAAAGGTGCCGACCGCGCCATTCACCTCGATGACGACAAGTTCGTGGGGCTCGACGCCTATAACACGGCGCGCGCGATCGCCGCGGCAATAAAAGACGAGAAGTTTGATCTGATCTTCACCGGCCTGCAGTCGGACGATTACGGCTACGCGCAGACCGGCGTCATCCTGGCACAGATTCTTGGCTGGCCGCACGCAACGATCATCATGCACATCGAGAAGAATGAAGGCGGCATCCGGGTGAAGCGCGAACTGGAAGCGGGCTTCTTTCAGAATGTCGACATGCCGCTGCCGGCGGTTTTGACGATTCAGTCTGGCATCAACAAACTGCGTTATGCGACGTTGATCGGCATCAAGCAGGCGAAGAACAAGCCGCTGCGCAAAGTGATGATGGCCGACGTTGAATCCGCGGTGGGCGGAAACTTGCAGAAGATCGAGAAGCTCTACATTCCTCAGAAAACGAAGAAGACCGAGGTCCTCGAAGGGCCGGCAGCGGAAGTGGCGAAGAAGCTCACCGAGAAACTCAAGAACGAGTTGCGGGTGATATAGAAGCAGTTCCCAAGTTCCCGGTTCTCAATTCTCGGTTCTCAGTGATGCGGGATCGGGGTCCGTATCGCGCACGTGGACCCCGCAAGCAGTGGACAGCCGGTCGATTGTGGTTCGTGGGGAGCACCCTTAGTGTGGGCATAGCATCCAAGAACCGCTATGCCAGACAATTTGTCGGATTTTGAATTGCTGCGGTATTCCGAAGAAATCCAGATGGGCCAGGCCCGCTGGGGATCGGTGGCAGTGGTATCAGGTGAAGTGCTGCTGTGGATGGACCTGATATTACTGTCGTTTGTGTATATGAGCATCCGGGATGGATCGTGGTTCTGGGTGTGGTGGGTGCTAGCCCAGGGAGGCCTGGGCGGTATTTTGGTGGTGGCTGGAACGCGATACCGCCATCGTCACGTGAGCTGAATCACTGCGCTTTCGCGGCCTCCGCCGCGAGAATAACGGCCTGGAAGTTAAGGAGGCCGAATATGGCGGATACCGAACAGAGGCGGGAAACCGGTGGCAGCCTGATGTTTGCCGGCTTGGCAATATGGGTAGCCGGCCTGCTGGTCTTGTTTTACTTGCCGGCAGCGGTACGGATTGGGTATCAGGGAAGGTTTGCCGCGATTCTGGCGGGGCTTGGGATTTTGGGCGCGGTGCTGATGGTGCGCGGATGGTGCATGCGGCGGGAGTCGTAACATTGTGCGTGGGTTGTCGTTACGTTGAATGCGTTTCTCCCGTGCAGCGCAAAGCGAACCGCGAGTTGATAAAAGTGTCTTTGAACTGGAAGATTTGCAGCCGAGAGCTTGCAATTCGGAGCATGGAGCCGGCTGCTAAAAACTGAGAACCAGGAACTGAGAACTGACAAATGTCTGACACCATTCTTGTCGTTGTCGAACAACGCGAAGGGAAACTGAACCGCGTCTCGTGGGAGACGATTGCGGCCGGTCAAGGCATGGCCGCCCAAACCGGCTGGACGCTCGAAGCGGCGGTCGTCGGCTCCGGCGTCGCTGCGATCGCGTCCGAAGTTGCCGCAAAAAAAATCGCGAAAATCTATGCCATCGAGTCAGCCAGGCTCGAGCCATACACGCCCGACGCGTTCACGCACGCGCTCAAGGACCTTCTCGGCAAGCATCCCGCAAAGCTCGTGCTCATGCCGCATACCTATCAGGTGCGCGATTTTGTGCCGGCGCTGGCCACTGCCCTGGGCACAACCGCGATCACTGACGCGATCGGCTACAAGTACGAAGGCGGCAAGCTCACGTTTACGCGCCAGATGTTCCAGGGTAAGTTCGTGGCCGATGTTAGCTTCACAGGAGCCGGGCCATGCTTCGTTACTTTCCAAAACGGCTCGTTTCGCGCCGACTCCATGGTATCGGGTTCGGCACCCGCGCCGGTCGAAACGGTGGCTGCGGATGTGCCTGACGGCGTCGTCCGAAATAAGCCGCAAGAGGTTTTCAAGGAAGCGAAGCAGGCTGTCGATCTGACTCAGGCCGAGATTATTGTCTCCGTCGGCCGCGGGATCAAAGAGCAAAAGAACATTGAAATCGCCAGGCAACTAGCAGACGCGCTCGGCGGAGAAATCGCGGGATCGCGCCCCGTCTGCGATAACGGTTGGCTGCCAATGGACCGTCAGGTCGGCTCCTCGGGCCAGACCGTGGCGCCAAAGCTCTATCTGGCGCTGGGAATTTCCGGCGCGATCCAGCACATTGTCGGCATGAAAGGCTCGAAGAACGTGGTGGCGATCAACAAGGATGCCGAGGCCCCGATTTTCGAGATTGCCGATATCGCGGTAGTCGGGAATCTGTTCGACATTATCCCGCCCCTCATCGAGGAAGTGAAAAAGGCGAAGAGCTGATTGCCGATCAGGGTTATACGCGTACGGGCAAATAGTCTCGTTCTTGCAGTGGGAATGATTCTTGTGAGCCGGCGCCGCGGGTCAATTTCAGGGCATGGAAGCTTCCATCAGCGATATTCATCGCGGCTTTTAGAACGGCAAGCTGACTTGCCACGGCCTGGTGCAGCAATACTGGAATCGAATTAAGGGAGCGGGGCCTTGCGCTAGGAGTCTTTTCGGTACAGCAGATCCTGCATGGCTTTTCTACGTGCGTCAGTCAGGTCACGCTCAGGTTTCCGTCCTGCATTGCCGGCATGACTCTCGTCTGTGTTGTTCTCGCTGCTGCAAGCCGGACAACGATTCGCATAGCCGGGTTTCTCCGGTCTTAGCTCGAACTCTTCCGAGCAAACGCTGCAAATCCTCATGGGGAAAGCCACCGTGGAAGACCTCAAGTTACGATCATAGCTGAGGCAACAGTCAGAACGCAGCCGGTTTTTGGGGTTCAATTGCGATATCGTCAACCGAGTGTTGCCACTTGGCGGCTGGAAGACCCCGCTCTTCGGTTAGAAGCTCAAAAGCTAGGTACCTGTGCGAAGCACTCCTCCTGGCGGCGATGCTTCAAATGCATTTCTGACCATATTCAACAAGCCTGCCCTGGTAAATGGTTTTTCAAGGAAAAAGTTTCCTGTTTCAAGCAGGGAGCCATCGGATAACAAGCCCGTCGTGTAGCCGGAAATGTAGACAAATCGCAAGTCGGGACGAGTGGCGCGTAGAGCTTCAACCAATTGAGGCCCACTCTTGTTTGGCATTACGACGTCGGTCAGTACCAGGTCGATTCTCCCAGGATGAGCCTGGGAAAGTGAGATCGCCTGTTCTCCGTTCTGCGCCTCAAGAACCGTATAGCCGCCATCTCGCAACAAACGGGCGGTCAATTTGCGCAGCCTGGCGTCGTCTTCGACAAGCAGAATCATTGCGTCGGCCCTCTTGGGTCCGACATTCTGCAGCACTTCTTCCATCGGGTTTTCGGCGCCTGTATCAAACGGCAGGAGGATCTTGAAGGTCGTGCCATGGCCCGGCTCGCTATACACGCGAATTTGTCCATGGCTCTGGGTTACGATGCCGTGAACGGTCGATAAGCCCAGTCCCGATCCCTTGCCCAGTGGCTTCGTCGTAAAGAACGGGTCGAAGACCCGGGACGCGGTTTGTTTGTTCATGCCTTCGCCGTTGTCGCTCACCGCAAGCAGAACAAATTTGCCCGATATACTTGGACCAGCATCGTCCATGTACGTCGAATCGATATCGGCCACGCTGATTTCGACGAGAAATCGGCCGCCGTTCGGCAATGCGTCCCGCGCATTGACCGCGAGATTCAAAATGACCTGGTCGAGTTGTACCGGATCAATTTTTACCGCCGCAAAGTCTGTTCTTGGAATCACCTGAACTTCGACGTCATCGCCCATGAGCGGCTTCAGGAGTTTCGCCAACTCCTTTATGTGCTGCGTAACCTCAAGGATTACCGGGTTGACCTGCTGCCTGCGGCTGAAGGCGAGCAAATGGCGCGTAAGTGCCTGGCCGCGTTTTGATGCCTCGTGAATGTTCTCGAGGCATTCCGAAGAGATCGGACTACTCGTGGTTTTGGCGCGGAGAATTTCGGACGCGGCAACAATGATACAAAGGATGTTGTTAAAGTCGTGTGCGATGCCGCCCGCGAGACGACCGACGGCTTCGAGTTTCTGAGCTTGTTGAAGTTGTAACTCAGCCCTACGCTGCTGCGTGTAATCCCGTGCAATTGCCGCCGCGCCAGTTATCTTGCCACCCACATCCCGAAGCGGTGAGGCGGTAAGCGAGATATTCAACTCCTTCCCGTCCTTGGAAATTCGAATGCTGTCCCTGTGATCGACGCTCTCACCTCTTTTGATCGCTTCCAGAATGCTGCGCAGTTCTTCGGTTGATTCAGAAGGTGCGAGCCTTTGGATCGAACTGCCGGCGATTTCTTCGCTTGTATACCCGAAAAGCCGTTCCGCTCCTTTATTCCAACTCGTGATGATGCCGTCAAGAGTCATGCTGATGATGGCGTCGTCGGAGGATTCGAGGAGTCGAGCCAGCCTGGTTCGTGAGTCCCAGAGCGCCTGGTTTCGCACGAAGTCCAGATGAATCACATAGCCATAGATGAGCACTAAAATCAGGTCCAGGAGACTGGCCCCGATCAATCCCCACTTCGCTATCCGACCACTGCTTTGTGCCCGCTGAGTACGAACCCGGAGGTAGTCCCTTTCCTGCTCCGCCATTTCTGATAGCAGCCGTCGTATCTCGTCCCGCTCGGGCTGGCCTGCTTTTAGCAAAGAGTCAGCGTCGTTCAACTTGCCCGCCGCTCGTTGGGAAATCGCGCCTGCTGTGGCCTGCGAGATACCAAACATCTTCGCCTTGATCAGCCGCGCCCGTTGCTGTTGTTTCGGATTATCAGCAGTCAACGCGATGACGTGATCGAGCTTCTCGTTGGCCCGCTCAATTGCGGCCCGGCTCGCAACCGCATCTTCCTGGTTTGCATTGGTGATAAAGCGGCGCGCGCCCGAGGTGGCCTCGGTCATTGACACACTGATTCCTTCGACCTCGGTGAGAACGGAAAAGGTATGCTCCACCCACCCTTGGTTGTTTACCAGCGACGAAAGGCCACGGTACGAGATTGCTGTTCCGACCCCAATTACCAGGAGTAAACCGAGGAGGCCTATATATTTCGTACGTGGCTTGACGTTCATGCCGACCCGTTAGCTTCCCGCTTTCCAAAGGAGGGTGATTACTAAGCCTGAAGAATTGCCGCACATTATGACAGCAAGCCACAGGGATCATCAAGTGTGGATAACAGGAATAACACTCAGAACGGAACTACGGTGGACAGTCGGCCCGTTTCGGGAACTACATCCCGGCGGCGAAGCCGCCCAGGTGGGCCATCGTGATGCGGAGATACTTGTAGGGATTGACGGGTGTGTCGTTGATGCGTACTTCGTAATGCAGGTGCGGTCCCGTCGAGCGTCCGCTGAGGCCGACGTAGCCGATCGTATCTCCGCGATGGATCTGCTGACCGGCGGCAACCGCGAAGCTGGCCAGGTGCCCATAACGCGTCGAGATGCCGTGCCCATGATCGACCATGACCGCGCGACCATAGCCGCCCATGAAATCGGCGTAGGTGACCACGCCATCCGCCGGAGCGATGACAGGCGAGCCTACGCTCGCGGAAATATCCACGCCGGAATGGAATGCGCCTTCCCCGTTGAACGGATCGATGCGTTCGCCGAAACTGCCCGTGATCTGGCCTTCCACGGGCCAAAGATTAGGAGCAGAGTTGGCGCGAACCCATTCCGCGGTCGTCGAATTCCGGGTCAAGCCCATGGAAATTCCCACGCTCGCGGCGCCGGTAAGAGCCGTACTCTTCAGCGCATAAAGCTGGTCGAGCGAGGAGGAAACTTGCGCATTCTGGATCTGATCGGCGGAGGCGACAACCAGCGCCGGGTCGGACCGGAGGCCGTACAACGCCGAAACTTCGCTGGCCAGCGAACCGAGCGAGGCGACCTGAATGTCGCGCTCCTTGGCCTGTTGTTCAAGGCTCGAATAACGGTTCTTGAGTTCGGCCTGCTCGTCGCGCAACTGGTTGTAGTGAGCGACCTTGCGCAACATCCGCGCATAGGAACTGACAATGCCTGTCAGGCTCAGGATGCCGATCAGCCCCCCCACCACCAGAATGTACAGATACTGGACGGGGATGGAGATCTTGCGAAGCTGACCAGCTTCGTCGCGGGCTACAAAAAAGATGTAAAAGCGTTTACGCAATATACCTATCCGATGTGTACGAAATTCGGCGGTTCCTTTAGATGCCAGGAAACCTGCCAGAGCTGGAACGGTCTTGCTCGGGCTCGGAAATCTGATTCCAACCGGCCGCATCGAACGGGCCGGAAATTGGCTCACCTACAACAGCTACTGGCGGAACCAGGCGGCCGACAATCCAAATGGGCGGCAACTGATTCAAGCTGCAGCACTTGGTTCGGCAAAGATGTCTGTTAACGGCGAGTTAACCGTAACAAACCTGATTCCCCCTGTCAACCGCGACACGCCCTTCCGGGAGGTTACCAAGGCAGCGTAACCTCGGTAGCCCGTCTGGCCAAATTACGCTGGTAAGCGCAAAAATTTGCCGTCCGCGGCACAACGATGCCCGGCTGCGGCGCAGTTCCCAGGGTTATAGTGGACCCATGCCGGAGAGCGAAAAGAGCCTGATTCGCCGGATTCGACGCCTCTCTGCCGGAGGGCCGGCAGTGGTGACGGGAATCGGCGATGACGCGGCCGTGCTGCGCATCCCCTCCGGACACGAAATGCTGGTAACGACTGACTTCACGATTGAAAACGTACACTTTCGCCGCGAATGGCATTCCCCCGCACTGGTGGGCTGGCGGTGCCTGGCCCGCGGCCTGAGCGACATTGCCGCCATGGGAGGAGAACCGCAGGCGGCCTTTCTTTCGCTGGCGGTCGGCGGGGACGTCCATCAAAAATGGGTGGAAGGTTTCCTGACGGGGTTGCTCAGTTTGGCTCGAAGACATGGCGTCCCGCTGGCGGGCGGCGACACGGCTCAATCTGCGGCAGGCATCCAGGCTGACATTGTGGTGGTGGGATCTGTGCCCAAGGGAAAAGCCGTACTGCGCTCGGGGGCGGCAGCCGGCGAGAATATCTACGTGACGGGGGAACTCGGTGGGGCCGCGATGGCTCTGGCGCGCCTCTCCAAAGGCCGCGCTCTAGGGAAGAGAGATTCCAGATATTTTCGTCCCATCCCGCGGGTCGGAGTGGGACGGTGGTTGCGCGAGCACGGGATCGCCTCGGCCATGATCGATGTGAGCGACGGCCTTTCCACCGACCTGGCTCACATCTGTGAAGAGAGCCGCCTGGGGGCGGAGCTCAAAATGGATGCAATTCCCCTTGCGCGCACCTCTGGGAAAGGACGCGTCGGGCTCGAATATGCCCTTCACGGCGGCGACGACTATGAACTTCTGTTTACGTCCGCGCGGCGGGTGCCATCGAAGGTGGCCGGGGTTTCGATCACCAGGATCGGCCGCACGGTGAAATCCGCGGGAATGAAGATCATCGACGCCCAAGGCAAGAGCGCTCCGCTTAAGGTGCGCGGCTGGGAACACTTTAATGAAGATGGCCAGGTGATCCTTTGACCGATCTACCCGTGACTTTGGTTACCTGCCTTAAGTGACGGCGGGCGACTAAAGTAGTCGCATGTGGAAGCTCTGTTTGGCGGTAGCGGTGGTAGTGTTCTTCATCTTCGTGCCGGCTTCCAGTCTCGGACAGCAACCGGCAGCCAGCGCCCGGAAAATCGACGCTGCATTTGTGCAACAGCAGTTTGGCGATCAGTTCACGCTATTGCCCGATGTGGCGCCGGTATTCGGCGATCTGGACGGTGACGGCGTGGAAGATGTTGTGATTGCCGCACGCTGCAAGAATCCGTTGCTCGATCAAGCCGAACACAACTTCAAGGTGGTAGATCCGTATTACGAATTTTTCGGATACGGCGATCCGCGGTTGACCACGACATTTTCCGAGGGAGATCCGGCGCGGCGCGGTTTGGTCGCCCTGATTGTTCATGGCGAGGGGAAAGATGCCTGGCGCGCCGGCAAACCGAAAGCCAAGTACGTGATTGTGAACCTGCCATACAAGTCGCTCTCAGTGCGCAAAATGGACCTAAAGAAGAAGACCATCGAGGCCCTCTACGTCGAGGAAGCCGGCGACACGGGCGCCAGCTCCGCAGTGTTTTTCGACGTAAAGAAGCTGCACTGGCGCTACGTGCCCATGGGCGGAGACATGCAGTAGCCGTCGGTCGGCACTCCTAAGCCGGATCGTAATTTCCCCTTAGTGTCCGCCGACCTGCTATCCGGTGATCAGGTCTACCTGCTGATCTTCGGCGCTCATCATCTCGGGCACGGTCACAAACCGAAACCCCTGGTCCTTATACCGCCGAATCAGTTTGCCGGTTGCGATCACCGTCTGCGCGCGATCGGCGCCCATTCCGCGATGGCCGCCGTCGTGAAGCAGAACCACATCGCCGCCATCGG
>Ga0335080_10009096_pt1 | contig 10373 bp, 7 predicted proteins | sample Lox_Sample_34_FD_206720 | JGI IMG/M metagenome (GOLD analysis project Ga0335080, IMG submission 206720) | Soil microbial communities from Loxahatchee National Wildlife Refuge, Florida, United States - Lox_Sample_3.4 | ecosystem: Environmental > Terrestrial > Soil > Wetlands | place: USA: Florida... | reverse complement strand
TCGGGTAGACCAGGGTCTCCTGCGCAATTTTCCAGATCTCGCCGAAGTAGGCGCAGAGCTGTTCGCATGCGGCATCCAATTCGGCTCCCCACCCCGTGACCACCGCCGTAACGCAGGCCTCCGGGCCAGCGATCTGGCGAGCAGCGGCGAGCAGCTCGGCCGGCGTATCGTCCACCACGCCGCCGCTGGGGGGAACATACACAAAGATCCGAGGCATCAGTTCAACCCTCCTTTGGCCTTCAGCATTTCGACAAGCTTCGCGGCCATCTCCTCACGGTTCCCCGAAAGCATCGCGGCGCCCTTACCCGCGGGCGGCACGAAATAATCGATTCGTTTGACCTTGGGAGCTTCCGGCACCACCGCCAATTGGGTGGCGCCGAGCGTCGGAATCGGAACCGATGCTACCTGCCGGATTCCGCGCATGCCCACGTAGCGCGGCTCGTTGATCCCCGTCTGAATGGAAAGCACGCAGGGCAGATCGATCTCGTTGATCTCCCGGCTGCCGCCCTCGATCTCACGCCCAATCCTCAACTTCCCACCATCCAGAACCTCGATCGAATTGACCAGCGAGGCGAAGGGATAGTCGAGCATCGCAGCCAGCATGCCGCCCACCTGCGCGGCGCCATCCTCGGCTTGTACGCCCGTCAGGATGAGATCGTAATGGCCTTTCTTCACGAAGGCCTCGAGTATCCTGGCAATACCCTTCCCGTCCGCGTCCATAAAGGTCTCGTCGGAAATCAGGACTCCATGTTGGACCCCCATGGCCATTTCCCTGCGGAGGATCTCTTCATCGTCCTCTCCGCCGACCGTCACGACGGTCACCTCGCCGCCGGTCCTCTGGACAATTTGCAGGGCTTCCTCGACCGCGTAATTGTCCGGTTCATTCACCGAATAAACGAGGTCCTCGCGCTCGATATCGTCTCCCGCACTATTGAGCGCGATTTCGTTCTCCGACGTGTCGGGCACCCGCCGTGCGCACACCAGAATGTCCATGCTCAATCTCCCTTTGTTTGCTTTTCCACCAGCTCCGCCAGGTCAATCGCGGACATTTTTCCTTCCATGCCCGCTACCTTGATGGCGTCCTCGATATTCACCATGCAGAATGGGCAAGCCGTCACGATCACGCTGGCCCCGGCGTCGGCGGCCATCCGAACCCGCTTCACGCCCATTCGCTCCTCTTCCTTCGGCTCGTAAAACAACGCGAGCCCCCCGCCGCCGCAACAGAAAGACCGATCGCGGCACCGGCTCATTTCCACCCGCTTCAATCCCGGAATTGCATCCAGCACCTCGCGCGGATCGTCGAATACCTGGTTGTGCCGGCCGAGGTAGCACGGGTCGTGGTACGTGTACGTTGCCGTGCTGTCTGCCAGCGGCTGCAGCCGGAGCTTGCCCGCACGCACGTCGCGCGCAATCGCCTGACTGATGTGCTCCACGGGCGGCACATCGCGGTAGTCGTGCTTCAGCGTGTTGTAAGCGTGCGGATCCGCCGTGACGATCCGGTTTACTCCCGACGCGCGGATGGCCTCGGTGTTGTAATCGCGCAAAGCCAGGAAGAGCATCTCTTCGCCGAACCGCCGGACGTCGTGACCGCTGTCACGCTCCGCGGGGCCGAGAATGCCGAACTCCACGCCGGCACGGGCAAGCACTTTCGCAGTAGCACGGCCGATCGACTGGATCCGCTCGTCGTACGACGTGATGCTATCCACAAAGTACAGCGTGCCCGTTCGAGTCCCGTTGCCGTTCAACACCGGCGCCGTGCCCTGGGCCCAGTCGGCACGTTTCTTTTGCATCTTGCCGAAGGGATTCCCCCGGCTCTCCAGGGCCTTGAGCGGCTTCTGCATCGCCTGCGGCACTCTGCCGCCGTCTACCATGCCGCGACGTAGATCTACGATCTTGTCGATGTACTCTACGAGCAGCGGGCATTCGGCTTCGCAGGCGCCGCAGGTCGTGCAGGACCAGATCTCATCCTCCGAATAAATCGCGCCGATGAGCGGTTTGCCGTTGCCGGTTTGTCCTGTAATCGGGTAGTGCTGGAAGCAATAGTCGCGGGACTTGATAGTGAATTGTCTGGGCGAGAGCGGCCGCCCCACGGCGTTGGACGGGCACTGGTCCGAGCACCGGCCGCAATCGGCGCAGGAGTAAAAGTCCAGGAGGTGCTTCCAGGTGAAATCCTCGAGGGTCTTCACGCCGAAAGATTTCACCTGGTCGATGTGCGCATCCGCGACGCCCCAGCGGACCGGCTTCAGTTGTTCGCGATCGAGCTTTGCAAAGTAGATGCCGAACAACGAAGTCTCGACATGGAACTGGATTCCGAAGGGCCGGTAGCACAGCAGGAAAAAGAACGTCAGGCCATGGACCAGGTAGGCGCCGAGATAGAAATTCCGATGCCAAGACGCGGAGACGTGCAAAAGCGTGCTTTTCGCCATCCAGGAGAGAGAAAGGAAGGTGACCGGTTCGTTTTGCGCGGCTGCCCTGGCACCCTCAAAAAAGGCGTCTGCTGCCATCAAGACGCCGATCAGAGCCAGCAGGAAAACGGCATCGGCGGGGCGATCCTTGCCGAACCGGGCCGGTGGGAATACCAGTCGCCGAATCGCGGCTATCACCACGACGAAAAACACAACGGTCGCGGCATAATCCCTCACAACGCCGTACATCGGCCCACCCGGCATGATGAACTTTGCATCGATGCCGTAGATCAGCAGCGCAAAGGCACGCAGCGCCAGAATCAGAAATCCTGTAAAAAGCAGGATGTGCAGCGCGCCGGAGACCGGGTATCGCGGGTGCCGCCACTGACCGAACCAATACCTGGCGACGTTCATCAACCGCGCGAGCGGCCGATCGAACCGGGGATCCGGCTGGGCCCGCCACAGGGGCGCCAGGCGCTTCGCGACAATCCACGCAAAGCACGCTGTTCCTAAAAAATAGAGGAACAGGAACAACGCCCGGCCCTCTACCAGCCAATAGGTTGCTTCCGCGGGGGAACGGAAGTCCAAAGGGCACCTACGCAGTCTGCGCCGTCGACAGTGCAGCTTCCGGTGTCGCGCGCTCGCTCATGACCAGGCGCCGGATGGTGCGCAGATCGTTGAGGGTTCGCCGGCTCTTGTAGACGTAAGAGTTCAGCGTTTTGGCCTTGAAAATTGCGAGTTCGATAGCCTGGGCGCGACGGTCCTGGCCTTCCTGCAACGCAATCTGATGGTCGCGATGCAGATCTTTGATGTTGTCCAAAATGGTTTCAGCGAGCACGTTCATGAAGTCGTACGCGCTTTCGATCGAGTCAAACGGTTGTTCGATTCCGTTAGCGGGCATGGAAACCCCCCAAAAGACGTCTCAGAAGATTACCTCTCCACGTCAATTCCCGCCGCGGCTGCATCCGCGTATGATGGGCGTTGCGTGCTGCTTCAGATCCGAAAAGTCCGAAGTTACGGGTCTGCCTGGCGGCGGGGAGGCGATTCAAGATTGTCGCGCCGAGCCACCAAGAACGTCTGCGATGCGCTCGTCTCCTGTCCCGGCCCGTGTGCATCAGCGATGCCGTCCAGGATGCCGCTACAAAGCGCTAGCCGATTGACCGATTCGTCCCGCGCGAGGGGCAGGTATCGAATGCGTACCAGCGGGCCGACTATCGGAATAGGACAAGTATATCTTAAATTCGAAAAATTCAGATCGGGTATTTGTCCGAGTCGCGCTGCACGGCGGTTCGCAGGGTGCGAATCCAAACAATGGCGGCGCGGTCAGGCGGGGCGAGCCGGAATCGTGTCTCCAAAATGATTGTTCGAGGCGCGGCACCTTGGGTTCATCCCGGATACCGCGCCCCCGAAGCCGGGTGGGCCGCCTACAGCCGAGGCAGAGCGCCCAGCCTTGTTTTCAAGCGGTGAATTGCGCAGTCTCGGTCGAGCCTTCGAGCGCCTCGGTGGATGTGTGGCCGCCGGCGACCGTCGTCTGCACGGCGTCGAAGTATCCGGTGCCGACGAACCGCTGGTGTTTCACGGCGCCGTATCCATCGTGGGCCAAGGCAAACTCCTGCTCCTGCAACTCTACGTAGGCGGTCATGCCCGACCCGGCGTATCGCCTGGCCAGTTGGAACATTCCTGCGTTGAGAGAGTGGAAGCCGGCCAGCGTAACGAACTGGTACTTGTATCCCAACTCGCCGAGGCGCTGCTGGAACGCGGCGATTTCGCCGTCGTTCAGGTGGCGTCTCCAATGGAAGGACGGCGAGCAGTTATACGCCAGCAGTTTGCCGGGGAATTGCGCATGAATCGCCTCGGCGAAGTACCGGGCCTGCTCCAGATCCGGATGCGAGGTCTCACACCAGATCATGTCGGCGTATGGGCAGTAGGCCAGACCACGCACGATGGCAGCCTCGATTCCACCGTCGTACCCGACGAAGCCCTCCTCGGTGCGCGTGCCGGTGAGGAAGGGACGATCGCGCGGGTCGATGTCGCTCTGCAGGAGCCTGGCGCTGTCGGCGTCGGTGCGGGCGATCAGAATGGTGGGCACGCCCATGATGTCGGCGGCCAGACGCGCGGCGATCAGCTTCTGGACGAACTCGCGGATGGGGACCACGACCTTGCCTCCCAGGTGCCCGCATTTTTTGGCACTGGAGAGCTGATCCTCGAAGTGGACCGCGGCGGCGCCGGCTTCGATCAGGGCTTTCATCAGCTCGAAGGCGTTGAGCACTCCGCCGAAACCAGCCTCTGCATCGGCCACAATGGGCGCGAACCAGTAGGTGTCCTGGTGCCCGTCGACGCGGCTGACCTGGTCGGCGCGCTGGAACGCCTGGTTGATCGCCCGCACCAGGGCCGGCACGCTATTCGAAGGGTAGAGACTCTGGTCTGGGTACATCTGGCCAGCCAGATTGGCGTCGCCGGCCACCTGCCAGCCGCTGACGTAGATGGCTTTCAAGCCGGCCTGCACCTGTTCGATAGCCTGGTTGCCTGTCATGGCGCCCAAACTGGCGAGGTAAGGTTCGCCGTGCAGGAGCGACCAAAGCCGCTCGGCGCCGGCGCGGGCCAGAGTGTACTCAATCGGAAGGGAAGGCCGCAGCCTCTCTACCGCGGCGTCGTTATAGGTGCGCTTGATGCCCTGCCAGCGCTCCCGGCGCTCGAATCCGTTCGTCCGCCCGTTGTGTGTCATGCGTTTATCGTGGCCGGGCGTGCCGTTTTGCGCAACCACACCGGCGCGCGACGGACCAGTGATCCGGATCGGACTACCATGCAGGCGGTTTTCCGCGGCGTGCGCTAGCATCGCTTCGAGGGAAATCTAACCAAGTGACCGCCGCTCAGCAGGAACCAATCCAAATCACCGCTCCAGCCAGCGATTCGCAACACCGGGTGTTGACGCCCGAGGCTGTGCGATTTCTGGTCGGGCTCTCGCGCAAGTTCGAACCGAGCCGCCGCCGGCTGCTGGAAGCACGGCAGGCGCGCCAGCAGACGATCCATGACGGATGGGAGCCGGATTTTCTGAACGAAACCGCGGAGATCCGCCAATCGCATTGGAAGGTGGCCGAAATTCCTGCGGATCTGCAGGACCGGCGCGTGGAAATCACCGGACCCACCAACCGCAAGATGATCATCAACGCGCTGAATTCAGGGGCGTCGGTCTTCATGGCGGATTTCGAGGATTCCAACTCACCCACCTGGGAGAACATGATCGAAGGCCAGCGCAATCTCCAGGATGCGGCTAATGGAACCATCGATTACGAGAGTCCGGAGGGCAAACGGTACGAACTGTCCGAAAATCCAGCGGTCCTGATGGTCCGGCCGCGCGGCTGGCACCTGGACGAGAAGCATTTTCTGATCGACGGCAGGCCGATTTCCGCGTCGCTGTTCGATTTCGGCCTGTTCTTCTTCCACAACGCGCGCACGCTGGCGTCGAACGGCACAGGGCCTTACTTCTACCTGCCCAAGTTGGAGAACCACCGGGAAGCCCGCCTGTGGAACGACGTGTTTCTTGCGGCGCAGGCCCATCTCGGCCTTTCGCGCGGAACGATCCGCGCGACCGTGCTGATCGAGACCGTTCTGGCGGCGTTCGAAATGGACGAGATTCTGTGGGAGCTGCGGGAACACATTGCCGGCCTCAACTGCGGGCGTTGGGACTACATCTTCAGCTACATCAAGAAATTCCGCAACCGCCCCCAATTCCTCCTGCCGGACCGTTCGAGCGTCACCATGACGCGGCATTTCCTTTCTTCTTATGTGGAGCTGCTGATCGCGACCTGCCACCGGCGCGGCGCGCACGCCATGGGCGGCATGGCGGCGCAGATCCCGATCAAGAACAATCCCGAGGCCAACGAGGCCGCGTTGGCCAAGGTGCGGACAGACAAGCTGCGCGAAGTGTGGGCCGGTCACGACGGCACCTGGGTCGCGCATCCCGGCCTGGTTCCGCTGGCAAAGAACGTCTTCGATACGTACATGCCGCTACCGAACCAGTTGGCGCGCGTGGTCCCTTTCGAAGCGACGGCGGCGGACCTGCTATGCACTCCCGAAGGGCAAATTACCAGGGAAGGGCTGCAGATCAACCTGGACGTTGGGCTACAGTATCTCACCGCCTGGTTGGGCGGCAACGGATGCGTGCCGATCTACGGCCTGATGGAAGATGCGGCGACCGCCGAGATCTGCCGCGCGCAAGTGTGGCAATGGCTCCGGCATCGGGCTATTCCACGAACCCAGGTAGATGAGATGCTGCAGGACACGCTGGCGAGGCTTCGGAAAGAGCTTCCCGAAGCTCAACTTGGGGTCGCGGAGAGGCTCTATGTCGAGATGCTCGACACCTCGGATTTTCTGGACTTTCTGACTCTGCGCGCCTATGATTACATCGAGTAAGACGCGGACCCGCGGCGGGGGACAGGCCGGAAGGCCTGCGCTGAGGAGATGCTCCGAATTATTTCGCAGTTGCGGGACGATCTCGGATACCGCCGCATCGGCGCGGGTATCGAGGCGCTGGAACGGCTGCGCCCGCAGATCGAGTCCCTCGCACCGGGCGGTCCTCATGCCGGCATCCTGCTCGGCTTGATTGCGCAGTGGGTGGACGCGGGATTCGACTCTCCCGAGCTGCTCACCTGCCTGCTGTCCCGGTTTCCGGCGCCGGCTCGGGCCGAGCTGCCTCTGATCGACTACCTGCACCTTCGCATGGCCGAGGGCGTGATTGACATGTCGCGGGAGGATTACGACCCAGCCATTGCGCATTTCCGGTTCGTGCAGAGCCTGGAAAACGAGGTGCGCGGCGATCCCGAGCTCTTCGCGATCGCCAACTTCTGGACGGGCCGCTGCCTGCGCAAGACCGGCCAGTACGACGAAGCCCTGGCTTACATCATTCACGGCGAGGAACTGGCCCTGGCGTGCGGATACCTCCAGATGGCCGCCATCACCCAGGTGACGCAAAGCTGGCTTGCGTTCCAGAAGGGCCAACTCGACCATGCCCTCGCAATGCTGCAGCGGGCATGGGAGGCCCTGAGCCAGACCGACGACTATCTGAACCGCGGCAACATCCAGTCGGCTCATGGCCGGATCGCGCGGCGCCAGGGCCGGTACGATGCCGCGGTGCAGTATTTCGAAAGCGCCCTCGCGGAATACCGGGCAGGCGGGGGAGGCCAGTTGCAGATGGCGCGGGCGCTGCAGAATCTCGCGTTCGTGAAGCGATTGCGGGCGCTGCAGCTGCAGCGGGAACTCGATCGAATTGCGGCCTCGCGCCGTTCCGGCGGGTCCCCCGCCGGAACGACGACTCCGCTGCGATCGCAAGTGGAGGAGCTGCGGGCGGAGGCCGCCGGAAATGTCGAGGAATCGATGGTGATCTATGCGCGCCACAACCATCACAAGGGTATTGCCGGCGGGCAGATCATCCGTGGATTCCTGCGGCTGGACGCGGGCGACCTGGAGTCCGCCGGTTCGGAGGCTGCCGCGGCCTTCCACCACGGCGAGGAAAAGCGCGACTATTTCGTAATGGCTCGCGCGCGGACGCTGCAGTGTATCATCGAGCACGCGGCTCTGGAAGAGCAGGTCGGTGTCGCGGCACTCCACCGCGAAGCCGCGCAGGCTTTTGCCCGGGACGCGGTGAACTTTGCCGGCCACACCCAGAACCGGCGGCTCCTGGCGCGCGCGTGTGTCTGGCAGGGACTCACGCATGCCGCCGGGTCCAACCCGGATCTCGAAGCCGCGCGCCGATGCTGCGAGCAGGCGAGCAGCCTGCTGCAGCCGGACGCGGCCAAACAGCAGTACGTGTGGGAGGAGCTGGAGACCCTTAAGGCGGCGGTGGTGCTGGCTTCTCCGATAGAGCCGCGGCTGCGCGCCTGGAGCGCCGGCATCGTGCCAGACACCTCGTTTCAGAGGCTGACGGAGGAATTTGCCCGGGTGGTGATTCCCAAGGTCTGGGAGCGCGAAGGACGGAAGGTCTCGCGCGTGGCGGAGAGGCTGTCGATATCGCCCAAGAAGGTTCGGCGGATCTTGCAGTCGGTAGGGGAACTCAAATGAAACCCGCGGCGCGATGTGCGACAGCGAAAAGAGCGCATCGGCCGGAAGATACCAGCCAATTCCGCCGAGCAGCGGTTGATGCCGGGGTTCGTGTTTCCTCGCGTATTTCGCTCGGCGGGCCGAATCGGACTTATTTGCCCGATTGTCCGATGGTGCCCATTGAATGCCGCCTGTTTATGGGTTATCCTCAAGCCATCCAAGGTCCGCCGAGATAGATGGCTGATCCCAGCACGGAAGTTCCGGGAACGGGATATATATGGAGTCGGTTCACGACAGGGCTCAGACGCTTCGAGACACATCCCGGCAACTTCGTTCGGAGCTTCTGAAAACCATCTGTTCTACAATCCGGATCGTCGCCACGTTCCCGAACTGCAAGGGTGGCGACCGTCTGGAGGAGTCCTGCCAAAGAACAGCGTGGAAGGGCTACAACCTGATCAGGAACCTTGCCTCACGCGATGGCTTCGGAACGGGAGACGACGTGGCACAGAGTTTGGAGAGCGTGCGGGCTGTCCTGATGAGTCCAGCCGGCGCCGACGAGGCCGCGAACGTTTCGACAGGCTTATGTGCGCCTGCGTCAACTCAGAGCCCTCCGTTCGAAATGGGGCTCGAGCCGCTGTCGAAGCGCGAAATCGAGGTGCTCAAGCACGTTGCCGAGGGACAAAGCACGAAGCAGGCTGCGGCAATCATGGGGATTACTTTCAAGACGGCATCCTGCCACCGGCAACATGTGATGGCGAAACTCGGCATCCACGATACTGCATCTTTGGTGCGGTATGCGATTCGCCGAGGAATCGCGGCGGCCTGAAACGGGGACGAGCGCGAACGCAGGTGGTGGGGTGGGGGCGGCCGCCCCAAATCAGGTAATTCCCCTTTCCCGGTATGCTGCCTCTGGAGTTCTCATTGTCGCCGATCAGCCTTGATTAGTCTGACAGCCGTCCGAACGGAGGGAGTTTGGCCGCGGCCTGCGATCAACGTGCGAATTCGCCGGCTTGGCAGCGGCTATGCCGCGGAAAGCTCACGTGGCTGTTGTTGAGGCTAATCAGGCTGGAGGCGCGGGTCGGAATCGAACCGACGAATAAAGGTTTTGCAGACCTCTTGCCAGTCCTGAAAACAAAGGCTCGGGCCAACGATTTCGGTCTCTGCCGAATGCCTGAGTTCGCACAACAGCGGCCGACTCGACATCGCACACTCGCCTCATCCTGCCTTCCTCCCCGCCTTCTCCATCGCCACCCGCTGCGCCTCCGCCGTCGGATGCACATACCGCCCGATCGTCCTCAGCCCCGAATGCCCTAGGATCGCCGCCACCACCCCCGCCGGCACGCCCTCCTCGATCTTCCTCGTCGCGAACGTGTGCCTCAGGTCGTACAGCACGAACGATACCCCCGCTTCGATGCACGCCCGATCGTGCGATCCCTGCAGCTTCGTCAGATGGCATCCGGGATTTCGGTCGCTCGGAAACAACCACGGCCCCGCCAACTCCACCCGCCGATCCAGGATCGCCCGCGACGTTTCGGTCAGGTACAACGTCCGCCGCGCCGCCCGCGTCTTCCCGCCCGCGATCAGCAGCGTCCCGCGCCCGTCGTAGTGCAGCTTCCGTACCGCCAGCAGCTCCTCCGGACGCGCCCCCTGCTCGAGCATCAGTCGCGCCAGGTCCGCCAGGTTCGGCTGTGCCCCGGGGAAGCTCTTCACGTACCTCCCGTGCAGCTCCGCGGCGGCGGCAAAATATGCCGCTTCTTCCTCGGCCGTCACCACGTGCTCGCGCACCGCGTCCCGGTCGCTCGGAATCTTCACGTCGACCATCGGGTCGCCCGTCACCCATCCCTGCTTCCGTCCGTACCGCAAGAACACGCTCAGCGCGTGCAGATCGTGCCGCACTGTCACGTCGCGCACCTGGTGCACCTGGATCCGCAT
>Ga0335080_10009095_pt1 | contig 10374 bp, 5 predicted proteins | sample Lox_Sample_34_FD_206720 | JGI IMG/M metagenome (GOLD analysis project Ga0335080, IMG submission 206720) | Soil microbial communities from Loxahatchee National Wildlife Refuge, Florida, United States - Lox_Sample_3.4 | ecosystem: Environmental > Terrestrial > Soil > Wetlands | place: USA: Florida... | reverse complement strand
GAGCAAGTCACACATGACGTGCTCACCGGCGAGATGACCGGAGTTCCCAAGCCGGACGCCGTGCTGCTGATTCTCGACAGCACCAACCTTGGCCGTCATCTGGTGCTCGCGGCGCCGATCCTGAGCTTGAAGCTGCCCACGCTGGTGATTCTGAACATGGCCGACGATTTGGCCAATCGCGGCGGCCAGGTGAATCCGGCGGAACTAGCCAGTCAGCTCGGCGCTCCGGTTGCGCTCATCAGCGCGTCGCGCGGCGATGGCGTCGAAAAGGTATTCCAGTTCATGTCCGGGACTGCGGCCGGAACCAGTTCACTTTCGCCGCCGAAAGTAGAGCTGCCGATTTTGCAGGACGTTCCACGCTGCCGCCAATGGGCTCGCGAAGTCGGCGCCGGCGCAGCTTATCAGGCGCCCGCTCCGCCGATGTGGACTCGAAGGCTAGATGCCATTTTCCTGCATCCGGTTTTTGGACCACTGATTTTTCTCGCTGTGGTAGTCGGCGTTTTCCAGGCTATCTTCAGCGGGGCTCGACCGCTAATGGACGGCTTGCAATCGCTGATTCAATTTTCCGGGCACTGGATCGGCAATGCACTTCCGGCCGGGATCGTGCGATCGCTGCTGGTGGAAGGCGTTTGGAACGGAGTCGGATCGGTCATCGTTTTCCTGCCGCAGATTCTGCTGTTGTTCCTGTTTATCGGGATCCTGGAAGATTCCGGATACCTGGCTCGCGCCGCGCTAATCGCCGATCGCACCATGGCCAAGTTCGGACTGCAAGGCAAATCTTTCATTCCGCTTCTTTCGGCCTACGCGTGCGCGGTTCCGGCGATCATGTCGACACGCACCATCGAGAGCAAGCGTGACCGATTGGCCCCCATTCTGATCGCACCGTTCATGACCTGTTCAGCCCGGCTGCCGATCTACCTGCTAATCATCGCCGCATTCATCAAAGACCGGCCGTTCCTGGGACCCCTGCTCGGGACGCAGGCGGCGGCGCTGCTGGGACTCTATGCTCTTGGATTCCTGGCGGCCGTTGTCACCGCCCGGGTTTTGAAATCGTCGGTTCTTAAGAGCGAACGAACTCCGTTCATGCTGGAGATGCCGCCCTATCGAATGCCCACCTGGCGATCGCTCGGACTTCGGCTTTATGATCGCTCCAAGGTGTTCCTGTACCGCGCCGGCACGGTGATTCTGACCTGCGCCGTAGTGCTCTGGGTTCTGGCGCATGTGCCATTGCAGAACGGCAAGCCGCCGGAGATCGCCGATAGCTATGCCGGCGTGATCGGTCACACCATCGAGCCGGTGATCAAGCCTTTGGGCTTCAATTGGAAAATTGGGATCGGGCTGGTCAGCTCGATCTTCGCGCGTGAGACGATCGTGGCAACTCTGGGTACGATTTACGGGATCGAGGGCGACGAACATTCCGTCGGGCTGCAGCAGGCCTTACAGAGTGAATTGTCGCCAGGGGGAGCCTTCGGGCTTCTCGTATTCTTCGCCTTTGCGATGCAGTGTATCTCGACGATTGCGGTGGTACGGCGGGAAACCGGCGGGTGGAGATGGCCGGCCGCTCAGTTCGCCTACATGACGGCCATGGCCTACGTGTGCGCGATGATCGCCAACGTGGTCGTGCGGTTTGGATTGTTTACCTAACTCTCTCCGAACAAATCTACGAGAGTCCTCGTATGTATTACAGTTTCAGCGGAGGCGTGTGTCATGACTCGAATCTCGACGGGTGCATTTCTATTAATGGCCATGGTGGCGTGTCTGGCTGCAGGACCGGCGCAACATTACCGCTGGCGCGACGACGGGCTGTTTACAAGCATGGACGTCGAGGTCAGCGGAACGGTCGAATTCAACGCCAATGACTCGGACGTGCAGAGCATCTCCGGCGACGGCCATTTCCGCATGGAGCACTGGTACGCGGGCAAAACCCGAACGTACGTGGTGCGGCCGGGATCGAATGGACCGGAGCGGATCTATACGATCGATGGCGTGCAGAAGGCGTTCGATGCCGATGCCAAGGCGTGGCTGGCGCGGGTACTGCCGGAAGTGATTCGCGAGTCAGGGATTGGGGCGCCGGAACGGGTGAAACGCATCCTGCGCCAACAGGGCGCGGGCGGTGTTCTAACAGAGATCGGCAAAATCAACAGCGATCACTCGCGGCGCACCTACATCGAAAACTTGCTGGCGTTCGGTAACTTGAATACCGAGGATCTCAGGGAGTCCATGCGGCTGGGGCGCAAAATCTCGTCCGACGGCGAGAAGGCGGCTTTGATGATCAGCTCCGCGCCGCGGTATCAGAATGCGGCCGTGCGAGAGTCGTTCTTCGACACGGTAGACTCGATCGATTCCGACGGCGAGCATCGGCACGTGCTGGGGGCCGTCCTGGATCGTTATGGATCCGACCGCGCGACGCTCGCGCTGGCTCTGCGGTCGGCCAAGCGCATTTCCTCGGATGGCGAAAAAGCGGCGGTACTGGAACAAGCGGCGGATTTCCATCTGTCGGACGATATCTCGCGGTCGAACTTCTTTCATGCCGCCGACAGCATCAGCTCCGATGGCGAGCACCAGCGTGCGCTATCCGCGGCCATCAAGAAAAACGGTTCGGACAAGGACATTCTGGTGCGCAGTCTGCGTTCGGCGTCGGGCATCAGCTCGGATGGGGAGAAGCGGGCAGTGCTGGAAGTCGCGGTCGATTTCTACGTCGATGATCCAGTGGTGCGACGCGCATTTTTCGATGCTGCTGCAACGATCAATTCGGACGGCGAGCATCAGCACGTCCTGACCACGCTATTGAAGCGCGGTAATTGGAATCCGGAAACACTTCGCGAAATCGCGAAATCGGCGGCGCGCATTTCCTCCGACGGCGAAAAAGCGATGGTACTTTCGGCGCTGGCGGAGCGTGGCTTGAAGGACAGCACGGTTGCGGAGGCATTCGTAAGCGCCGCGAATTCGATCAGTTCAGACGGAGAGCATAAGAAAGTCTTGATGACCGCGCTGAATTCGGGACCGCTGGGCCGCGAGAGCGTGGTTCTGATCGTTCGTTCGGCGGAAAAAATCAGTTCGGACGGCGAAAAAGCGCAAGTGATGTCGCGAGTGGCCGAGAAATACTCGGGCGACTCCGAGATTGTCGCCGCACTGCGCAGCGCGGCACGGTCGATTTCTTCCGACGGTGAGTACCGCCGTGTGATGGCGGCGCTCGACCACAGTCCTTCCTTCTGACGTCGCTTTCGTTCCCACACCGTCCTGTCGCGGCGCTATTCTTCGCGGAGCGCTTCGGAGGCTTCGATCGACAGCGCCCGGCGCACCGGAACCAGGCACGCCAAGGTCCCGATGGCCGCCATCAGGAACATCGCCAGGGCATAGGTCGCAGGATCGCGCGGGCTCACTCCGTAGAGTACCGGCCCGAAGTACCGGCCGGCCCCCAGCGCAAACAACGTGCCGAGGCCGCTCGCTGCGGCGATGATGATCAGCGCGCGGCGCAGGATCAAGTGGAGAACATCGGATCGCGATGCGCCGATAGCGACTCGAATGCCGATCTCACGCGTGCGCTTGGAAACCGCATAGGCCAGCATTCCGTAAACGCCGGTCGCCGCCAGGACCACCGCCAGCACACCGAATCCGCCGAGCATGGACGCGGCGATGCGCGCGGGTAAAAGTGGGAGATTCAGATGCTCTTCCAAACTTCCCGCCTGAAAGAAGGGGATTCCTGCATCGACGGAGTAGACGGCTTGCTCGAGGCGACGGACCAAATCGCCGGCCGGCATCGAAGATCGCGCGACGATAGCGATAGTGGGGTCGTAACGCTGCGAGCGCGGCCAGAAAAAGGCCGGTTGATTGTCGTCGTTCAGGGATTGGTATTTTCCGTCCTGAACGATGCCCACGATTTGCGTCCACGGGCCATTGGGCCCCTGACCGAAGCGCTTGCCGATGGCGTCTTCGTTCGGAAACAGACGCCGTGCCAGCGCCTGGTTGATGATTCCGACGCGCGGCGAGTTTTCGGTATCGCGCGCATCGAAATCGCGGCCTTCCATCATCCGTGTCTGCATGGTGCGGAAGAATCCGGTGCTGACCGCATAGTAGTAGGCTCGCGGAGCTTGCGACGGCGGCGGCGCGGGCTTTCCTTCCGCGAAGGTGACGGTGTTCGATTGAGCGATGCTCAATGGGATCGTATTGCCCAGCGCCACTGAATCGATGCCTGGAATCGTCGCGAGCTGGTCTTTTAGTTTGCGCTCGAAATCCTTGCCGCGTTCTTTGTCGTAGCCGTTGAGCGCGACGTCGAACATCACCGCGGCGGCATGATGAGGGTTGAATCCGATGTCGATGGTTACGGCTCGCTGTAGACTGCGCACTACCAGCACAGTGCCCACCAGCAGCACCATGGAAAGTGCCACTTGCGCTCCGACCAGGAGATCGCGGAACTGGATGCGACGGAAGCGTTCCGACAACTGGTTCTTGAGCCCGGCAACAAGGTCGACGCGGGCGGCGTGAATCGCAGGCGCTAATCCGAACAACAGAACCGTCAAGAATGTGAGGCCGATGGTGAATATTGTGACCGTGGCGTCGATCGGGAGAGATTTGGCGGCGGGGATATCGAGAGGAAGCTGTACCGATTGCAGCAATCCGAGCAGCCAGGATGCGATCAGAACGCCCGCGGAAGAACCGGCGGCGGCAAGCACCATGCTTTCGGTGAGCAACTGTCGAACCAGCTTCCAGCGCGGGGCGCCGAGGGCCTGCCGGATGGAAATTTCCTTGCGGCGATCCGATGCTCGCGCCAGCAGGATACCGGCGATGTTCACGCAGGCTATCAGCAGAACCATCCCAGCCAATCCCATCAGCACGCTTGCGAATCCGATGACTGGTCCGCGGAACGTCGCGCCAACCAACCCCGGCGGCGAGAGATGGATTTTCATCCCGATGTTGAATTTGTCGATGCGGGCCAGTTCAACGGCGATGGAGTTCAGATCGGCTTCGGCATGTTGGATCGTCACGCCGGTCTTGATCCGGCCCAACACCCAGATGTTCCAGGTCGCGCGATCGTCCAGCCAATTGTGACCGGGTTCGATCTGCGGCTCCATGGCCATCGGGACCCAGAACTCGGGCGCAAGCAAAACTTCGGTGCCGTAGAATCCGCGAGGGGCGACACCGATGATGGTGTAATCGAGCCCATTGAGTTTCACGATCCGGCCAATGATGTTCGGGTCGCCGGCGAAGCGAGTTTGCCAGGAAGTATAGCTGAGGACGATGACCGCGCGCGGCGAGGATTTGATGTCTTCTTCGGGAAGGAAAGTGCGGCCCAGCGCGGCACGAACTCCCAGCACGTCGAAGTAGTTTCCGGTGGCTTCGTAGCCCCAGATATAGGAACTCTTTCCGTCGTGGTTGATGCCGACCGGCTGTACACGATACGCGATCAACCCGGCGAGCGACCGGTTGCGGTCGCGGAAGTCGACGTAATTCGGATAGGACTGGCCGTTGCCGCCGCCGGTATTCAACGACGCGAGCTCTTTGGGCCGTTCAACCGGGAGCGGCCGCAGCAGGAATTGATTGAGCGCGCTGAACGTGCTGGTATTGGCGCCGATGGCCAGAGCGAGCGTGGCGATGGTGACGATCGAGAATCCGGGCGACTTCGACAGCCGGCGGACGGCGAATTGAACATCCTGGAGCATGTTTCGGAATACGACTCCTTGTGGGATCAGGTTCCGGACAAAAGCAGCGATTCCTGCGCGCGCATCATCTGAGCGTCTGCGCCGGATCGATTCGCGTGGCGCGGCGAGCGGGCAGGTAGCTGGCCACCATAGCGACTACGGCGAACACCGCCGCGCAAAAAAAGAAGGTGGTTGGATCGCTGGCGCTGGTTCGATACAGAAGGCTCGACATCAGGCGGGTAAGAACGAGCGAGCCCGCTAAGCCGATCACAATTCCGCTACCGGCGAGCCATAGTCCGTGGCCAACTATCAGCTTCAAAATATCAGCCGAAGCCGCGCCGAGAGCCATGCGTATGCCGAGTTCCGATGAGCGCTGAGCGACGGAGTACGCGATGACGCCGTAGATGCCGACGATCGCCAAGATCAAGGCAGTCGCGGAGAAAATGCCCAGCAGGAGCATAGTGAATCGCGGCTGATCGCCCGCCTGAGCAAGGAGTTCTTCCATCGTCAATGGGTTTGTGACTGGCTGATTGGCGTCGATTCCAGCGACGGCGCTGCGCACAGCGGAGATGACGGTGTGCGGATCGGCTGCGGTGCGGATATTGAAATTCAGCAGCGCCCAGGGAACCTGTGGAAATGGGGCGAACGCCTCCGGCGTCGGATCAGCGGCGAGCCGTCCGTTCTTCATGTCTCCGATCACTCCGACCACTTCAAACGATCCGGGATAACGGCCCAGGGTCAGATGTTTTCCGATAGGATTTTCGTTGGGCCAAAACCGGCGGGCCACGACTTCATTGACAACAGCGACGGTGGGGGCCTGCGCGTCGTCATGATCGTTGAACATTCGGCCTCGCAGAATCGGGACGTGAAGCACGGCGGCGTAATCGGGGCTGATGGTTTGGATGTTGAATAAAGGCCTCTGCGCCAGTGGCAGGACCGGCTGGCCTTCGACCTGGACCGGAGCAAATCGGGTCGGGTTGAGTGGGAGCGCGGAAGACACGGCGACAGATCGAACTCCGGGCAGCGCGCGAATCCTCTGGATGGCTTCGTTATAGAACGCGACCATTTGTGGCTTGGTGGAATAGCGCATTGGGGGAAGTGAAACCTGCATAGTCAGGACATTCTTAGGATCGAAGCCCGGGCTTGCGCTGCGCAGCCGGATGAAGCTGCGAACGAGCAGGCCGGAGCCGACCAGCAGGACCACCGAGAGCGCTACCTGCGCGACGACGAGCAGGTTGCGCGACCGGTTGCGCGATCGTCCGCCGGTGGTGCCGCGTCCTTCATCGCGCAGCACGGTATTGAGATCGGGATTGGCTAGCTGAAGCGCCGGCGCGATGCCGAACAAGACGCCGCTCGCGATGGAAACTAACAGGGTGAAGGCGAGAACACTGAGGTCAAGGTGAATTCTGCCGAGTCCGGTCATGGGGCTTCCGCCGGCGGTAGATAGAAGCTTAGTTCCCCACAGGCTCATGAGGATCCCGAACACTCCGGCGACGAACGCGAGCAGCAGGCTTTCGGTGAGCAACTGACCGATCAGGGTCAGGCGGCCGGCGCCGAGCGCGGCGCGGATAGCGATTTCTTTCTTGCGGCCGAGCGCGCGAGAGAGTAGGAGACTCGCGACGTTCGCGCAAGCAATGAGCAGCACGAATCCGACTGCGCCGAGCAGAACGAGCACGGTGGGCCGGACGCCTGAGACCAACTGGGTTTGCAGATTGGTGACATCCATCACCAGGCGTGGATCGGAATCGGGCCGGCCGGGATTATCGCGCCGGTATTGGCGGTCGAGGACATCCATCTCGGCTTGGGCCTGGTCGCGGCTGACCCCGGGGCGAAGCCGAGCGATGGCTGTGAGGAATCCGGCGCCGCCTGCAACCTGCTGCGGGGTTGCGAGGTTGAGCTCGAATACACGCGGCGCCCAAATGTCGATATTGGTGCCGAGAAACGAGAACATGAATCCCGCGGGCAGGACGCCGATCACGGTGTAGCTGTTCGAATCGAGCGTGATGTTGCGGCCGATGATGTCGCGCGAGGAGGCGAAGCGGCGGGTCCACAGGCGATGGCTGATGAGTGCGACGTGATTCGCTCCGGCGCGATCTTCGGCGGCCGCAAAAGTCCGGCCGAGCGCCGGAGAGACGCCCAGAACATCGAAGAAATTCCAGGAGACGCGTGCCGCGGGGAGTTGCTCGGCTTCCCAGGTGCCGGTAAGGGTAAAAACCTCGTTAGTGAAGGCTGCGATGGCGGAAAACGAACGATTCTGTTGTTCGAGAAACGTGAAGTGCGGCCAGGACATCGGGCTGAGTTGCGTGCGGTCACTCGCGCTGGACGAGGAAAGAAGCATCAGCCGGTCCGGGTCGGCGTAGGGCAGCGGCCGCAACAGCAGGGAATTGGCGACGGTGAAGATCGCGGTATTGGCTCCGATGCCGAGCGCGAGGGTGAACACGGCGGTAATGGCGAATCCGGGACTCGCGGCGAGATTGCGCAGCGCATAGCGTATGTTCTGAAGCAGATTCATAAACGCCCTGAAGCGATAGACGCGGGAGCGGCGTTAAGGATTGGATTCGACATAGATTCGTTTGACGCGCGCGTGAATACCGCAGAGCACACTATAGGAAATGGTACCGGCAAGACGGGCGATCTGCTGCGCGTCGATGGAATGATCGCCTTCGCGGCCCAGCAGCGTCACCGGATCACCGGGTTTTACCGGCGGGCAGCTGGTGATGTCGATCGTAGTGAGATCCATCGAGACCGCACCGATGATTGGCGCGATCTGTCCGTTCACGATGACGCGGCCTTTGTTCGACAGACGGTGCGGGATGCCGTCCGCATAGCCAGCGGCGAGCACGGCGATTCGCATCGGTTGAGGCGCACGATACATGCCGCCGTAGCCTACCAATGCGCCGGCGGGAAGATCCTTCACGGCGAGCACCGCGGCTTTCCAGGCGAGCGCGGGCCGGACATCGAGCAATCGCGGCGGCGCGGTTCCTTTGGCGACCGGAGAAATGTAGCCGTAAATCGCGTGACCGGGACGAACCATGTGCTGCCATGCGTCGCGGCGTCCGTAGGCGACGGGCGTGCTACTGGACATGTGCAGGTAGGGAGGCTGGACGCCGGCGTAAGCTAGATCGGTGCAGATGGATTGAAACGCGCGGGACTGTTCCTCGGTTTGAGCGGTAGCGTAATTGGCCGAGGAAGCGAAGTGCGTCATGAGTCCTTCGAGCGGAACGTGCTTCGCGGATTGAACCGCCGCGAGAATCTCAGAAGCCGGTGCGCGAGTGCCGAGCCGTCCCATGCCACTATCGATTTTCAGATGGTAGGGAGCGTTGAGACCGCGCTGCGCGTTGGAGCGATCCCAATCCTGGATGTCGTCGAGCGAGTGAATGACCGGAGTGAGGTTGTAATCGAGCAGACCGGCGCGTTCGGCAGGAAGGAAATCGGCCATGACGAGAATTCGAGCATTGATTCCGTTCTCGCGGAGGATGACGCCTTCTTCTACGTTGCTGACGGCCAGCCAGCGCGCGCCGGCGTTCATCAAGGTGCGCGAGACTTGAACGGCGCCGTGGCGGTAGGCATCCGCCTTTACAACCGGCATGACCTCGACCTTGGGTCCGACGACGCTTCGAATAGCCTCGAAATTGGCGGCGATTTGAGGAAGCGAGATCTCCACCCAGGATCGATAGGCGAACGGCCCCATATGTCCATGGTAGGGGACGCGCCGGGCTTAACGCGATCTTTATTGCAGCGACGAGACTCGAAGCGAGGCGATTTGCAGCGGGCCGCGGGGCTGCTCGATGAACCCAAACGCGCCGGCGGCAAGACGAGTATCGTTCCACTGGCTGACGGCTGCGCCGTCGATCGCAAGTTTGAAGGTGGAGCCGGCGACATCCATGCGTATTTGCACATCGGGTTTCGAGAATCGAACGATTCTCGAAGTATGCGACCGTTCGGCGCCGCGCAGCATGGTAATGCGTTCGAGCGTGAAGGTCCGCGATGATTCAGAGCCCGACGGCTTCAACCGGAGAGCATAGTAGTTGCCGGAATCTTTTGCACGGACGACCCAGGCGATTCCTTTGGGATTCACCTTCCAGTCGAAATCGAGCTGGTAGTCGGATTTACCGACGGACGGCCTGTAAAGAACCAGCGTCTCGCCGGCGCGAATCCAATTGCGCTGCTCGATTCCGGACTCCAACTGAACCGCGCGAGCTCCTGGCGAGGCAACATCGCGCCATCCAGGCACCAGCAGCATGGCGGCTGCGGCTAGAAGGATCATTTTGACCGCGATGGATCCGGAATGCAGTGAAACTTCGAATTTCGGAGCGACATAGCGCGGAAACGGGAAGCGCGCCGTCGAGCCTGGCGCGGGCAATGCGAGCACGGCCGCGCTGCCGTGCTGCATCCTGGGAACTACCATGGACCATTGCAGGGTGGGATCATCCGGCGAGCGCGGCGGCGGAGTCGGCACGAGAGCCTGATTCTTGGCTGTGAGCGCATCCGGATCGATCAGCGAACTCCAGGAGACGGGGAAGTTGAAGGGAACCGCGTGCTCGGAGTCGGCTGCGGCAGATTCCGCAAGGCGGCTGAACTGAGGATCAGGCACGATGTAAGAACACCTTATCCATATTATGATGGACCCTGTGAAATGAGAATAACAGAAGTTGCGAAAAAAGCCGTCCGGCTTTTGACACTAGAACGCGCATTCACGATCGCCGCATTCGTGATCGCTTCGTGGCAACTCCTG
>Ga0335080_10009094_pt1 | contig 10374 bp, 4 predicted proteins | sample Lox_Sample_34_FD_206720 | JGI IMG/M metagenome (GOLD analysis project Ga0335080, IMG submission 206720) | Soil microbial communities from Loxahatchee National Wildlife Refuge, Florida, United States - Lox_Sample_3.4 | ecosystem: Environmental > Terrestrial > Soil > Wetlands | place: USA: Florida... | reverse complement strand
GTCCGGGCGCGGTAGTCACCTGAATCGTCCCTCCATGGCCCCGGACGATTCCCTGAACGGCAGCAAGGCCGAGACCGCGACCCGCGAACTTCGTCGAGTAGAAGGGGTCGAAGATCCTGGCCTGAACCTCCGGTGACATGCCGCAGCCCGTATCGCTCACGGACAGGCGCACGTATTCGCCGGTTTGCTCGGGGGCTGTTACGCGGCTCACGGCAACCGAGATCGTCCCCTCGTTTTGCCCGAGCGCTTCCGACGCGTTGGTGATCAGATTCAACACTACCTGGCAGATCTGTGCGGCGCTGCCCAGCACTGCTGGAAGACACGGCGGGAGATCCAGGTTGAGAGTCGCACGTTTGGAGATCGAGACCTTCAGGAGGTGCAGCATTTCGGTCACCAGATTGGAAAGGTCTACCGGCGCGAGCACCGGGTTTTCCTGGCCTGCGTAGGCCATCAACTCGCGCACGATCTCGGCCGCGCGGATTGCTACCGTCTTGATTCGCTCGGCCCCTTCGCGCACATCGGAATTTTTGGCCAGATCGCCCAGCAGCAGCTCCGAATCCGCCAGGATGCTGCCGAGCAGGTTATTGAAATCGTGCGCCACGCCGCTTGCAAGCACTCCGAGACTCTCGAGTTTCTGGGTTGCCAGCACCTGTTCCTGGGTTCGCTTGAAATCCGTGATGTCCAGGCTGCTGCCGAGATATCCTTCGAACACGTTGCTCCGGGTGAATCGCGGTACAAAGGAGCAGAGCAGCGACCGGTATTCGCCGTCTGCGCGGCGGAGCCGGCCCTCCATTCGGAAGGGCGCCTGGGCGCCGAAGGCGGATGCGTAGGTGGCCCGGCATGCGTCCAGATCGTCCGGGTGAATGCCTTCCATCCATCCACGGCCAAGCTCCTGTTCCATCGCGCGCCCGGTGAATTCCAGCCAACTCCGGTTGAAGAAGGTGCACTGACGGTCCGCGCCGATCATCCAGATCATGACGGGAGCGGTATCGGCCAGGTAGCGGAATCGCTCCTCGCTTTCGCGTAGCGCCGCCTCGGCCTGCTTGCGCTCCGTGATATCGAGCGTAACTCCGGCCATGCGGATGGGGCGGCCCGCGCCGTCCAAGAACACCTGTCCTTTGCCGAGAAGCCAGTGCATGCTGCCGTCCGGCCAGACCACGCGGAATTCGGTGTCCCAGACGCGGGTCCGTTCGAGACAGTCGCGAAGCAACTCTGACACACGTTCCCGATCCTCGGGATAAATGCCGGCCAGCCACTCTTTGTGCGAGAGCGCCCCGTGGCCGGGGGCCAAGCCGTGCAGACGCCCATACTCTTCCGAGACAACGGTTATGTTGGTGCGCAGATCGCAGTCCCACACGCCGATGTGGGCCGCCCTCTGCGCCTGGATGAGACGCCGCTCGCTCTCCCGAAGAGCGCTCTCCGCCTGCACGCGGGCCGTAATGTCTTCCATGACGGCGATGAAGTATAGGAGGCAGCCTTCGCGGTCGTGAACTGGCGCCGCAAACACCCGCGCCCAGATCACGCGGCCATCTTTGCGGACGTATCGTTTCTCGCTCAGATAGCTCGACATCTCGCCGGACTGAAGCTGCCCGATTGCGGCGAGACAAGCCTCGCGGTCGTCGGGATGCGTGACATCCAGGAAGCTCCTGCCGCGCAGCTCATCCTCGGTGTAGCCCAGGATTTCGCAGGCGCCTTCGTTCAGGCGGAGCCATTCTCCGTGCAGGCCATTGACGCAGACGCCGATCGCCTTCTGCACGAAAATGGCACGGAAGCGCTCCTCGCTTTCACGGAGCGCCGCGTCGGCAATCTGCCGCTCCGTTGCAAACGTCACCTGGCTTGCGATGGTTTGGGCAACTCGGATCTCCTCGCCGCAAAACTGGTGCGGCGCATCGTAGTAGAGCATGAATTTCCCGATCAGCCCTGCTTTGCCGAGCAGGGGAATGAAGGCCAGGGCTCGGATGCCTTCATTGGCGAGCGCCTCCGAGAACGGAGCCAGCATGGATTCCCGTGCGACATCCGGGACCGTAATGGGCTGCGCATCGCGAGTCCCGGGGCCCCAGGGTGAGTGCCTCTCCACAGCCGCACGATACTCCGCCGATAAGCCGGCACTGGCCTTGAAGCGCATCACGCCATCGGAGTCGAAGATCAACACAGCGGCGCGATCGGCGGACACGGCGCGTACCAGACCTTCGGCCGCGGCCTGATAGATCTCGCCGGAAGACTGTGCCCGGCTGACTGCCTTCGCCAGATCGAACAACAATTCGAGTTGTTCCAGCTTGCTTTGCAGCTCGCGGGCAGCCAGTTTCCGGTCTGTAATCTCGACCGTCACGCCCAGAAGCAACTCAGCGTGGCCGTGTTGATCGCGGATGGCCTTGCCTCGCGAGTAGAGGTAATGCACGGAGCCATCCGGCCAGACGACACGGAACTCGTGGGCCAGCACGCCCCCGTGTTGGATGGCGTCTGCATACGCCTGTCGAAGGCCGGCGAAATCGTCAGGGTGGACGAGTGCAGCAACGCTAGCGTGTCTGCCGTCGAATGTCCCGGGGGAAAGTCCATGGATCGCCTCCAACTCCGGCGACCAGTGCACCAGGTCCTTCTTCAGGTCGTACTCCCAGACGCCCATGTTTGCGAACGAGAGCGCGAGATTTAACCGCTCGTCGCGATTCCGGTTCTCGATCGCCGCCTGTTTGGCCGCTGTGACATCGCGCGTAATGAGGATCAGGCCTTGGGCCGTAGGATAGGCGTCGAACTCCAGCCACCGGCCGGCGCGCTCGTAATATTCCTCGAAGTGACGCGGCACCCGTTCGGCGGCGGCGAGATGCAACTCCCGGTAAAACAGGGTACCCACCATTGGCGCAAACAGGTCCCATACCGACTTGCCAAGCAGGCTTTCTGCGGGCATGCCGGCCAGCTCAGTGGCCGCACGGTTCAGGTAGGTGTAGCGAAACTCGGGGTCGAAAGTGGCTACGGCGTCCGGGATGTGGTCCAGCGCGTATCCCAGGTCGGGTACCCCTGCTTCCATCCGCGGGGTGGACGCCCGAAGTGCGGCATTTTGCGGTCCCATAGAGTGAAGTTGTTCCATTGTAAACGCAGTGGGACGTGGGGCGCTTGGCTCGCCCGAAGCTAATCCCTTCTCGCAGCGCCCGTCTCTTCTATCAGAGTAAAATGGTAGATGCGAATGTCCCCCCGTAACGAGACCTTTTCATGATTGACGCCCTTCTGGCTAAAGTCTTTGGGACCAAGAACGAGCGCGAGGTCAAGGCCATGCTCCCCGTGGTCGCCGCCATCAACGACCTCGAGCCGGGACTGCGCGAGCTCTCCGACATCGACCTGGCCGCCAAGACTATCGAGTTCAAAGAACGCCTTGCTCAGGGCGCGTCCCTCGACGACCTGCTGATCGAAGCCTTCGCCGTCGTCCGCGAGGCGGGCCGCCGCGTGCTTAACATGCGCCACTTCGACGTGCAGTTGATCGGCGGTATGGTTCTGCACAAGGGCAAGATTTCCGAAATGAAGACCGGCGAAGGAAAAACGCTGGTCGCTACCCTGCCCTGCTACCTCAACGCACTGGAAGGCAAGGGCGTGCACGTGGTCACCGTCAACGATTACCTGGCCCGCCGCGACTCCGAATGGATGGGCCGCCTCTACAAGTTCCTCGGCCTGCGCGTGGGCGTCATCGTACACGACCTGGACGACGAGGAACGCCAGGAGGCCTACAACTCCGACATCACGTACGGCACCAACAACGAGTTCGGCTTCGACTACCTGCGCGACAACATGAAGTTCCGCATCGAGGATTGCGTGCAGCGGGCGCATCACTTCGCCATCGTGGACGAAGTGGACTCGATCCTCATCGATGAAGCCCGCACCCCGCTCATCATTTCCGGCCCGAGCGAGGAATCCACGGACAAGTATTACAAGATCAACCGCATCATCCCCAAGCTGGTGCGCGGCGAGGTCATCGAAGGCCGCGAGCCGGGCGAAAAGTACACCACGGGGGACTACACGATCGACGAAAAGCACAAGTCCGCGGCGCTCACCGAAGAGGGCGTACTCAAAGTAGAAAAGCTGCTCAACGTCGGGAACCTCTACGATCCGCAGAACATCGAGTGGAATCACCACGTCCAGCAGGCGCTGCGCGCCCACGTGTTATACCAGCGCGACCGCGAATACGTAGTCCGCGATGGCGACGAAGGCCCCGAGGTCGTGATCGTGGACGAGTTCACTGGCCGGCTGATGCCGGGACGGCGCTGGAGCGACGGCCTGCACCAGGCCGTCGAAGCGAAGGAGGGCGTCAAGATCCAGCGCGAGAACCAGACGCTGGCCACGATCACCTTCCAGAATTACTTCCGCATGTACAAGAAGCTGGCCGGCATGACCGGTACGGCCGAGACCGAAGCCGCGGAATTCGAGAAGATCTACAAGCTGGAAGTGGTCGTGATCCCGACCAACCGTCCCATGATCCGCGCGGAGCACACGGACGTGGTCTACCGCACGGAGATCGAGAAATTCCGTAACGCGGCCAAGGAAATCAAGGAGTACAACGCTAAGGGCCAGCCCGTGCTGGTGGGCACGATCTCGGTCGAAAAATCGGAACACCTCTCCGGCATATTGAAGAAGATGGGCGTCAAGCACGAGGTGCTGAACGCCAAAAACCACGAGCGCGAGGCCGGCATCGTGGCGCAGGCCGGGCGCAAGAGTGCCGTCACGGTCTCCACGAACATGGCCGGCCGCGGTACCGATATCTTGCTCGGCGGCAACCCCGAGTTCATGACCAAGGACGAGTGCCTCAAGCGGAAAGTCGCCGAACGGCTTTCCGAGGAAGAGGCCCAGTTCGTGGCCGACGAGCACTTCTTCTACTTCACCCACAACGAGCAGTTCTATCGCGTCCGCCGCGATAAGTGGGACGAGCTCTACACCGGTTTCAAATCGCAGACCGACACGGAGCACGACGACGTGGTCGGGCTCGGCGGGCTGCACATCGTGGCCACCGAGCGGCACGAATCCCGCCGCATCGACAACCAGCTTCGCGGACGCGCCGGACGGCAGGGCGATCCCGGCAGCTCGCGCTTCTTCCTCTCGCTTCAGGACGACCTGCTGCGCATCTTCGGGGGCGAGCGGATGCAGAACCTCATGCTGAAGCTCGGCATGGAAGAAGACGTGCCGATCGAGAGCAAGCTCATCACCAAGCGTATCCGTAAGGCGCAGGAAGCGGTCGAGGCGCAGAATTTCGAAGCTCGCAAGCACCTGCTCGAGTACGACGACGTCAACAACAAGCAGCGCCAGACCGTCTACGGCCTGCGCCGCCAGTTGCTCGAGGGCGCCGACCAGAAGCAGCGCGTCATGGAGATGGTGCAGGGCATCATCGAGCAGTTCGTCGATATACGCTGCCCCAACGACAAGCATCCCGACACGTGGGACCTCAGCACCTTGCGTAACGACGTGCTGACCCAGTTCGGCGCGCGCATCGATCTCAACGAGCTCGGCAGCATGACCCGCCAGGAGATCGTGGATCACATCTACGACCGCCTGGTGCAGAAGTATCAGGAGAAGGAAGACCTGATCGGCGCCGACGTGATGAGGCAGACCGAGCGCATCATCATGCTGCAGGTCATCGACAACCAGTGGAAGGACCATCTGCTGTCGATGGATGAGCTCAAGCAGGGCATCGGCAACCGCGCCTACGGCCAGAAGGACCCGCTGGTCGAGTATAAGAAAGAATCCTACGCGCTCTTCACGGCGATGATGGATCGCATCGAAGACGAAACGGTCCGGTACCTATACTTTCTTCAGGTGAGTACCGGCGCGGCGCCGGTGATGCCCTTCCCAACCGAAGACGATGAGTCCAACGGCGAAGGCGATGGCGAACCGCAGCGGCCCGATCCCAGCGAGCAGCAGCGGGCAGCCGCCAAGAGCAACGTCGAGGATTTCACGCGCAATATCCAGCGCAAGAAAGAGCGCGAGATGGAGGCCCTGCAGTTCGTCGGCGGAGAGGCCAGCGCGCCCAAGCAAGTGGTGGCGGGCGCGAAGGTAGGGCGGAACGATCCGTGTCCCTGCGGCAGCGGGAAGAAATACAAGAAGTGCCACGGGTCCTAGTTCACCGGATCACCTCCAGGTCCTTGCCATAAATCACTTCGCCATCCCAATTCTGCCGCACTTCTCCGATCACCTCCTCCGGCGACTCGCCCATCGGCAGCAAGTGATACAGCACGAGCTTGCGGGGCCGCACCTGCGCGGCAACGCGCCCCACGTCCGGCGCAGGGGTGTGATACGCGGCGTGATACTGGCGCCATTCGGGCGTGCGCCGCTCCCATCCCTTCTGCGAATACACTTCGTGCACCAGGATGTCGCAACCCTTGGCCGCGGCGATCAGCGACTCGCTGTAAGTCGTGTCGCCGCTGATCACGATGGTCCGGTCGCGAGCCTCAAAACGGTAGCCGTATGCGTATTTCCACTCCCCGTGCTTCACCGCGATGGCCACTACCCGTAGCGCATCATCGTGGTAGACCTCGCCCGGCTTCACATCGTGCGCCGCGACCGTGAAGCCGCGAGGCTCCGCCGGCTGCATCCCATGCAGCCGGATTCGCAGGTCGGCGTCCCAAGCTTTCAGAATGTGCGCCGTCATCGCCTTGGTTCCCGGCGGGCCCCAGACGTCGATCGGCGCCTTGCGGCCGTCGTTCGGCGGAGTCAGAATGACGTCCGGATATCCCGCGGTGTGATCGGAGTGAAGATGGGTGATAAACAGCCGGGTCACCTGCTCCATTCGGATTCCAGCCTGAGCGGCGCGACGCACTATGCCCGGGCCGCAATCCACCAGGTAGACACGATCGCCGCTGACCACTGCGACCGCCGGCCCCATCCGGTCGGGCTCCGGGTTAGGCGTACCGGTACCGAGCAGGATCACGCGGGTATCTTGCGCCCGCACAGCGGCACAAGTGAATAAGAACAGCAGGAAGGCTCGCGTCATCTAAGTATTTTAGTCTCCGTCGCCGGATTGACGCCGCCCTAAGTCCGTTGCTATCCTATTCCGAACCTGGGTATGCTGTCTGCGCGTAAGTTGAGGCTCACCGCGCTGGCTCTCGGCGTCTTCTCCAGCGTCGCCGCGGCCGCCGATCCCTATTGCCCCGCCTTTTCCTCCGACTTGCGAACGCGCTGGCGCGACGCCGAGGCGCGCGTCCGCGCCTTTCGGCAGTTCGCCGCCAACAGGCCGCGAATTGGCGCCATTTCAGCCAAGCCGCGCGTCTCCGACGCGAACAATCTGATCGACCGCTCCATCTTCGCCAAGATGCAGACCGATGGCGTATCGCCCGCGCCCGCCTCTTCCGATTCCGAATTCGTGCGCCGCATCTACCTCGATCTTACCGGCCGCCTGCCCACTGTGGACCAGGCGCAGACATTTCTCAGCAGCGCCGACAGCAGCAAGCGTTCGGCGCTGATCGATGAGTTACTAGCCTCGTCCGCGTATGTCGACAAGTGGACACTCTACTACGGCAATATCTTCCAGGTAACGAGCGGATACTACAATTTCATTTCGATCCAGTCCCGCAACCGCTTTTATCAATATCTGCACGAGTTCGTCTCCGCCGACCGCCCCTACGCGGACGTCGCCCGTGAGCTCATCACCGCCGCCGGAGATTCCTATCTCACCGGCCCGCCTAACTACGTGGTGCGTGCACTGCAACAGGGCGATCCCATCCAGGACACCTGGGACACCCTTACCGACCAGACCACGGTAGCATTTCTCGGCCAGAAAACGCTTTGCGTCTCCTGCCACGATGGCCGGGGCCACCTGGAACAGATCAATCTCTTCCTGGCCCCGAAGAAGCGCACCGACTTCTGGAAGATGTCTGCCTTCCTCGCGCGCATGAACATCGACCAGGCGCCCGTGGACACCTTCAACCGGCAGTTCCGCAGCATCCTGGTGGACCGCGACTCCGGCGGATACAGCTCCTGGGTGGATCCCAACAACCCGGGACCGCGTCCGGCGCGCTACGGCGGTCCGTACAACCCGGTGTTCATGCCGGACGGCCAAACGCCCGCAAGCGGCCAGTACCGCAGTGAGCTGGCGCGCATGATCACGACCAACCGGCAGTTCGCGCGCGCCGCGGTGAACTATCTCTGGGCCGCGATGTTCACCCAGGGCATCGTCGATCCGCCCGGCGGGTGGGACATGGCCCGTATCGATCCGGCCAATCCGCCGCCCAGCCCCTGGACGCTCCAGCCCACGCATCCCGATCTGATCGAAGCCCTGGCCTCCGAGTTCATTGCCAATAACTACAGCATCAAACACATGATCCGGCTCATGGCGAACTCGCAGGCCTACCAGCTTTCGAGTAACTACGGCGGCGGATGGCAACCCGTCTACGATCAATACTTCGCCCGGCACATCACGCGCCGCCTCGCGGCGGAAGAGGTATTCGACGCCGTCGCCCAGGCCACCATGACCACGACCCCCATGGCGCTCGAGGGATACAACGCACCGGTTTATTACGCCGGCCAACTCCCCGACACCACCGAGCCTCGGAACGATGGGACCATTCTGAACTTCCTGAGTAACTTCGGCCGCGGCGACTGGTGGAATAATCCGCGTAACTCGCAAAGCACTATCGTGCAGGCACTATTCATGATGAACGATAATTCGGTCAACTTCCGGACCTTCACCGGAAAACCGGACCGCGTCGCCTGGCTCCTGAGCCAGAGTATGAGCGACACCGATTGCATCAACAACATGTTCATGGCGGCGCTCAGCCGTTACCCCACGAGCGACGAGATGCAGGTCATCATGCAGTACCGTCACGGCACGCGCGACCAGTGGATGACCGACATCCAGTGGGCGCTGCTGAACAAGTTGGACTTCCTCTTCAACCACTGACGCTTATGCCCAAACGCAATTGCTGCTGTGGTCCGGAACATTATCTTTCGCGCCGCCGGTTTCTGTTTGGCGCGGCGGGCGCGGCTGCGTTCCTCGCCGAAGCGAGCCGCGGCGAGGCGCTGACGGTGCCCGGCGCCAATCCGCGCGGCACGGCCAAGGCATGTGTCTTCGTGACCCTGAACGGCGCGCCCAGCCACGTCGATACGTGGGATCCCAAAGACGGCCCCTGGAATCCCCCGGACGCGGACCTGCACCAGCACCCGGGCGGCATCGTGCTATCGAACCGCCTGTTCCCCAACCTCTCGAGCATTACCAACGACCTGCTGCTGCTCCGCTCCGTCAACAGTTGGGAGCTCGCTCACGACCGCGGCCAGTTCTACACCCAGACGGCGCACCCTTCCAACCCGGCCTTCATCGCCGAGAGCCCGCACGTCGGAGCGGTCGTTTCTTACGAATTGGGAAAGCGCGGCCCGCTTCCTCCGTTCCTCGCGCTCAACGTCGACTCGTCCTTTCAGGGCGCCAAGTTCCTCGGCGGATTCAACGAACCTCTGATCGCACCCGTGCAGGCCAACGGCCTCGCCACGCTCCAGCACAACTACTACGGGACTAACAGCCAGCAGCGCTTCAACGAGAAATACGGGTTTCTCCGGCAGTTGGACGCGCCGCTGATCGCTTCGCCGTGGAGCGACGAGATGGCCGCCCATGCCACTTTCTACGATTCCGCGAAGCAGTTGATGTATGACCCCAACGTGGCATCGGTCTTCCAGTTCACCACCGACGAGAGCGCGCGCTACGGCGACACCGCCTTCGGCCGCGCCTGCATCGTGGCGCGCAACGCCGTCCGCGCGCACCTCGGAATCTCGTTCGTCAACATCGTCATGGATGGATGGGACACCCACGTCGGCATGTTCGACGCCAGTTACAGCCCGAACATGTACACGCTGTGCAACGATCTCGATCGCGGCATCGCGAACCTTACCAACGATCTGCGCGCCAGCGGCGACCTGTCCTCCACCCTCATCGTCATGCTCGGCGAGTTCGGCCGCACGCCGGGAGCGCTCAACGCACAGGGAGGACGTGATCACTTCAAGGACGCCATGAGCATCGCCATGATCGGCGGCGGCATCAAAGGCGGACGCGCCATCGGCGCCACCAGCGCCGTCGGCGACGCCATCACCGATCCAGGCTGGAGCGGCAATCGCGGGATCTTCATGGAGGACATCGCTTCCACGATTTACTCGGCGCTCGGTATCGACTGGACCAAGACGATTACCAACACGCCCTCGGGCCGCGTGTTCGAATATGTCCCGCAGGCCTCCGCGGGCAATTTCACCGCCGTGAACGAGGTGTTCGGCTAGTGAGGTGGGCGCTCGCACTGCTCCTGGCCGCGTCGCCCGCACTGGCGCAACGCGCGTCCGCTGTCTTCGTGAGCGCGCCCTCGCCACAGCTCCTGGCGCACGATACCTTTATTCTCTCCGCCACCGCCTACGACTCTTCGGGTAACG
>Ga0335080_10009093_pt1 | contig 10375 bp, 11 predicted proteins | sample Lox_Sample_34_FD_206720 | JGI IMG/M metagenome (GOLD analysis project Ga0335080, IMG submission 206720) | Soil microbial communities from Loxahatchee National Wildlife Refuge, Florida, United States - Lox_Sample_3.4 | ecosystem: Environmental > Terrestrial > Soil > Wetlands | place: USA... | reverse complement strand
GCCGCCCCGCCCCCCCCGTGCCCCCCCCCCCCCCCCCGGGCGGGGGGGGGGCCGCCCCCCGGGGGCGCCCCCCCCCCCCCGCGCCTCGTTGCCCCGCAATCGTTTCCGCTCTTCGTGATGGCGGGCACAACTCGCACGACCGTCATCTGCGGCGGGATCCCCGCCGCGCTCGACAAGGGGAGGAGCTCATGGTCGACGCCATCGCCTGGCTCGGGCACGATTCGTTTCGCCTGAGCGGCTCGAAGACCGTCTACATCGACCCCTGGCACATCGCCGCGGGCGCCCCGCCCGCGGACCTCATCCTGGTCACCCACGAGCATTCCGACCACTTCGACAAAGGCGACATCGCCGCCATCCGGCAGCCGTCGACCGTGCTCATCGGTCCGGCCGAGGTCACCCGGCAGGTCGAGGGCGAGACGCGCACGGTGGCGCCCGGCGACACCGTGACGGTGGACGGCGTGACGGTGCACGCGGTGGCCGCCTACAACACCAACAAGTTCCGTGAGCCCGGCGCCGTGTTCCATCCCAAAGAAGACGCCAAGGTCGGTTACGTGGTCGAGCTCGACGGCACGACCTACTATCACGCCGGCGACACCGACGTGATCGAGGAGATGTCGGAGATCGAGGTCGACGTCGCGATGATCCCGGTGAGCGGCACGTACGTGATGACGGCCGACGAAGCGGCCGTCGCCTGCGGCAAGCTGCGCGCCGGCGTGGTCGTGCCCATGCACTACGACACGATCGTAGGCTCGGTCGCCGACGCACAGCGCCTGGCCGAGCTGTGCCCGCTGCCGGTGGAGATCCTGCCGAAGAGCGTCTGACGAGTCCGCGACGAGCCCGTGACAAGCCCTTGACGAGCCCGCAGCGAGGTCGCGACCTGCTCGCCGGCTAGTCGCCGTCCTCGACGATCACGATCGCCTCTTCGGGGCAGGCCTCCTCGGCCCGGCGCACGCATTCCCAGAGGGTCTCGTGCGGCTCGGGCTCGAGGACGTCGGCGAGGCCGTCGGACTCGCGGATGACGAAGACCTCGGGACAGACCGCTTCGCAGGCGGCGACACCGGTGCACTTGTCGTAGTCGATGCTCACGCGCATACCCATGGCCGTCAGTCTACGTGACGGCCAACGCCTGCAGGGCGGCGCCGGGGGAGTGCCGGCGGTAGGCAATCGTACGCACCGGGTACGAAGAGCTCAGGCAGGCGAGTGCCGGCGATCGACGAGCGCGGTAAGGGGCGTCTCGTCCGCGTATCCGGAGGGGACGATGCTGAAAGAGGGCGACAGGACGCCGGCGGTGACGGGCACCTCGTACGACGGTCGCACGTTCGACCTGGGCGCTCCCGGAATGCCGACCGTGCTGTACTTCTATCCCAAAGCGAACACCTCGGGCTGAACGGTGGAGGCCGTTGAGTTCAACGGCTTGCTGGCCGGGTTCGAGGCCCTCGGCGTTCAGGTGATCGGTGCGAGCGTCGATGCGGCGAAGGCCAATCGGTCGTTCGCCGAGCGCCATGCGCTCGCGTTTCCCTTGCTCTGCGACACCGACTACACGGTCTCGGCGGCCTTCGGCGTGGCGCGGCGCCACGTGGGCACGGCCAAACGAACGACGTTCCTGATCGACGGCGACGGTACCGTGCGCAAGGTCTATGCGAAGGTGCAGGCGCGTGGCCACGCGGCCGAGGTGCTGGCCGCGGCACGCGAGATCTGGGGCAGACCACAGGATGCCGGTCATGCGGCGTGAGCGCGACTCACTGGGCGACAAGCAGGTGCCTGACGCCGCTCTCTACGGCATCCAGACCCAGCGCGCCGTCGAGAACTTCCCTATCTCGGGGCTGCCCCCGCGGCCCGAGCTCGTCGACGGCATCGTGCTGGTCAAGAAGGCCGCCGCCCTGGTCAACCGCGAGCTCGGCATCCTGCCGGCCGACAAGGCCGAGGCGATCGTGCGCGCCGCCGACGAGGTGCTGAGCGGCGCGCACCGCGAGCAGTTCGTGGTCGACCCGTTCCAGGCCGGAGCCGGCACCTCGCACAACATGAACGCCAACGAGGTGCTGGCCAACCGCGCCAACGAGCTGCTGGGAGGCGGGCCGCGTGGCGTGTACCAGCCCGTCCACCCCAACGACGACGTCAACCGGGGTCAGTCGTCCAACGACGCCATCCCCACTGCCATCCGTCTGGCCCTGCAGCGCCCGGCCGCCGACTTGCTGGATGCGCTGCTCGCCTTGGACGAGGCGCTCGCGGCCAAGGCGGCCGAGTTCGACCACGTCCTGAAGAGCGCCCGCACGCACCTGCAGGACGCCGTGCCGATCCGCCTGGGCCAGGAGTTCGCCGCCTACGCGGTCACCGTGCGCAAGGCGCGCGACCGTCTGGCCTCGGCCCTCGAGGAGACGCGTGCCCTGCATATCGGCGGCACCGCGGCCGGCACCGGCCTGAACACCGACCCGCGCTACGCCGGCCTGATGGTGGCGAGACTCTCGGAGCTTGCCGGCGTGCCGCTGCGGCCGGCGGTCGACCTCGTCCAGGCGACGCAGAGCCTCGACGACTTCGTGGCCTTCTCGGCCGCCCTGCGCGGCGCGGCGCTCAGCCTCATCCAGATCGCCAACGACCTGCGCCTGCTGTCGAGCGGCCCCCGCACCGGGATCGCCGAGATCGCGCTGCCACCGGTGCAGCCCGGCTCGTCGATCATGCCGGGCAAGGTCAACCCCGTGATGGCGGAGATGCTCGACATGGTGTGCTTCCACGTGGCCGGCAGCGATGCCGCCGTGGCTCTCGCGGCTCAGGCCGGACAGCTCGAGATCAACGTCATGACGCCGCTCGTGGCGTTCGAGCTGCTCTTCTCGATCCAGGTGCTGACGGCCGCGATCGTCGTCTTCACCGAACGCTGCGTGCGTGGCATCGAGGCCGACGAGGAGAACTGCAGGCGCTGGGGCGAGCGCAGCCTCGGTCTGGCCACTGCGCTGAACCCGGTGATCGGCTACGACGCCGCCGCGGAGGTGGCCAAGGAGGCCCATGGGACCGGCCGCACGGTGCCCGAGGTCGTGCTGGAGCGTGGCATACTCACGGCCGACGAGCTCGCGGAGCAACTCGATCCGCCGTCGCTCACCCAGCCCCGGTCACGGCCGCAGCCCAAGGACGACCCGGCGGGCTAAGGCTTCAGCCGGCGGGCGCGCCGATGCCCGGCTACCTGCGCCCGGCTACCTGCGCCGCGTGCGCGCGTACGAGACCCAGAGCCGCAGGGCGAGGCCCCCGGCGATGACCGCCAGAACGATCTTGACGACCACGGCCGGTCAGAAGAGCGACGCGCCGGTGTCGTCGAGGGCGGTCTGCTCGACGGTCTCGGCGTCGTCGGCCGGCACATCGGCGTCGTCGGCCGGCACGTCGGCGTCGTCGGCCGGCACATCGGCGTCGTCGGGCGGCACGTCGGCGTCGTCGGGCGGCACGTCGGCGTCGTCGGCCGGCACGTCGGCGTCGTCGGGCGGCACCTCGGCGGTATCGGCCGGCGCTTCGACCACCTCGGCCAGGTAGGTGTAGCCGGCCATCATGTTGCACCAGGCCGACCAGCGCTCGCCCTGGGCGGTGCGGTCGGCGATCTCGTCGACCGCGGCGAGGCGAGCCGTCATGTCGTCGCAGTAGTGCACGATCACAGCCTCGCGCGTGGCCGGCACGACCGGGCTGCCCTTCTCGCGTTCGCCGTGATGGGAGATCACGATGTGGCGCAGCTGGGCGGCCATCTCGTCGGGAAAGCCCGGGATCTGGCCGATGAGGCCGCTCACGATGTCGTGGCCGATCACGATCTCGCCGTGCAGCCGGCCGGCGTCGGTGAAGCCGGGCGCCATGGGATCGGCCGAGTACGAGCGCACCTTGCCGATGTCGTGCAACAGCGCCCCGGTGACCGTGAGGTCGCGATTGACGGGGCCGAAGCGTTCGGCGACCGCGCCGGCCACCTCGGCGACCACGAGCGAGTGCTCGAGGAGGCCGTGGCGGTAGGCGTGATGGTTGCGCACCGCGGCCGGCACGATGGCGAAGGTGGCGCCGGGCTCGCGGGCCGGGTCGAGGGCGAGGGCCAGCAGGGCGTGGAGCGAAGGGCTGCGCACCGAAGCGACGAGCGCACGCAGGCGCTCGACGAGCTCGTCGAGTGGTACCGGTGAGACCGGCACGAGCGTGCCGATGTCGTACTCGCCGGGCTCCATGACGCGCAGGCGCTTGATCTGGAACTGCTGGCCGTACTTCTCGTGGACCGAGTACGTGCCGGTCACCTTGACCACGTCGCCGTTGCCGAGGCGTTCGACGACGGCGTCGTCGGCGTCGAAGTGGATGGCCTTGACCTCGCCCGAGGCGTCGCGCAGCTTGAGGCGCAGGAACGACTTGCCGTTGCGGTCGGTGGCCGGCTCCTTGTCGATGGCCACGAAGTATGTGGTCACCTCGCGGCCCTCGGGCAGCGCCGTGACGAGGATCTTCGGCGTGACGCCGAGGTCGATGTCGGTCATGAAGTCTCCTTGGTCCCCTGTAGGGTAGCAGACGCCGGCGACGGCAGGCCCGACGGCGCGAGAACGGCCGGCGCCGCTACGTCTCTCTCGGCGACTGCGCGCGGCGCCCGCCGGCGCCCCGCGAAGGCCAGCGCCAGGAGTATGCCGGCGCCCAGCGCGATAACGAAGGCGAAGGGCAGCCCGTAGGCGGCGCGGTACAGTGCTCCGCCGGCAAGCGAGCCGCAGGCCATGGGCACGCCCATGCTCGCATCGAAGACGGCGTAGCCCCACACCGGCGGCACCGAGCCGAACGAGCGGCTCACGACGCCGGCCGTGACGAAGCGGAACGAGTCGAACGCGCCGTAGAAGAACACGGCGAACGCCCAGCCGGGCGGTCCCCAGCCGGCGAGCACGAGCAGCGCGCCGAGCACGAGGCAGCCGATCGTCAGGCCGATGCCCTGGCGATGGCCCCGCACGTCGGCGGCGCGACCGGCGACGAACGTGATGACGCTGCCGCCCAGGGCGCCGATGCCGGCGAGGACGCCGAGCGCCGTGTAGCCGAGGTGGTGCACCTGGGCGAAGTAGGGCTGCACGAACGGCTGGGCCAGATACACGGTGAAGAAGGCGCCGAAGAAGAAGATGAGGTTGCGCCGGAAGACGTGGTTCCCGAGCAGGTCGGCGAGACTCCACGACTGACCGGCGGCGTGGTAGGGCGTGTCTCTGATGAGGGTGATGACGATCGACGAGGCGACGTAGAAGACGATGGCGATGAGAAACACGACGCGCATGCCGTACCTGCCGGCGAGCCAGCCGCCGGCCAGCGGTCCGAGCGCCATGCCCAGCGGGAAGCTCGCGAACACATACGAGATGTTGCGGGCCACGCGATCGGGCTCGGACTTGAGCATCATATAGACCTTGAACGCCGGGTTGTTGGCCATGTAGAGACCGGTCAGCAGGTAGCCGGGGACCAGCCAGGGCCAGCTCGGCGCCAGCGCGAAACAGAGGGCCGCCGGCACGGTGATCCACCAGCCGGCGACGATCACGATCTTGAGACGGACGTGGTCGGCCGCCCAGGCTCCGGGAATGTAGCTCAGCGCCGTCATGCCGACCTGGATGGCGACGAGCGCCCCGATCATGAACCGCGGCGCGCCCAGGTTGCGGATGGCGTAGACGTTCAGGAGCTGGTAGTAGAGGCCGAGTCCGAGCGCGAACAGCAGGCTGGAGGCAAACGCGAGCCAGAGGTCGCGGCCGAATGCCGCGGGCGGCCTGTCGGAGCTGGTGGATACGTCGGGCGGGGGCATGGCAGCCCCCAGTCTAGCAGCGCCGGTGGCGTGGCCCTTCCCGGCGCCCAGGAGCAACGACTTGCTCAGGGCGCCACGGCAGAAGCGACGTCCCCGGCGCCGAAAGAAAGCGAGGGGCGGGGAGCCGGTTGGCGCCCCGCCCCTCGGGCGGCTCGACGAAAGACAGCCGCGCGATCAGGTGAGCTTGGTGCTCAGAAGACGACTGCCTTCCGTCTCGCTACCTCGGAATCTGTCATCAGCCACCTCCTGTGTCCGCCTGCAGGCCGCTCCGGACGAGCGCTCGAGAGCATTCCGGAGCGTGCAAGCAGTATAGGGCAAGCGCGGCCAAAGGGCAGCCGAATCACCCTTTCGCCCGGTCTGCCGCAGCGTTCCCGATAGGATAGGCTGCGCGCCGGGAACAGACCGGACACGGAAGAAGAGGATCAGAGGAACGGAGGCAGCGGTGGCCGATGTGCGCATCGGGGGCATGGCCCTGAGGGACGGCGTGCTCCTGCAGAGCCAGGACAACTGGGCGGCGGCCGTGCGCCTGCCCGACGGCGACATCGAGGTCCGCTCCGGCGCCAAGGGCCGCCTGCCCGGGCGTGGCGCCTTCGACCGGCTGCCGGTAGTGCGCGGCGTCACGCGCCTGCTCGAGACGACGACCGCGCTGCCGGCCATGCGGCGTGAGCTCGGCCGGCCCGTGCTCCCCCAGGAGGAGCCGGCAGTGCTCTGGGCGGCGGTCGCCGGGGCCACGGCCACCGTCGTGCTGCGCAAGACGATGCGGTCGGCGCCGTTCGTACGTGAGCTGCTGGTCTCGGCGCTGTCGCTCGCCCCGGCCATGCTCGCCGTGCGCGCCACCGAGCTGTCGCGCTTCCACGGCGCCGAGCACAAGAGCGTCGCCGCCTACGAGACCGGCGGCGACCCCGAGACGGCTGCCAAGGAGCACGACCGCTGCGGCACCAACCTGATCGGGCCTCTGCTGCTCACCAACCTGGCCGGCGGGCTTGTGCTGCGCGCCGCCGATGCCGACAACCAGCCGCTGCCGACCCTGCTCATGGGCCTCGTCTCGCTGGGCTCGGCCTTCGAGATCTTCAGCTGGATGGCGCGCCATCGCGGTCATCCTCTGGCCGACCTGCTGCGTGCGCCGGGTATCGTCATGCAGCGCCTGCTCACCACGCGCGAGCCGACCGACGACCAGCTCGACGTCGCCCAATCGGCCCTGGCCGAGCTGCTGCGCCTCGAGGGCGTCGCACCGGCTCCGGCCGCCTGACCTAAGCGCCCAGGTAGGCCTCTTGCACGTGGGGGTTGTCGAGCAGCGCGTGCGCGTCGTCTGAGAGCGTCACCTTGCCGGTCTCGAGCACGTAGCCGCGGTCCGAGATCTCGAGGGCCACGTGGGCGTTCTGCTCGACCAGCAGGATGGTGGTGCCCTGGGCGCTGATCTCGCGGATGATGTCGAAGATCTTCTCGACCAGCATGGGGGCGAGGCCCATCGACGGCTCGTCGAGCATGAGGAGCTTGGGGCCGGCCATCAGGGCACGGCCCATCGCCAGCATCTGCTGCTCCCCGCCCGAGAGCGTGCCGCCGGCCTGCGTCTGGCGTTCGCGCAGCACGGGGAAGAGGTCGTAGACGCGGTCGAAGTCGGCCTTCAGGTCTTGCCGGGGACGTGCGAAGGCGCCCATCTCGAGGTTCTCCCTGACGGTCATGCGCGGGAAGATCTTGCGCCCCTCGGGCGCCTGCGACAGGCCCAGCGTCACGACCTCATAGGGCGGCACGCTGGTCAGGTCGCGGCCGGCGTAGACGATCTTGCCCGAGCGCGGCCGCTGCAACCCGGAGATCGCGTTCAGCGTGGTGCTCTTGCCGGCGCCGTTGGCGCCGATCAGGGTCACGATCTCGCCGGTCCCGATCTGCAGCGAGACGCCCTTGAGCGCCTCGATCGCGCCGTAGAACACGTGGATGTCGCGTACGTCGAGCATGACGGCGCCGGCCTCGCCGGCGGCGCCGCTCGTATGAGCCGCCGTCTCCATCTAGGCGCTCTTGCCGAGGTAGGCCTCGATGACCTTCGGGTCCTTGCGCACCTGCTCGGGCGCTCCCTCGGCGATCTTCTCGCCGTGGTCGAGCACGACGACGCGGTCGGAGCTGCCCATGACGACCTTCATGTCGTGCTCGATCAGGATGATCGTCATGCCCTCGTCGCGGATCCTGCGGATGAGGCCCATGAGGGCCGCCGTCTCCTGCGGGTTCATGCCGGCGGCCGGCTCGTCCAGGAACAGGAGCGTCGGCTCGGTGGCCAGGGCGCGGGCGATCTCGAGGCGGCGCTGCGAGCCGTAGGGCAGGTTCTTGGCAAGCTCGCCGGCGCGCTCGGCCAGGCCGACATAGGCCAGGAGCTCCCGGCTGCGCTGTGCCACGCCCGCCTCTTCGCGCACCGCCCGCGGCGTGCGCAGCATGACGCGCAGCAGGCCGCTGTGGGTGCGGCAGTGCTGGCCGACCATGACGTTCTCGAGCGCGGTCATCTCGTTGAACAGGCGGATGTTCTGAAAGGTGCGCGCGACACCGAGCCTCGTGACCTTCGAGGGCAGCAGGCCGGCGATGTCGCGACCCATGAAGCGGATCGTGCCCGAGGTGGGTGCGTAGACGCCGGTGATCGCGTTGAAGAGCGTCGTCTTGCCGGCTCCGTTGGGACCGATCAGCCCGACGATCTCGTTGCGCCCGGCGTGAAAGTCGACCTTGTTCACGGCGACCAGGCCACCGAAGGTCTTGACCAGCGCCGCCGTCTCCAGCACGCGTTCGCGCGCCGCCGGGGATGGCCCGCTCGGGGTCTCGGGCGCGCCGGCCACCGGCGCAGGAGGCGTGCCGCTAGTGGCTGGCATCGGACCACTCCTGGCGTTCGTGTTCGGCCTCGCCCCTGCTGCCGGGCCGCATCTCGAGGGCGACCCGCAGCGAGCCGAGCAGGCCCTGCGGGCGGAAGACCATGAGCAGCACCAGCACGAGGCCCAGGGCGATGCCGCGCGTCTCGGGGTGGATCTGCACGAAGGTGAAGTTACGCAGGTACTCCTGCAGCGCGATCCAGATGGTCGCCCCCAGCACGGGACCGGCGATGTTGCCCATGCCGCCGAGCACCACCAGGCTGAGGATCAGGAACGACTGCATGAGCTGGAAGCTGCTCGGCGAGATGTAGTTGATGTAGTGGCCGAAGAACACCCCCATCATGCCGGCGAAGAAGGCGCCGGTGGCATAGGAGAGCAGCTTGTACCGCGAGGTGTGGATGCCCATGGCCTCGGCGGCCACCTCGTCTTCGCGGATGGCCGTCCAGGCCCGGCCTATGCGCGAGCGCACGATCCGAGAGATCGTCCACAGCGAGACGAGCGCCAGCGCGAGGCCCAGGAAGTAGAGGCTCTTCGAGGTCGTGAAGTGGTAGCCGCCGAGCGCCGGTGCGGGGATGCCGGGGATCCCCGACGGGCCGCGCGTCAGGCCCACCCAGTTGCTCGCCACGATGCGGATGATCTCGCCGAAACCGAGCGTCATGATCGCCAGGTAGTCGCCGCGCACGCGCAGTGTCGGGTAGCCGATCAGCACGCCGGCCAGCGCGGCCAGCAGGCCGCCCACCACGAGATTCACCCACATCAGCCACCAGTAGTGGTCGATGTTCACGCCGAACTTCGTCACCAGTACCGTCTGGAAGATGATGGCGGTGTAGTAGGCGCCGATCGCGTAGAAAGCCACGTAGCCCAAGTCGAGCAGGCCGGTGAAGCCGACCACGATGTTGAGCCCTGAGGCGAGCACGACGTAGGTCACGACGACCGTCATCAGGGTGACCCAGCGGTCCTCCTGTACGAGGAACGGCAGTGCGATCGCCACGGCCAGCAGCACGACGAGCAGCAGCCGCTGGCGCCTGGTCGGCCCGCCGATGAGGGCCGAGGCGATGGGGTTGAGCTTCGTGGCGAAGCGCCCCTCGGCGGCTGCCGAGGCGTCGATCCCGGCGATCTCGCGTTCGTCGGCCACGCCGTCAGGCCTTCTGTCCGACCGTCGAGCCGAGCAGGCCCGACGGCTTGAACGAGAGGATGAGGATGAGGATCACGAAGGCGAAGGCGTCGCGGTACTGCGAGCCGAGCGGCAGGTAGGCCGAGCCCAGCGCCTCGATCACGCCCAGGATGATGCCGCCCATGAACGCCCCCGGGATGTTGCCGATCCCGCCGAGGACGGCGGCGATGAAGGCCTTGAGACCGGGCGTGAAGCCCATCAGCGGCCAGGCGGCGTGGTACACGCCGCCGTACAGCCCCCCGGCCAGGGCGCCCATCGCGGAGCCGATGAGGAACGTGAGGGCGATCACCTTGTTGACGTTGACGCCCATCAGGGCCGAGGTGCTCTTGTCCTGGGCCGAGGCCCGCATCGCGCGCCCCATGCGGGTGCGGCGCACGTACAGGGTGAGCAGGACCATGACGGCCACGGTGACCAGCACCACGAACACCTGGAACCAGGTGATCTCGACACCGCCGAGCGCGAACGACTTGGGCTCGCCGCCGGCCGTCGTGAAGAGCGGGATGTTCGGAAACGGGATCTGGTTCGAGCCGTAGATCGCCTGCGCCACGTTCTGCAGGAGCACCGACACGCCGATCGCCGAGATCAGCGCGGCCAGCCGGGGAG
>Ga0335080_10009091_pt1 | contig 10376 bp, 8 predicted proteins | sample Lox_Sample_34_FD_206720 | JGI IMG/M metagenome (GOLD analysis project Ga0335080, IMG submission 206720) | Soil microbial communities from Loxahatchee National Wildlife Refuge, Florida, United States - Lox_Sample_3.4 | ecosystem: Environmental > Terrestrial > Soil > Wetlands | place: USA: Florida... | reverse complement strand
CAAGCTGGTGAAATACTCTTTGCTCACCATCGCGGCGATGCTGGCGCTCGGTTTCACCACGCGCTACTCGGGCACAGATGCGACCCTCGGGCTCGCCTTCGCCCACACCGGGGTGCTGTACCCGTTCTTCGGCACCATGCTGGGCTGGTTGGGCGTCGCTCTCACCGGATCGGATACCGCGTCCAACGTGCTGTTCGGCGGCCTACAGAAGATCTCTTCTGAGCAACTCGGATTGAACCCGATCCTGATGGCCTCCGCCAACAGCGCGGGCGGCGTGATGGGCAAGATGATCGATGCGCAAAGCATCGTGGTGGCCAGTACCGCCACGCGCTGGTATGGACACGAGGGCGACATCTTGCGCTACGTGTTCTTCCACAGCATCGCGCTTGCCGCGCTGGTCGGCTTACTCGTGACCATCCAAGCCTACTTGATCCCGGCAATGCAGGTGACAATGCCGGGCTAACCCGCCAGCGGCGTCCCGAAAGCGACAAAGCCCACCCTTAGGGTGGGCTTTGCATTTTTGCGTCCCGGGCGGCCGCTGCACCCGGACACCTAAACGGGGGTTCCGCGCCCCCGGATCGATTGAGCTAGTGACTCGCCGTAGTTTCGGCCGCCACCGCCTTCATCGACAGGCGCAGCCGGCCTTTCTCGTCCGCCTCGAGCACCTTGACGCGCACCGACTGGCCCTCCTTCAAATGATCGCCCACGTTCTTCACGCGTTCCTCCGCGATCTGGGAGATGTGCAGCAGACCGTCTTTGCCGGGAAGCACGCTGACGATTGCGCCAAAGTCCAACAGCTTGAGGACCGTGCCTTCGTACACCCGGCCGACCTCGACCTCGGCGGTGATCTCCTCGATGCGTTTCTTGGCCGCCAGCCCGCCCTCGGAGCTGACGCACGCGATGGTCACGGTGCCGTCCTCGGCGATGTCGATGGTGGTACCGGTCTCTTCGGTGATGGCGCGGATCACTGCGCCGCCTTTACCGATGACGTCGCGGATCTTCTCCGGCTTGATCTTGATGACGATCATGCGCGGCGCGTAGACCGAGATTTCCGCCCGCGGGGTTTCCAGCGCCTGCTTCATCAGCGACAGGATGTGCAGACGCCCTTCCTGTGCCTGGCTCAGCGCAACTTGCATGATCTCCTTGGTGATGCCCTGGATCTTGATGTCCATCTGCAAAGCGGTGACGCCGCGCTCGGTGCCCGCCACCTTGAAGTCCATATCGCCCAGGTGATCCTCGTCACCCAGGATGTCGGAGAGCACGGCAAAGCGGTTGCCCTCCTTGATGAGCCCCATGGCGATGCCCGCGACATGCGCCTTCATCGGCACGCCCGCGTCCATCAGCGCGAGGCATCCACCGCACACAGTTGCCATCGAGCTGGAGCCGTTGGATTCCGTGACCTCCGACACCACCCGCATGGAATAGCCGAACTCCTCCGCGGTCGGCAGCACTGCCGCCAGCGCGCGCTTGGCCAACCGGCCGTGCCCGATCTCACGCCGTTTGGGGCTTCCAACGCGGCCGGTCTCTCCGGTGGCATAGGGCGGCATGTTGTAGTGGAGCATGAAGCGCTCGGTGTACTCGCCCTGCAGCGCATCGATGATCTGCTCGTCGCGCGCCGTGCCGAGCGTGGACACAGCGACTGCTTGGGTCTCCCCGCGCGTGAACATGGCGGATCCGTGCGCCCGCGGGAGCACACCGGTGCGGATGGAGATGGGGCGCACCGTGCGGGTATCCCGACCGTCGATGCGCGGCTCTCCGTTCAGGATCTGACCGCGCACAATCTTGGCTTCCAAGTCGCTGAAGATCGTGCGCACTAGGTTCTCGTCCGCGGGCTCCACGGCTCGTTCGACGAGCGCTTTCAAGACCTGGTCGCGCACGTCCGCGATCCGTTCGGAGCGAACCTGCTTCTGCCGAATTCGGTAAGCCTGTTGCAGCGGGGCTTCGGCGATCGATGCGACGCGATCGATGAGGGCTTGGTCCTTCGTCGGAGGCGTCCAATCCCAGAGCGGCTTGCCGGCCTCGTCCGCCAAGTCGTTGATGAGGTCGATCACCGTCTGCATCTGCTGGTGACCATACACGACGGCGCCGAGCATGATCTCCTCCGGAAGCTCCGCCGCCTCGGACTCGACCATCAGCACCGCTTGCTGTGTACCGGCCACGACCAGATTGAGCCGCGATGTCTTGAGCTCGGTGGCGGTCGGGTTGAGCACGTACTCGCCGCCGACGTAGCCTACGCGCGCCGCCCCGATCGGTCCGTTGAACGGGATGCCCGAGATCGCCAGCGCTGCGGAAGCACCGATCATTGCCGGGATGTCGGAATCGACCTCGTTGTTCGACGACATCACTGTCGCGATGACCTGCACCTCGTTGTACAAGCCATCCGGGAACAGAGGGCGAATCGGCCGATCGATCAAGCGCGAAGTCAGAGTCTCCTTCTCGGAGGGCCGCCCCTCCCGCTTGAAGAACCCACCGGGGATCTTGCCCGCAGCGTAGGTCCGCTCTTGGTAGTCGACCGTCAGAGGGAAGAAGTCCTGACCGGGGTTGACCTCCTTCCTGCCCACGACCGTGACTAACACGCAGGTATCGTCCATGTTGACCATGACCGCACCATGTGCCTGGCGTGCGATCTCCCCGGTTTCGAGCGTAAGTCGATGCCGGCCGTAGGAAACAGATCTCTTGATCGCTGGTAGGGGATTTACGTCCATAGGTGAAGGGCGAGAGGGCGCCTCCGTGGGACTTTCAGGTTGTGGATCGGCGAACCCACCCTCGGAGCGGCGCGCAATCGCCGATGAGGTGGGTGCCGGTCGAGTTGGTGGATCACTTGCGCAGCGCGAGCCGATCCAGGATGACCTTGTACTTCTGGCCGTCGGAGCGCTTCAGGTAATCCAGTAGTTTGCGCCGGCGCGACACCAGTCGAAGCAGGCCGCGCCGGGAGTGGAAGTCCTTCACATGGGTCTTGAAGTGGTCAGTGAGATCGTTGATCCGCGCCGTGAGCAGCGCGATCTGAACCTCGGGCGAACCGGTATCGCCCTTCGCTCGCTGGTAGTCGGCCACAATGCGGGACTTCTGCTCGGTCGTGGTAGTCATCCTATGTCTCCGGAAAAACGCGCCATTTTACGCTTTGCGCCGAGGTTCCCTCAAGCGCCGTGTGCCCCGACAGCGCAACGCCGGGAAGTCGCCTGGAGCACATTCGCTTCGGGGTAACACGGTTATCCTCCTGGACCGACCCCAGCCCGAGGAAATTGCCATGCGGGTCGTACAGTCGAACCGTTCCTTGCGGGGAGAGGGATGACGTTTCCACCTGACGACCCTGCAGCACCGTTTGCGCAGCGCGATCGTCGAGCTCCACCAACGGGAGATCCAGTAAGACCGAGTCCGCCGGGCGGACGTGGGCCAATCTTTGGGCGGGAGTCAGCCCGGCAAGCGCGTCCAGACTGATCGCCTCGGTCACGCTGAGGCGACCGATCTGAGTCCTCCGCAGCGCCCGTAGGTGGGCGCCGCAGCCCAGGCGCATGCCGATATCGTGGGCCAGGGTGCGTACATACATGCCCTTACTGCAGCGTACCTTGATTGTAACCTCTTGTTCCGACACAGAAACGATTTCCAGCCAATCGACGCGGACGGGCCGCAAAGCGCGCGGCACCTCGGTTCCAGCCCGAGCGTACGCGTACAGCGGGCGCCCGTCGTGCTTCAACGCGCTGAACATCGGCGGCAGCTGTTCGAACCTGCCCCGGAACTGCCCTAACACCTCCGGGAGCCGATCCAGGCAGCCGTCGACCGGTCCCTCGAACACCGGCGCCCCCTCCGCGTCTCCGGAGTCGGTCGCCAAGCCGAGACGGACGACCGCCTCGTAGGTCTTGTCCGCCTCCAATGGCACACCGGCGAACTTGGTGCACTCCCCGAGGCAGACAAGCAGCAGCCCCGTGGCGAGAGGATCGAGCGTGCCCGTGTGCCCTGCCTTTCCCCACCCCAACAAGCGCCGCACAGACTGGACTGCCGCATTCGAGCTCAACTGGGAGGGCTTGTCGACGAGGATCACGCCGTCGACCTGCCCTCCGCTGCGCTCGTTCCGCGGCAGCTCATTCGCCGGCGTCGCCATCCTTCGTAGCCCGTCCCGCGTCGGCGACTATCGCCTCGTCGATGAGATGCGACAATCGCACGCCTCGCTCGACGGACGCGTCATACACGAATTCGAGTTGCGGCACGGTACGCAGACTCAGCGTCTTGGCGAGCAGCCTGCGCAGGTATGCAGCGGCATGCTGCAGGCTTCGTACGCTCCGCTCGGCGGACGCTGTGTCTCCAAGGCAGCTCACGTACACCTTGGCGTGAGTCAGATCGCGGCTGACCTCGACGCCGGTCAAGGTGACCAACCCAATCCGAGGATCCTTCAGTTCCAGGCGGATCAAGTCGGACAGATCGCGCTGGATCTGGTCAGCGACGCGTGAAGCGCGGGTGGAATCGTGTGGCATCGAGCGTGCCGCCCTTCCCGGGCCAGCTACAGCGTGCGGGCCACTTCCACGACCTCGTACACTTCAAGCTGGTCGCGCTCCTTGATATCGCTGAACCCTTTCAGCGAGAGCCCGCACTCGAAACCCGCCTTGACTTCGCGCACGTCGTCCTTGAAGCGCTTGAGCGAGTCCAGCTCGCCGGAGTGGATGACGATGTTGTCTCGCAGCACCCGCACCATCGAGCTGCGCTTGACGACGCCCTCCAGCACGTAACAGCCGGCGACGGTACCGACTTTGGAGATGTGGAACACCTGGCGCACTTCCACCAAGCCCGTGACGGTTTCCTTCCTCTCGGGAGCGAGCAGCCCGGAGAGCGCCGCCTTCACCTCATCCACGGCCTCGTAGATGATGTTGTAGTAGCGCACGTCCACCCCGTGGGCGCTGATGAGCTTCTTGGCCGTCGCGTCGGCCCGGGTATTGAACCCGAGGACCACGGCGTTCGAGGCGAGCGCGAGGTTGATGTCCGATTCGGTGATCGCGCCCACACCACTGTGAACGATGTGGACCTTGACCTCATCGGTGGACAGCTTCTGGAGCGCGTGAGAAAGCGCTTCCTGCGAGCCCTGCACGTCGGCTTTGATGACAAGCGAGAGCGACTTGCTGCCGCCGGCCGCCATCTGGTCGAACATGCCTTCGAGCTTCGCCGCCTGCTGTTTGGCGAGCTTCACGTCCCGGAACTTGCCTTGGCGGAACAGCGCGATTTCCCGGGCTCGCCGCTCATCGCCCAGCACGATGACCTCTTCTCCGGCCTGCGGCACATCGGAGAGCCCCTGGATCTCCACGGGAATGGACGGTCCTGCATCCGGCACACTCTTGCCGTTCTCGTCGAGCATGGCGCGCACGCGCCCGAAAACCGCACCGGCGAGGACAATGTCACCGCGATGCAGCGTCCCGGATTGGACGAGCAGTGTAGCCACCGGACCGCGCCCCTTGTCCAGCTTCGATTCGATGACAAGCCCCTTCGCCGGCGCCTCACGCGGCGCCTTCAGCTCCAACACTTCGGCCTGCAGCAGGACCGATTCGAGCAGTCCGTCGATGCCATTTCCGGTCTTCGCGGACACGTCCACGAACATGGTGTCTCCGCCCCATTGCTCGGGCACGACTCCTTGGGCGGCCAGCTCCTGCCGGATACGCTCGGGGTTAGCCTCGGGTTTGTCGATCTTATTCACCGCCACGACGATCGGCACCTTGGCGGCCTTCGCGTGATGGACTGCCTCCACCGTCTGCGGCATGACGCCGTCGTCCGCAGCAACCACGAGGATCACCAGGTCGGTAACCCTCGCGCCGCGCGCGCGCATCGCCGTGAATGCTTCGTGCCCCGGGGTATCGAGGAAGGTGATCATCCCTCTCGGGGTTTGTACGTGATAAGCACCGATGTGTTGTGTGATGCCGCCCGCTTCCGCGCTCGCCACCCGCGTGCGGCGGATGTAGTCCAGCAGCGAGGTCTTGCCGTGGTCGACATGACCCATGACGGTAACGACGGGAGCGCGCGGCTCCGCGGCCGCTGCGCTTTGCTCCCGCGCTTCGGTCAGGAACGCCTCGGGATCGTCGAGCTTCGCCCGTCGCGCGACATGCCCCATCTCTTCGACCACGATCATCGCGGTGTCCTGGTCGAGGACTTGGTTGATCGTGACCATGCTGCCGAGCTTCATCAGCGCCTTGATGACCTCGGCGGCTTTCACCGACATCTTCTGTCTCGGGCACCAAGACCTCGTGCACGATCGGCTCAGTGGGCAAGGAGAATGCGTGTTGGGTCACGCCGGTCTCCACTTTCGGCCTTGCGTGGCGATCCTTGCGCGCGTGCCAGCCGGCGACGCCGCCTTCGTCGCCGCGCGTCTTGATGGCGCGCCTCTTCGCAGCCTCGTCGCGCCAGACCACTTCTCGGGTCGGCTTCTTCGGCGCCTTTTTCTCCGGCGCTCCCGCTGGCTTCGTCGTGGGTTTATGCAGCGTCCCGACCGAGGCCGGCTTGACTGGCGCTTCCGCTGCCGGCGGCGCCTCTACCCGCTGCTCGGCTTCAGGCTTGGGCTCGGGCGCCTTCGCTTCGACCGGTGGGGGCGCGGCCTCGGCTGCCGCCTCCTGTGCTTCCTTGCGCTTCCTCTTCTGCTCTTGTTTGGCTGCCGCGTCCGCGGCCTGGCGCGCAATCAGCTCGGCCTGCTTGCGGGCTTCTTCCTCCCTCAGCGCAGCCTGCTCCGCATCGACGGCGGGAGCCGCTTCGGGGATCGCTTCGGCAACCGGCGTCGCTTCTCGCTTGACGAGCACGCGCTTTTTGCGCACCTCGACCTGAATCGTGCGCGCTTTGCCTGTGCTGTCGGCTTTCTTGATCTCCGTGGTTTGGCGGCGCATCAAGGTGATCTTATTCTTCGTTTCCTTGGTTCCGTGCACGCGCCGGAGATATTCGAGCAGCTGAGTCTTGTCTTGCTCGGTGAGCAGCGTATCCTCGACCAGTTGCTTGCTCACGCCCGCGGCTTGCAGCTGCTCGAGCAACAGCGACGAGGGAACACCAAGCTCCTTCGCAAACTGGGCGACGTTGGTCTGTGCCATCTATCCGCCTCTCAGGCTACGATTCAATCCTACGCTCCGATCTCACGCGCGCCTACGCAAACCAGGGTGCCCGAGCCGCCATGATCAGCTTCTTGGCGCGCTCGGCCTCCATGCCCGTAAGTTCCACGAGGTCGTCCAGGGCAAGCTCCGCCAATTCCTCCTGGGTATGGATGCCCTTCGCAGCCAGCATCCGCGCGGTCTGCCCGTCCATGCCTTCCAGGGCCTGCAAATCCGAAGCGAGCTCCTCGACCTTCTCCTCGCTGGCAATGGCTTGCATCAACAATGCATTCCGCGCTCGGCTGCGCAACTCGTTGACCGTGTCCTCGTCGAACTGTTCGATCTCGAGCAGCTCGTTGATCGGGACGTAGGCCACTTCCTCCAACGTGCTGAAGCCCTCTTGCACGAGGATGTCGGCGACCTCCTCGTCCACATCGAGCTTCTCCATGAACAGGGTTTTGACTGCGACCGATTCCTGCTCGCTTTTCCGCTGTGACTCCTCTTCGGTCATGATGTTGAGCTGCCAGCCGGTCAGCTCGCTTGCCAGGCGCACATTTTGGCCGGTCCGCCCGATCGCCTGGGCGAGGTTCTCCTCGTCCACCACGATATCCATGCTGTGGCGGTCTTCATCCACGACGATGCTGCTCACCTCGGCCGGCGCGAGCCCATTGATGACGAACTGCGCGGGGTCGGGTGACCAGAGGATGATGTCTACGCGCTCGCCGGCGAGCTCGGAGGTGACGGCCTGCACGCGCGAGCCGCGCATGCCCACACAGGTCCCGATCGGATCGATCCGAGCGTCGTTGGATTTCACCGCGATCTTGGCCCGTGACCCCGGGTCCCGAGCCGCCGCCTTGATCTCGAGGAGGCCCTCCTCGATCTCGGGTACTTCCAGCTCGAATAGCTTGACCAGAAACTCGGGAACCACACGCGAAAGCACAAGCTGCGGCCCGCGACTGCTCCGGTCGACCTTGAGCAGAAATGCGCGGACGCGGTCCCCGACTCGCAGATTCTCTTTCGGGATCATTTGATCGCGCGGGAGAATCGCTTCGATGCGGCCCGACTCGACGATCGCGTTGCCGCGCTCGACACGCTTGATCGTTCCCGTGACGAGATGTTCCTTGCGCGCGAGGAAGTCGTTCAGGATCTGCTCTCGCTCGGCATCGCGGATCTTTTGCAAGATGACCTGCTTTGCGGCCTGCGCTCCGATGCGCCCGAACTCCACAGGCTCGAGCGCCTCCTCGACATATTCGTCGAGCTGGATGTCCTCGACGAATTCCTGCGCCTGGACCACGCTCATCTGGCGCTCCGGCGCCTCGAGCTGATCGTCGGGCACGACATGCCAGCGCCGGAACGAACGATAGTCACCGCTGTTCCGATCGATCTCGACGCGCACGTCCACGTCCTCGCGGAACCGCTTCTTGGTCGCCGACGCAAGCGCTTGCTCGAGAGCGCCAAACACGGTGTCCTTGTCGACGTTCTTTTCTCGCGCCAAAGCATCCACCAGCAGCAGAAGTTCTCGACTCATATCGGGTCTCCGCTACAGATTAGGTACCAACCTCGCTTTGTCCAACTGCTCCAGCTCCAGACACAGAACCGTCCCGTCGACCTCCAGCCTGACCTGCGCCTCGCTCGTTCCGCGGAGGATCCCGACGAAGTTTTTCCGTCCCTGGATGGGCACCCTCATGCGCACCTGAGCCCGCTCTCCTGCAAAACGCTGGAAGTCCTTCAGCTGGCGCAGAGGTCGATCCAGACCCGGCGAGGACACCTCCAGGCGATCGTAGTCCACATTTTCGGCCGCGAACAGGCGCGTTAGATGGTTGCTGACGGCGGCGCAGTCCTCCACTGTGACGCCACCCGAGCGATCGATAAACACTCGCATCACGCCGCCCGATGGCGACGACTCCAGGTGCACGAGCTCGTAGCCCAGCCCTGTCAGTGTCCGGTTCAACAGCTCTTCGAGTTGGTTGCGGCTGATCACAAATAAAAAATGGGCGTGACGCCCATTAAGATTCTAATTTTGAAAGTTTAACAGATGCAGCGATCGTTTCCAACATGGGGACGCGGCACAGGTTTGCAAGGTGCGCCCGGTGCCTGGTCCAGGGGATAATCTCGGCTGCTCGTCGGACGCGCACGTGCAGAAACCCCTTCGGAGAGGCAGGGTGCGGGTTTCGGCCGCCTCCCAATCGAGGAGCCCGGCGCCGTGCGTCCGTGCCATGCCAACTAGGGCGGCCTGTGGCGGGGCCGCCACAGGCCGCTCACCGGCCTCGGGCATTCCCAGAGCGCAAGAGTCCTGAGCTTGCGGCCAGGCCCTAGGCCGTGTGGAGTTCGGACGATGACCTGCTCCGGCTTCGATGTGGCTGCAGCCTTCGCTTGCGCAGGCGCAAGTGGGCCTGCGCCTCAGCCGGCAGTGCACGCTCCCGCGCACACCCAGGCTGCAGGCTACCCGCCCGGGCGAATCGCTCATCATGGACGGTGCAAAGTAAAACGCCCTGAGCATCTGCCCAGGGCGTTTCCGTGCATAGGGTGCTGACGATGACCTACTTTGTCTTCGGCCGTGCGCCGTGGGCGCCCTTAACCTGCGAACGTCACGCAGGTTAGCCTCCGACGCAATAAGCTCAGCGCCCTGCGCGCGCTCGCGTGTTGTGGCTCCGGCCCGGCCCGCGCCTTAGCTTGCGCAAGCGCAAGGTAGCCTGCACCTCAGTCAGCTGTGCACGCTTAGCCCGCGCGAACCGGTCATCGCGAGGCCCCCAAAGTAAGAAGCCCCGACCGAGGGCCGGGGCTTCTGCAGTGTAGGGTCCTGACGATGACCTACTTTCGCGCGGTATACCCCGCACTATCATCGGCGCAGCTGCGTTTCACGGTCCTGTTCGGGATGGGAAGGCGTGGGCCCACAGCGCTATGTTCGTCAGGAATTCTGTTGCCGGGCAGTGCAGAAGCCGGGATCTCCCCGGGCTCCTGCGCCCGACGTATTCTGGAAGAAGTATTGGGGTCAACGATTGCAACCAAGGCCTAGGAGGTATCCTCGAGCCGCAAGCTCAAGGCTATAGGATCAAGCCGCACGGGCAATTAGTACCGGTTAGCTTAAGGCGTTACCGCCCTTCCACACCCGGCCTATCAACGCGGTGGTCTTCCGCGACCCTTTAGCAGACTTAACATCTGGGGACGTCTCATCTTGGGGCAAGTTTCCCGCTTAGATGCTTTCAGCGGTTATCTCTTCCGCACGTAGCTACCCGGCAATGCGACTGGCGTCACAACCGGTACACCAGCGGTGCGTCCACTCCGGTCCTCTCGTACTAGGAGCAGCCCCCCGCAAACGTCCAACGCCCA
>Ga0335080_10009090_pt1 | contig 10376 bp, 7 predicted proteins | sample Lox_Sample_34_FD_206720 | JGI IMG/M metagenome (GOLD analysis project Ga0335080, IMG submission 206720) | Soil microbial communities from Loxahatchee National Wildlife Refuge, Florida, United States - Lox_Sample_3.4 | ecosystem: Environmental > Terrestrial > Soil > Wetlands | place: USA: Florida... | reverse complement strand
GCTTGCTGAGTCCGTTGGGCGGAAAGTTTGACTCACGCGATTTGATTGCGGCCCTGCGGGCAACGCCGGTGGTCGTTTGCCCAAACCGGCTCGGGGCGGTGAATCAAGTCTTGCTGACCCTCGCCGCGCTGCCGCGAAGCGTATTCCGCCAGGCACGTGTTGTGTTGATGTCGCCGTCAAAACCCGACGCTGCAACATGCACAAATGCCGGCCTGCTCGCGGAACTTTTCGACGCGAAAAGGATTTTTGTATTGCCGTGGCTGGGCAGGCGTTTTGACCCGGAGAAGGTTTTGAAGCATCCGCGGGTACGGCGCACATTCCGTGAATTGTTGAAATAAATTCCAACGGAACGCCGGCCTCCGGCCCGGCGGATTGCAGCCTGCCATCCGTATCGTGCCGGGTTGGAAACCGGCGCTCCAATCAATATTTTCCCGGCGGATTCGTGGCCAGAAACGATTCGCGCCACGGCTGGTGTTTTCTGTAAAGCTCGAGTCGCTGTTGCAGTGGCTCGATTTTATTCATTTTGGCGGCCTGCGCGAGGTCAATTGCCTTTTCGGCGACGGCTTGCGCTTCATCAAAATGACCCAGCTCGGCGCAGGCCATGCCCAGCGCGTCGAGCACGTACGGCTGCGTGTCGCCGGTCAGGGCTTTGGCTTTGGCGGCGAGCATGAACGCGGCTTGTCCGTTGCGGACTTCGGGATTTTCAATGGCCGACAGCACATGAGCGGTGTAGGCAAGAATTTGAAAATTGTCCGGGTCAATCCGCAGGGCCGCCCGGAATTCATCAATCGCTTCGGCGGCGCGGCCTTGTTTGAGCCGCAGCTTGCCCATTTGGAAGTGTGCCCACGGATAAGCGGGATCAAGCCGCACGGCTTCTTTGAACTGGCGCTGGGCCTCATCGAAACGGCCGAGCTCGACCAGAACCATGCCAGCATCGTTATGCAAAGAAGGCAGGCCGGGTTTTAAAAGCACGGCCCAACGATACTCGATGAGTGCTTCATGGGGGTGGCCCAAATTATCCAGCAAATTACCAAGATTGTTGTGAATGTGGTACAACTCGGGTGCCAATTGTTCGGCAGCGCGATATTCGGCAAGCGCCCGGCTTAATTCCCCTTTTTGCTCCAGCGCAACGCCCAGGTTCACGTGCGCCACGTGATTATCTGTGGTCACCGCGAGCGCCCGGGCAAAGAGTGTTTCGCTGTTGCGCCAGTAACGCAGCTGGCTTTCGGCAAGCATCACACAAGCCGCGAGAACCAAACCCGCTGCGGCAGCGACTGCCTTTGCGGGGAACTGAAATCGGCCCGCCAGATCGCAAACACCGAATGTGACAGCGATAAACACGCCGATGGAAGGAATGTAAGTATAACGGTCCGCCATGGCCGCCCCGCCCACCTGCACCAGCCCGATGACCGGCACGAGCGTCCCTAAGAACCACAGCCAGCCAACGGTTAAATACGGGCGCTCCCTTCTGGCCCGCCAGACAAAACCGGAAATGCTAACCAGGACGATTGCCGAAGTCGTCGCGGCCAATACAACCCAGGTCAAATGTTCGGGCAATGGATAAAACACCGCGAGACCCGCCGGCCAAGCCATTTTCAGCAGATAAAGGCCGTAGGATACCAAGGCGTTACAAACCCGATAATGCAGCGGAACGAGTTCCAGCGATGCGACCGCGGCGCCACTGCGCTGCGATTGGACAAGAAACGTTACCACACACGAAACGGCCGCCAGCAGAAAAAACGGCCATTTCTCCAATGCCAAGCGCCGGCAGGTTGAAGATTGTGGGTTGAAGGTAGAAAGCCGTTGCAACGGCCAGTAATCGAGCAGCAACATCACAAAAGGCAGCGTGACCAGCATCGGCTTGGACATGAGGCCGAGCGCGAAAAAAAACAAGGCCAGAGCATAGTCGAGAGCCCGGCGTCGAGAGCCGAGAGCCGGAACAGGCGTATTGGCCTTCGACTCTCGTCCCTCGACTCTCGACCGGCTTTGGGCATAGCGCACGTAGGCCAGCAGCGTCAACAGCGCGAAGAACGTGCTCAACACATCCTTGCGTTCGGAAATCCAGGCGACGGATTCCACATGCAACGGATGCCAGGCAAACAGCGCGGCCACGAACGCGCCGGGCCACAAGGCGCCCGTGAGCCGGAGCAGCAGGAGGAACAGTAAAACCGTGTTTGCCGTGTGAAACAGCAGGTTGGTGGAATGACACACGCTGGCATCAAGGTTGGGGGCCTCGTAACCGAAGCAGGAAAGCCAGAAACCGATTTTTTGCGAAAGGGAGAAATCGGTCATCAGCGACAGCCACGTGATTGGATGCCAGTTGCTGGCGTGGCCGGTGGTGAAGGCCCATGCGATTCCCGCCCAAGTCAGCCCTTTTTGCACGATGGAATTTTCGGTGACGTAATCCTGATCGTCATAATTCACAAACGCGTCGCGTGCCACCGGCAAATAAACCAGCAGCGTGATCAGTGCGAGCAACAAACCGATGAGGCGCGAACGTGACATCGGGCTTCTTTGTATGCGATTTTTCCCGCAGGGCAAGGACGGAGATGGCGGCCCGGGCCTTAAAACTGTCCCGCGAGTCAGTGTAATTCGGGAGATGTTTCCGGCAGCCGATGAGTGGCCCGGAACGATTCCCGCCACGGCTGATGGTTCCGATAAAGCTGTAGTCGCCGTTGAACCATGTCGACGTCATTCGTCCGACCGCTCGCCCGGGTGAGTTCAAGCGCCCGCTGCGCGGTCTTTTGTGCATCGTCGAAACTTCCCGATTCGGCACAGGCCATCGCCAGCACATCCAGCATGGCCGGTTGCACATCGCCGGTAAGACCGTTGGCCCGGGCGGCCAAGTTCAGCGCCGCCCGCCCGTCGCGCACCTCGGGGTTTTCATCCGCGGCCAATACCCGGGCCAGGAAAATCAGCACACGAAGGTTATCCGGGTCGGTTTGCAACGCCCGATGGAAATAGGGGATGGCTTCCGCGTCCCGGCCCTGTTTCAGCAGCGCCTTGCCCGTCAAATAAGGCGCCCGCCAGTCAGTCGGGTCCCCGCGTGCTGCTTCGGCATACTGGTTCATCGCCTCGTCGTAACGTCCCAGTTCCACCAGCCAAGTCCCGAGGTTATCGTGAAACGCGGCGGTTTTGGGATCCAGCCGCACCGCCTCCCGCCATTCCTCCAACGCTTCGTTGGTGCAGCCGGAGTCGGCAAGTAGATTGGCGAGAGAATCGTGTGAAGGGGCGTCGGCAGGAAACCGTCGCAGCGCCTTGCGTATTTCGGCCAGCGCTTCGTTGGTGCTTCCGGTGCGGGCCAGCAGCATGGCGAAGGAGTTGTACGTTTTGACGCGCCAGGGATTCAAGTCCAGGGCAATGCGATATTCAGCCATAGCCTCGGCTGGCCGGCCTTGCATTTCGTACACCTGCCCCAGGCAAAGGCGGGCCGGTTCGTTGTCCCGGGTGACCTTGACGGCATGGGAGAAGAGTGCCTCGTCGTCGCGCCAATAACGCAATTGGTTTTCAGTAAGCAGGACGCCGGCGGCGAGAATCAAAACGGCGGCCGTGGTGAGTGCCCGTGACGGGAAGCGAAAAGGACACGTTTCATCACGAAGGGCGAACGCCACGGCGACAAACAATCCGATGGACGGGAAATATGTGTAGCGGTCGGACATGGCGGCCTGCCCCACCTGCACCAGGCCAATCACCGGGACCAGCGTCCCCAAAAACCACAGCCAGCCCACCAATCCATACGGAGCCCGCTGACGTCCACGCCAGACGGCAATGGAAATGGCAATTAAAATGACACCGGCGCCAATAACGGACAGCGGAGAGATGGTCCGGGGCAGCGGATAAAAAATGGCCAGGTGGACTGGCCAGATTATTTTAAACAGGTAACGGAGGTAAGCCAGCACCACATTCTCCAAGCGATAGGTCGGCGGCATTTCCTCCAGCGAGACGACCATGCCGCCCTTGTGTTGCGCCAGGCAGGTGACGACGCAAGAAACGGCGGCGAGGAGAAAGAAGGGCCATTTTTCGAGCACCCGGCGCGGCAGGACAAAGCGGTTAAAGCGTTGCAGCGGCCAGTAGTCCAGAAGCAGCATGACGAAGGGCAGGGTAACCAGCATCGGTTTGGCCATGAGGCCCAAGGTGAAACAGGCCAGGGCAAGAACATAGTAGCGGGTCGCGGGTTGCGGATCAGGAGTTGGAGCGGCCAGGTTTGGCTGTTTTTGCGCGAAACGCGTGTAGGCCAGGAGGGACAGGAGGGCGAAGGCGGTGCTCAGGACATCTTTCCGTTCGGCGATCCAGGCGACGGATTCGACGTGGAGCGGGTGCCAGGCGAAGAGGCCGGCGACGAAGGCGGCCGGCCCGAGGGCACTTGTCAGGCGAAAGAGGAGAGCGAAAAGCAGGGCGGCGTTGAGGGCGTGGAGGAGGACATTGACGACATGATGCGCGCCGGGGTTGAGGCCGAATAATTCGCAGTCGGTCATGTGCGACAACCAGGTGACGGGGTGCCAGTTGCTGGAGTGTCGGGTGGTGAACGCCCAGATGACCCCGGTGCGGGTCAGACCATTTTGGACGATGCGGTTCCCGGTGACGTAATCGTCATCATCAAAAATGCTGAAGCCGTGACGGGCTGCCGGCAAATAAACCAGCAGCGTAAGCAGTGCGAGCAACAAACCGATGAAGCGTGAACGAGACATCAGGCTTCTTTGTATGCGATTTTAACGGCACGGCAAGGCCAGAGATGCCGGACTATTTTCCCCGCCATTCCTTCGGCGGAAGGTTGGTGGACAAAAATGATTCACGCCAGGGCTGATGATTCTGGTAAAGCCGCAAGCGCTGTTGCATGGCTGCGACATCCTGTTTCAGGCCGGCTGCGGCCGCCATGCTGCCGGCTCTGCTAACGGCTTCCTGGGCGTCGTCGAACCGGCCGGTCTCGGCACAGGCCATGCCCAGCGCGTCGAGCACGAACGGCAGGGTGCCGCCGCTCAAAGCGTTTGCCTTGACGGCATATGCCAGCGCGGCTTGCCCGTCGCGAACCCCCGGTTTTTCGTCGGCGGCAAGCACGCGCGCCATAAAGGCCAGAATTTGGGAATTGTCCGGATCGATGCGCAATGCTTCGTGGAACTTGCCGCTGGCCTCGGCATCACGGCCTTGTTCGAGCAGTGCCTTGCCCATTTGGAAATACGGCCACGGATAAGCCGGATCCAGGCGCGCCGCTTCGGAAAATTCGCTCATGGCCTCGTCAAAGCGGCCGAATTCGACAAACACAATCCCGAGGCCATCGTGCAGGGCGGGAATTTTCGGTTCCAGTTGCATGGCCAGCCGATATTCAGCCAGCGCCTCCTCCGGCCGGCCCAGGTCGTCCAGCAAACTGCCGAGGTTGCTGTGCACACGGAAATATCCTGGTGACAACCGGGCTGTTTCCCGATATTCGGCCAGGGCCTCGGTCAGCCGGCCTTCACTTTGAAATGCAGTGCCCAGGTTGAGGTGCGCGAGGTAATTATCTTTCGTTACCGCCAACGCGTGGGCGAAAAGTGATTCGCTGTCACGCCAGTAACGCAATTGGTTTTTGGTGACCACCAGGCAACCCGCAAGAACCAAAGCGGCCACTGCAGTGACGACGGCTCTCGGAAATGGAGGCTGTCCGGCCGAAGCCGCGCTCCCGATTTGCCCCGCACGGTGATGAAGCTTGCCGGCAACCAGATTTCCCGCCGCCCACGTCAAAGCGACGTATAAGCCGATCTGGGGCAGATAAGTATAACGATCGGCGTGGGCTTGCAATCCGGCCTGGATCAACCCAATCGCCGGAACCAACATCCCCAGATACCACAGCCAACCGACCAATAAATATGGCTGTCTGTGCCGCCGGATAAAAGCTCCCGCCGAAACCGCCACCAGCAGCGTGACCGCCAGCGTGATTTCCCACCACGGGAGACTGCTTTGCGGATAAGGGTATAAAACGGCCAGGTCCGCCGGCCAAAACATCTGGCGCAGATAAACGACATAGGACACCGTGGCGTTGCCGATTCGCAAAGCGAGGGGCGCCGGGACGATATTGTCCTTCTGGACCACCATCGTCACCATGCAGGCGGCGCCGGAGAGTGCCAGCAGGGGGATTTTTTCGAGGATCAATCGCCAGGGAACGGAACGGTTTTTTAACCCGTCACCATTCCCGGCGGCAGCCTGGGCCGGAGCGGGCACAGCGAAACGGTTGAGCGGCCAGTAGTCCAGGAGCAGCAACACAAACGGCAGCGTGACCACCATTGGCTTGGACAGCAACCCCAACGCGAAGAGGAACACCACCGCCAGATAACGGCCCGGGGAAAACGGACGGCGCACATAGTGCACATACGCCTCGATGGTCAGCATGAAAAACAGGCCGCTGAGCACGTCCTTGCGCTCCGCCACCCATGCCACCGATTCCACCCGCAGCGGATGAATGGCAAAAACTGCCGCGACAAACGCGCTGCGCCACAGGCACCCGGTCATCTGCCACAGCACCAAAAACAGGAGCATCACTGAAGCGGTGTGCAGCAGGACGTTCGTCATATGATGCCCGCTGGCATTCAAACCATACCACCGGCAGTCCAGCATGTGCGACAGCATCGTCAACGGATGCCAGTTGGCACATACGACATGGGTCAAAGCCCATTTGCTGCCGGACCACGTCAGGCCGTTTTGGACGATGCGATTTTCCGTGACGTAATCGTTGTCATCATAATTCAAAAAACAGTTGTGCGTCACCGGCCAATAAGCCAGCAGCGTGATGAGCGCGAGCAACAAGGCGATGAGGCGCGGACGGGTCTTCGCCGCGCCGCAGTGCTGGCCTTGGAAAACCGCACCGGGGTCTTCCGGGCGGGATTCCTGGCTTTCGCGGTTCTGGCTTCGGCCACGCAGGCGGTACATTGGGCTTGTTGTAGGCGATTTTGCCCGGTCGGCAAGCGCGGAGACAGAGTTTATTTTTCGGAAAAAAAGGCGTTGCAATTTCCGGCGCGGCAGGTAGAAATATGCAAGGCAGGAAATTGCTCGATATCCTGCCGCTTGGACGCCAAATCGGTTCCTCACGACCAAGTTTGTTGTTTTATGAGCGGATTATCGTTTGCTGTCGTGGGAGCCGCTTCCAATCAAGCGGAACTCATTTACATTTGGACACAGGCAACGCCGGAAGCCAAGGCGATCATTGTCTGCCTCATTCTTTTTTCCATCCTCGCGTGGTCAGTGATGGTCTCCAAAGCCATCCAGGTCCGGCGCGCCCGCCGGTTGAATTTTTATTTCAACGAGGAATTCCGCGCGCAAAAATCCGTGCTCGAACTTTTTGATCGCAAGCTGCAGGTCGAGGGCTGTCCGCTATATGAGGTTTATCGGGCCGGCTGCGTGCAGCTTGACGCGCGGTTGCGCGGGCCGGGCGGCGAACGCAGCAAACAGGAGGTTTCACTCAAAAACATGGAACATGTCAAACGAGCGCTCGAAAACATCGTCGCCCAGGAGTCCTTGAAACTGGAATCCGGCTTGATCCTGCTGGCCATCGCGGTCAGCGGCGCACCGTTCATGGGTTTGCTCGGCACGGTTTGGGGCGTGATGAGCACGTTTGCCGGCATCGCCCAGCAGGGCGCGGCGACGATGGCGGCTATGGCCCCGGGCGTCTCGGCGGCGCTCATCACGACGGTGGCCGGACTGCTGGTGGCGATTCCCTCGATGTTCGGTTACAATTGGCTCGTGCACAATCTGCGCGTGTTTACCGTCAATCTCGATAATTTCGCGCAGGAACTCGTTTCGAGGATGGAAACGGAATTTTTGTCCGAGGAGTAAATTTTTGCCCATGCGCCGATTTTCACAACGCAGTTACCTGGTGACGTTGAGCGAAATCAACATCACGCCGCTGCTCGACCTCGCGTTCGTTCTGCTCATCATCTTCGTCATTACCACGCCGCTGCTCGAGCAAAGCATCAACCTCAAGTTGCCCAGCGGCATGGGCCAGCCGGACAAGCAGATTGAAAAACGCAACATTCGCACGGTCGAAGTCACCACCACGGGTGTCTATGCGCTGGACAAACAACGCATGGGTCTGGGGCAGTTGATCTCCCGGCTGGCGGCCGAATTCCGCTCGAACCCGAACCTCATCGTTTACATTCGTGCCGACCAGGACGGGCCTTACAAAAACGTCGCCGCTTTGATTGACGGCTGCCAGCGCAGCGGTATCACCCGCTATTCACTGCGCACCGAACCGACCCGATGAATCGCCTGCAAAAAAAATGCGTCATTGGAACCGCGGGCGTCCACCTGCTGCTGCTCGTGATTTTATTCGTCGGTCCGGCGTTTTTTTATTCGCGGCCGAAAGCCGACGATATGCAGGTGCTGGATGTGATTCCCGCCCATCTGATTGACGCGGCGTTCAACAGCGGCGTGGCCAACGCCACGCCGCCGCCGCCCGCCCCGGTGGCTCCGCCGCAACCTCCGCCGCCGATGCCCATTGTCACTCCGCCCGCACCTGCGCCGGAGAAAATGATAAAAACCGAGCCGGCCAAACCGCCGGACAAACTGTCACCTGACAGTTTGAAGCCGGTTGAGAAAACATCCAAAACCGAGCCGCGCAAAATGCAAATCAGCACGCAGCTCGTAGCGCGCCCCGCGCCCAAAGCGGTTCCCAATGCCAGTGATGCCGCCCGCGCGCGGGCGATCCGAACCGCCCTTCTGAATTTGAAGAAGAATTTCACGCCGGGCACGGTGGTGGACATGCCGGGCAACAGCGGCGGCGCGGCTTACGCGAGTTACCGGGACGCCATCGCCACCATCTATTATGATGCCTGGACCCCGCCGGGCAATGCCGATAACGATGAGGCCAACACCAAAGTCAGCGTTACCATTGCCAATGACGGCACGGTGATTACGGCGCGCATTGTCACGCCGTCGGGCGACTCGCACGTGGATGCCTCCATCCAACGCACGCTGGAGCGGGTGACCTTCATTGCGCCGTTCCCCCAGGGCGCGGTGGAGAAAGAGCGGACTTACATCATCAACTTCAACCTCAAAGCCAAACGAATGCTCGAATGAAAAAACATTTTCTCAGCTCAATTAAAATCTGCCTGCCGGTTCTTTTTGCGACCGCTGCCATCCACTTTTCCCGTGGTCAGGAAGAAATTCAGATTCAAAAACAAATTGACGTTCTCGGCCAAACCAAGCCCATTCCGGTGGCGCTCGAAGGATTCAGCGGCGAAGTCGCGGACGTTTTGAAGTTCGATCTTTACGTCCAGGGGTTCAGCTTTGTCGGTCCCGATGCTGCGCAGTATCAAATCAGCGGCACCGTTTCGGGTAACGTCCAGGGCCGGGTGGTGGACCGTGTTGCCAAGAGCACGATCCTTTCGCGCAGTTACACCGGCACGACATTGCGGCGGCAGGCGCACGCGTTTGCCGACGACATCGTGCAGGCCGTCACCGGCAAGAAAGGCATCGGGCAGACCAAAATCGCGTTCAAGGCCCAGGCGGCGAACGGCAACGGTGAAATTTACGTGGCTGATTTTGACGGGCACAGCGCCCAGGCCATCACGCACGACAACACCATCGTGGCCGCGCCGGCGTGGGTGCCGGGCCGGCTGGCCCTTTATTACGATTCCTACAAACTCGACAACCCGGACATCTGGTATCACAACCTGACCACCGGACAGCGCCACGTCGTCGCCCATTACTCCGGTTCCAACATCAGCCCCGCGGCTTCCCCGGACGGCTCGAAGGTGGCAATGATTTTGAGCAAAAGCGGCAGCCCGGATGTGTGGGTTGGCAACGCCGACGGCGCGAATTTGAAACAATTGACCCACACGCCGGAGGATGAATCGTCGCCGTGCTGGTCGCCGGATGGCCAATGGATTTGCTTCGCAACGCGGCTCAGCGAACGCCGGGTGTTGGCCAAAGTCCCGGCGGGTGGCGGGGAACTCCAGCGTATTCCCACCGCCGGGGCGCCGAACCCGACCGAACCCGATTGGTCGCCGGACGGCAAATGGATCGCGTTCACGTCGCAGACGGGCGAGTTTGACATTTGCGTCGTGCCCGCGGAGGGCGGCGCGCCCACGGTGCTGGTGGCGGGTGAAGACCCGTCATGGTCGCCGAACTCGCGGACGCTGATATTTACGCGGCGCACCGGCGGGCACTATGTTCTATCTGTGCTTGACGTGTTCACCAAACAAGTCAAGGATATTGCCCGGATTTCAGGCAACGATTCTCAGCCGGCCTGGGCAAGATGATTTAAATTTTTAGACGAACTTTTAACCGAAGGAATAAAATGAAAATGATGAAATGGACATGTTTACTGGCGTTCACGCTGGCAGTCATGCTGGCTGCCACCGGTTGTAAAAACCATCGGCCCGTCGGCGTTACGACACTGCCACGCGGTT
>Ga0335080_10009088_pt1 | contig 10376 bp, 8 predicted proteins | sample Lox_Sample_34_FD_206720 | JGI IMG/M metagenome (GOLD analysis project Ga0335080, IMG submission 206720) | Soil microbial communities from Loxahatchee National Wildlife Refuge, Florida, United States - Lox_Sample_3.4 | ecosystem: Environmental > Terrestrial > Soil > Wetlands | place: USA: Florida... | reverse complement strand
TTTGCCGCCGCTTCCAGAAAATATCCGAGCGTGGTTTCGTAGGTATAGAAGCGCACCCCGGCGTCCTGAATGTCCATCACCACCGCGTCGAGCTGCCTGAGGACATCTAGCGAAGGCCGCCGCTCGCCATCCTTCGCGCCGTAGACGCTGTAAACGGGAACGCCAGTGGCCGCATCGCGAGTCTCTTCGACGTGAACGGTATCGAGCGTTCCGGTGACGCCATGCTCGGGGCTGAAAATCGCTTCCAGCCATACGCCCGGCGCCTGCGCCAGCACATCGATCGTCCGCCGCCCTTGCGAATCGACTCCTGTCTGGTTGGTGAGCACGCCGATCTTTTTCTTCTTCTCCGGCGTGCCGCCCAGAACATCGAAGTTGTGCATCTCGAGCACATCGATTCCCGTCTGCACTGCGCCATTCCGCGTCGCTACTCGACGCGCCGCCGTCTGCGCCTCGTTGTAGCCGGTGATGCTCTCCCAGCGCAGTTTTTCCCGCTCGTCCACATTCAAATGCAAAGCCGCCGCTACCGCGGTGGCAATCTTCGACCGCAACGCCACCGCGCTGCCCTTTCCGCGCGGGTGCACCGCATTCGCCAGAATGATGATGTACGTCCTGGTGGTCGGATCGATCCAGATGGAGGTCCCGGTAAAGCCGGTGTGGCCGAACGATCCGACCGGCAACAGCTCGCCGCGATTGCTGGAGAAAGGCGTGTCAATGTCCCACCCGAAACCTCGAAGCTCAGGCGCCGTGGGTGGCTGCTGTGGAGTCGTCATCTTCTCGACTTCCGCCGCTGACAAGATCGAGCTTCCGTTGAGCAGGGCGCTGCAGAATAGCGAAAGGTCGTCCACCGTGGAGAACAATCCCGCGTGTCCAGCGACGCCACTCATGCGCCGCGCCGTAGGGTCGTGCACCACTCCCCGCAGCATCACCCCGCCTTCGTCGTACTGCGTGGGCGCGATTTTCGCCCGCCATGCCGCCGGAGGCAGAAAGCGCGTGCGCGTCATCTTTAAAGGCAAAAAGATGTTTTCCCGGGCATATTCATCCAGCGACATGCCCGACACCCGCTCCACCAGCGCGCCCAGCACAATAAAATTGATGTCGCTGTAAAGGAATTTCGATCCCGGAGGAAAAATCGGTTTCTGCCCATAAGCCATGCTCAAAGCGACTTCGCGCCCACGCCACGGGGCGGTCAAGTCCAGATCCTCAGGCAGCCCCGAATAATGAGTGAGCAAGTCGCGGACGGTGATCTCGTCCTTCCCATTCTGCGCAAACTCCGGGATGTACTTCGCCACCGGGTCGTTGACCCGTACTTTGCCCCTTTCCACCAACTGCATCACCGCGGTGGTGGTGACAATGACCTTGGTCAGGGAAGCAAGGTCAAAGACGGTATCGACCGTCATCGCCTCGCGCCGCGGTTCCTGGGCGCGATTCCCGATCGCCTTGCGGTACAAAACCTGGCCATCATGCCACACCAGCACGACCGCCCCGGGGACCTGCCCGGCTTGCATGGCGTCGTGCACAATGGAATCCACGACCGGCAGCCGTTGAGCTTGGGCGGAAAGCTGGCCAGCCGCAGCCGGCCGCGGATCGCAGAAAGAAAACAGCGCAACCAGCATGACGAGGCCCCGCCGCAGCGAGCATCGCGAATTGGTCTGAATGAGACGGATACTTTGACTTTACACAAGGCCCCACGAATCGCTCAAGAAACTCAAGTAAGGGGTGCCGTTTGTGCCATAGGTACAGACCTGTGGCCACAGGAAGCCCCAGTGCAATGCTCAGAAAAAGAACCACTTCGTTCCCGGAACGCCAAAGAAGAAAATGGCCGTTACGTACCGGCATACGGGGAGACTGTAGCGCCTCCGCTTACCTTGCCTTTACCGCAGCCTCACAACTTTGCTATAAACCGAAGTCGGCTGGAAACGATTCCATTGTCTGAAAGCACCTCGCTCCGGAACAGCACAGCCAAGCCACCGGCTCATCTTCCGATCCCGGCCTACGACCTGCAGCACCAGCAATTTCGCAGCGCATTCGAGATTCTGGATCAGGCCATTCGAGCCCGGGCTTTTCCCTGCCTGTCCCTGGCGGTTAATCACCACGGAAAGCTGGTCGCCCTGAATGCGCTCGGTCGCTTTACCTTCGAACCGGACGCGGATCAGGTCACGGCACCGACTCTGTTCGATCTCGCCTCGCTTACCAAGGTTGTGGCGACCACCGCCATGGCCATGATTCTGTACGAGCGCGGCATCCTCGATCTGGAGATACCCGTGGTCGCAATCGTGCCCGAATTCGCCACGGACGATTCCCGCCGCCGCGAGATCACAATACGCATGCTGCTGGCGCACTCCTCCGGTCTGCCCGCCTACGAAAAGCTCTTTTTGCAGGCGCGAACGCGGGAAAAGCTGTTACAAGCCGCATTCGCTACCCCGCTCACCGCCGGCCCCGGCGCTCGCGCGGAATACAGCGACATTGGCTTCATCGTTCTGGGCGTCGCTCTGGAACGTTTGGCGGAAGAGAGTCTTGACCATTTCTGCCAGCGCGAAATTTTCGGGCCTCTGGGTATGACCAAGACCGTATTCAATCCCGCAGCCAGCCTGCGGAATTCGATTCCGCCAACCGCCGACGACCACACCTTCCGCAAGCGCATCATTCAGGGGGAAGTGCAGGACGAAAACGCCAGCCGGCTCGGAGGCATCGCCGGACATGCAGGACTGTTCGCCGCGGCCGGAGATGTCGCGATCTTTGCCCAGGTGATGCTGAACGGCGGCGGTCCCATCCTCCGGCCAGAAACGGTAGCGCTCTTTGCCCATCGCGAATCCACACCCCGTGGCACTTCCCGCGCTTTGGGCTGGGACACGCCTTCGTCCCCGTCCCAATCCGGACAGTATTTTTCTGTGCGCTCTTTCGGCCACCTCGGCTACACCGGAACCTCTCTATGGGTCGATCCCGAGCGCGAGTTGTCGATCACGCTGCTCACCAACCGAACCTGGCCAGACTGCAGCAACCAGGCCATCAGGCAAGTGAGGCCGGCGTTTCACGATGCGATAATCGCGGGGTTGGAGATGAATCATTGAAGACTGGAGCCGCACAAACACCGTCGGACTTGAGACGACTGAACACCGAGAAGGCCAACTGCGCTTCCGCCGATCTCGATACCAAATCCTCGTTTGAAATCGCCCAGGTCATCCATCACGAAGATGCCCAAGTCGCGGACGCGATCAAGCCCGCACTCTCGCAAGTCGCCCGCGCCATTGACCTGATTGCCGGGGCGCTCAGATCGGGCGGCCGTCTGATCTACGTCGGAGCCGGCACCAGCGGCCGGATCGCCGCTCTCGACGCCGCCGAATGCCCCCCTACTTTCAATACCGATCCGAAGATGGTGCAATTCGTCATTGCGGGTGGAGCGAAGGCCTTAGCGGCCGCGGTCGAAGCCAACGAAGATTCCCGCGAGCTCGGCCAACGAGAAATGGCGAAGAAGAAGCCCACTGGAAAAGACGTCGTCGTCGGAATCGCCGCCAGCGGACGCACTCCCTTCACCGTCGCCGCCGTCGAATATGCCCGCCGGCGTGGCGCCAAGACCATCGCCGTAACCTGCAACCGCAATTCCCTCCTGGCTAAAGCCGCGAATCTCGCAATCGTGACCGAAGTCGGCCCCGAAGTCATCGCCGGCTCCTCTCGCATGAAAGCCGGCACGGCTCAAAAGATGGTGCTCAATATGCTCTCCACGGGCGCCATGACCCGTCTCGGCTTCGTTTACGGCAACCTCATGGTGAACGTGCACTTGAAGAATGAAAAGCTGGTGGAAAGAGGAGTCAGTATCCTGCAACAAGCCGCCGGAGTCTCTTCCCAGGAAGCCCGAAAAACATTGAGAGCCGCTGGGAACGACGTGCCCGTCGCACTGGTCATGCTGCAAGCGAGGGTCACCCGCTCCGAAGCCCAGCATGCCCTGAAGGCGGCTGGCGGCAACGTCCGCCAGGCAATCACCCACACCCGAAGCATGTAGCCATGTGGGACCGGGTCTTTGAGCCGGTCAGGCCGAGCAGGGATCGCCTCCCGTCGATGGCAACTGGCGCGGACACGGTAAAACCCTCGGCGCTTCGCGCCGCTGGCCGCGTCAACGACCCGGCCCCACGCGGGTAAACCATCCCACGAGCTGTGGGGATGGCATCTTGCCCTCCCGAACCGTTTCTAAGAGGCCATGGCAGGTCTTGGCCTTCCGATTTCTAATTTAGTTGCACCCCTTCCTTTAGAATAGGAGCCGCGCCAGGATCGGACGGCCCCCTTGGGGCATTTCTAAGGAACTACTACGACTATATGGATAAGCTCGTCATTCGCGGCGGTAATCCGCTGCTAGGAACAGTTCGCGTGAGCGGCGCCAAGAACGCCGCGCTACCGGCCATGGCCGCCGCCATCCTCACCGCAGAACCGGTCACCCTGGAAAACATTCCGCAGGTACGCGACATCGAGACCACCCGCAAGCTGCTGGCCGCCATGGGAGCCGAGGTAGAACTCGGCTACGGCCGAGCCCATCACCGCACCACCATCTGCTGTCACACCATCCCGACGCCCGAGGCGTCGTACGAATTGGTCAAGCAGATGCGGGCCTCGTCGCTGGTGTTGGGCCCGCTGGTGGCGCGCTGCGGACGCGCCCGCGTCTCGCTGCCCGGAGGCTGCGCCATCGGGGCCCGGCCCATAGACCTCCACATAAAAGGACTGGAAACCCTCGGGGCGAAAATCACCCAGGAACATGGCTACATCGAAGCCGCTGCCGACCGTCTGCGCGGCGCGGAAATTGTTTTCGACAAAATTACTGTCACCGGCACCGAAGACCTGCTCATGGCTGCAACTCTCGCCGAAGGCGACACAGTGATGAAGAACTGCGCTCGCGAGCCAGAGGTCGCCGACCTCGCCGACCTGCTCAATAAGATGGGAGCGCATATCGACGGCGCGGGAACCTCCACGATCCGCGTGAAGGGCGTCAGCCAGTTGCACGGCGCCAAACACCGCATCATTCCCGACCGCATCGAGGCGGGCACCTTCATCGTGGCCGGCGCTCTGACCGGAGGCGACATCAACGTCTCCGGCTGCGACCCGAATCACCTGGGAGCTCTCTTGAAAAAGCTGGCAGAAGTCGGCGTCAAGACCGTTCACAACGGAGACTCCGTTCGCGTCATGGGCGACACCCCCCTGCGCGCCGCTGACATGGCCACCGAAGAGTATCCCGGCTTCCCCACTGACATGCAGGCGCAATACATGGCGCTGGCTACCCAAGCCGACGGCGCCTCTACCATCACGGAGAATATTTTCGAGAACCGCTTTATGCACGCGCAGGAGTTGGTGCGGATGGGAGCCAATATCAAGATCGAAGGCAGCCGTGCGATTGTCCGGGGCAGGACGCCGCTCAGCGCCGCCGCGGTGCTGGCCTCCGACCTTCGCGCCTCCGCCTCGCTAGTCCTGGCCGCCCTGGTGGCCGACGGCGAGACCATTATCGACCGCGTCTACCACATCGACCGGGGCTACGAGAATATCGAGGAAAAACTGCGTGGGGTCGGCGCCCAGATCCGCCGTATCGGTGAAATGCTCCCTAAGAAGGCCGCCGCGCCAGCCGCCCGGGCGTAGACAGCCGCCACTCCCTATCCGATCGGTTAGTGACATTAACCGTGGTGCTAACGGCGGCGTACCCCAGGGCCGTCTACTTCCCGATTGTTGGCCAATTTCCCAGAAAATTGGGCGATTGGCAGCCGCCGAAGCTTCGGCACTTCGATTGCTTCTTATTCAGACAACTAAGCACTAGAGTCCAGCTTGAGGACTCCAGCGGATGGCCCGATATAGAGGGGGAAGTCCCGCAGTTCCTTCGGGGAAGGGGAAGCTTCGGGCAAGAAGTAACCGACCGGGCCACCCGCTGTCAGTGCTGAGCCGCTCTGTGCATCCTGTGGAAGGCGAGACGGTCCCGCATCCTCCGGTACTCCACGATGTGCCCATAATTCTGCGCGATGCGCGGGTTGTTCACACTTGCTTACCGCATCCCGTCCAGCGAGTCTAAGGTGTCTATGACTGCCCGGTCCCATTGCCGAATTTTTGCCGTCATCCTGCTCTGCGCAGGATGCGCCTCGACTCTCCTGGGACAGGCTCCGACCGCCGGACGCAAGACCAGCACTCCATACACCGGTGATCTGTCCATCTTCGATTCTCCCGGGCGAGACGAGCGCCTGCAAATCGAGCGGGTGATGGACATCCTGGGCATCACACCGGGCAAAAATGTCGCCGACATCGGCGCCGGCTCCGGGTGGTTCACCGTGCGTGCCGCCCGGCGAGTCACTCCTACTGGCGAAGTTTATGCCGCTGATATCAATCCGCAAGCCATCCGTTATATCGACTCCCGCACTCAAAAGGAGAATCTTCCCAACGTAAAAACCATCCTCAGCCAGCCTGACGATCCGCAACTTCCAGCCAACACCATCGATGCCGTGCTTCTGCTGAAGACCTACCACGAGGTCGCGCATCCAGTGGTGCTGCTGCAGAACCTCCGCGCCGGGTTGCGCCCCGGCGCCCGCATCGGAATCATCGACCGCAAGGGCAACGGAACCGATCACGGTGTGGGTAGCGACATTGTGATCCATGAAGCCGAACAAGCCGGCTACAGGCTTGTCGAGCGCTACGACTTCGTCAAGAAAGACGACATGGATTATTTCCTCGTCTTCACTGCAAAGTAATTCCGGATGGTCCATTTCTCGCATTTTGCGAGAAACAAGCGATAGGACCGCAGCCAACCCTGTTGGACCGCCATTCCTGCCAGACTGCGACTTGAGATGAGAGGCCGATTAGGAGTTTCGCCGAGGCAGAGATTTGATTGGCAATCCGGATACCTGTTGGCCTAACGGACAGTCCGTTCGCAGGTTACGACTTTGTGCCAAAGACCCTTACGTAATCTCGCGGATCATGCGGCGATATTGCATAGTGAAGCCTGCCAGACCGACCATGACCTATTTTCCCGAGCCGCATCCCAGTCAGCGCGCCCTTCGTTTGCGGCTCAATACCAGCTGTCCGGCTGTGGTCCGGTTCGAGGACGGACGGTGGCTTTCGGCCAAGCTGGTCGCGATCTCCCTGACCGGAGGTTTGCTGCAATTGACCAAGCCGCTGATTCCCGGCACTTTGATTGAATTGACCTTCATGTCTCAGCATGGGCCGGTTCTGGGACTGGCGGAACTGCTCCAACCCGCCTCGCCAAGACTGCGCTGCCTGCAGGCTTTCAAGTTCGTTCTGATTGACGACAGTGACCACCAGAAGTTGACGGAGCTGATTGGGGACTGCAGTCGGGTAAGTGCGGCGGAAACCGGCACTCCGACCGGCATTTCGCCTGCCTCGAAACGTGCGCCGCTAGGCTGACCAGTTAGCGGACACGCGATCTTCCTCAGCATCCACCTGCGCCGGACGCGCCGAAGCAGATACTGCGGGCGGGGCAGCCGCCGACTCCAGGTTCGGCTTGTCGACCTGCTGCCACGCCTGCCGCACATCAAGCAAGAGTTCAACCTGGCGGTTAAAGATTTCGGGCTTCACCTTGAGGTGCCCTTCAAATAGTTTGCTGCGAACTTCGGCATAGAAGCGGGCCAGGCGTTTCGCAGCTTCTTCGCCGCGCTCCAGGTCCAGAGAGCCCTCGAGTTGCTGCAGCACCAGGAAAGCGTGCTTCAAATGAGCTGCCCGTTCTTCGACCTTGCCAGCGGCTAGGGCAGCGAGGGCCTGCTCGATATCCCGGATCAGCAGGTCGTACAGCACCACGACCAATCCGGCGGGAGTGGCTTCCTGGACCGCGGACTGCAAGTAGGTCAATTCTGTTTGGCTTCGGCTCATGAGTTCTGATTGCTCTTGATCCCAAGTTGGGCGTTAATCTGCGCTTCTTCGATCGGCAACTCTTGCAGCAGCGCATCGGCTTTGTTGTATTCGTCGGTGAGTTGCTGCCGAACGGTATCCAGGTGAGTCTGGAAGTCATCGATCTGGTTCTGCAGGTTCGTATTCTCGGCAGCGATGCTCTGGAGATCCACGGTAAACGCCCCATCCACCGGATCGGTAAACGTGTTCATCTGCCCCTTCAGGAACGAGGCAAATCCATTCGACGCGGTGCCCTGAAGAAAACCTTGCACCCCACTGAAGTTATTCTGGATGGCATCACTCAACTTGGAGTCGTCCAGGGTGATGGTGCCGTCGTTGTTCATCGAGATGCCAAGGCCGCCCAGGGTGGAAATTCCGCTGGTGCCGGAACTGTAACTGATGGCGCCCAGCAACTGACTCTGCAGCATGCGCAAGGTGGCGTCCCCCGACAACGGTCCTTCGAGTCCGTTTGAGCCCACCGTGAATTCGGTGTTCACATCCTTGATCACGGCGTTATAGGCGTCCACGAAATTGCTCACAGCTTGCGTAGCCTGGCTGGTGTCAGGGGCGATGGAGATGTTGACTTCTGTGCCCGGCACCGCCGACCCGAGATTGAAAGTTACGCCGCTGACCGCGCCGCTGACCGTGTTGGACGCGCTGTCGATGGGAATCCCGTCGACGGTGAGCGAGGCGTCCGTTCCAGTCACCGCCCGTGTGAAGTTGAGGCCGGTCGCGTTGGAGATCGAGAAATCGGTGGCGCTTCCGGAAGTGGCACTTACCAGCGAGAGTCGTGCCCCACTGGAATCGGTCACCACGCTGGCATTTACACCCAGGCCCAAACCGTTGACGTAGGTGGCCAGTTGATCGAGGGTGTTGACGCCACTGCCGATAGTGATCTGCGTGACCGGTCCGGAGCCAACCTGCAGGTTGAAGCTGCCGGGGGTCAAAGGCGTGCTGCTGCTGGCCACGGAATCGGAATACCACGATGCCGTCGAAGCCAGATGATTGACCACAAGCACGTGATTTCCCGCCGCCGTTCCAGCCGTGGCCGACGCGGTCACAATGCTGGAGTTCGAAGAGGATGCGGTCATGGACGCCAAAGCGCCCGCTGGGTCGCTGATTGCGCTCAGCGCGGTTTGCAGGCTGGTAATGTCGCTTTCTATCTGATTGATATCGCTTTTTTGGCTGCTCAGCAGAACCTGCTCCTGCTGCCATTGCTGCAGCGGGGCCGACTGGGCGGCAATTGCCTGGTTCACAGCAGCCTGGACATTGATTCCAGAAGAAGAAGATCCTAGGGCGGACAACAGCGAGCTTAAGTCGACACCGGAGATTGAGCTCACGGGTGGGGATACTCCTTTCATCAACTCTCAGCCCTTAAAGAAAGGATTGGTGGGACCTCGCGGTCCCACCAACCTCCCGAAGGACTATTGGAGCAGCTTCAGAACCGACTGCTGCATCTGGTTGGCCTGCGACAGAGCGGCGATACCGGTCTGCTGCAGGATGCTGTACTTCGCCAAGGACGCCGACTCGGCGCCGATGTCAGCCGACATGATTCCATCTTCAGCACCGGTCAGGTTGCTGATCTGGTTGTTCATGACGTTGGAAGCCGCCTGGAGCTGGTTCGAGGTTGCGCCCAGGTTGCCGCGAAGAGCCGCGATGTTGGCGATGGCAGCGTTGATGTCGGTCAGAGCGGCCTGCGCACCAGTGGCAGTCGACAGATCGTCGCCGCTGATATCAGATCCGTTCAGGTTGGCATCGTCGACCTGGCCCATCGTCACGCTGACGCTGGACGTGCCCACGCTGCTGGAATCGCTCATGAACACGGTCAGAGCTGCGGTTGCACCGAAGATCGCCTGGCCGTTGTAGGTGGTGTTGGTGCCGATGGTGGTGATTTCGGTCTGGATGGAGGCGAACTCAGCCTGCAACGCACCGCGCTGAGAATCGCTTACCGTGCCCGTGGACGACTCGGTCGCCAGGGTAACCGCACGGTTCAACAGGCTGGTGATCTGCGACAGGGCGCCATCGGCGACCTGCAGCATGCCGACGCCATCGGTGGCGTTGCGCACGGACTGGGTCAGTGCAGTAACGTTGGCTTGCAAACCGTTGGCGATTGCGAGGCCGGCAGCATCGTCCGCGCCGGAGTTGATCCGCTGACCAGACGACAGAGCTTCGAGCGTCTGGCTAAGGGACGCTCCTGTCATTCTCAATGAGTTCTGCGCCTGCAGGGACGGAATGTTGTTCAGGATGCTCAGTGACATTGGAAATTCTCCTTTTTTCTAGTTCCGCCTGCACGGAAGCTTGAGGGCCCGAGCTTACTGCCGAGACTCGCCTGTTCGAGCAGGGGGTTTATTTCGGACGGGATATCTATCGGCACTTGCCAAGACACCTCGTCAGTCACTGGAGTAACCCCGATTTGTGTTACTTTGACACTCATTCCAAAATGGCGGGCCTTTCCTTTCAATCCGCTAACGCCCGATCTTCGGCGCCCGCCAATGCCGGCTCCTTATTATTGGTTC
>Ga0335080_10009087_pt1 | contig 10376 bp, 13 predicted proteins | sample Lox_Sample_34_FD_206720 | JGI IMG/M metagenome (GOLD analysis project Ga0335080, IMG submission 206720) | Soil microbial communities from Loxahatchee National Wildlife Refuge, Florida, United States - Lox_Sample_3.4 | ecosystem: Environmental > Terrestrial > Soil > Wetlands | place: USA... | reverse complement strand
GGCCATGCGCTCTGACCGGGCGCGATCGAGACGCACACGACGGGGCGACCGCGGTCGCGCCGCCGTGTGCGGCGGACGTGCGAATCTCGACGCCCCTTCAGGCGGCGAGACTCACGCAGCGAAGAACGGGCATTCAGCGCCCGGGCACTGCTTGTTGCGCTCGGAGACGCTGCACTGTGTGGCGGGGCCGGAAGACAACTCGATGCCGAGCCGCTCGCCGAGATACTCAACCGCGGCGTCGACCGCCACCCGCGACGCTCGTTTGCAGCAGCGCGGCTGGTCGTCGATCATGCGCGACAGCGCGAACGACGTCGCCGCCAAAGCCAACGAGCGTTGCGGGCCGCTGAGCGGCGTGGCCTCGGTCATGACGCTGATCGCAACGCCCACGCCGACGGCCGCGCCGCAGGCACCGTAGTAGCCGCACCAGCCACCGGGCACCTTCCCGGCACGGCGCAGCGCCGTGGCGACCGCGTCGGCCGGCAGCGCAACGCCGGCGTTGCCCGCGGCCGCGACGATGACCCCCGCGACGATAGCGTGATGCTCGGGGCCGTGCATGGGCAGGCCGGGCAACGCCATGATGCGTTCCAGGATCGCCGACGGGTCCCGCTCGGAGCTCGTCTCGAGCACGCGCTGTGCCAGGTCGATGGCCGATGCGCCGTGGCAGGAGTCGCAGACGAAGTGGCCCCCCGGGCACGAGATCAGCGTCGATTCCTCGCGCCCGCAGTAGGCGCACGCCTGCACGGTGGGTGCCGTCGCGTACTCCAGTGTCGCGCCGCACACGAGACAGTCCTCGGCGAAGCGTCCGTCGGGAACGGCCGCCGACGAGTCGCTCATGCCGCCCCGATCATGACGCGGCGTCTGCCGGTCGTTCCGGGACGCCAGGCAGCGCCGCCGCTGGTCTGGCGCCGCTGCAGACGAGATAGCGATTGAGCCCATCGACCACTTTGAGAAGGTGCCGATCGCCGAGACTGTACAGTACGCGGTGGGCGTCGCGGGTCGCGATCACCAGTGTGCGGTCGCGCAGCACCCTGAGGTGCCGCGAGACCGTCGACTGCGGAGCGTCGAGGCGGCGACAGAGCTCGTTGACGCAGAGCGGACCCTCGGCCAGCGAGACGACGATGCGCAGCCGTGTAGGGTCGCTCAAGGCGCGGCAGAGCCCGGCTTCGGCCTCGCAGGACTCGCCCCTCACGGGTCTGACCTCTCGGAGGGCTCTCCGCTCACAGCACCTGCACCACGTCGGCTTCTTCGCAGTCGGAGATGTACTGGGCGATGCCGACGATGTCGTCGACGATGTCGACGAAGTCGTCGAGCGCGCCGGCGCCCCAGATCTTGCCGGCAGTACCGCAGCAGTGGATCTTGACCTTGCCATCGGCCTTGAGGTTCCTCAGGTTGTCGATCGGCGCGGGCACGGCGTTGTCGGCCATGCCGGCCAGCATCTCTTCTTTCAACTCCGGCCGGTCGGCGTAGGTGCCGTCGCCGGCGACGTCCTTGCGAAAGGCGTAGGCGCCGCCGAGCAGCAGGTAGACGTCGACGTCCATGTCCAGGGCCACCGCGCCGCCCGTGAGAGTGCTGGCCACGACCAGCTTCTCGATGCTGCCGCTCGCCAGACCGATGACCATCTTGCCCATGGCTCTCCCCCTTCTCTAGATGAACAGGTTGACGTTGGCTTCGTCGGCCTCGCCCAGGTACGAGCCCACGCCGGCGTACTCGAGGCCGTCCATGAGCTCCTCCTCGCGCAGCCCCATGACGTCCATCGACATGGTGCAGGCGACGAGCTTGACGCCCTGCTCCCTGGCGCTCGCGATGAGCTCGTCGAGGCTCATCACGTGGTTGTCCTTCATGACCTTCTTCATCATGGGCGCGCCCATGCCGGCGAAGTTCATCTTCGACAGACCCAGCTTGTTCGGGCCGCGCGGCATCATCCTGCCGAACATCGCCTGGAGCGCGCTCTTGGGCTTCTTGACGTCGACCTTCTCCGGTCGGCGCAGGGCGTTGAGGCCCCAGAAGGTGAAGAACATGGTGACCTCGTCGCCCATGGCGGCGGCGCCGTTGGCGATGATGAAGGCGGCCATCATCTTGTCGAGGTCGCCGCTGAACACGATGATCGTCTTCTTGGTGGTCGCCACGGGAACGCTCTCGCTGCTCTCCATGACGGCCTGGGTCTGTTCGTCCATGGCCATCCTCCTTTCAGGATGCGTAGGCTTCGCGGAGGTACTCTGAGATGTCCTTGAAGCGCATCGTGTCGCCGGCGGCGCCGCTCAGGTTCACGAAGCACATGGGGCACATGGTGACGCCGTCGTGTGCCGCGGCCCGTAGCTGGGCCACGCGCTTCGCGGCGTTGGCCGCTGCCTTGACCGGGTAGAGCGACTCGACGGGACCGCCGCAGCACCACGTCTGGCGACCCGTGTTCTCGGGGTCGCAGACGGTCAGGCCCGTGGCCGCCAGCAGCTCGCGCGGCTCGTCGACGACGCCCTCGTAGCGCGCGAACACGCACGAGTCGTGGAAGGCGACGTCGCCGGCCAACGTCGCGCTCGGCGTCATGCCCCTCCCGGCCAGCACCTCGAGGTAGCTGCGCACCTCGATGTCGTAGCCATCCAGTACCTTGGGGTAGACGCTGCGCAGCATGGTCGTGGTGTGCGGGTCGATCGTGATCACGCTTCGCACGCCGTGCCTCTCGAAGGCCGCCTGCACGCGCCGGGCATGCTGGGCGAGCACTTCGTCGGCGCCCAGGTCGTAGGCCAGGGCGCCCGAGTAGAGGTCGTCCTCGTAGAGGGCGCCGAACTCGACACCGGCCTTGCGCAGCAGGTGGACGACGTTGATCGGTACCCGGTCGTAGAGGGCGCGCTCCTGCGCCGAGGGGCGCGCCATGAACGCCGAGACGTTGACGAGGCGGTTGACCCTGCGACCCAGGCCCGTCCATTTGGCCAGCCACGAGTCGCCGAACTTCATCTCGGCCTTCACGAGGCCCTCGATGTACGGGATGAGCTGGTACATCATCCCGGTGTACAGGACGGTCTCGCCGCCGCGCGGCAAGCCGAGGCCCTCCGTCCACTTCGTCGCCACCCTGGTGGGCAGCGGCAGCACCGACTTTCGCAGGCGCAGGTTGTCGGCCAGGATGCCGATGACGTCGCCGGTCGGCAGAGGCATGGTCATCCCTCCCCGAGGCCGAAGACGGTACGGTCGATGTGATGGCGCAGGGTGCGCACGTTCTCGGCGATGTGCACACCCGAGGGGCAGTTCTCCTCGCACATCTTGCACAGCAGGCACGAGAAGACCGGCTCGATCTCGGCTTCTACGCGGTCCGCCATGCCCAGCAGCACGTAGCGAAACAGCACCCGCGGCTGCACGTCGACACCCATCGGGCAGATGGCGGAGCACACCCCGCAGTTCATGCAGGCGTCGGCGTTGAACTCGTCGGAGCGCTCGAGCTCGGCCGCAAGGCCAGGGTTGACGAGGACCGTCATGACCCCTCCCTCTCGACGAGCTGGTACGGGTAGTAGCCCTCGTCTGTGGCTTCCTTGATCTCGGCCAGCCAACCGTACTTGCGCAGCCCCATCACCCAGAACATCACTTCGTGGGTGGGGCGCTCGACGGCCGCCGCGATCTCGGGCACCGTGAGGGGACCGTCGGCGAGCGCCGCCAGGATGCGGCGGCGCATGACCTGCTCGTCGCGGACGATCTCGCGCACGCTGCGATTCGTGGGGTCGGCGTATCTGATCGTCGTGCCCTCGATGGTCGGTGTCATGTGCAGCTCACCTCCAGGAGGCCGTCGATCATGGCTTTGATCTGCGCGTCGGCGTAGCCCAGGAGATCGACCGCCTCGGCCGGACACACCGGCACGCAGGCGCCGCAGCCCTTGCAGGCGGTCTTGATGACGCGGGCGACGGTCTTGCCGGTCTCCTCGACCTGCTCGATGGCCGCGTAGGGGCAGGCCTCGACGCACTTGCCACACCAGGTGCAGGCGTCGCTGTCGACCATCGCCACCATGGGGTCGAGCTCGGCAAAACCACGCTTGAGCATGGCGCCGCTCTGGGTGACGGCCGCGAGGCCGCTGGCGACGCTCTCGGCCGAGTTCTTGGGTGACTGGCAGGCGCCGCAGATGAGGACGCCGTCGACGATCGTCTCGACCGGGCGGAGCTTCGGGTGGATCTCGTTGAAGAAGCCGTCGTTGCCCACCGGGAGCTTGAGCACACCGACCAGCTCGTCGTTTGCGCGCGGCACCATGCCGGTGACCAGCACGACCAGGTCGGCCGGGATGGCGACCTCTTCGCCGCCGGTGAGCAGGTCCTTCGCCACGACCTTGAGACCGCCCGAGGCGAGCTTCTCCACAGTCGGGGGTTCGTCGTCGGGCACGCGCAGGTAGAGCGAGCCCTTCTCGCGCGACTCGGCCCAGAGCAGCTCGTACTTGCCGTAGGTGCGCATGTCGCGGTAGAGGTGGTACTGGCGCAGCGCCGGGTCGCCCTTGGCGGCAGTCTCGAGCGCCGCGTCCACGGCGGCCGTGCAACAGTAGCGCGAGCAGTAGGTGTGGCCGCCCTCGACGTCTTCGCCCTGGCGGCTGCCGACACAGTAGATGTAGGCGATCGTCTTGACCGGGTGGCCGTTGTGCTCGAGGGGGCCGCCCGACCCGTCCACCATCTTCTTGAACTCGGGCAGCGTGACCACGCCGTCGATGCCGTAGCCGAACTCGGCGATCGCCGGCTCGTAGGTGTCGAAGCCGGTCGCCACGACGATCGAGCCGACGTCGACGGTGATGGTCTCCAGCCGGTCGCCGTGGACGGCGATGGTCGCCTGGTAGTTGCCGAAGCTGCCGGATTTGCTCATGACCTCGGCGTTTGTGAACACGGTGATGGCCGGATGGGCGCGTACGGCCTCTTCGAGCCGGGCGATGAGGTCGGCGCCGTTACGGCTGTGGGGGTACATGTGGCCGAAGCTTGCGACCCAGCCGCCGAGCCGCGGTTCCTTCTCCACGAGGAAGACGGAGAGCCCGATCTCGGCCAGGCCAAGCGCGGCGCGCAGGCCGGCGATGCCGCCGCCGACGACGAGGCTCTGCGGCGTCGTCTCGACGACGATCGGCTCGAGCGCCTCGGTCAGACGCGTGCGGTTGATGCCGGCCCGCACCAGACGTACCGCCTTCTCGGTCGCGCCTTCGTGGTCGTCGGTGTGCGTCCAGGAGCACTGCTCGCGAACGTTCACCTGGGTGTACTGGAAGGGGTTCATGCCGGCGCGCTTGGCGACGTCGCGGAAGGTGGTCGTGTGAAGCTTGGGTGAGCACGAGGCTACGACGAGCGCGTCCAGACCCTTCTCGTGGGCGTCCTGCACGATCTCCTGCTGGGTGGCATCCGAGCAGGTGAACATCGCGCTGCGCGCGACCACCACGTCCGGGTCGTGCTCGACCGCTTCGACGACCTTCTCGACGTCGACGTAGTCGCTGATGTTGCCGCCGCACTGGCAGACGTACACGCCGATCTTGCGGCCGCTCATGCCGATACCTTCACTTTCGCGCGCTCCAGGTGGGCGGCGGCCTGGGCGACCGCGGCGCCCGCGTGGAGGATGGAGTCGGGGATGTCTTTGGCACCCGCGGCCGAACCCGCGACGAACACGCCGGGCAGGTTGGTGCGGCCGGGGTCGAGGTCCTCGTCGGCCTCGCCGACGTAGAAGTAGTCGTCGAGCCCCAAGGCTCCGTCGGCAAAGAGTGCCTGCGCCTCGGCGTTGGGCTGCACGCCCACGGCCAGCACGACCATGTCGTGCTCGGCCTCGGCGAGCGTGCCGCCGTTCTCGATGTCCTCATAGCGCAGGACGAGGTTGCCCTCGTCGGTCTCCGTGATGCCCGAGACGCGGCCCTTGACGAAGTTGGCGCCCATGTCCCTGGCCTGCTGGTAGAACTCGTCGTAGCCCTTGCCTACCGAGCGCACGTCGATGTAGTAGACGGTCACGTCGGCGAGCGGGAGGGCGCCCATGATGAGCTGGTTCTGCTTGACCGAGTACATGCAGCAGATCTTGGAACAGAGCGGGTTGTCGACCGTCTCGTCGCGCGAGCCGGTGCACATGATGTAGGCGATGTTGTCGGGCACCTTGCCGTCGCTGGGGCGCAGCACGGCGTTGTAGGGTCGGGTCGGCGCCAGCAGGCGGTCCATCTGCATGCCGGTGATCACGTTCTTGTAGCGGCCGTAGCCGTACTGCGGCTTGGCGTCGGCCGGAAAGAGCTTGAAGCCGGTGGCCAGGACCACCGAGCCGACCTCGGCCTCGATCTCCTCGCCCACCATGTCGAGCTTGATCGCGTCGGCGGGGCAGGCGTCGACGCAGGCGTGACACTCGGAGCACACGCCGCAGTCGAGACAGCGGGCGGCGCCGAGAAACGCTTCGTCTTCGGTCATCGGGCCTTCGGTCTCGCCGAAGTCGCTCGGCGCGGCGCTCATGACGGCGCTCGGCTCGAACGGCTCGCGGCGGTCGTAGACGTCTTGTCGCCCGAGGACTTCGGCCTTGTCCACGACCGGCAGCGCCTCGTCGAAGGCACCGGCGTCGAGCTCGATACCCTGCAGATAGCGGTCGATCATGAAGGCGGCGCGGCGTCCCTGGCCGACGGCGGTGGTGATCATCGTCGGGCCGGTGACCACGTCACCGGCGGCGAAGACGTGTGGCACGGCGGTCTGCAGGGTGCCGGGGTCGGCCTTCAGCGTGTGGTTGCCGTTGGTCTCGAGCCCGAAGGCCTCGGTATCGGCGCCCATGCCGGCGGCGACGATGACCACGTCGCAGGCGAGGCTCTTGCGCTGACTGTCGTCGTACTCGGGGTGGAAGCGGCCGTCGGGGTCGAACACGCAGGTGCAGACCTTGAGCTCGGCGCCTTGCACGCGGTGGTCGCCGGTGAAATGGTCGATGCCCCAGCCGTCGTGCAGGGTGATGCCCTCGGCGCGGGCTTCGTCGACCTCGAAGTCGTGGGCCGGCATCTCCTCGCAACATTCCAGGCTGGCCTGGTCGACTGCGGCGGCGCCCAGGCGGCGAGCGGTGCGCGCCGCGTCGATGGCGACGTTGCCGCCGCCGACCACGAGCACACGCTTGCCGGCGAGGTCGACCGGTTCGCCAAGCTTCACCGCGCGCAGAAAGTCGAGCGCGCTCCGCACACCCTCGAGATCCTCGCCGGCTACCCGCAGGCTGACAGACTTGTGCGTGCCCGTCGCCACGAGCACGGCGTCGAAGCCGTCGTTCCGAAGTGCCGCGACGTCGTCGACACGCGTGTCGGTCGCGATCTCGACACCGATGGCGGTGACGTTGCTCACGTCGTCGGCGACGACGTCGTTCGGCAGACGGTAGGCCGGGATGCCCAGACTGAGCATGCCGCCCGGCGTGGACGCCGACTCGAAGATCTTGACACCGTAGCCCTTGCGCGCGAGCTGCCAGGCGGCGGTGAGGCCGGCCGGTCCCGAACCCACGATGGCGACTCGCTTGCCGTTCGCCTCCGGCCTGGCCGGCGCTGTTGACTGCGGCTGACCATAGTGCCGGTCAGCGATGAAGCGCTTGAGACGGCGGATCGGCAGCGGGCCTTCGAGCTCGCCACGCGTGCACTCGTCTTCACAGGGCGCATAGCAGGCGCGTCCGAGGCTGCCCACGAGCGGCGTCGTCTCGAGCACCAGGTCGAACGCCTGGTCATACTCGCCGCTGCGCACCCGCGCCACATAGCCGTGCGCTTTGATGCCCGCGGGGCACTCGTAGGTGCAGGGCGAGACGCCGGCACGCTCGATCACGGCCTTTTTGGGCACCGCCTGAGGGAAGGCGATGTAGGCGGCGCGGCGCGACACCATGCCGGCGTTGAACTCGTCGGGCACCGCGACGTTGCAGGCCATCTCGCACTGGCGACAGCCGGTACAAGCGACCTCGTCGATGAACTTTGGCTTCTGGCGGATCGTGGCGTGGTAGCCGCCGTTGCCGTCGCTGCGGATGCCGTCGACCTGCGCGTAGGTGAGAACGTCGATGTTGGGGTGATGGATGGTGGCAGCCATCTTGGGGGTGGAGATGCAGCTCGCGCAGTCGAGCGTGGGGAAGACCTTGCTGAGCAAGATCATCTTGCCGCCGACGCTGGCCTCTTTTTCGACGACGAGCACCTTGTAGCCCATGTCGCCGAGCTTGAGCGCCGACTCCATCCCGCCGATGCCGCTGCCCACCACGAGAGCGTCGTACTTCATGCCGCCGATGCCTTTCGCGAGGGTCCGAGCTGAGTCAGGGACGCGGTGAACTCGTGCATGTAGTTGGTGAAGGGCTCGGCGCAGACCGAGCAGATGGCTGCCATGCGCAGACGTTGCGGCTCGTAGCCGGCCTCTTCGAACAGCCGCTGGGCCTCGGCCATGATCCGTGAGGTACGCTCGCTGCAGTCGGACAGATAGGCGCACTCGTCGCCGTCGGCGGCGACGAAGACGCCGTCGAAGCCCTGCTGCACGGCGTACAGCGCCCAGCTCGGCTTGATGCCGCTCGTGCAGGGCACGCTGATCACCATCACGTTGGGCGAGTAGTGCATGTGTGAACTGCCCGCCAGGTCGATGCCCGGGTCGGAGATGTTGTTGGTCGACAGGACGAGGATGCGGGGCACGAAACTCTGCTCGTCGTGCGCTTGGGGCTCCGCCATCACTACTTCATCTTCTTGACGTACAGCTTCATGAAGCCGGGCTCCTCGACCATGCCGAGGAACTCGTGGCCCATCTTCTTGCACCAGGCCGGCAGGTCTTTCTGCGTGCCGGTGTCGGTGGCCATGACCTCCATGACCCCGCCGACGGAGACGCTCGGGATGCCCTTCTTGGCTGCGAGGATCGGCCCTGGGCACGACGTGCCTCTGGCGTCGACCACTTTCTCGGCCTGGATGGAACTGAGGTCTGCGGGGTCTGTCATGGCCCTCTCCTTCTCGCGGTCGCCGGCTTGTGCTTGTGTTTTCTTTCGCAAGGGGCGACGCGACAGTGCCGCCCGTGCGTCGTACTGTTGGCTCTGGTTCCCCTGGCTCGCTTGAGACTGCTGTGCTTAGGCCGGCAGCGGTTCGGTCGGCCGCCCCGGCTCGAGCTCAGTCCGCTGTGGCGCATCGAGTAGTTCGGCGGCCAGCAGCGTTTGATTCAGCTCGTTATGCTGCTCGACGAGCGCCTGACGAATGAGGGCGCACGCTTGCAGGAACTTCTGATTGGTGACGTGGTAGTAGACCGTCTGTCCCTCCTTGCGGGACGAGACGAGTCGGCGCTCCTTGAGCACGCGCAGATGCTGGGACACGTTGTGCACCGAGATGCCGATCTCCGCGGCAAGATCGCCCACGCACTTCTCGCCGTCGCCGATCGCGTGCAGGATGGCCTGACGGTGCTCGTTGGCCAGCGCCTTGCACAGCTCGGAGTGCATGCGAAAGATGGCCTTGAGGTCGGCGGTCGGCCTGTTCAGTACATTGTCCGTTACTTGCATACTTCCTTATATACTCGATGTCATCCTCGCCGTCAACGTGGCTCCGTGTCTGGCGGCGGACAGCCCAGAGCGGCTCGCGTTGTCGCCGACGTCGCGATCAGATCGTCAACGAAGGCGGCTGTGGTCGTGAGGGTGACCAACGTCTTCGTGTGCCACTCCGGCGACGAACGGGGCAAGGACGTGGTGCTAACGTAAGCGGGCACGGGTTGGCCGTCGAGGTCGCTGCCTATCCGTCCCAGCGCCGGCGCCTGGGGTCGGCGGCGCGCGTGAAAACGGGCCCCTGCATGCTGCCCTCACGGTGGAGTGTGTACACTGCGGTCAACCAGGCCCGGGGGGCAGTGGGGTTTCGTCGAGAAGGGGCGCATGAACGGCAGGAGCCTGAGCACTATCGCGGCGACAGTCGTGGCCGCCGTCATCGTGACGTCGGCGCTGGCGAGCTGCGGCGGTCAGTCGGGAGGCTCGGCAGTCAGTGGCGCGCGAGTCCGCCTCACCGGCACGACGCTGAGCGGCGCCAGTTTCGATCTGGCGAGCTATCGCGGCCGGCCGGTGGTGATCAACTTCTTCGCCCAGTGGTGCCCGGCGTGCAACGAGGAGGCGCCTGACCTGGCCGCCTTCGCCAGGGCCCACCCCGAGGTGGCCTTCGTCGGAGTCGATGTCAACGACAAGGTCGCCGGAGGCAGGGCGTTCGTGCGCAAGTACGGCATTTCCTTTGCCGTCGTTTCGGATCCCAAAGGCGCGATCGCCTCCTCCTATGGGGTGGTCGGCATACCCACGACCTTCTTCGTCGATCGCAACGGGGTCGAACGCGCCCTCACCGTGGGCGCCTCGACCCGGGAGGGCTTCGAAGAGAAGCTGAAGAAGGTCTCTTGAGCGTGCCGTGTCGGTCGTCACGGTCCAGTCGCTGAGTCTCACCACCGCCGCGCTGGCGTTGGCGGCTGGGTTCCTGTCGTTCG
>Ga0335080_10009084_pt1 | contig 10378 bp, 8 predicted proteins | sample Lox_Sample_34_FD_206720 | JGI IMG/M metagenome (GOLD analysis project Ga0335080, IMG submission 206720) | Soil microbial communities from Loxahatchee National Wildlife Refuge, Florida, United States - Lox_Sample_3.4 | ecosystem: Environmental > Terrestrial > Soil > Wetlands | place: USA: Florida... | reverse complement strand
CCAGCGACGCCAGGAGCACGGCAACGTTCTGTGTGCGCAGGCGCCGGAGCGCCGCCACGACGCGCGCGAGGCCCGCCTTCACCTGGAAGAGGGGCGCCTGGTCGTCGTAGAACGTGTCGAGCAGCCCGAATATGATGACCACAGGAGAGCCCTTTTCCGCGACGAACGCCGGGAGCCGCTCCGTGATCACCGCCTCCATCTGGTAGCAGGTGAATGCGCGCGACACGTAGATGTTGTCGAGCAAATCGGCCGGCGCCAGCGTCCGCCCGTCCGCTCTGACGCCCGCGTGCTTGCGCGCGAACTCGGCCAGGTAGTAGGCGTCGAACCTGTTCGTCCCGTCGACGAGCGTCACCGGCATGCCCCCCACGAGCACGTGCGCCGCGGCCGCGAGCGAGATGCGGAAGACGGCGCCTGTCCCGTGGAGGCAGTAGAGCTTCCCCGGGGGGGAGGACTTGAACTGCTGCACGAGCTGCGTGTACGGAACGGGGACTCCCGCGGTCATCGCGTCACGCCGCCTTTCGCCTGATGGGGGAGCGGCGCGCAAGCTCCGCATCGAGCCCCGCAAGGAGCCGCGTGAGCCTCTCCGTCCCCGCGCCGTCCGCTTCCGGCGCGTCCTCCCCCGCCGTCAGATACGCGCGGAGCGGCTTTCCCCCCTCGAGGCAGAGGCGCACCGCGGCGCGGAAGGCCGCCCATTCCTCCCCCTCCTCCTCCATGGCCAGGCATGCGCTCCGCAGGAGGCACGCATCGGCGCCGAGCGCGCCGGGCGCGCGGAGCGTCCCGGCGAGCGCGGCGGGTCCCGGCACGTGCATGACGTTCCGCTCGCGCAGGACCGCGAAGTATTCCGGCAGCACGAAGCGCGGCGTGCCGTTCGCCACCGCGAACCGGCAGACGGGGGGGAGCCCGTCCAGGCAACGGACGAGCGCGCCGAGGAAATCGTCGAATGCCAGCGCTTCCGTCGCGTAGATCCCCCGGATATCCAGGAGCACCACGCAGGTGGCCGTGTCCACGAGCCGCACGAGCGGCGCAACCAGCTCCCATGTGCGCCGGGGATCGAGAAATCGCATGTTCAGCTCTCCCCGTGCGCGCCTCTCGGGATGCCCGTGCGGGAAGCGGTACGCCATCTCGTCGCCGTCCACGAGGAGCGTCCAGTGGAAGCCCTTCCCCGCCTGCGCGCTGAGCCGGGCCAGGAGCGCGGCGTCCGGCGCGCTGCCGCAGGGGAAGAGCGCGGTATCGAAAATCTGCGCGTACTCCGCGATGGCGCCGCGCGGCTCGCGGTAGAGGAGCCCGCGCCAGAACCGCGCGGCGCGGGGGGCGAGCCCGATGTGGACGTTGTACCGCCGCCACGCGCGGAGACGGGAGAGGAGCTGCTCATCGGGCCTGTCGCGGGAGGGCGTCATTCTTCCTCCTCCCCGCGGGTCTTCACGCCGCAGGTGATTCCCCAGCGGATGCTGTCGTAGCCGAACCGTTCCTGGAGGCCGTCCAGCCGCCGGTGGAGCGTGCCGAATTTTTCCGCCGACGTGATGCCGAGATCCATCTGCGCCCCTCCGATATCCTCAAGGCCGGAGACCTTGACACCGACGAGCCGGAGCATATCCCCCGGCCGCACCAGGAGCGCCAGGAGCCGCAGTGCGGCGGCGAATATATCTTCCTCGTTCGAGGAGGGGAGCGAGAGCGTCGCCTGTTTCTGCACCGTGGTGAAACTGGTAAACCGCGCCCGCACGGTGACCGTGGACGCGACGAGCCCGTCCTCGCGGAGCGTCTTGCAGCAGCGCTCGGTCAGGTAGTAGAGCGTGGCCTCGATAGAGGCGCGGTCGGCGGTGTCCTCGCCGAACGTCCTGTCACGGGAGATCGATTTTTCGACGTGGTCGTGACCGGTGATCCCCTCGTCGGACGGGACGGCGCATGCGGCGATGGCCCGGCAGACGGAGAGCGTGTGGAGCCATTCGGCGCGGACGCGGGAACCCTGTTCGTCGGCAAGCGCGTGCCGCTCGGCGTACGCCATGGCGTCCCCCACGGTCCTGATGCCGTACGTGTGGAGGCGGGGAAGCGTCTTCGACCCGACGCCGGGAACGATCTCCACCGGCAGCGGAGCCAGAAACTCCTGCTCCCGCCCGGGCCGGACGACGACGAGCCCGTCCGGTTTTCCCACCCCCGCGGCGATCTTCGCGCACATCCTGTTCGTCGCCGCGCCGATCGTGACGTTCAGGCCGCACTCGCGCCGTATGCGCTCCCTCACCGCCTCTCCCATCCGGCGCGGATCGTGTCCCCAGAAATGGAGACAGCCGGTCACGTCCAGGTACGCCTCGTCCACGCTCACCTGCTCCACGTCGGGGGTGAAGTCGCGGAGGATGGCCATCACCCGCTCGGTGTACTGGCCGTAGAGGTGGTGGTGCCCCCGCACGAACACCGCGTTGTCGGGCAGGAGCCGCGCCGCGCTCCGCAGCGGCATGGCCGTCCGCACGCCGTACTTGCGCGCCTCGTAGTTCGGGCACGCCACGATGCCCCGGTCGGTGCGGAGTCCCCCGACGCACAGCGGCCTGCCGCGGAACTCCGGGTGCAACGCCATCTCGACGGAGGCGAAGAAACAGTCGATGTCCAGAAGAAAGAATGTGCGCATGATCGCTCCCGGGAGGAGCATACGACATTTTTGTCGTGTTGTCAATAGCGATGTAACAAATTTGTCGTGTGTCACGGATCGGGAAAAGCGAAGTCGTTGCGCAACAACGCGGGGGAGCGCCCGTGATAAAATAAATCTTCATGCGCCATCGTAAACGCTCGCACAGAGGCGTAGTTACATAGCCGGCACCGACCGGGCGCAACCGGAAGCGGTGAGGCACAGAACAAAAGACCGTCGCGGCCCCTCCGGCGCTTCCACGGAAAGGGCATGCGGCGGGCAGCCGGGAACCCCGCCCTGTCCCCCGGCAGGGCGGGGTACCGGCAGGTCATGGAAGAAGGGATCCCGGCCCGGTCCTGCGGTGCATCGCGGGGGGACAACCGCGCACGCCGCAGTGCTGCGGGCGAAACTCGTGGGAGGGGCCGCCCGGGATCCCCGTATGCAGGCCACGACACGCGCCGCCGCTGCTTTGTTCTCACACTCAGGTTTTGTATCTTTCCCCCGCCTCACGAACCCCCCACACTCGAAGGACCAGCCCATGGACGCAACTCCGGCTTCCCCGACCGAAGCGGTCAAACCGCTGTCATTTACAGACAAGCTTGTCGGCGTCTTTTCGTCGCCCGGCGAGCTCTATGAGAACGTTCGCCAGACGCCCCCGACAAACAGCAACTGGGTCATTCCGACGCTCATACTCGTCGTTGTCGGCCTTGCCATGGCCTACGTATTGACGACCAACCCGACGCTCTCCGACCAGATGAGCCGGATCGCCAGCGAGCAGATGGAAAAAGGGCTGCAGAAGCAGATCGCCGCCGGGAAATTGACGCAGGAGCAGGCGAACCAGGCGCGGGACAACATGCAGTCGTTCGGCACAAAGGGTCCCATCATTTTTTCGTATGTGAGCGCCGTCCTCGGCCCGTTCGTGCTCGTCTTTATCCCGGGGCTCGTCTACTGGCTCCTCGGCAAGTGGGTGATGAAAGTGTCCGTGCCGTTCATGAAAGTCGCGGAGGTGGTGGGGCTGACACTGCTCATCGTGTCGCTGGAGACGATCGTCACGCTGATACTCCAGATCGGGATGAACTCCGTGTTCGCGTCGCCGTCGCTGGCAATATTCATCTCCAATTTCTCGGTCGACAACACGATGCACTCGCTGGCCGCCAAGATCAACATCTTCACGATCTGGACGCTCCTCGTGACGAGCATCGGGCTCGCGCGGCTCTTCATGAAGGATATGCCGAAGGTCCTCGTGCTCGTGTTCGCACTCTGGATTCTCTGGACGGTCATCACCGTCTTCGGCAGCGCCGCGCTCCGGGGCTGACGCATACACCGCATCCATCCACAGGCCCGCCGGCAACCCGGCGGGCTTTTTTGTTCCTCCACCGTGTGTTATATTGAGCCATGCCGAGAAGACGACGTCTCTCATCCGACACGCTCTCCCTGTTCGGCGACATGGACGAGGCGCCGAAGCGCGCCGGGGCGGGAACGCCCCCGGGCTCCCCGTACGTTGCGCTGAACAGGGAGCGGCTCCGCCGCTGGGCGAGCCGCGGCATTTATTTCGGATCCTCCTCCTGGAAATATCCGGGCTGGAAGGGGATGGTCTACAACAGGGACTATCCTTCCAAGAAGGCGTTCGACAGGGAATGCCTCGTCGAGTACGCCGAGCTGTTCCCCACCGTGTGCGCGGATTTCGCGCTGTACGACTTCCCCGACCGTGATCAGATGCAGGTGATCCACGACCAGACGACGGATGATTTCAAGCTGTCGCTCAAGGTGACGGACCGGATCACGATCAAACGCTACCCGAACCTCCCCCGCCACGGCGCGAACGCGGGAAAAGAGAACCCCGATTTCCTGAACCTGGAGCTGTTCGAGGACGCGTTCATCCGCCCCGTGGAAGCGCTCGGGAAGAAGTCCGGCGTGATCATATTCGAGTTTTCCGCGTTTTATCCCAACTCCGGCGTCACGTACGGGAAGTTCGTCACGCTCCTGGACGGTTTCCTCGGGAGACTCCCCAAAACCTATGCGTACGCGGTGGAAATCCGGAACACCGAATTCCTGACGGAGGAATACCTCGCGATGCTCCGCGCACACGGCGTGGCGCACGTCCTCAACAGCTGGACAAAGATGCCGCCGATCGTCGACCAGATACAGATCGCGGGCGTCCTCACCGCCCCGTTTGCCGTGTCGCGCGCGCTCCTCAAGCCGGGGCGGACATACCAGGAAGCGGTCGAGATGTTCCAGCCGTACGACGGGATCAAAGAGGAATATCCCGCGATCCGGACAGGGCTGGCGGAAACGGTGCGCCGCTGCGTGGCCGAGAAGCGGGCGCTGTATGCCTACGTCAACAACCGGGCGGAAGGGAATTCGCCGAAGACGATCGAGGCGATCCTGGATATTATCGACAAGTACCCCGTCGAGACGCTCTGAGACCCGGCCCCATGAAGAAGTACACGCTCAAGAAGTCGCTCTTCAAGGAACCGCAGGAGGCCGCGCCGGAGGCGCCGAGCCACCTCCGGATCGACTACAGGAACCAGCTCAACCCCGCGCAGTACGAGGCGGTCACGTCCGTGAACGGACCGCACCTCATCATCGCGGGGGCGGGGACGGGGAAGACCCGCACGATCACGTTCCGCGTGGCCTACCTGGTCGAGCTGGGTGTGAAGCCGGAATCGATACTGCTTCTCACGTTCACGCGCCGCGCGGCGCAGGAGATGCTCCGCCGCGCCTCGATACTCCTCGATGCCCGCTGCGAGAAGGTGGCCGGCGGAACGTTCCACTCGTTCGCCAACCTCGTCCTGCGGCAGTACGCGCCGCTGATTGATTTCGACTCGTCGTTCACGATCCTGGACCAGGGGGACGCCGAGGACGTCGTCAACCTGCTCCGCACGCAGTTCAAGTTCGATACCAAGGAGCGGCGCTTCCCCCGGAAGCAGACGCTCTACGGCATATTCTCGCGCGCCGTGAACACGCTCACGCCGATCAAGGACATACTGAAAGACGACTACCCCCACTACGAGGATTTCCTGGACGACATCGTCAGGCTCCAGTCGGCGTTCGAGCAGTACAAGGCGAAACACAACATGATGGACTACGACGACCTGCTGATCTATCTCCGGAAGCTCCTGCGCGATCACGACCGGGTGCGGAAGACGCTTTCGGACAGGTACAAGTACGTCATGGTGGACGAGTACCAGGACACGAACAAGATCCAGGCGGAGATCGTGACGCTGCTCGCCTCCTCGCACGGGAACGTCATGGTGGTGGGCGACGACGCGCAGTCGATTTACTCGTTCCGCGGCGCGACGGTGCGGAACATACTGGATTTTCCGGAGACGTTTCCCGGCTGCGTGATCGTCAAGCTCGAAGAGAACTACAGGAGCACTCAGCCGATACTGAACCTGACCAATGAAATCCTCCGCCGCGCGCGGGAATGAGGCGGGTCCCCTTGCGAAGCTTCTCATCGCGCGGCGTCCCGCAATACTTGACGGCGCCATGGGCACGGAGCTGGCCCGGCGGGGCGCAGACACGGGGCTTCCCCTCTGGTCGGCGGGCCCGCTGGAGTCCGCGCCCGAGACGGTGAAGCGGATTCACGCGGACTACATCGCCTCGGGGGCGGATATCATCACGACAGACACGTTCAGGACGACGCGCAGAACATTTAAGCGTGCGGGGAACCCCGACCGCTCCGCCGAGTTGACCGCGCGGGCCGTGTCGCTCGCCCGTGACGCCCGGAATGAGTCGGCCCGCACGGGCGTCCTCATCGCCGGATCGATCGCCCCGCTGGAAGACTGCTATCACCCGGAGCTTGTCCCTCCGGATGCGGCCCTCCGTGAAGAGCACGCTGAACACGCGGCACGTCTGGCGGAGGCGGGCGTGGATTTTCTTCTCCTCGAGACGATGGGAACTGTGCGCGAGGCATACGCCGCGGCCGAATCCGCGCGAGCGACAGGACTCGAGTTTGTCGTGAGCTTTATCTGCGAGCGGCACGGAAACCTCTACGGCGGGGAGTCAATGACAGAAGCGGTGCGCGGGACCGCGTCGCTCAATCCCGCCGCGTTCTCTATTAACTGCGTATCACCCCGTTTCATGGATACAGCGCTGACGAGCCTCAGGTCGGCACTCCGGGAAATCGGCGCGGCCGGTATACCGGTCGGTCTTTACGCCAATGTCGGAACGCCGGGCTCGGAAACAGTGATGGACAACAGTCAATCGATGATTGAGGATGTAGGACCGGAAGAATATGCGGGGTTTGCCGCCGGCTGGGCACGGGAGGGAGCGGCGTTTATCGGCGGCTGCTGCGGGACGACGCCCGGGCACATTCGCGCGGTGGCACGAGCAATGGGCAGGGGCGTATGAGGCACAAATTCCAGAAGGAGCTCTTTACGCACAAGCCGGGAGGCGATCTCCCGACAATCGTCGTCGCAGAAAACGAAAACTACCAGTCCAAGTTCGTCGTTCAGAAGGTGCTCGAGCTTCGCGAGCAGGGAATCCCCCTCGACACAATGGCCGTCCTGTTTCGCTCGGGGTACCTGTCGTTCGATCTCGAAATCGAGCTGAACAAGGCCAACATCCCGTTCGTGAAATTCGGGGGGTTCAAGTTCATCGAGACCGCGCACATCAAGGACATGGTGGCTTACCTGCGCGTGCTCGAGAACCCGCGGGATGCAGTCGCGTGGAACAGGATACTGCTCCTGGTGGAAGGCGTCGGGCCGCGGACGGCCGAGAAGGTGATCGAGGACATACTCTCGCGCCGCTCCAGCGTCGAGGGAGAATCGAGGAATCTCCCGGCGTTCTGGAGGGGCTTCTCCGCGTACCCCGATAAGCTCACGGACCTCTTCGAGGCGCTCAAGGACGTGAGCCCCTCCCACATCATGCCCGCGGACAAGGTCCAGAAGCTTCTCGAGTACTATGAGCCTGTGTTCAAGCGCCGGTACGACGATTTCAACAAGCGGCGGAAGGATCTCGAGATGTTCCAGCAGATCACCGAGCGCTACCGCTCGCTGGGCACGCTGCTCACCGACCTCGCCCTCGAGCCGACCACGGAGAGCGTCACGGACATCACGCCTCCCGACGCGGACGACGAGAAGCTTGTCCTCTCGACGATCCACAGCGCCAAGGGGCTGGAGTGGCACAGCGTCTTCGTGATTTACGCGCTCGAAGGGAGGTTCCCCGCCACGCGCGCCGCCGTGAGCGACGACGCGATGGAGGAGGAGCGGAGGCTCATGTACGTCGCCTGCACGCGCGCGCAGCAAAATCTCTTCATCACATACCCCATCAACATCTACGACCGCGAGTCGGGGATGGTCCTATCCAAGCCTTCACGGTTCATCGCGGGGCTGCCCGAGAACCTCACCGACACGTGGGTGATCGACGAGGAGTAGTGTTCCCCGCGGAGGAGGAGGAGATGCCCGCGCGCCGGTTGACTGCAATCACCATCAGTCTGGTTGTTCTCGTTATCGCGCTCTGTCCGCTCGCGCAGGCCCAGTGGACACAGACGGGCCCGTACGGCGGCTACATACGCGCATTTGCAATTGATGCCGGGAGGATATTCACGGCCACGGACCGCGGCGTTTTCGTTTCAAGCGACGCCGGCGCCGCATGGACGCGGATGAACGCGGGCCTGAGGGATTCCACCGGCATCAGCGCCCTCCTCGTCGCGGGACCGTATCTCTTTGCCGCGACGTTCGGTGGCGGCGTGTTCCGCTCCGGCAACGGCGGCGTGAGCTGGAGCGAGGCGGACTCCGGCATGCCTGCGAATTCGTACGTCACCTCCCTGGCCGCAAGCGGCACCAGGCTCTACGCCGGAGCGATCTCGGGGGTGTATGTTTCAACCGATAGCGGCACAACGTGGACAACGTACACCAATGCGGTATCGAACGGGTGGGTCTACGCGCTTGCGGTGCTCGGCACGACGCTGTTTGCAGGCACGAATGGGGTGGGGATATTCAAATCCACGGACAGCGCCGTGACCTGGTCCCCCGCCGACACCGGCCTGACGAGCGTCGGCGGCGCACTTACGATCTACGCGCTCGGCGTTTCAGGCTCAACGATCTACGCCGGCGGAGCGGCCAACGAGATATTCTCCTCCTCGGATAGCGGGGCCACGTGGATACCGCACCCGCTGGCCGAGGCGACGATTCACGCCATCGCAGTGAGCGGGAACAGCGTCTACGCTGGAATGCTCGGGACAGGCGTGTTTCGATCGACGGACGGGGGGAAGAGCTGGGCCAGCGTCACTGGCGGCATGACCCCCACGAATGGCGGCCTTATGATCACGGCCCTCGCCGCAACGCCTTCGCTTCTCCTTGCGGGGACTTCGGGTGCGGGCGTATTTGTCTCTCCCGACAGCGGAGCCGGCTGGGTCGGTTCGAGCACAGGACTCGGTGCGATGGAGGTGAGGTCACTTGCCGCGCTGGGGCGATTTCTTTTTGCCGGCACGGCCTACGGTGCATTCCGCTCGTCCGACGGCGGGCAGAACTGGAGTTCCGCCTCGAGCGGGCTGCCGGCATCTACGGTTGAACGCATGGCAGCAACCGGGAGAACGGTTCTCGCAGGGACGTTCGCCGGACCCTACCAGTCATCTGACAGCGGGTCCACGTGGGCTCCCGTTGACAGTCTGCCGGTCGGACTGCGCGTCGGAAATTTCCTGGTCTCGGGCAATCTGATATTCGCCGGTTCCGATTACAGCGCCGTCTACCGATCGACCGACGGCGGCGCACGCTGGGTGGAATCAACAGCGCGTGTCGGAACCTCAACGTTTATCTCAGACCTGGCCCTCGCCGGCTCAACGCTTCTCGCAAGCACCGATGCGGGCATATTCATATCCGGCGACAGTGGAACCACATGGCAGGGCGTGGCAACATCCTACGGCGTCGTCTGGGCACTTGCAGTGTGCGGGCAGAAGATATTCGCCGGGTACGGCACGAACCAGCTGCTCGAGTCGACGGACGGGGGCGCGGACTGGTCGCCGGCGGGGGGCGTTCCGGGCACCGGCCTTATCAGGACGTTTGCAGTCTTCGATTCGACGCTGTTTGCCGGCACAGGGGGGGCGGGTGTCAGCTACTCAACGAACAGCGGCGCAGGATGGTATCCGTTCAACGACGGTTGGCAGGTGAATTACATGATCGTGAATTCCCTCCTTGTAAACCGACAATACGTCTTTGCGGGAGTCTGGTCAGATATATTCTCGAATTTCTCGGTCGCGTACGGCGGCGTGTTTCGCCGCCCGCTCTCAGACTTCGTCGCCGCAACGGGCATAGCCCGGGACAGATTGCCGGCCTCGTTCAGGCTCGATCAGAATTATCCCAACCCGTTCAATCCATCCACGAGAATCGGTTTCGCCCTCCCGTCGAGGTCCCCGGTGACGCTCCTGATCTACAACACGCTCGGTCAGCGCGTCGCGACACTCATTGATGAAATCATGGAGGCGGGGGTTCACGAGGTCACATTCGATGCAACCGGCCTCGCGAGCGGGGTCTACTTCTGCAGTATTCACGCCGGAACGTTTGCGGCCGTACGGAAACTGATCCTGGTGCGATAACGCGCGCAAGCGCGTCATGGCGAGGATTGCTTCGTGGCGCCTGCGGCGCCACTCGCAATGACAGGGGCACAGCGGCTCGCGATGACAGTCAGCCGTCATTGCGAGGAGCGATTCTCAGCGACGAAGCAATCCCGGCGGAGATTGCTTCGTGGGGCCGGGGGGGCCCCGCCCCAAGTCAGGGGGGCAGCGGCGCGGGGGGTGAGGGGGGGGGCGGCGCGCGCTGGCAG
>Ga0335080_10009083_pt1 | contig 10381 bp, 7 predicted proteins | sample Lox_Sample_34_FD_206720 | JGI IMG/M metagenome (GOLD analysis project Ga0335080, IMG submission 206720) | Soil microbial communities from Loxahatchee National Wildlife Refuge, Florida, United States - Lox_Sample_3.4 | ecosystem: Environmental > Terrestrial > Soil > Wetlands | place: USA: Florida... | reverse complement strand
TTTCGCGATGCCCTTGCCCTCCCTTCAGCCGCTTGCGCTCGCGGGCCTCGCGGCCCTGGTGGCGGCCTGCAGCGGCAGCCCGCGCCTGAGCGCAGCCCAGCAGCGCGAGCGCTACACCGCCTACGCGCAGGCGCCCGTAAACAGCTTCACCTGGCTCGGGCACTTCTACAGCTGGCAGACCCTCGGGGACAACCAGCTGGTGGTCTTCACCACCCCGAGCGATGCGTACCTGCTGACCGTGCAGACACCGTGCAACCAGCTGCCCTTCGCCCAGACCGTGGGCCTCAGCAGCACCGCCGGCACCGTGCATGCGCGCCTTGACTCGGTGACGGTGCAGGGCTGGCGCTGCCCGATCACCGAGATCCGCCCGATCGACTACGCGCGCATGCGTGCGGACCTGCGCGCCAGCGGGGGATAAGGGCGCGAGCGGCTAGCGGGAGCCGCGCGCCTGCAGCGTGAAGAGGTGCGCATAGCGGCCGTTGAGGCGCATGAGCGCCTCGTGGCTGCCGCGCTCGACGATGTGGCCGGCGTTGAGGACCGCGATCTGGTCCGCCATGCGCACCGTGGAGAAGCGGTGCGAGATGAGGATGGTGATGCGCTCGCGCGCGAGCTGGCGGAAGTGCTCGAACACCTCCGCCTCGGCCTGCGCGTCCATCGCGGCGGTGGGCTCATCGAGCACCAGGATGTCGGCGCGGCTCCTCATGAACGCGCGCGACAGCGCGATCTTCTGCCACTGCCCGCCGGAGAGCTCGCGCCCGTCCTTGAACCACTTGCCCAGCTGCGTGCGGTAGCCCCCGGGGAGGGAGTCGATGAACTCACTCGCACGGCCCTTGGCCGCCGCCTCGCGCCAGCGCGACTCATCCTCGAAGTAGCGCTCATCGCCCGCGCCCACGTTCTCGCCCACGAGCATCTGGTAGCGGGCGAAGTCCTGGAAGATGACCCCGATGCGCTCGCGCAGCACCACCTCGTCCCACTCCCTGAGGTCGCGGCCGTCGAGCAGGATCCTTCCGGCGCTCGGGGCATACAGGCGCGTCAGGAGCTTGATGAGGGTGGTCTTGCCCGAGCCGTTCTCCCCCACCAGCGCGAGGCTCGTCCCCGGGGTGAGGTGCAGCGTCACGTGCTCGAGCGCGGGGGAGTCCGCGCCGGGGTAGGTGAAGCTCACGTCCTCGAAGCGCACCCCGTCCTGCGGCGCCGGTCCGCGCACCGCGCTGCCGCTGCCCGGGAGCACCTCGGTCTCGAGGTACTCGTAGAGCGTCGAGAGGTAGAGGTTGTCCTCGTACATCCCGCCGACCGCGGTGAGCATGGCCGACACCGTCGCCTGCCCCTGGCGGAAGAGCGCCACGTACATGGTCATCTGGCCGAGCGAGATGAGCTTGCGCACCGCACTCAGGGCGATCCAGGCATAGGCCCCGTAGAGGGCGACGCTGCCGATCAGGCCGAGCGCGAACCCCCAGGCGTCGCGGCGGATGGTGAGCGCGCGGTCCTCCCGGTAGAGGCGCCGGAAGATCGCGCGGTAGCGCTCGAGCAGGCGCGCGCCGAGCCCGAAGAGCTTGACCTCCTTGGCGTGGTCCTCGCGCGCGAGCACCGTTTCCAGGTAGATCTGCATGCGCGTCTCGGGCGAGCGCCAGCGAAAGAGCCGGAAGGCATCGCCGGAGAACTTCGCCTCCGCCACGAACGCCGGCAGGCCCGCCAGCAGCAGCACCGCGACCGCCCAGGGCGAGAAGTGCGCGAGCAGGCTCCCGTAGCTCACCAGCGAGATGCCGTTCTGCCCCAGGAAGAAGGTGCGCATCACGAGGCTCAGCGGGCGCGTGGAGGCCTCGCGGCGCGCGCGCGTCAGCTTGTCGTAGAACTCCGAGTCCTCGAAGTGCTGCAGCTCGAGCGTGAGCGCCTTCTCGAGGATCATGACGTTGACGCGCTGCCCGAGCTGCGCGCGCAGCAGCGACTGGCACAGCTGGATGCCGCGCTGCGCCGCGGAGATGCCCGCCACCAGCACTCCCTCGAGCACGACGAGCCCGAGCACGTGGCGCGCCCCGCCGCCCACGCGCGCAGCGTTCACCACCGCATCCACGATGAGCGCGCCCACGTAGGCGACGCCCGCCGGCAGCACGCCGGCCACGAGCGTGACGGCGGCGAGGGCGAGGGTGAGCCTGCGGTTGGTGCTCCACACCAGCTCCAGCGCCCGGCGGCTGTAGCGGAACACGCCGAAGAAGCCGCGCAGCGAGGTCGGGTCCTGCGCGGGGCGGAAGATCGGCGGCGCCTGCCGCGGCGGGTGGGCAGTGGCCACTAGCGCGCGCCCTGCGCCCCGGTGCGGGTGAGGAGCCGTGGCGCGGGCGTGCGGGCAGGGGCCTTGGCGGGGAACAACCCGCCGAAGCCGCCGCCGACGATCACGATCTGAGCGCGTCCCCGGCCCCTCAACGCTCACCCCCGAAGTTACCGGACACTTCCCCGGATCTGGGGGTGATTATCCTGCTATTCCAGTGCCGCCCGGTCGTTGCGGCGGCAGAGGTTGTCGAGCCAGTTCTCGCACAGCGCCACCGCCTCGGCGGGCTTGAAGTTGCCCGGCTCGAGGCAGTACTCGAGCCACAGCCCGTCCAGGAGCGCATTCAGGCCGATGGCCGCAAGACGCAGGTCGATGCGCGCGTGGGCGCGCTCCTGCCGGATGAGGTCCGCGAGCATCCCGCGCACCAGCTGTACGTAGCCCTGGTAGGTCTCGCGGTGCACGCGCTGGATCAGGCGCGAGTGCCGGTACATGCCCCAGAACACCACCCACACGGTGAGCACGTCCTGGTCGAGGTTGGGAAGCGAGAACTGTGCCTGGAAGAAGGCGTGCAGGCGCGCGCGGGTGCGCGGGCGCGCGCGCCACGGCGTTGGTGAACACCGCGACCAGCTCGCTGTTGAAGTGCCGGTAGGCAGCCGCAATCAGCTCGTCCTTGTTGGGGAAGTGGTGGTTGATGAGTCCCACCGACACCCCGGCCTGTGCGCTGATGGTGCGGATCGAGAGGCCCTCGTGCCCGTAGCGCTTCAGGCACTCGATGGTGGCGCTGACGAGCGCCTGGCGGCGCTGCTCGGGGAGCTGGCGCACGAAGCGCGGTTTGCTGGTAACGGCTGTCTTGGCGAGCGCCTTCAGCGGCATGCGGGCTTCCGGGCGCGGCGGTTCACGGCGCCCATCATGCCACCCGCGCGAGCCGTCCGCGGCGGAAGTCGCCGATGATCTCGCGCGCGGCGTTGTGGCCCGGGGCCCCGGTCACGCCTCCACCGGGGTGCGTGCCCGCCCCGCACATGTACAGCCCGTTCAGCGGCCCGCGGTAATCGCCGTAGCCGAGCATCGGGCGCGCGCAGAACAGCTGGTCGAGGCTGAGGTGCCCGTGCTGGATGTCCCCGCCGAGGAGCCCGAAGGTGCGCTCGAGATCGAGCGGGCTCATGATCTGGCGCCCGAGGACCGCGGCCTTAAAGTTCGGGGCGTGGGCGTTGACGGTGTCGATCATGAGGTCGGCGACCGCCTCGCGGTGATCGTCCCAGGAGGCCCCGTTCGGCAGCGTCGGGGCGACGTGCTGGCAGAAAAGGCTCGCCACGTGCTGGCCCGGCGGGGCGAGGGAGTCATCCAGCGTCGAGGGAATGACCACCTCGACGATCGGCGCGCGCGACCAGCCGTGCTGGCGGGCATCGAAGTAGGCGCGCTCCATGTAAGCGAGCGTCGGGGCGATGATGATGCCGGCGGTGTGGTGATCGGCGACGCTCTTGCCCGGCAGGCAAGTGAAGTCCGGCAGCTCGCTCAGCGCCACGTTCATGCGGAACGTGCCCGAGCCGCAGCGGTAGTGGCTCATGTGCTCGCGGAACTGCGCCGGCAGCGCCGGCGGGGCGATCAAGTCCATGTAGAGCAGCTTCGGGTTGAGGTTGGAGATCACCGCCGCGGCGCGCAGCGTCTCCCCGCTTACGGTCACGACACCGACCGCGCGGTCGCCCTCCACCAGCACCTCGCGCACCGGGGTGCCGAGGCGGATCTCGACCCCGCGCGCGAGGGCGGCGCGCGCCATCGCCTGGGTGATGGCGCCCATGCCGCCGAGCGCGTGTCCCCAGGCGCCGCGCTTGCCGTTCACTTCCCCGAACACGTGGTGCAGCAGCACGTAGGCGGAGCCCGGTGAGTAGGGGCTCGCGAAGTTGCCGACGATGCCGTCGAACCCGTAGACCGCCTTGATCGGGTCGCTCTCGAAGAACTGGTCGAGGTAATCCCCCGCCGACATGGAGAAGAGCGCCAGCAGCTCGCGGCGCTGGTTCATGTCGAGCCTGCGCAGGCGCCCGCCGAGCTGCGCGGCGCGCACCAGCTGGGGCAGGGCCGAGCGCCAGCTCCCCTCGAGCACATTCGGCGGGGTCTGAAGCACCAGGTCGCGCAGCACGTCCGCGATCACCTCGAGCCGCTCGCCGTACTCGTGCAGGCGTGCCGCATCGCGGGCCGAGAAGCGCGCCACTTCCGGCGCCGTGCGCGCATCTCCCGTGAGCAGGTAGCGCCCGTCGGCGGTGGGCAGGAAGTTGGCCGCGCGCCGCTCGACCACCCTCAGGCCCTGACCCGGCAGGTCCAGGTCGCGGATCACCTTGGGGTTCAGGAGCGAGACGGTGTAGGCCGCGACGGAGTTGCGGAATCCCGGGTGGAACTCCTCGGTGACCGCCGCCCCGCCGACGACCTCGCGCCGCTCGAGCACGGTCACCTTCAGGCCCGCCGCGGCGAGGTAGGCAGCGCACACGAGGCCGTTGTGGCCGCCGCCGATGATCAGTGCATCGCGGCGCCCTGCGGCCTCAGCCATGGCTCCAGCCTCGCGGGGGGGCGTGCGGGAGCTGGCTCTCGGGGATCATCCGGCGCATGCGCCGCGCGAAGCTGCGCAGGCACACCTCGCTCTCGGCGAGCGGCCCGGCGCAGTAGCTGCTCGAGGCCATGCCCGACTGCACGCGCTCGATCAGCACCTTGTCCTCGAGGCTCACGCGGCGGTTGATGCGCAGGTTGAGGTAGCGCGCCGCGCGCATCTCGCGCCGCGTATCCGGGTGCACGTAGGAGATCTCGCGGATCATGGTCTCGGTCGCCGACAGCGGCACGAACTGCATGAAGTCGATCTGGTCCGGGTAGATGTCGAGGGCCACATTGGGCCAGAACTTGAAGTACGTCCACAGCCGCTGGCGCTCGGGCGGCAGGTGCGCCACCGGCGGCAGGAAGCGCTGGTAGGCGCGCTCGGACCAGTTCGACGAGGGGGTGTCGCGCAGCGTCCCCCACATCTTGTCGATCCACGGACGCGCCTCGATGCCGTAGCCCTTGCCGAAGAGGCGCGTGAGCCCCGGGTGCGCCACGTTGATGTGCAGCCCGTCGGAGAAGTTGTCGGCGACGTTCTTCCAGTTCACGCGCCGCGGCCGCAAGGACACGCGCCCCATGGGCACGAGTTCCTCGAAGCGGTACGGCTGCATCTCGTGCAGGTAGGGTGCGGCCATCTCGCGCACGCTCGGCAGCCCCGGCTCGAAGCGCACGAACACGAACCCGAGGAACACCTCGTGCTCGAGCATGGCCAGTGCGTGCTTGGCGGTGTCCAGGCCCTTGAAGCTGTCCTTCTGCGGCACCGCCACGAGGCGCCCGTCGAGGCTGTAGGTCCAGGCGTGGTAGGGACAGGTGATGAGCTTGCCGCAGTGGCCCTTGGTGCCATCGAGGAGGCGCGCCGCGCGGTGCCGGCAGACGTTGTGGAACGCGCGCACCCCGCCGTCCTCGGTGCGCATCACGACCAGGGACTCGCCGAGGAACTCGAAGGTGTGGAAGTCGCCCGCCTTCGGGATGTCGCTGAGGTGGCACACCACCTGCCAGGCCTGGCGGAAGATGGTGCGCTTCTCGTGCTCGAAGAACTCCGGGTCGTGGTAGATCCACGCCGGCAGGCTCAGGTTGTCCTGGTCGGCGGGGGAGGCTTCGAGGCGGTGCAGCTGCGCGCTTTTCATGGCCGTGCCAGGGGTGATTCCGTTGTTGAACGATCGTACAACAAGGGATACGGGGGCGCAACCGCGCATCCTGAGAGGGCGAGCCGGCGCAACGGGGCGCTTTGTGGGGCACAATTGCCACATCCTGCACGCCGCAGCGCCCGCGCGCTTAACATCACCTGCCCATGCCGCAAAGCACCGACATCGCCCACCTCATCGCCTCCTCCGTCGCGCCGGTGTTCCTGCTGACCGGCGTCGCCGCGATGCTGGGCGTGCTCACCAACCGCCTGGCGAGGATCGTGGATCGCGCCCGCACGCTCGAGGCGCGCCTGGAGAGCCGCACCGGCAAGGCCAAGGAGCAGCACGCGGACCTGCTGGTGCTGGCGCGGCGCGCGCGCTACATCAACGTCGCGATCTCGCTGTGCGCGGTCGCCGCCGTGATGGTCGCCGCCGTGGTGGTGGCGCTGTTCGCCAATGCGTTCTTCGGCTTAGGGATCGCCGGGGTCATCGCCTCGCTCTTCGTCGGCTCGCTCCTGCTCCTGTCGGCCGCCTTCATCGCCTTCTTCATCGAGGTGCGCTACGCCACCGCGGCGCTGCGCATCGGCGGACCCCATATCTAGGGGCAACTGGGCGGCCTGCGCGCCCCGCGCCCTCATAAAACAAGCAGTTCGGGAGGGGATCTGCTACCCTGCGCACCCTTTTTTGGACACCGCAGCTTCGCACCTCCGAGCGCCTGAAGCGCACGCCCGGCCCCGCGGGGGATCTGCCGCCGCGCGCACGACCGCTGCACCGACACCCATGCACCGCCCCATCCGCAACATCGCCATCATCGCGCACGTCGACCACGGCAAGACGACCCTCGTCGACTGCCTGCTCAAGCAGTCGGGCACCTTCGCCGCGCACGAGCGCCTGGGCGAGCGGATCATGGATTCCAACGACATCGAGCGCGAGCGCGGCATCACCATCCTCGCCAAGAACTGCGCCATCGAGTATGGCGGCACGCGCATCAACATCGTCGACACCCCCGGACACGCCGACTTCGGCGGCGAGGTGGAGCGGGTGCTGTCGATGGTCGACGGCGTGCTGCTGCTGGTCGATGCGGTCGAGGGCCCGATGCCCCAGACGCGCTTCGTCACCCGCAAGGCGCTCGCGCTCGGGCTCAAGGCGATCGTCGTGGTCAACAAGATCGACCGCCCGGGGAGCCGCCCGGCGTGGGTGATCGACCAGACCTTCGACCTGTTCGACAAGCTCGGCGCGAGCGATGCGCAGCTGGACTTCCCGGTGATCTACGCCTCCGCCCTGCAGGGCTGGGCGAGCACCGACTACACCGAGCGCCGCCCGGACATGTCGGCGCTCTTTGAGGCGATCCTCACGCACGTCGCCCCGCCGGCGGCCGACGCGGGGCTGCCGCTGCAGCTGCAGATCTCCACCCTCGACTACAACTCCTACGTCGGCCGCATCGGCATCGGCCGCATCCGCCGCGGCGTGGTGCGACCCGGGGAGACGGTGGCGCTGCGCTACGGGGATGAGGACCGCGGCACCGCCAAGATCGCGCAGGTGCTCACCTTCACCGGGCTGCAGCGAAGCCCGGTCGAGGAGGCGAGCGCCGGGGACATCGTCGCGGTCACCGGCATCGAGTCGGTCAACATCGGACTCACCGTGTGCGACCCCGAGCACCCCCTCGGGCTGCCGCCGATCAACGTCGATGAGCCGACGCTGGCGATGAACTTCCAGGTGAACAACTCCCCGCTCGCCGGGCGCGAAGGCAAGTTCGTGACCAGCCGCCAGATCCGCGAGCGCCTCTACCGCGAGCTGCAGAGCAACGTAGCGCTGCGCGTGGAGGACACCGAGGAGCCGGACGTGATGCGCGTCTCCGGGCGCGGCGAGCTGCACCTGACGATCCTCATCGAGAACATGCGCCGCGAGGGGTACGAGCTGGCGGTGTCGCGCCCGCAGGTGCTCACCAAGATCCTCGCCGGGGAGGTGCACGAGCCCTACGAAGCGCTCACCGTGGACATCGACGATGTGCACCAGGGGGCGGTGATGGAGGCACTCGGTGCGCGCCGCGCGGAGCTCACCGACATGAGCGTCGATGGCAACGGCCGCGTGCGCCTGGAGTACCGCGTGCCCGCGCGCGGGCTGATCGGCTTCCAGGGGGAGTTCCTCACCCTCACCCGCGGCACCGGCCTCATCAGCCACATCTTCGACGGCTTTGCCCCGGTCAAGGGCGAGATCCCCGACCGCCACAACGGCGTGCTGGTCAGCAACGAGAACGGCGAGGCGGTCGCCTATGCGCTGTTTAACCTGCAGGAGCGCGGGCGGCTGTTCGTGGGACCGGGCGAGAAGCTCTACGAGGGCATGATCATCGGCATCCACAGCCGCGACAACGACCTCGTGGTCAACCCCATCAAGACCAAGAAGCTCACCAACATCCGCGCGGCCGGCAAGGACGACGCGATCCTGCTCACCCCGCCGATCCAGCTGACGCTCGAGTACGCGGTGGAGTTCATCGCCGATGACGAGCTGGTGGAAGTGACGCCGGCCTCGATCCGCATCCGCAAGCGCTTCCTGAAGGACACCGACCGCAAGCGCGCCTCGCGCAGCGACGCGGCCTGAAGGCGCGCCGCTGCGGCAACGCCGCTCTGCCTAGGGCTCGCGGCTGCCGGTCATGTCGATGAAGCGCAGGAACTCCGCGCGCGTGCGCGCATCGCTCCTGAACACCCCCGTCATGCGGCTCGTGACCATCGAGACGTTGCGCTTGTGCACCCCGCGCGTGGTCATGCACTGGTGCACCGCGGCCACCACTACCCCGACGCCGCGGGGCTTGAGCACGTCGGTGATGCAGTTGGCGATCTGCGCGGTGAGCTTCTCCTGCACCTGGAAGCGCCGCGCGTAGCCGTCCACCACGCGCGCAAGCTTGCTGATGCCGACGACCTTGTGGTCCGGCAGGTAGCCGACGTGCACCCGCCCGATGATCGGCGCCATGTGGTGCTCGCAGTGGGACTCGAAGGTGACGTCGCGCAGCACGATGAGTTCGTCGTAGCCGCCGACCTCCTCGAAGGTGCGCCTGAGGTAGGCGGCCGGGTCGCTGTCGTAGCCGGAGAACCAGTCGCGGTAGGCGTCCACCACGCGCTGCGGGGTGTCCTTGAGCCCCTCGCGGCGCGGATCCTCGCCCGCCCAGCGCAGGAGCGTGCGCACCGCGCCCTCGGCGGCGCGCCGTGAAACCCTCCCTCGAGCCTTCGCCATCCTCACCTCTCCTGCGCCCCGCACGCACCTGCGGCCCGTGTCGGCCTGGTGTTGGGGCAGTGTAGCGTGCGCGGCGCGGCGGCGCCGCAGGCGCGGTGCGGCTCCTTCAGGGGAGCCAGTGCAGCATGCCGAGGTTCAGAAGCAGGCTGCAGCCGCCGACCAGGCTTGCGAGCACGAAGCCGGCCGCCAGCGGGCGCCAGCCGATGCGCCACATGTCGGTGAAGGACACCGACAGGCCCACCGCGGTCATGCCGCAGGTGAGAAAGAGGTCCGAGCCCTTGTAGCCGGTGTTGACGAGCGCCGGCCACGCGCCGCCGTGCAAGAGCGCGTCCCCGGCGGTGCGCAGCACGATGAAGCCGATGAACGCCAGCACGAACAGCGGCACCAGCGGGCCGCGCGTGCCCGCAGCCGGCGCAGCCGCAGCCGCTGCGCGGTCCCCCTCCTCGTGCGCGTGGCGCTGCACATACCAGGCCGCCACCGGCACCAGCACCGCGATCGAGAGGTTGCGCAGCAGCTTCGCCACGCTCGCCGCCGCGAGCGCATCCGGCGCCCCGGCCTGCTGCGAGTAGATGAGGGCCGCGCCCATCACCTGGGAGGTGTCATGGATGGCGGTGCCCAGGAACACCCCGGCGTGCACCGGGGAAGCGGCGAAGAAGTGGCCGGCCAGGAGCGGGTACAGGAGCATCGCCGCACAGCCGAACAGCACCACGCAGGTGACCGCGAACGCCGTCTCCGCGTGGCGCGCGCGGATGACCGGCGACATCGCCACCACCGCCGTGCAGCCGCACACCGCGGTGCCGATCGCAAGCAGCAGTCCCAAGCGCCGCGGCACCGCAAGCACGCGCGCGAGCACGAGGCCGCCGGCGAGCGCCACGCACAGGCAGATGAGTGCCACCGGCAGCGCGGTCGCGGCGATCGCCGTGGCGCCCCCGAGCGTCAGGCGCAACCCGACGAGCGCGATGCCGACGCGCAGCAGGCGGTGCATGGTCCAGTTCAGCCCGGCGCTCGCCCAGGCGGGCACGCCGATGCTGTTGCGCCAGAGCATGCCGAGCACGACCGCGCACATGACCGGACTTAAGGGAAACTTGGGCAGCCCGGCGGCGCCCGCGGCGAGCTGCTGGGCGAGCGTGCGCGCCGCGACCGCAAGCAGGATGGCAATGAGGACCCCGGGCACCGCCTGGCGGGCCCAGAG
>Ga0335080_10009082_pt1 | contig 10381 bp, 9 predicted proteins | sample Lox_Sample_34_FD_206720 | JGI IMG/M metagenome (GOLD analysis project Ga0335080, IMG submission 206720) | Soil microbial communities from Loxahatchee National Wildlife Refuge, Florida, United States - Lox_Sample_3.4 | ecosystem: Environmental > Terrestrial > Soil > Wetlands | place: USA: Florida... | reverse complement strand
GCCTTGAGCGTGCTCAGCATCACCGGCCACGACGCGCCGAGCGTCGAGCCGCCGCTCTTGAACAGGTCGACCTGGTCGGAGACGGTCGACCAGTACTTCTTCACCAGCGGCTTCTGCTTCTTCAGCAGGCTGACCGCCGCGTTGAACTGGGTCTGGTTCAGCTCGTACGGGTCCTTGATCCCAAGCGACGGCTGGGCCGAGGCCAGGTAGAGCGCCGCGTCGGCGATCTGGATCGGGTTGTCCGGGATCGTGATCTTGCCCTTGTTCGCGGGGTTGTAGATCACGCTCCAGCTGGTCGGCTTCTTCTCCAGCTTCGTGTTGTACATCAGGATGTTCGGGCCGAACTGGAGCGAGATCCCGTAGTGGACGCCCTTGACCGTGTTGTTGGGCGGCGACTTGAAGGCGCTGAAGAAGTCCTTCCACGACGGGACGAGGTTCACGTTCACCGGAGCGACGTCGCCGCCGTAGATGAGGCGGAGGCTCGCGTCGCCGGACGCGGAGACCATGTCGTACTGGCCGCCGCCGCCCGAGCGCATGAGCGCGACCATCTCGTCGGAGGTGTTCGCATACTTCGCCTCGACCTGGCAGCCGGTCTGCTTCTCGAACGGCGTCACCCACAACGGCTGCGTGTAGCCGTCCCAGGCGATCAGCGTGAGCTTGCCCTCCCCGGGGCCGATCTTCGTCGGTGGCCCGCTCGTCCCCGTGCTGCCCGCCGCCGGAATCGAGAGGGCGACGACGAGCGCTGCGAACACCGCGTGCCGCTTGCGGATGCGTACCTTCACTGCTCCTCCTTGATCTCGAACATGGCGTCCGGGCTCCAGGCGAGCCGGACTCGTTGACCTTGCGCTGCCGCGACGTCCCGGGAGGACGTCTCGAGGTTCTGGTGCAGGACCGAGAGCTCCCCGCCCGCGTCGAGCTCGACGATGTAGCGGGTCACCGGCCCCATGTAGACCGCGTCCCGGATCGTGCCCGGCTCTCCTTCGTCGCCGGTCGTGACCCGGATCTTCTCGGGGCGGACCGTGTAGCGGCGCCCGTCCCGCTCGAGCAGGTTCGAGACGCCCACGAAGCCGGCCACGAACACCGTCGCCGGGTGCTCGTAGATCTCGGCGGGCGTGCCGACCTGCTCGATCCTGCCGGCGTTGAAGACGGCGACCCGGTCGCTCATCGTCAGCGCCTCCTCCTGGTCGTGCGTGACGTAGATGAACGTGATCCCGACCTCCTGCTGGATCCGCTTCAGCTCGATCTGCATCTCCTGCCGGAGCTTCAGGTCGAGCGCGCCGAGCGGCTCGTCGAGCAGGAGCACCTCGGGCTCGTTCACGATCGCGCGCGCGAGCGCGACGCGCTGGCGCTGGCCGCCGGAGAGCTGCACCGGCTTGCGCCGGTCGAAGTCCTGCAGCCGCACCATCTCGAGCGCGGCCACGGCCTGCGCTCGCCGCTCGCGCCTACCGACGCGCCGGACGCGCAGCCCGTACTCGACGTTCTCGCCCACGGTCATGTGCGGGAAGAGAGCGTAGTCCTGGAACACGGTGTTGACCGGGCGCTCGTAGGGCGGCTTCTGCGCCACGTCGACGCCGCGCAGCTCGATCCGCCCGCTGTCCGGCCGCTCGAAGCCGGCGATCAGGCGCAGCGTCGTCGTCTTGCCCGAGCCGGAGGGCCCGAGCATCGTGAAGAACTCGCCGCGGCGGACGTCGAGGTCGAGGTGGTCGACCGCGACGACCTCGCCGTACGTCTTGCGAACGCCGAGGACCCGGACGTCGAGCTCGGCGCCGGTCTCAGGCAGCGCCGGCGCCTGCGTCAGCAAGCGACTCCTCCAGGATCCCAAGGCCCTGCTCGAGCTCCTCGTCGGTGACGACGAGTGGCACGAGCGTCCGCAGCACGTTGCCGTAGGTCCCGCACGAGAGGAGCAGCAGGCCGCGTTCGAACGCAGCGTCGACGACCGCCTTCGCGAGCTCTGGCGCAGGGGTCCTGGAGTCGCGGTCGGCGACGAGCTCCACGCCGAGCATCGGGCCGAGGCCGCGCACCTCGCCGATCGACGGCGAGCGCTCCGCGAGCGCCTCGAGCCGGCCGCGCATGCGCTCGCCGAGCTCGATCGCGCGGTCGCGGAACTCGGGGGTCGAGATCTCCTCGAGCACCGCGGCGGCGGCGGCGCAGGCGACCGGGTTGCCGCCGAAGGTTCCGCCGAGCCCGCCCGGGTCGACGGAGTCCATCACCTCTGCCCGGCCGGTGACCGCCGCCAGCGGCATCCCGCCGCCGAGCGACTTGCCCGAGACGAGCAGGTCCGGCTCGACTCCCTCGTAGTGCTCGATCGCCCACATCGGCCCGGTCCGCGAGCAGCCGGCCTGGATCTCGTCGTCCACGTAGAGGATCCCGTGCTCGCGGCAGAGCTCCTGGAGGCGGGCCGGGAAGTCCGGCGGCATCGGGATGAAGCCGCCCTCCCCCTGCACCGGCTCGAGCACGACGCAGGCCACGGCACCGGGATCGACGCCGATCTTGAACAGCACCTCGAGGCCGTGGATCGCCTCGTCGGAGTCGATGCCCCGGTACGGGTAGGGCGCGGGCGTGCGGTAGACCTCGGGCGCGAAGGGACCGAACCCCTTCTTGTACGGGACGACCTTGGAGGTCATCGTCATCGTCAGCAGCGTGCGACCGTGGAAGCCGTTGTCGAAGACGACGACGGCCGGGCGCCCGGTCGCGGTCCGCGCGATCTTGACGGCGTTCTCGATCGCCTCGGCGCCCGAGTTGACGAGGAGCGAGCGCTGCTCGCCCTTGCCGCAGGGCGAGAGCTCGGCGAGCCGGCGGCAGACCTCGACGTACGGCTCGTAGGTCCCGACCATGAAGCACTGGTGGAGGTAGAGGTCGACCTGCTCGTGGATCGCGGCGACCGCGGCAGGGTTTCCGTGGCCGAGGTTGTGGCAGCCGATCCCGCCGGCGAAGTCGATGTAGCTGCGCCCGTCGAGATCCTCGATCCGCGCGCCGAACGCACGGGCTACGACGAGGCGCGGGGTCGAGACCCCGCGTGCCACGTAGCGCGCCCGCTCGGCGAGGACGCGGGCAGCAGCGGTTTCCTCCTGCAGGGACATGCGGCGATTATGAGTGCCACATGATCGAAGAGCAATGACGACGGAGAGGGGAAGGCGATGATCGAGAGCATCCCGACGGAGTTCGAGGTCCTGGACGATCGCTTCCGGGTGGTCCGGGGCGACCCGACGGTCGAGAGACTGTTCACCGGCTGCCGGTGGGCTGAGGGCCCCGTCTACGTCCCGGCCGGCCGCTACACCGTCTGGAGCGACATCCCGAACGACCGGATGTTGCGCTGGGACGAGATGACCGGGGTGGTCGGCACCTTCCGCCACCCGTGCGGCTACACCAACGGGAACACGCTAGACGCGCAGGGCCGGCTCGTCACCTGCGAGCACGGAGGGCGGCGCGTCTCCCGCACCGAGCACGACGGCTCGATCGGCACGATCGCCGACCGGTTCGACGGCATGCGACTGAACAGCCCGAACGACGTCGTCGTGCGGTCGGACGGCTCGATCTGGTTCACCGACCCGTCATACGGGATCGACAGCAACCACGAGGGCCATCAGGCCGAGAGCGAGATCGGCTCGTGCCACGTCTACCGCGTGGATCCGGCCGACGGCGGCGAATGCAGGCTCGTCGCGGACGACTTCGCCCGGCCGAACGGGCTCGCGTTCTCGCCGGACGAGACGGCGCTCTACGTCACCGACACCGAGGTCGGCCACATCCGCGTCCTCGCGGTGACCGCAGACGGCGGCCTCGCCGACGGCCGGGTCTTCGCAGAGTGCTCGGCCGGGGTGTTCGACGGGATCCGGCTCGACACGCAGGGCCGGGTCTGGGGCGCGGCGGGAGACGGCGTCCACTGCCTCGACCCCGACGGGACGCTGCTCGGGAAGCTCCGCCTTCCCGAGCCGGCGTCGAACCTCGTCTTCGGCGGGCTCAAGCGGAACCGGCTCTTCGTCACGGCCTCGACCTCGCTCTACTCGCTGATGCTCAACGTGAACGGCGCCGCGGCGCCGTGGCAGGGATGAAGCCGGAGGAGGGACTCGAACCCACGACCTCCGCCTTACAAGGGCGTTGCTCTACCAGCTGAGCTACTCCGGCTTACGAGCGGAGCGTAGCCCTAGGCCAGGACTTCGCGTGACTTCTGGTGCATCAGCACCTTGCGCTTCACCCGCTGGAGCGCGTTGTCGATCGTCTTCGTGTCGCACCCGAGCTCCTCGGCCATCTCCTCGTAGGACGAGCCTTCGAGGTACAGGCGGAGCGCGTCTGACTCGAGGTGCGAGAGCCCGCTCCCGAGCGCGAACACGAGGCTCTGCAGCTCCTCGGTCGAGATCACGCAGACGCTGGGCTCGTCGACGCCCGGGCCGGGGAGCGCGTCGCCGAGCGTGCACTCGCTCTCCGACTCCTGGCCGGCGGGAGTGTGGCTGAACGAGACGTACGTGTTGAGCGGGGAGTGCTTGTAGCGCGTCGCGGTCTTGATCGCGGTGATGATCTGGCGCGTGACGCAGAGCTCCGCGAAGCTGCGGAACGAGGTCTCCTTGTCGGTGCGGAAGTCCCGCATCGCCTTGTAGAGGCCGATCATCCCCTCCTGGATCAGGTCGTCCGAGTCGCCGCCGGCGAGGAAGTAGCTGCTCGCCTTGAGGCGGACGAAGCCGGCGTAGCGACGCATCAGCGCGTCGAGGGCGGCGCCGTCGCCGTTGCGGGCACGGAGCACGAGCTGCAAATCCTCAAGCTCTCGTTGAGCCTTTTGAGCGGTCTGCGCTGCAGTGGCCGTGCGTGCAGACATCTGCATCTCCTGGGGGTTTGCGGGTGATTCTCGCAGCGGCCGTCTCGGTCGTCCGCCAAAGCCTCACCCTGAGGTTGAGGCAGAACATAGCAGTCGGTCCAACCGTTTACAAGTCCTTTGCACTGGACCCAACCTGCTACGAACGTGTGTTCGCTCGGCCCTTCCCGCTCTGTTGCCGATGTTCAACGCGTGCGCAAACAGCTCACCTCGGTCTGGCCACTTCTCTGTCTCCTCATCGCGTTCGTCGCCGGGGCGGTGGCGGCCGGCCCCGGAGCCGGCGTGGTTACGGCAATTCTGAGCGTGCTCGTGATCGGGCCGGTGTATCTCGTCCAGCGCGGAATACAACGACGGCGGGCACCGGCGCTCGTCGAGGCGCCGCGGAGCTCCGAGGACCGGGCGAAGGCCTCGAGCGTGCTGTTTCGCCGATACGCGCTCGTCTCCGCGGTCGTGGCTCTCGTCGCGGTGATCGCAGCGAACGCGCGGGGCGGCTGGCTCGGAGGCGAGCACTGGACGGTCTACTTCGTCTTCCTCTCCGTGTTGGGCGTGAGCTCGTCGCTCTTCCTCTGGGGGCTCTCCGATGCGGTGGTCGGCCGTCGCGACGGGCGCTGGGCATTCCAGGCCGGAGTCGGAGTCAACCTGGCACTGGCTGTAGCGGCCGCCGCCGTCGCGGTCACGAACGCGCAGACACACTGGCTCGGCGGAAATGTCTGGACGATCGGCGCGACGGCCGTGGCCCTGTTCTCGTTGAGGGTGGCCTGGGAGGAGCGTCGGCTCGCCCGGGCGATGCGCCGCGCCTAGCTCTGCTCGCCGCGGCGCATGCGCTCGAGGCGCGCGAGCGTCTCGGGGTCGAGCCGGTCGCGGAGCTGCGCAGGCCGTTCGGCGGCGAGCTGCACGGTATCGAGATCGTGCAGGAAGGTCTGCGAGGTCATCGTCTGCACCTGCCGCCCCGCCGTGCCCCGAACCGCGGAGTCGGTGGAGACGACGCAGACGTGACGTGTGGCGCGGCTCTCGGCCGCGAGCCGCTCGAGCAGCTGGTCGGCGTGCTCGGCGTAGCGCACCTCGAGCGGCCCGATCGTCTCGTCCCTGCCGACCCCGTCGTAGACGAGCACGCCCTCGGCACCCTGGGTGGCGACGAAGCTCGCGAGCAGGTCGCGCAACTCGCGCGGATCGGCGAACTCCCCGGCGTGGAGCAGGTTGTAGCCGTCGAACAGGTAGAGCGTCGGCTCAGCCACCGCGATTCCTTGTGTTGCACGTCACGTGCTTGTTTCCTCGATCCTCGAGCCGGTACCGGTGTTCTCGAATGGAACGAACACTTGTGGCATGCAACACAAGGGTTCTTCAGGCACGGCGCTGGCGTCTTGCTTCGTAGAGGAGCAGGGCCGCGGCGACGCTCACGTTCAGCGACTCGACCCGGCCGAGCAGCGGGATCGAGACAGCCGCGTCGCAGGTGCGGCGCACCAGCGGGCGGATCCCCTTGCCCTCCGCGCCGAAGACGAGGATCGACCCTCCCGCGAGGTCGGCGTCCCACATCGCCGTCTCGGCGTCGCCGGAGGCGGCGTAGACCCAGAGGTCGCCGCGCTTCACCTCGCCGAGCCAGCGGGCGAGGTTCGTGACGACCGCGACGGGAAGGTGCTCGACCGCCCCGGCCGAGGCCTTGCAGACCGCGGCCGTCACCGTCGCCGAGCCGTGCGCCGGAAGCACGATCCCCGTGGCGCCCGCGCCCTCCGCGCTGCGGCAGACGGCGCCGAGGTTCCGCGGGTCGGAGACCTGGTCGAGGCACGCGATCAGCGGCCGCTCAGCAGCCGCGAGCTCGTAGGCGTCCGCGTAGCGGTAGGGCGAGCACCAGGCGACGACGCCCTGATGGTCGCGCGTCTCGGCCGCTTCGGACAGCGCACGATCGGGCTTCACCTGGAGGCGTGGCGGCGCCTCGGCGAGCCACGGCTCGCTCTTCGCGGCCCGCTCGGTCGCCCAGAGCTCGAGCACCTCCCTCGGCCCGCGCAGGGCCTCCCGGACCGCTCGGCGGCCGTAGACGAGGTCGCGCGTCACCTGGGCACGAGCCGGAAGCCGCCGGGCTCGTCGCGCACCTCCCAGCCGGCCGTCTCGATCTCCGCCCGCAGCCGGTCGGCCTCGGCGAAGTCGTCCGCCTCGCGAGCCGCCTGGCGGCGCCGGGCGAGCTCGACCAGCTCGGGAGGCGGCGGCTGCTCCTCGGCGAGCGAGCCGAGGCCGAAGATCGCGAGAGCGTCGCGCAACGGCGCCAGCCGGCCCGCGCGCCGCCACTCGTGCATGACCGCGAGCGCGGCAGGCGTGTCGAAGTCGTCCTCCAGCGCCGCCGCGAACGGCGCCCAGTCGCCGCCGGCCAGGTCCTCGCCGCGAAACGCGTTACGGAGCGTCTCGACCTGGGCCGCCGCCTGCGCCATCGTCTCGTCGGAGAAGTCGATCGGCTTGCGCCAGTGCGCGGTCAGGAAGTAGAGGAGGACGGTCTCGCGCCCCCACTGCTCGACCACGTCGCGGAGCGCGGCGATGTTGCCGAGCGACTTCGACATCTTCTCGCCCGTCAGCTCGAGCATCCCGTTGTGCATCCAGATGCGCGCGAACTCGCGTCCCGCCGCCCGCGACTGCGCGAACTCGTTCTCGTTGTGCGGGAACACGAGGTCGAGCCCGGCGATGTGGACCTCGAACGGATCGCCGAGGAACTTCTCGGCCATCGCCGAGCACTCGATGTGCCAGCCCGGCCTGCCGCGGCCCCAGGGCGACTCCCACCACGTGTCCTCGCCCGGCTTGTTCGCCTTCCAGAGCGCGAAGTCGCGCGGGTCCTCCTTGAGCGGGTTCGCCTCGTCCTCCTGCTCCTGCACCTGGTCGGGGCGCTGGCCGGAGAGGGCGCCGTAGGCGGGGTAGCGGCCGACGCGGAAGTAGACGTCCCCGCCGGCCGGGTAGGCATAGCCGTCGCGGACGAGCTCCTCGATCAGGGCGATGATCTCCGGGATCGTCTCCGTCGCGCGCGGCTCGAAATCGGGGCGGCCAAGGCCGAGCCTGTCGGTGTCCTCCCGGTGCCACTCCGTCGCCCGTGCCGCGAGCTCGCCGCTCGCGCCGGGCGCGGCGAGGTAGATCTTGTCGTTGATGTCGGTGATGTTCTCGACGAGCGTGACGTCGTAGCCCTGGTGCCTGAGCCAGGCGCGCAGCCACATCGAGAGCACGAACGGCCGCGCGTTGCCGATGTGGATGCGCTGGTAGACGGTCGGGCCGCAGGTGTAGATCCCGATCGGCCCGGGCGGCTGCGGCAGCTCCTCCTTGCGGCGCGAGAGGGTGCTATAGAGCCGCATCGACCCGCCGCAGGGCTTCGTCGCGGGTAAGCGCGGCTATCACGGTCGCGAGCTCGGGGCCGTGCTCCTGCCCCGTGAGAGCGAGGCGGAGCGCGCGCAGGTTGCCGCCGACGGCCTTCAGCTCGCGCACGAGCGAGCGGGCTGCATCCGGATCGAGCGACCCGTTCGCCGCCTCCCGCAGCTCGCGGAAGCGGTCGAGCGTCGCCGCCGAGCCCTCGGGCAGCGGAGCCCGCTCGGGCTCGAGGATCGTCCGCGCCCACTCGTGCGCCTCGACGAGGTCACGCGCGCCCCGCAGCGCCGGGGCGAGCTCCGCCGGCGCGCCGGCCCGCGCCGCCAGCGACCCGTCGCTCATCGCCGCGATCGCCTCGACCGCGAGGCGTCGCACGCGCGCGAGGTCGAGGTGCACGTCGTGCCGCGGCAGCCCGAGCTCGTCGAGGTAGGCGCGCACCGCCTCGGCCGGGATCCCCTCCTCGCGGAGGTCGGCGACGGACGTCGCGCCGTGCCTCTTGCTGAGCTTGTGCCCGTCGGGCCCGAGGAGGAGGCCGTGGTGGACGAACTCCGGCGGCTCGGCGCCGAGCGCGCGGAAGAGCCCGGCCTGCAGCGGAGCGTTGTCGCGGTGGTCGGAGCCGCGGATCACGTGGGTGATCCCGAAATCGAGGTCGTCGACCACGCTCGCGAGCTGGTAGGTCGGAGAGCCGTCGGGGCGGAGCAGCGTCGTCCTGTCGAAGCGGAGCGTGCCGTCGGCGTCCGTCTGCGCGCCGGCGACCAGGGCGGCGGCCGCGCGGTGGCGCCCGGCGCGGTCGCTCTGGCGGACGGGCCCCTCGTCCCAGCCGATCCCGAGCCACTCGAGGTCGCCCAGGATCTCCTCCTCGCCGCCCTCGACCACGCGGGCCGGGTCGGTGTCGTCGATCCGCAGGAGCATCGCGCCGTCGTGCTCGTCGGCGAACGTGCGGTTGGCGGCGGCCGAGAGCGCGCCGCCGAGGTGCAGCGTGCCGGTGGGGCTCGGCGCGAAGCGGACGCGTACCATTGCCCCGGAGTCTAGAAGGAGTCGCCGACTGCTCTTCCCGACAGCCACCTTCGCGATCTTCTTCCTGCTCGTCCTGCCCCTGAGCTGGCTCCTGATGCCCACGCTCGGGCGCTGGCGCGTGTTCATCGTCGCGGCGAGCTTCGTCTTCTACGCGTGGTGGGACTGGCACTTCGTCGCGCTCCTCGCCGGCTCGATCGTCGGCAACCAGATCGCCGGGCTGCTGATCCACCGCGCGCCCGACCTCCGCGCGCGCAAGACCGTCCTCGCCGTCGCGGTCGCCTGCAACCTCGGCGCGCTCGCCTACTTCAAGTACTACGACTTATTCGTCAGCTCGGCGGCGCAGACGATGGAGCGGCTCGGCGTCGCGTGGGTGCCGCACATTGTCGGCGTGACGCTGCCCGTGGGCATCTCCTTCTTCACGTTCATGGCGCTCTCGTACCTGATCGAGATCTACCGCGGCGACTTCGAGCCGGTCGGCTTCTCGACCTTCGCCGCGTACCTCTCGTTCTTCCCGCACCTCGTCGCGGGGCCGATCGTCCGCCCGGGCGAGCTGATCCCGCAGATGGCGACCCCGCGCGACCCGCGGCGCGTCGACACGACGCGCGCCTTCGCGCTGATCGGCGGCGGGCTCTTCCTCAAGGTCGTGATCGCGAACTACCTCGCCTCGCGGATCGTGGACGAGGTGTTCGCGGCGCCCGACCGCCACTCCTCGCTCGAGGTGCTCGTCGGGATCTACGCCTACGCCGTGCAGATCTTCGCCGACTTCGCCGGCTACACGAACATCGCGATCGGGGTCGCGCTGCTGCTCGGGTTCAGGTTCCCGCAGAACTTCGCGAGCCCCTACGCCGCCGTCTCGATCCAGGACTTCTGGCGCCGCTGGCACATGACGCTCTCCCGCTGGCTGCGCGACTACCTCTACATCCCGCTCGGCGGGAACCGGAAGGGCAAGGCGCGCACCTATCTCAACCTGATGCTGACGATGCTGCTCGGCGGGCTCTGGCACGGCGCGTCCTGGACGTTCGTGGTCTGGGGCGGGATCCACGGCACCGGCCTCGTCTTCGAGCACTGGCGTCGTGACCGGCGGACCGCGCTCGGCCTGCCGGAGCCGCCCGACACTGCGCTCCGGATCTGGCTGCGGCGGCTCGTCACCTTCAACGTCGTCTGCCTCGCCTGGGTCTTCTTCCGCGCCTCGTCGTTCTCGGACGCGGGCGCCGTGCTCCGGCGGCT
>Ga0335080_10009081_pt1 | contig 10383 bp, 8 predicted proteins | sample Lox_Sample_34_FD_206720 | JGI IMG/M metagenome (GOLD analysis project Ga0335080, IMG submission 206720) | Soil microbial communities from Loxahatchee National Wildlife Refuge, Florida, United States - Lox_Sample_3.4 | ecosystem: Environmental > Terrestrial > Soil > Wetlands | place: USA: Florida... | reverse complement strand
GTTGCCGCCCCAGATCGGGGTGTTCTGTCACGTCGATGACCGCCAGTGTCTGCCGGTGACGCCTTCGAGCCATCGCCACGGTGGAAGTCTTGCTCACTGGCAACGAGCCGCCGAGCTGGGCGCTGCTGCTCAGCGATGCGTCAGCCTCTCGCGGTTCAGCTCATTGGCGAGTTGATTGAGCGGACGTGTGGCGATTCACCTCATTGTCCCGTCCTTGATCGCGTGGCTGGCTGGCGGGCCGGGCGGCCTGCTGCGTGCCGGTGTGGCGCCGGGCGGGCAGCGGCCAGCGCCGAGCCGTCGCGGCGGCCTGCGCTCCGTCCTGCCACGGGCATGATCCCATGACGGATCTGGACCGGTCGCTGGCACCGGCCGTACGATCCGGGTGCAGGCAAGGAGCAGCAGCGTGCGGTCCGGCCCGGGAAGGACGAAGGGGACGGTGCTGCCGGAACCCGCTCTGGCCGCGTCGCCGGCTCCGGACGTCATGCCGGTTCCCCGCCTGGGCCAGCCGTCGGCTCCGGCCTTTCGTCGTGGTCCTCGTCAACGGGGATGCGCAATCTGCTATGGCGGCGCAGGGCATCACGCAGCAGCGGTGCCGGCTCTGGCCGGGACAGGACCACTGCCTCCCGCCGTCGGCGCCGTTCAGCGTCGACCACGTTCTCGGCTCGGTGGGCCCGGTCCGGCCACTGCAGCGCCACCACGTTCGCTCCCTGTGCGGCCCGGGCCCCGTCGGGACCGACAGCGACGGGCCCGGCAGCGTCCTGCGGCGCACCGACCTGCGCGTCCGCACCGCGAGGACCGTATGGCTGGCCAGACGACCGTGAGATGGCCGCACTCGTGCGGTGCCACGGCGGCGGGCGTGTCCCGGGCAGGGTCATGGGACCACGGATGCGACGCCGCCCGCCCCCAAGGTGCCGTGCGCCCAACATCTGACTGTGCCACCATGAACAACAGACAAAGGGAAGCCCGCAGCCGTTGCTCACGAAATCCGGATTTTGCTCATCCAGTGCTCATGATCATCCGGAATTGACCCGATCTCGGGCCGTGCACCACGGGAACGCGGCTCCCCCTCCGCCAGGCTCGGTCCGCAGAGCAACCACGGCAGGCCCTGAAACCACCGATCGGGACCCGCCCGCCTGTTCAACGAGCACCGCGGTCACGCCCGTCCGGCGTGCCATCGAGAGTCAGTCCGTGAGGCTGAGTGCCAGCGAATCACGTCCACCACGACGGTCAAATCACGGTCAGACGATCTTGAGACCCATCTAGGTGGACCAAGAAACCTATCCTGACCTGGTCTTTCGAGTGGAGCTATGGGGATTCGAACCCCAGACCTCTTGCATGCCATGCCTGCCGATTCCGTCTGGCTACGTCGCGCTGGGTCGGATACCGGGAGGTCAGGCGGGCTGCAGTGTCTGGCTGCGTCTGGACTGGTCTGGTGCTGTCTGAGGTGGTTGTCACTTGGTTAGTCACTGGCGTCAGCCCGCGCGCTTGACGTGACTGGCCGGGTAGAGCCAGGCGACCCTCAGCACGCACGGCCCGGAAACTGGAAGGCGGCTGAGCCCAGCTTGGGTCTGTCCTCATATGTGCTTCCGGTTCCGGCGACGCCTGCCTCGCCGCTCGCGGCAGACACGAAAGCCTTGATGGCCCGATTCGCTGCGCGTGTCAGTCGTGACAGGCATCATGGCTGCTGGCGGTCGGCAATCTCGATGCCAAAGCGAAAGCTCTGCGCCGAATGCCTTCTCCGTGGATGATGAAGCGTCTCGGCAAGCCTCCGCGATCGCTTAAGCTATTGCACAGGCACTAGAACTAATCCCGAAGCGGAGTAACGAACAGTGGCTCAGCGGACACAGATCCTGTATGTAGACGACATTGACGGCAGCGAGGCCGATAGCACCGTCAGGTTCGGGCTCGACGGCGCGGACTACGAGATCGACCTGAACACGAACCACGCGGACCAGTTCGCCGAGGCCATTCGTCCTTACGTTGACGCGGGCCGCAAGGTGTCCTCATCCCGGCGGGCAGCACGAGGTTCGCGTCCGGCCCGGCATAACCAGTCCGACGTCCGGGCATGGGCTCGCGCTCAGGGCCTGAAGATCTCCGACCGGGGGCGCATCCCTGCGGATGTGCTGGCCAGGTACGATTCTGCGCATTAAGCGGAGACCTAGCGGGGGTACCTGCCTCCGCTAAGCGCTGGTCCTGCCCAGCTCAGCCGCGAATTCCGGTTAGTGCTGACTCGCGCGGCGCCGCCAGGTACGGCGGGTTAGCTCAAGGATGTCACCCCCCTTTGCGATCAGGGTCACGAGAACGTCTGCGGGACAGATTGACTATTTGCGCGTGGTCGCGATCGCGGAAATAAATTGACCTCGAGAGCCGCTCAGGCGGTTACGGTCCGCCAGGCAACCTGCATGAGGTGCTGGGCCGATATCCGCTAACGCTGAGCAGGCGCATGGATTCATGGCTGTCGCTTGCCCAAGGTAATGGGATCGTGGTTGATTCTGGCCAGCTGCGGTTCGGGGGTCAGTTCGCTTGGCCGGTACTGCGAGCAGTAGCCGCGTTGGGCGTCCCTGGCTATACCTGCGGGGGTTTTTGCTGGTGCCGTGGCTTGTACCAGACGCTCGGGCAGCCGGTCGCCCGGCACGACACCCGCAGATGCCCGGGACCCGTCGCCTGCGCTGCCCTGGCTGGTGTCAGCGATCATGAAATTGAGCAGTGAGGGGCGTGCTGCGATCACGTAATTGACCACCCCAATCACGTTATTGACCATGGTCAGGACGTGCGTGTCGGGGTGGACCTGGTCATCGGGAAGTCAGGATCATGCCTCCGTCGAGGGACGGGGGTCCGATGGCGAGGAGGACGTTCGACGTGATTGATATCTGCGATTATGCGGCGCCGCTGATTATGCGGCGTCGCCGTGACTGGCGCGCTGCTGTGGCTGGTGGCGGTGGTCTTGGCAGGTGAACGCGCCGCATAATCGTGGCGGCTGGCTCGAAGCTGTCTCTTCTTCTGGTTGTCCAACCAAGCGAGGAGGCAGTGATGAATGACCCGTTGCGGGTTCGGGTGACTGGCCCGCTGGCCAGGTATGCCGATGGTTTCCGGGCTGAGCTGGCGGCCCGGGGCCATGCGCCGGGCCGCCAGGCGCTGCAGCTGCAGCTGGCGGCGGAACTCAGCCGCTGGCTGCAGGCCCGGGGCCTGGACGTCAGCGACCTGACGCCGGAGTGCGTGGACCGGTTCTTCGAGATGCGCCGGGCGAGGGTCCGGGCGCTGTATGTGTCGCCCCGGGCTCTGCGCGTGCTTCTCGATCACCTCGGCGATGCCTGTGGGGTGCCAGAAGTCTGCCCGGCCTGTGACCTGCAGCGATGCGCCACGGGTCCGCGGTAGGCATGATGATGGCCCGTGTCCCTGCGTCTGCTCTATCTGATCTTCAGCCGGGTCTGCGGCTGGCTGGTCCTGCTCGGCCGCTCATCGGCGTCGAAGAACGCGGAACTGCTGGTGCTGCGGCACGAGGTCGCCGTGCTGCGCCGCGCCACTCCGCGGCCCCGGCTGGACTGGGCCGACCGCGCAGTCCTCGCCGCCCTGATCCGGCACCTGCCGGGAAGGCTGCGATTACACCGGCTGGTCACCCCCGGAACTGTGCTCCGGTGGCACCGCCACCTGGTCACCCGGAAATGGACCTACCCGCGCAAGACAGGCCGGCCGCCGGTCAGCGCCGAGATCACCGCGCTGATCGAGCGGCTCGCCACCGAGAACACCGGCTGGGGGTACCAGCGGATCCAGGGCGAGCTGCTCAACCTCGGCCACCGGGTCGGCGCGTCCACGATCCGCCGGGTCCTCAAGGCGCTGCGGATCCCGCCGGCTCCGAAGCGGCGCACCGACACCACCTGGAGGCAGTTTCTCCACGCGCAAGCCGCGACCATGCTTGCCGTCGACTTCTTTCATGTGGACTGCGCAGTGACCCTCCAGCGCCTGTACTGCCTGTTCGTGATGGAGGTCGGCAGCCGCTACGTGCACATCCTCGGGGTGACCGCGAGCCCGGACGGGCCGTGGACCACCCAGCAGATCCGCAACCTGCTCATGGACCTCGGTGACCGCGCCGCGGGCTTCCGGTTCCTGGTCCGCGACCGGGCCGGGCAGTTCACCGAATCGTTCGACGCGGTCCTGGCCAGCGCGGGCATCGAGGCGGTGCAGATCCCGCCTCGGAGCCCTCGGGCGAACGCCTTTGCCGAAAGGTTCGTGCTCACCGCCCGGACCGAGGTAACCGACCGGATGCTGATCTTCGGCGAGCGACACCTGCGGACGGTCCTGGCCGAGTACGCGGCGCACTACAACGGACGACGACCCCACCGCAGCCGCGAGCTCCGCCCGCCCCGGCCCGACCACCCCGCCGCCGACCTCTCCCGGCAGCGGATCAAGCGTCGGCCCGTTCTCGGCGGCCTAATTAACGAATACGAGCGTGCTGCGTAGAAGCCCAGGTCAAGACCGGTGGCCAAGTTCTGGAACCCCACAGGCCTGCTGGGATGAGCAGCCGTACCTGGTCGCATCGCTGCACCGGGTGTGCGAGCGGCTGGGCGGGGTGACCCGCCGGCGGCGGTTCGACAGGATGTCGACGGTGTGCGTAGTAACGGGCGGCGGATTCGGGGGCGAGGGCTCCGATCCGGACCGGGTGCCCCTCCCGTTCGCCGGCGGCCAGCCACGAGTCGCGCCAGCATCCGGTCCCGGCGGGGGCGGCGACGAACGGCTCGGCGGGGCGTTTGAAGATCGCCCGGCCGAACCCGGCGTCGCCGCTGAAGGTCGCCCCGCCGAACCGGCGGCGCCAGGTGTTCAGGTCCTCAGCTTCGCATCTGTGCGACCGATGGCCTCTCGCCAAGAGATCCCGGGGCAGGTTAGCTGGTGGGCGACACAGCCCGGGCGTGCCGAGATGATCATGCGGCCTGGTCTGTGGGGCTGTACTGCGCGCTGTTCGCGTCTCGCGAGATGGGAAACGACAAAGCGGACTATCGGTAAACCGGTGCGCTGTCGGTGCTGGGACCGGGTGAACAGGAACGTGGCTTCAGGCCAGACGCGGGACCGCGGAGACATGCCGGTGGGCAGGATGTGGCCGGAGAACCTCGCTAGTGACCCGGTCGACACGGGAGTTAAGGGGCTGTCGCTGCATCCGTGAGGTCCGGGTCCCTCACGCTCGGCCCGCCCAGGTCGGGCGTGGTGATCAGGCTGACGCTGATGACCGTGCCCTCGGGCGCGTCCAGGCCGAGGTCGGCGACGCTGCCCGTGCCGCTGGCCGCCATCTTGGCGGCGGCCAGGGCCAGCGCGCGACGCTCGATCCGGGACATCTCCGCAGGTCCCCAGCGCTCGATCGGGTGGTGCCGTGGCGTCGTCGCCGGGTTGACCGCCAGACGCACCGTGAGCTGGATCACCGCGGCGTGGCCGGCCGTGACCACAGTTCGTGTGTACCAGACCTTCCAGTCCCGGTCGGTCAGCGCGCCGGGCGCCATCTCCTGCAGGGTCTCGCGCAGCGACTCGATGACCTCCAGCGTGGCCCCGGCCCGGTCCGGCGTCCGCATGCGCACCCGCAGGAGCGGTTGATTGCGGCCCTCCCCGAGCTGCTGGCGGCTCTGCCACTCGTCCAGGTAGACGATCACCTGGACGTCGCTTCCGGGCGGCGCCATCAGCGGCTTGTCATGGCCGCCGCGCCCGCCTGGACGGTGGCCGAGCAGCAGGATGACCAGCTTCCCGTGCAGGATGGCGGTGGTCAGGCCGGCCAGCTCGAGGCCGCGGTCCAGGCCGTCCAGGACCTCGATCTCCCCCCCGCTGCGCCAGTCGGAGCAGATCGCCAGCAGCCGCCACGTCTGCTCGCTGGCGTTCTCGGTCCGCTGCAGCCCGCTGCCCGCCACCACGTCCAGGTCGCTGGCCAGCACCAGGCGGGCGGGGCCGGTCTCGGCCAGCTCGGCGGCCGGGCCGGGGTTGGCCGCCGCGGGCGGCGGGCTGAGGATGCGCGGGATGCCCTCCGAAACGGTCTGCACGCCGATGACCAGGCCGGGCGCCCCCGGCGCCACGGCGAGCGCTTGCATGTCATTCAGGAACGAGGCCAGCCGCGCGTAATCACCGTCGCGCAGCCCGACCTGTACCCGGGTCCACTGCAGCCCGGTGCAGGCAACGGACGGCGCGGGCACCGGGAGCTGAATCTCCAGCACTCCGAGGCGGCTGCGGTCGCTCGCCGCGGCCCTCAGCACGGCGGTCAGCGGATGATCAGCGAGCGTCAGCAGGCCGGCGCCGCGGGGCAGGCCAAGGAAGATCCCGACGATTCCGCCGACATCCGATGCGGGGGCTAGCTGGCTCGCGTCCAGGTCGACCGGGTGCACTTCCTCGGTTTCCCCCCAGTCGCCCTTCGGCTGGTCTCGGAAGACCGCGAATGTCACCGACTGTGCGATGGTCCCGGAGCGCTGCAGGGCGAGCACGCTGGCCGGCTGCTCCAGCAGCGACGCGGGCTGCTCGCCGTCCGCCGCGCCCGGCCCGCGATCGTCGGCCGGATGGCCGCTGTGCAGCAGGGACCGTAGCGTGGCGCCGTGCTGCCAGACCACGTAGCCGTGGGCAGACCGGCCGACCATCAGGGCGTCCGCCGTAGTGCTGCGCCACCAGGTGCTGTGCAGCACCTCAGCGTGCGAGTAATCGGGGGTATCGGTGCGCAGCAGGATGCCGGCCTGCGTCCGCAGCGGCTTCGGCGTGCGGCCCTGCTGGTCAGCGTCCAGCCGCTGGCGCTGCTGCAGCAGCCACTGCAGGACGAGCTGGAAGGCGATGCAGCCGAGGGCCCAGCACGCCACCCAGAGCAGGCCGCGCGAGAAGGCCAGCGCCACCGCCAGCACGACGGTGGGCAGGATCAGGATGCCGATGAGCAGGTTGCTCGCCTGCGCCAGCAGCCCGCGCAGGGTCGACCGGTCGGGCCGCTCCATCCGGCCGGCCTGGACGGCGGAGAACAGGGTCAGCACGAAGGCCAGCACCTCCGCGCTGACCTGCTGGCTGGCGATCCCGGACAGGCGGCCGATCCAGAAGAACGCGAAGACCACGCTCATCAGCAGCACGCTCATCCAGCCCGCGAACCGGGCGACCGAGAAGTACTCGGAGTCCGTCACCGCGACCTGCACGCCGATCGTGGCCCGGTACGGCGCGCCCCGCTGGGAGACGTCCTCGATCATGCGGGCCCGCGCGACCACGATGTCCGGGCTCACCGTGTCGGTCGAGGCCCGGCGCTGCATCGGCGCCCCGAGCCAGTCCTCGTGCTGTTCCCAGGCCTGCGCCAGGCCCTCGCGGGCGTCAGCGACCGGCAGGCCGGCGGAGATCCTGGACAGAATGTCACACAGCCGGTCCAGGCGGTCGCCGACTTCCCTGGTGGCAAACCCTGGCCTTCGGTCCGCAGGCTCGCGCAGGCGGCCCGGCACCACCCGGTGATCACGCAGCGTCTCCCGGGCGGCCGCGGCCTTGGCGCCGGTCAGGTCGCCCAGGGCCCGGTAGAGTTCGGCCGGCCACTCCTCAGGCGCGGCGGCTAGCTGGTCCATCAGATAGCGGAGCTGGGTGACCGGCGGGGGCGGCCCTGCCCTGATGTCGAGCTCGGCTCGCCGGTCCGGCGTCTGCCACGGGTCGAACGAGACGCCGTCGGGGAGGTTGACCTGGACCTGCCGGTCAGCGTCGGCCGACGGCAGCAGCAGGTCGATCTCCAGCCGGGCCCGGGGCAGGACCCGGTTCAGGGCCGATGGCCGCAGCCAGCCCAGCAGCCCGGTCGGCCCGCCCCGCCCCGCGGCGGGCCGCGGCTGCTGCTCGCGCAGCGGGCGGCTGGGCACCGTCACCGTCAGCACGGCCGGTGTGCGCACCACGTCGGCGGCCACCACCACGACCGCGGACTCGGTGAATGCGTCCAGCACCTGGACCGCCCGCTCGGTCAGCACGCGCGCGAAGGCCCGCCGCTCCGGGCCGGTGTGATCTGGCCCGGAGTCCTGGCCCAGCCGGGCGCCGTCGGCGTGGCCAGTCGCCGCAGCCCGGGCGGGCGCAGCCCGGACAGGCTCTTCGAGCAGGCCCCCGTAGGACCCGAGCAAGTCGGTGAGCGCACGCCGGGCCGTGCCGATCCGCTGCGCGGGACCACCCAGGGCCTGCTGCGCCGCTCCGCCCCCCGCGATGACCTTGGGGATGTGCTCGCTGCGGAGCAGCCGGTAGATGGCCGCCGCCAGCAGCAGCCGCTGGTCACGTGACGCGCTGACGCCGAACTGACCTAAGTCGGGCAGCCGGGCGACGGCGATGTTCACGATGATGTCGGCCAGCGCCGCCGCCACGCGATGCCGGACCTCGGCGTTCGGGAGCGTCGCTAACAGGGCCCCGCTGGCGTCAGTGACGGTGCACGTCGCGAACGGGTCAGGCTCCAGGTACCGCGACCGTAGCGGCGGAACGACCAGGACCGGAAGCCAGAACTGGCCGGCCGGGTCGCGGAACGTCTCATGCGCGATCCGGCTCAGGTCCACATCGATCTTGATGGTCGTCTCGACGGTATCCGACCGTGCGATATCAATGATCTCCGAGGTGGCGCGCGCCCACTCGTTATTGGCGACCAGGAACAGCAGCTCACGGCCGAGTGCCGAGTCCCGGTCATAATTGGCGTCCTGCCAGCGGAATTCCTCCGGGGTGATCTGCCCGATCAGGTAATTGAGGCTTCTCGCGACGTCCTGCTGCGCCGCGTCCTTGTCCGCCGATCCTGCCGTATCCGGCCCGATGCCAGCAGCCACGGCCGTTCCCCCCTCGCCAGTCGCACCGGGCCGCGGCCCGGCCGTCTCCGGTCACCATGGTGACACGTCCGGCAGATACGCGGTATCGGGGCGGAAACCGCCACCGCAGAGGAGAAAGGCAGACCGCCTGGAAATGGCCGGTTCCGGGAACCATTCGGCTCGGGTTATGACGGCTCTGCCGCGACGCCTCGAAGGGTGATCGACTCCGCGTCCGCGCCGTGGTCGGCCATCCGCATCGACCACCACGACCAGGTATTTGTGGCTCTGGTGGTGGCAAGTGCGGCGCAGGCTGCCCGGTGTCAGGTCGGCGAGGGTGGGGTAGTCCTTGGCGTCTTCGTAATCCCTGCGGGACACGTCGGAGGCGAACTCGACGGTGAGATTCCACCTCCATGTCGATCAACGGGAAGATCAGCTCGCTGAAACCGCAGCGTGTGGGGCCCGACAGGCTTGGTAATCGCGGCGCGGCGGGCTACCCGGCGCACAACCCGGGCGGCGCCGTGCCGGTCCAGCCGCTGCCCGTCGGGAGCAAGAAAGATCGGCCCGTCCACGCGCTCGCCCACGGCCAGGTCGATCGCCCGCGCGGTGCGGGGCGCGAGCGGGATTGTGACGACCTTGCCGCCCTTACGCGTGATGACAAGAGTCCGGTGCCCGCGCTCGACGCCCAGGTTCTCGATGCTGGCGCCGGTGGCTTCGGCGACCCGCAGCCCGTTTAGGGCCAGCAGTGAGATCAGCGCGTGCTCGGCAGGAGCGCCCAGCCCGGCAGCGACCAGCAGCGCCCCGAGTTCGTTGCGGTCCAGCCCGGTGGCGTGCGACTCATAGTCCAGCCGCGGTCGGCGCACGTGAGCGGCCGGGAATGCTTCAGCAAGTCTTCCTCCACCGCGTACCGGTAGAACCCGGCGATAGTGCACAGCCGCCGGGTGATGGTGGCCCGGGCCCGGCCGCGGCCCTCCAGGTCGCGGGCGAAGCACTCGATATCGGCGCGGCGGGCCTCGAACAGGCGCAGGTGATGCTGATGGCACCAGCTGGCATACTGGCGCAGGTCCAGCTCGTACGCTTCGCGGGTCAGACCGCTGTAGCCGGCCAAGAATCCCGCGAGTGCCAGCCGCTCGGTGTTGGTGAACACCGGCGCGACCGGGACAAGGGCAGCAGGTGAGGTCGTGGTGGGCATCGGGCACCTCCCGGGTCGGGCCGGGACCCAGGAGGCCGGGCCTGCCAAGGCCCCAGCAACGATGATTCACCTCACCATCAGGCCCAGCCGCGTGACCACGCAACGTCAGGGGCATCTCCCCAAATCGGCACAGCACACTGGCCCGGGAGCACGCCGGATCGCCGAATCCGGCGTCGGTTGAGGCGCAGACCCCTGATGTTGGTCCCGAGCGCGGATCGGCAGTTATGGGCGGCGGTCGGCGCTGACGATCAGCTTTGGGTAGTGCGGGTATACCGCCGGACGGGGATCTCAGTCGATCGGCTCGCGATGCACCCACTCGACGAGGTTGTCGGACGCGAGCGCCCGCACGCGCGCGGCGTACCGGGCGAGGTCGGCGTCGTCGAGGAGGTCGCGCCACTGGCCGCTCGTGCCGCGGCTGAAGAACGCGGCGGGATCGATCCAGTGCTCCGGACCGCC
>Ga0335080_10009080_pt1 | contig 10384 bp, 7 predicted proteins | sample Lox_Sample_34_FD_206720 | JGI IMG/M metagenome (GOLD analysis project Ga0335080, IMG submission 206720) | Soil microbial communities from Loxahatchee National Wildlife Refuge, Florida, United States - Lox_Sample_3.4 | ecosystem: Environmental > Terrestrial > Soil > Wetlands | place: USA: Florida... | reverse complement strand
TCCTCCGCCCAAACCCGGGCTGCGAGCCTCGTTCGAGAAGCTGCGTCCGCGAGGCGTTTGGGATTTCGCGATGGCGTCGCTCGCAATGAGCCTCGACGTTCGCGGAAAGACGATCGACGATGCCAGGGTGGTCTTCGGTGGAATCTCCGGGAAGCCGCTGCGCGAGAAGACGGTCGAGAGCTTCCTCAGGGGCAAGACGCTGGACGCCAGTCTGAGCGATCCCGCGGTTTCGATCGCACTTGCGAATGCCGCTCCGCTTAAATACAACTCGACCAAGATCGATATGGCCAAGGGTCTGTTAGCTTCCGGCCTCACCAAGCTGAGTGCCATCGCCTAGTGGAGTGACCCGATGATTGCGATAGCACTCCCGATCGTGCCCTCTACGCATCGTGGTGATTGCCAGCGTGGGGTCGGGCCTTCCGGCCCGCAGCCGGGCTTCTGCCCGGCCGGTCAGCGGAAGCGCGGCCGCAGCCCGGAAGGGCTGGCCCCACACCCTGACATCGCTATCGATACCACCGGGACATCCCACTAAATGCAACCGATCGAGGGCATCCTCTTCGAGCCAGTCGGTTGCCTGGCTGAGTTTCCCGCGGAACCGTTCCACGAAATCTCGCATCGATTGTTTGGCGGCGGAAAACAGGCGAGTAAGTCAGGCAGTCGAACTTACTGGCACTTACTCAACCTGATGGAAGCCCTGGGCAAGGAGCTTAGTCCACCAGAGCGGGAATTGACAGAGTGTTTGGAGGTTCAGGCTGCCGACAGCGCAAGCTTATATGACGACGTGGTGCCGGCGCTGACGGAACTGCGAGCGATGGGAACCAAATTGCTAGTGGCATCATCGCTTTCGAATGCGGCGATCACGCATTTTCTACGCTCGGTGCCAGAGGAATTGTTCACGGATGTTTGGGATAGAGACACTTCGGCAGGCATCAAAACCGGTCCCCTGAAACGCGCGCTCGACCATGCTTCGCTCCGGCCGGACCGAACTCTGTTTCTGACCGACACAGCCGAAGGGATCAACACGGCCAAGAGCGTCGGCGTTCAATCCATATTGATGATGAACGATCCGGACGAAGCGAAAAGGCTGGCGGCGCTCGATCCCGCCGGAGGGATCGTGTCGTTCTTTGAGCTGCCCGATTTCGTGCGGTTGTTGCTGGCGAGAAGTTCGGGGAGAACCCCTTGTTGAACGCGCTATCTGATCCCCTGGTGGGGCAGCCCTTTCGGGCTGCCGCCGCCTTTTCAGGCGGCGCGCCGCGCGAAAGCGCGGCGGCGGGCCGAAAGGCCCGGCCCCACGTCGGGTGTCGACATCAGCAACCGACATGACAACAACTACACCGAGTTCAGGCGGACACGACCAACTCAACCGTAGTCTTGGCCTGTTCGATTCCACCATGATCGTGGCGGGGTCCATGATCGGCTCGGGCATCTTCATCGTGGCCGCCGAAATGTCGCGCCAACTCGGCAGCGCCGGATGGCTGTTGATGTCGTGGATTATCACCGGCCTGCTCACCATCGCGGCCGCGCTCTCTTACGGCGAACTCGCGGCGATGATGCCTCAAGCCGGCGGCCAGTATGTCTACTTAAGAGAAGCATGGTCGCCGCTGTGGGGATTTTTGTATGGCTGGACGCTCTTCCTGGTTATTCAGACCGGTACGGTAGCCGCGGTTGCCGTGGCCTTCGCCCGCTATCTCGGAGTTTTGTGGCCGCGCATTTCCGAGAACACCTATCTCATCGCGCCGATTCACATTTCGAGCAAATATGCGGTCTCCGTTTCGACGGCGCAGTTAGTCGGGATCTTGCTCATTGGACTACTTACCTGGAGCAACGCCCGCGGCATCCAGTACGGAAAGATCGTGCAAAATATTTTTACTTCTGCCAAGATCGGATCGCTTCTGGCCGTAATTGGAATAGGCCTTCTAATCGGCTGGAGTGCAAACGCAGTGATGGCTAACTTCTCTCACCCGTGGACGTCGCAGAGTTATACGCCGGTGGCGCCGGGCGTCACACCAGAAACAGTCATGGGCCTGATCATCGCCATCTGCGTGGCGCAAGTGGGTTCACTCTTCTCGGCAGACGCGTGGAACAATATCACCTTCACCGCCGGTGAAGTCAAGAACCCAAGGCGCAATGTTCCTCTCTCACTTGCCCTGGGAACGATCATGGTGATCGGGCTTTACACCTTCGCCAATCTGGCTTACGTGGTGGTTTTGCCATTAGAGCGAGTGCAGCATGCAGCATCGGATCGCGTAGCCGCGGCGATGCTAGAAGCCATCTTTCCGGTAGCAGGCGCTGCCCTCATGGCTGTCGCCATCATGATTTCCACGTTCGGATGCATCAACGGCATGCTGCTGGCTGGCGCACGGGCCTACTACGCCATGGCGCGCGACGGCTTATTCTTTCGCCGCGCCGCCAAAGTGAATCGGGCACACGTGCCCGGGGCATCGCTGCTGATGCAAGGAGGATGGGCGGCATTGCTCGTTCTAATGCGAACTTATAATCCTGCCGACCGTACTTATGGAAACTTATACAGTAACTTACTCGATTACGTAATCTCAGCGGCCCTATTGTTCTACATACTTACGATCGCCGGTCTATTTCGATTGCGTGCGCTCCGCCCCACAACCGATCGCCCCTACCGCGCTTTTGGATATCCGGTCGTACCGATGCTGTACGTCATAAGCGCCGCAATCATCCTGGCAGTGTTATTTGTGTATCGCCCAGCCACGACGTTTCCAGGCCTCGTGATCGTGCTGATTGGTGTGCCGGTTTACTTCGCCTTCCGCCGTTCGTCCGGCGAGGTCACTTCGCAGAAGTAGGCTTCTCGGTGGCTGAAACCGGATTCACTTGAGCGCCTTCCCGCGCCGAGTCGCCGGGATTGGTCATGATCGAATCGCCTGTTTGAAGGCCACTCAGTACTTCGAGGCGGTCGCCATAATCCCGGCCAACCACGATCTTGTGCATGTGGACAGTATGATCCGGACCGACGACAGCCACCTGCGTGCCATCGGCGCGCACGATCAGCGCATCGCTCGGAATCACCACTGGGGGATCGGGCCTCGAGTTGCTGAAATCAACCTGCGCATACATACCCGGCAGCAAAGCCCCATCTGCGTTCGGCACCTGAACTTCGACCAATAATGTCCGGCTGTTTGGGTCCAGCGCCTTGGCAGTGCGCGTGACTGTCCCGGTGAAAGTCCGGCCCGGCAGATTGGATACGCTCAGGTGAGCAGGTTGGCCGACCCGGATGGAACTGGCGTTCGTTTGCGGCACATTGACGTACGTACGCAGCGTGCTGGTTTGCGCGATCCGAAACAGCAGCGTGCTGCCGGTAGTGACCAGCGCGCCAACATCTACGTTGCGCACCGTGATGACTCCATCGAAAGGCGCTTTCACGATGCGATAACTCTCCATTTCGTTTAATCGCGAAAGGTTTGCATCGGCGGCCGCGATGGTGCCGCGCTGCGCCGCGATGGCTTTTTCGAGCGCCTGGACGTTCGCCACTTGGGCCTGATACTGGGCTTGATAGTTGTCGTTGTCTTGCTTCGAGACCACTCCCTGTGCGGCCAGTTCGCGCCAGCGGTCCGCCGTCAGTTTGGCAATGCCCATGTTGGCCTTGCCCTGTTCCAGACTAGCCTGTGCCTGATCGAGCACCGCTTGCGTCTGCTCCAAGGTCGCCTTCGCCTGGCGCACTTGATCTTCGAGTTCCGGCGCTTCGATTTCGGCCACCGGCTTGCCCGCTTTGACGCGATCGCCAATGTCTGCCATGCGCCGCTTGATGTAGCCATCCGCCCTGGCCAGAATCGGAGCCTCGGTTACCGCCTCAATACTGCCAGGAAGCACCAGCTCACTGCGAGGAGACGACCGCTCCACCTGGATCACTTCCACGCGCGGAAGAGACTGCTCGAAGGCCTGCGCCTCGCTTTGTATGAGGGCCTGCCGCTTGCGCAGCGGAATGTAGCCGGCGAAGAATGCCGCGACGATCAAGACAGTCAGTCCGAGCAGGATCACGGTAATCGTAAGTCCGGACGGGTGCCAGACCCCGCGCGGCGCCACGCCGTGCTCCCGCGCTTCGTGCTCCTGCAACCGGCGGCGGAGATCTTCGTTCTCGCGGCGCAGGCGTTCTTCGGTGCTCTGCTCCACGTCGAGGCGGCCGGATTCAGGCGGATTGGGGTTCATCGGGCGCATGATGATCAGAAGTTACCGAGCCCACCATCCCACCGCGGTTCGAGCCCTTGCTGTTCCTTCTCGGCCAGGCGGCGCTCATGATCGATCGGAGGTTTGTGCCGCAGATAGCTATATATGATGGGGACAACAAAAAGCGTAGTGACGGTGGCGAACATCAGCCCCCCAATCACCGCGCGCCCCAACGGCGCATTCTGTTCTCCGCCTTCTCCCAGCCCGAGCGACATGGGAAGCATGCCCAACACCATGGCGGTTGCGGTCATGAGCACAGGCCGGATGCGGGCGTGTCCCGCCGAGAGCATCGCCTCGCGAGCCGAATCCACCACGGCACGTTCGTCGTTGGCAAACGTAACCATCAAAATACTGTTCGCGGTGGCCACACCGATGCACATGATCGCGCCCATCAACGACGGAACACTCAGCGTCGTGTGCGTGACGAAGAGCATCCACAGAATCCCGGCGAGAGCGCCCGGCAGTGCCGTCAGGATGATGAAGGGGTCGAGCCACGACTGAAAGTTCACGGTCATCAGCAGATACACCAGAACCACGGCGAAGGCCATACCCAAGCCCAGCCGGAAGAACGACGACTTCATTGTATCGATCTGCCCTCTCAGTGCGAATGTGCTGCCGCGCGGTAAATGCGGCTCTTCATCGCGCATGATTTTTTCCACTGCGGCTCCGACGCCGCCCAAGTCGCGCCGGTCCACGTTGGCATATACGTCAAAAACCGGCCATACGTTGTAGTGGTTGACAATCACCGGAGCGTAGTCGCGCTTCGTGGTTACCAGGTTGGAGAGCAGTTGCGTGCCGCCTTCGATCGCGCCCGGATTTCCATACGCCTGCGAAGCGCCGCTCGGAGAGGCGCCCACCGAAGCAATTCCGCCGCCCGCCGTGCCCGCCATCGAACCGGCAGTGGTGGAACTGATAGCGCTCGCCGGAATCGAAACCGGCGTCCGAAGCAGGGCGTCGAGGCTGTTGACGCGGTATTGCGGCGTCTGCACACCCACGTTGTAGTTGACGCCGTTGTTCCAGTTCACCCAAAAGTTGGGCGCAATGGCGCCATTGCCGCTGAGAGAAATCAGCAAGCTGCTGGTGACATCGTGTTGCGTCATGCCGAGCTGCGCAGCCTTCACCCGGTCCACATTCAGCCGGATTTCCGGCTGGTCGATCACCTGGTGCACGTGCACATCGGCGGCTCCGGGGATACAGGCAATCTTAGCGGCCAGTCGTTCGGCGATCTTGTAGTTATCTTCAGCGTCGCGGCCCACTACCTGCAGGTCGATCGGCGCCGGAAGCCCGAAGTTCAGAATTTGAGTGGTGATGTTGGCCGGCTGGAAGAAAAATTCCGTATCCGGAAACTTATCGCGCAGGCGCTTCCGCAGCAAGACTTCATAGTCGCGAACCGAGCCGTGCTTTTCCTTGTTCAGTGAAATCAAAACCTCGCCATCGGCGCTCGAAATGGTTGGCACGTCCCCCTGGGCCAGACTGGTCCAGCTGTTGGGGACGCCGATATTGTCCAGCACCATATCCAGCTCGCGCGGCGGGATCGCGTCGCGAATCTCGCGATCGACCGACGCAAATCGCAGTTCGGTTTCCTCGATTCGAGTGCCCGCCGGGCCTCGCACATGAAGCCGCATGTTTCCGGAATCTACGTCCGGGAAGAAATCTTCGCCCACTAACCAGACGAGGCCCAAAGACGCCACCGAGAGAGCCATGAACGCGGCCAGGACCGGTCCGCGATGGCGCAACGACCAATCGAGAAGTCCAACGTAGAAGTAGCGGGTCTTCTCAAAAAACGTGTTGAACAGATAGTGGAGGCGCCAGATCAAGCCCTTGCCGCCGCGAGTTTCTCCCTCGTCTCCCTTCTCGTACAGATCAGCTTCGGACTCGAGCAGATACGCCACCATCGTCGGAACCAGGGTTCGCGACAGAAGGTACGAAGCCAGCATGGCAAAGACAACCGCCATGGCCAGCGGCGTAAACAGGTACCGCGCGGTTCCCGTCAGCAGCAGCACCGGAACGAAGACGATGCAGATCGCCAGCGTGGAAACAAAGGTCGGGATGGCGATCTGCGCAGTTCCGTCGATCACCGCGCGTACCAGCGGTTTGCCGAGCCCGAGATTGCGGTGGATATTCTCGATGGCCACGGTTGCATCGTCCACCAGAATTCCGACCGCCAGCGCCAGCCCGCCGAGCGTCATCACGTTGACGGTCTGACCCAGAAGGCTGAGAATGCAGAGCGAGGAAAGGATCGAAAGGGGAATCGAGATGCAGACGATCAGCGTGCTGCGCCAGCTCCCCAAGAACATCAGAATCATCAAGGCCGTCAAACCGGCCGCAATCAATGCCTCGCGCTCCACGCCGCGGATGGAGGCCAGCACGAACACCGATTGATCGGCTAGGGCGGTGACTTTCAATTCCGGTGGAACCGTGAGGAGAACCCGTTTCAGCTCGCGCTTCACCGCATTCACAATCGCCAGCGTCGACGCCTGGCCCGTGCGCGTTACGGTCATCATGACCCCGCGCGAGCCGTTGGTGCGCACGATATTGGTCTGAACCGAAAAACCATCGCGCACCTGCGCAACGTCTTTAATGAACACCGTCGCGCCGTTCACCGTCTTGATGGGCAGATTGTTCAGATCATCCAAGACTTCCGGGCTGCTGTTGACGCGGATCTGGTATTCCTTGTCCGCCAGCTTGGCAGTTCCCGCAGGCAAAATCAGGTTTTGCAGATTGAGTGCGTTCGAGACGTCGATCGGCGCGAGCTGTTTGGCGTAGAGCTCATCCAGGTTCAGATCCACCATCACGGATCGATTCTTACCGCCAAACGGGTACGAGACATTCGCGCCCTGCACGGTGGCGAGCGGAGTTCGGATGAAGTTGTTGCCAAGGTCGAACAGATCCTGTTCGCGCAAAGTCTTGCTAGATAATCCGAGCTGCAGGATCGGGACACTCGCGGCGTCGTACTTGAAGACATTGGCCGGAAACATTCCAGGCGGCATCTGGCGGACCGCGCTTTGCGCTTGCGAAGTCACCTGCGCCACGGCCATGTCTACGTGAACGTTGGGATGGAAGTAGACGCGAACGACGGCGATGCCATTGTATGACTGCGACTCGATGTGTTCGATGTCATTTACGTTCGAGGTGAGGCCGCGCTCGAAATTCGTGACCACCCGCTTTTCCATCTCTTCGGGTAACAGCCCGGTGTATTGCCACACCACGCTCACGATGGGTATGTCGATGTAGGGGAAGATATCCACGGGCATCGTAACGATTGCAGTGACGCCCAGAATGGCGATCAGGATCGCCATGACGACAAACGTGTAAGGGCGGCGTAGCGCTAACCGGACGATCCACATGCAGAGTAACCCGTTACAACGGACGTACGGAGAGAAGTATACCAACGGCCATAGAAGCAGGAGTATAGCTCTGAGTGGCTAGTGGCAGAAAGGCCGGAAAATGGGCGTTTTCGCTAGGGTACACTGCTAACGAAAGTGTTCATTTCGCGCAGCACGTCCGCCTCGTTCGACAGGAAAACGTAATGGTTGGCATGCGGCAAGCGAACCACTCGCGCCGAGGGTATGCCGGTTTGGAACGCTTTGGCCTGGGCGCCCACTGCAGCTTCATCGGCCGCTTCCTTTGCGGCGCGCTCCTTGGGGTCGCTGGGCGCTAAAGGCCCCAGGTCGTGAGGGGCGGCAAAGATCGCCAGAATCGGCACAGGAACCTTAGTGTACGGCTGGCCGCCAGCGATGATCGCCTGGGTGACGGTTGGCATAGCAGTGGTAAATGGGGCAGGCGGGGCAGATCCGGACGCCGAGAATGCGTACGCGTAGCCGGCCTCCAAGTAGACCAGGCCAGCGACCCTCTTGGGATACCGCGAACCCACCGAACTTAATTCTTCCCCAGCAACCGAATGAGTGTACCCTGCCAGTTACCCGAAATATCCTGTGCATCGAGAGAGCCCGACAGCACGATGACGAATGCGCCGATCCCCAGCAGCTTGCTTCGCATTTCCCCCTCCTCCGGATAAGGTAGTCGCTAGGCTTCCAGACTTCTAACAGAATTTCTGGCCTATTGGTAGAACTGAGGAGCCTTCTTCAGCTTGGCGTTGGCCGTGAAATCGTGCTGAATCCAGAGTTGCGCCCCACTTTGTTTCAAGAACGTTTCGATCACTGCGCGCGACGTTACTGTCTGGTCCCGGTTGAATTCGGTGGTCGGGACCAAATGCAGCTTGCGCTCCTCCGGATAATGATACAGATCGCCACTTAGCACGACAGGTCCGGTTTTCGCCAGTTTCAGAAACAAAACCTGGTGGCCGGGAGAATGGCCGGGGGCGGCCTTAATTACTACCGTGCCGTCTCCGAAAACATCGTAATCGTCTTTGTCGATGAGGATCGTTTTGCTGTTCCTGAGCGCGCTGAAGTTCGCCGGTTCCGTGCGCGGCGAGGGCGGGACCGCGAACATGATGTCTTGCTCGGACTTTCGCACCAGCCACGTGGCGCCGGCGAAGAGATTGGCATTGCCCACATGGTCCCAGTGAAAATGCGACAGTGCCAGATAGTGGATATCCGCCGGTTTGTATCCGACCTCGGCCAGTTGCGACGTGAGAGTCTTGTTCGCGACGGCGTACCGCAACGTCCCCGAAGCGCCCGGTTTGAAGCTGCTATCGGGAACTGCGCCCGCATCCCAAATCATCGTTCCTTTCGGATGCACCACCAGAAAGCTGGCCACCGACATCACACTCGTGGTCAACTGCTCTTTCTTCAGTTGATACGGCGCGGTGTCGGGAATGTTCAAGCTGCCGCCATCCAATACATATAGGCGGAGCAATTTCGGAGCCGGCGGAGCACCGGGCAGCAGTGATGCCAAAACGAACAAGAAGGCGACGGTTGATAGTAGTCGTTTCACTTCGCTGCATGCTATCGGAGCCCGCGGAGGGGTGTCAAGCGCCCCTGTCCCCGCAGCGGCAATTGGTGTATTCTTCCTACCTGGTGGTCTGCGTCACAAACAACGAGGCATATTTCGCTGCCTGCCGTAGGGCAGACCGTCGTTTTTTGCGGTCTGCCAGGGCGTGCGAAGCACGCGTTTGCGCCGCTGTGCGGCGCCGGCAAACGACAGAAACCGATCGTCTGCCCCACGGAGTTAAACTGCATTCCGCATGGCGCACTACACGAGCACCGCAAATCGAGAGTTGCATGAGGGAGGTCATATGCCGTGGGGTCGATGGTTACTGACTGGCTGCGCCCTGTCTGGGTTGGTGGTCGCACCGGCCGCGCCGCCGAAAGCCGAGAAGAACAACATGGAGCTGGTTGGGTACAACGATCTGCAGGCCCGGAGCGCTTACCAGCCCGTCATCGAAAAGCAGGGAGATCGTTGGATCGCCTATGTCGGACACCACGCCGGAGTCCAGCGCAATCCACTTACGGGCCAGGATGAGCCCAACGGCACGTCGGTTCTCGATGTCACCGACCCCAAGCACCCCAAGTACATCGCTCACATTCCGGGTGAGCTCGTGAAAGGGGAAGGCGGGGAGGCCGGCGGCGCCCAGATGGCGCGCGTGTGCAGCGGCGCTGAACTGCCGCACGCCGGCAAGAACAAATTCTATCTGTTGCGCAGCTTCGGAAGCACGGCGCACGAAATGTGGGACGTCACCGATCCGGCCAAGCCCAGCCGCCTGAATGTGATCGTGAGCGGCCTCCAGGACACGCACAAAAGCTGGTGGGAGTGCGACACCGGGATTGCCTACCTGGTCTCCGGAGTGGTTGGCTGGCGCACCAAGCGCATGATGCAGGTCTACGATCTGAGCGATCCGGAACACCCCGTCTTCATTCGGAACTTCGGCCTGCCGGGCCAGCAACCGGGAGCGCGCGGCCCTACGCCCGGCGGTCTGCACGGCCCCATCTCCACCGGGCCGAAAGGGAATCGCGTCTACTTCGCTTACGACAACGCGCGCGATGGCATCTTCGAAATCGTCGATCGCGAAAAACTGTTGAACGGCCCCAAAGAGCCGACTGACGAAAACCTGCGCTACCCGATGATTGCGAGGGTCGATTTCCCGCCCGATATCGGCGCGCACACAGCGTTTCCGATGCTGCAGATGACTCTTCCGGAATTCGCCAGGCAGAGGGATGGCCAGGTGAAAGACTTTCTGGCATTGATCGGCGAGACCGGGCCGAACGAATGCCGCGAGTTTCGCCAGATG
>Ga0335080_10009079_pt1 | contig 10385 bp, 9 predicted proteins | sample Lox_Sample_34_FD_206720 | JGI IMG/M metagenome (GOLD analysis project Ga0335080, IMG submission 206720) | Soil microbial communities from Loxahatchee National Wildlife Refuge, Florida, United States - Lox_Sample_3.4 | ecosystem: Environmental > Terrestrial > Soil > Wetlands | place: USA: Florida... | reverse complement strand
TGGCGCCGCCGATCTGCAGGATTTCGCCGCGCTTGTCTCCCGCGCTTAGCGACGCGAGCGCGGCGGCGGCCGCATCCTCGTCTACACCGGCTTCGCGTGCGACGGCCAGCCCGGCGATGGCGTTGTGGGCATTGTGAGCGCCGAGAAGGCGGAGCGTCAGGACGGCCTCCCGGTTGCCGCTGCGATAGCGGACCTGCAGGCCGTACTCGTCCTCGGCGATGGCAAGAATCTGCGGATCGGCGCAGGGGCCCGTGCCGAAATACACGGCTTTCCCCAAGAAGTCGCGCCCGAACTGCGAAACGTACAAATCGTCGCAATTCAGGAACGCCACTCCCCCCGCGGGCAGCGAGGCCACCAGTTCAAACTTGGCGCGCGCGATGCCGGCCTGGCCATCGGTGAAGTTCTCCATGTGCGCGGTGCCAACGTTGGTGACCACTCCCCAGTCGGGCGCCGAGATGCGCGCAAGGGAAGCGATTTCTCCGGTGTGATTCATGCCCATTTCGACCACCGCGAAATCGTGTTCCGGCTCCAGGCGGAGCAGTTGGAGCGGCAGGCCGTACGCATTGTTCAGATTGCCGTGCGATCTTAGAACCCGGTAGCGCGTGCCCAGCGCCGCGGCAATGGCTTCCTTGGTGGTTGTTTTGCCGGCGGAGCCGGTGACGGCAATGACCTTCTTTCCCCAAAGGCGGCGCACGTTCGCGGCCAGAGCCTGCAGCGCCGGAAGCGGATCGTCAGCAATCAGCAGAGGCACCGCGAGAGCGGCGTCCGGCAGCGTGGCGACACGATTGCGCGAGACCACGGCGGCAATCGCGCCGCGCTCCACGGCGGCAGCCACGAAGTCGTGCCCGTCAAAGCGCTCGCCGCGCACGGCAAAAAACAGCTCGCCGGGCGCGATGGTACGAGAGTCAATCGAGTAGCCCTGCGCCACCAGCGCGCCGGCGCGCGATACGATTTCCGGGGCTTCCAGGACCGCGCCGGTTCCCAAGGCTGCTTCTGCAAGTGTGAGCTTCATTGCTCTTCACCATAGCCGAGTTCGGCCAGTTCCGCGAGCGCAACCTCGGCGTCATCGAAGGGAATGGTGCGGTCGGCGAGAATCTGCTGCCTCTCATGGCCCTTACCGGCCACAAGTACAACGTCGTTGGGTCGCGCTTCCTTGAGCGCGAGACAGATGGCCTGGGCGCGATCCGGCTCAACGACATAGCGCACGCCGGTGGCTTTGAGCGCAGGCTCAATCTCGTCCAGGATCGCGCGCGGGTCCTCGGAGCGCGGATTGTCGCTGGTGGCAAAAACGACATCACTGCCCTGCCCGGCCACCGCGCCCATTTTGGGCCGCTTGGTGCGGTCGCGATCACCACCGCAGCCGAAGAGCGTGATGATGCGCCCGCCGGATCGCGCGGTCATCTGCTGGGCGAGAACAATCAGGTTGTGGAGCGCGTCGTCGGTGTGGGCGTAGTCGACAATCACCGTGAACGGCTGTCCCGCATTCACGGGCTGGAAGCGGCCCGGCACGGGCCTGAGCTTGGGAACGGAGGCGACCAGATGTTCGAATGACACGCCGCGCGCATGGGCCGCGGTTAGCGCGGCCAGAAGATTGAAGATGTTCACTTCTCCGGCGAGATGCGATGTGACCTCTGCCGTACCCGACGGCGTGATCAGTTCAATCTCCGCGCCGCGCGGTACGAGCGTGTAGCCCGTCACGTTCCAATCTCCCTGGCCGATGCCGTAGGTGCGGACTTCCGCGCCGGCCTTGCGCGAGACGCGGGCAAGCTCTTCCGCGCGCGGATCGTGCGCGTTGATCACCGCCACGCGCGGCGCCGGATATAGAGTGCCATCGAAGAGGAGACGCTTGGCCGCGAAGTACTTCTCCATCGTGCCGTGATAGTCGAGGTGATCGCGGGTGAGATTGGTAAAGACCGCCACGTCGAAGTTGATCCCGGAAGCGCGGCCCTGGTCGAGCCCGTGGCTCGAAACCTCGGTGACCAACTCGGTGGCTCCGCGCGCCGCGCCCTCGGCCATCAGTTCGAACAAATCGCGCGACTCGGGCGTGGTGTGAATCGAGGGACGGACCTCGCCGGAAAGGTGATATTCGATGGTGCCCACCAGCACAGACTTACGGCCGGCGGCATTCAGCAGCGCTTCCGTCAGAAAAGACGTCGTGGTCTTGCCATTGGTGCCGGTAATGCCGGTCGCCGCCAGTTTTCGCTCAGGATGGCCGAAGAACGCGGCGGCCGCCTCGGCCAGCGCGCGGCGGCCATGTTCCACTTCGAGCACCGGAATGCCGGCGCGATACACAAGCAGGTGATCGAAGCTCTGCGAGGAATCGGTGATGATGCCGAGAGCGCCGTTGGCCAGAGCCTTGTCGATGTAACGATTGCCGTCGGTCGAGCCGCCCTTCATGGCGACAAACACCGCACCTGGCTTGACGCGCCGCGAATCATACTCGATGCCGGTCACGGGCTGGGCGGAGTCGCCGGATGCGCCTACGGCCGTGATTTCGGCGATCAGTTCTTTCCAGTGCATGTGTGATTGATTGTAGTTCGTCTCAACAGATTTCCACCGCCATGCGAAATGACGAAAGATTGCCCAGATCAACGTTGTGGGACATGCGGGCCTTCGGCCCCGATGATTCGATCAAAGATCAGGTTGGCACATGTTATGCACGTGGATCGAACGGTTTCCCAGTCGTGCCACTTTGGGGCCAGTTGCTTGTATTCGGAAAGATCGATTCCTTCGAGGTCGTACGGCAGAGGGCTCGCCAATTGGATTTGCAACTGCTGCAACGGCGACTCGCCGTTAGACTGCGGATACAAAGCATCAAACGGGCGAAGAGCAGAGACTGCGTCGTGATCCTCCATTGTGGCGAACATCGCCGCAAAATCGAGATAATCGCGAGTGGCGTTGCGCCTGAGTATCAGCACCGCCTTAATTCGAAGCATCTCGGCCAATGTGGGAATCGTCAACTTCTGACCGAATCGTTCAACTTGCGTGGTCTCCAGTGGCTCACTGCGAATCAGTTGCCGAATACCCGTTCGATGCCCTCCAGACTGCCAAGAATCTGAGCCGGTTGCCGAATGCGTGCCGTCTTCCATCCTGCCACTGACTCAAGTTGCGCCAAAACATCGTCGAAGCGCTGACGAAGATCTGTAGGCACGTGATCGGCGTCGCGAGACACACGATGTCCGGCGTGAATCGCCGCGGCGGTACCGCCCACCAATACAGCATCGGGAAAGATCGTTTGCAGATGGGCAGCAGCCGATAACACCTGTTCCCATTCAGGCAGCCCGGAGGTGCCGTTCGGCATATTGCCTCCAGAATTGATAGCGCTGCGCGTAAGGATCGCGCGCGCGGACATCGGCGATGCGGAGGATCTTCTCCATGATGGCACGGTCATTGAGCGCGGCAGCACGGAGCTCAGCCCAGTCCATACGCTTACCCCGTTCGATCACGTCATCGATGGCCGCGAGCGTGTATTCTCCGTGATTCAGATGCCGGTGCACCATGCTCTTCCTGGCGAAACGATGTCTCCTTGACGCGAGCATACTATAACTCTCGGCAACCTCACTTGGAACTGATTCGGTCTCAAATCCGTGACCGAGCCCGGCTTGCCTACCGCGTGCAGCGCACGACGATGCGGGTGTTGGGGCCGACGACGCTGCCGGCCGCGGGGGCTTGTTCGCGCACGGTGCCGCTGCCGGTGACCTGGACCTCGAGACCGGCCATCGCCGCCGTTTCGATCACTTTGCGGACCGGTAATCCCACGAGGTCCGGCACCTTGCGCTCTCCGTCGGCGGTCATCACTACGGCTCGTTGAGGTGAGGGCCGGGGCGGAGGCGCGGAGGATGGCGAAGCTGCAGCGGCGGTCTCGGTTTGGTTTGTCCCCGAAGCCGGCTTCGTATCGGCTGCGGCCACCGGGGGCGCCGGAGCAGGCTGCGGCGCGGGCTCGCGCAGCGGATCATCGTCCGGCAGATCGTTCACTGCTGCGAAAAGCGAGTTGATGTCCGGCGAATTGTCTTCGTCGTCTTCATGTGTCGGCTTCTCCGGCTTAGAAGGCGCCTTCGGCTGGCGGAGGTCGATATCGTACGGCACTTCCAGGTATTCGAGTACCTGCTGCGCAACCTCGGCGAACACCGGGGCGGAGACCTGTGCGCCGTAATAGGAGGCGCCCTTGGGCGTGTCGATGACGACGGCGACCGCGATAACAGGATTGTTCACCGGCGCGATGCCGGCAAATGACGCCACGTGCATGGTCTTGGAGTACAGATGCGTGCGCGGATCGACCTTTTGTGCCGTGCCGGTTTTGCCGCCGGAGGAATAGCCGTTGAGTTGCGCAGACTTGCCCGTCCCGTAGAGAACGACGCCTTCCATCATCTTGCGCATCTGGGCAGCAGACATTTCCGAAAGAACGCGGCGCGCGCCGGCGGGGAGCGGGTTGGGCAACTCGCCGCCGGGACGGAACGGCATGGGCTTCAGCGGCGGCGCCTGGGTGGCGGCGGAGTTCTGGGGGTTCTGTGCGGGTGCGGGCGGTGGCGGCATCAGCACGTGCGGCGGCAGATAGACGCCTCCATTGGCGATAGTGGACACCATCGAGACAAGCTGCACGGGCGTGACGCCGATTTCCTGGCCCATGGCGATGGAGCCGATGGACGTCGAGCCCCACTTATTCACGGGGCGCAGGAGGCCGCGCGTTTCGCCGGGAAGCTCGACGCCGGGGCGGCTGCCAAAGCCGAACGCGCGGATGTACTTGTAGAAGTTTTCCGGGCCCGTCTTGAGAGCCAGTTTCACGGCTGCCACGTCGCTCGAGTGCTCCAGCGCTTCGTGCACCGTGATCACGTGGTAGTGGTCCGACTTGTCGTCGTGAATCACGCGGCCGTTGAGAACCATCTGGCCGCCCTGGCAATCGACGAGATCATCGGGCTTGGTGACGCCCGCGTCAAGCGCGGCCGAATACGTTACCAGCTTGAACGTCGAGCCGGGCTCGTAGACGTCGCTCACCGCGTGATTGCGAAGAAGCGCCGGCGTGGTGTGCCGGAACTGATTGGGGTTGAACGTGGGCCGGATGGCCAGGGCCAGGATCTGCCCCGTGTGCACGTCCTGCACCACCACCGTCCCGTTGGCGGCCTGCGTGCGCTCCATGGCGTGGTCCAGCGCACGCTCGGCAAGGAACTGAATATCGGAGTCGATGGTGAGAACGAGATTCTGACCGGGCTCCGGTTCGTGCTCGCTGGAGCCCAGCACGCGTCGCCGCGCGTCCATGGCGGTTAGCATGCGTCCCGGAACGCCGTGCAATTGCGGCTCGAATTTCTGCTCGAGGCCGCCGAGGCCGGTGTCGTCGACGCCGACATAGCCCAGCACCTGCGCGGCGATCTCGTTATCGGGATAGAAGCGCTCAAACTCTTTCTGGAAATAAATGCCCTTGAGGTTGAGCGCCTTCACCTTCGCGGCGGCATCGGGCGAGACGCGGCGCGCGATCCAGGCGAAGTTGTGGCCGTTCTTCAAGCGGTTCAGGATCTGGTCATGGCTGGTCTGGGCATCCTCGAGATCGGTGTGGACCAGCGAAGCGAGCCGGCGCGCGGCCTCGGCCTTGTCCTTGTCCGGTATTTGCGACGGATCCGCATAGATGGAATCCGCCTGCACCGTCATGGCCAGCTCATGAAGGTTGCGGTCGTAGAGAACGCCGCGCCGCGGCGCCACTTCAAAGGTGCGCTGCTGCTGCTTCTGGGCGCGCTCGACAAATTCCTGGTGACGCACGATCTGCAGAATGAAAAGACGGGTCGTGATCGCACCCGCCCACAGGAGAAAAAACAGGCAGATGAGCCAGAAGCGCGTCACCCGCAGAGGGATGGCGCGCGGCATGGTTCTGCGATTGAAACCGGCACGGACCGTTGCCATGGCGAAATGAATCCAGCGACCTTGTTGGCTAAAGGCTCATTGTACGGGCAACGGAACCGCGACCTGAGCCAGCGATGGCGCGCCCGCATCAGGATGAGCACTAGGATGAACTACCTGTCCGGGAGCGGGCGCTGCCAGGCCCAGTTCGCGCGCCTTGCCGTCGACGCGGCCCGGCTGCGTAAGTTGCGCTTCGGCAAGGCGAAGCTGGCGGTTCTCCTCGCGCAACCGGTCGCGCACCTGCTTCTGGGCCTCGACGCTGTACGAGCTCTCGATCGCGCTGAAGTGCTGCAGGCCGTAGATCATGACGAGCGAGAACAAGACAGTAACGGCGGCCGCGAAAACGCGCATCTCACGCACGCGAACCGGGTCCGCCGCCTTCACCAACCGGGAATTGTCGATGCCGCGGGTGAAGTAGAACTCGGGTGTTGGTACGCCGCGGCGGCGCGCCGGCTGCTGCGCGAGAATCTCGGCATTGCGCTCGGCAACGCGGGCGCTCAAGCTCCGTCCGGCTTCAAAGTAGGTTGTCGTGCATGCCGCCATGGTGGGTCTCCGTTTCAGTGAACAGTGAACAGTGGACGGTGATCAGTTTTTCAGTGCCGCTACAAAACGGAATCGAGAACACGAGAAACGTCGCATAAGAATTGAAACGGCAACAGGCGGTTTTGAAACTGTTCACTGTCCACTGTTCACTGTTCACTGTTCACTGTCCACTGTTCACTGCTTCGTTCTTTCCGCCGCTCTCAGCTTCGCGCTGCGGGCCCGCGGGTTCTGCTCGATCTCTTCTTCGCCGGGCGTCACCGGCTTTTTCGTCAGCACCGTCCAGACGCCCTTCTGTGCGCCCTCGCGCAGGCTGTCTTTCAGGACGCGATCCTCGAGCGAATGAAAATCAATCACCACCAGGCGTCCGGAGGGCTTAAGCAACTTCGGTGCGGCCTCCAGCAAGGCCCTGATCTCGTCCAGCTCGCGATTGACGTGAATACGAAGAGCCTGAAAGGTGCGGGTCGCGGGATGAATCCGGTCGCTTTTCATTGCCGGGGCGGCCTGGGCTACGATCCGGGCAAGCTGCCCGGTAGTAGTGATCGGCCGCCCGCGCACAATGGCTCTGGCGATTCTCCGCGATCTCCTTTCCTCTCCGTATTCGTAAATGAGGTCTGCCAACTCCCGTTCGCTCGCCTCATTCACCACTTGTGCGGCGGTGGCTCCGGATCGTGTGTCCATCCGCATATCCAGAACGCCATCCGCCATAAAACTGAATCCCCTCGCCGCTTCCCCCAACTGCAGGCTGCTGACGCCGATGTCGGCCAGCAGTCCGTCCAGCGACCCCGGCGCCACGTGCATCGGAGCGGCGCTGAACGCTTCCCCGATCAGCTCGACCGCCGGCGCCTGGTCGCCCAACTCCTCGCAGACCCGGTCCAGACTCTCTTTCGCCAGGGCCAGCGCCTGCGGGTCGCGGTCAAAACCGATCAGCCTTCCCCCCGGCCCCAGGCGACGGACAATTTCCTCGGCGTGCCCTGCCAGTCCGAGCGTCGCGTCCAGCATCGTGCTCCCGGGAGGCACCCGGAGATACTCAATCGCTTCCTGTAAAAGAACCGGCACATGGCGTGAACCCCCACCCCACGAACGAAGACCTGTTCGTGGGGACCCCGGACCTGAACTCGTCATGCGCTCCCCCTGGGGGGACTGTCACCCCGGATCCTGCCATCCAGACCCGTTTGCTACAAATCCTGGTTGCCCAGTGAATCCAACATCTCCGGCGTCAGCTCGTCCTTCTCGGCGCGTTCCCGGAGCTTTTTCAGGCTCGTCGCACGGATGAAGCTGCCCTCCCCGGAAACCTTTACTTCGCCCGTAAGCTCGGCCTTTGTCCTGAGCTCCTCGGGGATCTGCATGCGGCCCTGCGGATCCATGTCCGCCCGGTCGCCGTACAGGTTGTACCTCGCCAGCAGGATCCGGCGGGCCGGATTGCTCTGCGGCATGCTGAAAATTCTCTTTTGCCGCTCCAGCCACACCGGCAGGGGATAAATTTCTGCGCTCTCCCCATCCATGCTGGTGATATAAAAAGCGTTGAAACCTTTGCCGTACTTGCGTTCGGTGAATGCTTTGAACTCCGCGGGCAATTTGAGCCGGCCTCTTTCGTCCAGCTTGGACGTGGGATTGCCGACGTAACCGTATTGCAGATCGTCCCAGGCGCCCGCACTCTGAGCTGTGACCTCATTTGAGGTTTCCGAGGTTCCGGGTTCCTGGCTTTCGCTCACGTTTCGCCCTTGAGGTTTTGTCCGAACTCAGCACGATCGATTGGAGTTACCCAAAAAGCCCCAAATCGACCCATGCAGACCCAGTATGGCGCAAAAAGCCCCAGCGCGATAGCAGGAAAAATGGCCAGGGCTGTGCAGAATGTTTTGGATTCCCGGGAAGGGATTGCATTCCTGGAACGGAATACCGCAAGATGTAGCCGATAGTCCGGTGCTGACCCACAACTAATAGTGTAAGTTGATTAACTTGATTCCGGATTACTACGACCGGGCTTGCGGATTAGCTCGGCTTGGTGTAAGGCGAAATAAAAGCGAAAATATGCTTCAGCCCTCGGACTCCGAAGCGGTAACCGGCTGTTTCGGGCGCTGCCGCTCCCATACCAGTTTCGACAGATAGATAAGCACGGCTACGTTTACCACCAGCAGGCCGACACGAAACATGGTGTGCCGGCGGATGATTTCCAGGATCTCCCAGGGAAGGAAGCTGGCCGTAATGATGAGGGTGAGGTACTCTCCCCAGGCCTTTTCCAGGTACAGCCCGATCGCCTCCGCAATCCCGATGGCCGCATAACAGAAGGCCGCAAAGCCGATGCGGCGGAGCATGGGGTCGTCCAGGATCGAAGCCCGCTCGAGGATGAAATTGACAATGCGGCCTTCCGGGTCGAACTTCAGATCGCCGGCGATCCGTGTGAGGATGTCGTCGATATCCTTGCCGACGAGTCGCAGCGCCCCGACGCCGATGGCAATGAACAGGAGGGAGTGCAGCAGTTTGTATGCCGCGATCAGGACGAGCCCTTTGTTGTGTCGCCGGGCCGATGAGGCAGTTTGCAAGGAAGAACCCGTCATGATCTCCAGCGGCCGACGAACCCGCCGCGCCGTACTTTCCTTCAATCTTACGTGAAATGCGGGCAGGGGGTTCAACCCAGCTCCTGGCTTCTAGCTCCTGGCTTCTAGATTTGCGTGCTTGTGATTTGGCCTTCGCGGATTCTGTAGCCGCATTTGAAGGCGTCTCGAAGGATTTGCGTACCGATGAACAAGCTGGAAGCTAGTGGCTGGCTTTGAGATTCAGCAGCCCCTCCCGGTCCAGGACGTTTCCGTCCACGATCAGCGTGGAGATGCGGCGGACGTTCCAGATGTTCACGGTGGGGTCGGCGTCGATCACGAGTATGTCGGCGCGGCGGCCTGGGGCCACCTGGCCGAGGTCGTTCCAGTTGAATTGGATCGCGTAGTTACCGGTGGCAGTTGCGAGGGCCTCGCGCGCGGAGAGCCCGAGCCGCACCATCATCTCCAGTTCCGTGTGCATGGAGATCCCGGCCATGGTCCCGCGCACGGGCGCACCCGAGGCGGCGAGGTAATGCGGATAGGCGGCAAAGATAGTCTGATTGATCCTCCACAAACGCATGGCGGATTGATCGGCCTTCTTCTGCAGGTTGGCCTCAATCCATCGTTGCGTCATGCCGGGCAGGTGTCGCGCCCAGCCGGGCAGGGGGTAGACCATTTCTCCCGTCGCACGGTCAGGGGGTTCGAACATGCGCACCGGATCGAGCAGCTTCGCAGCCGGCTCCGTCCACAGATTGCGATGCCCCGGCAGGCGCAGATAAAACATGCTGAACATAGGCATCAGCGCCGCGTGGTGCCAGGCGAGGAAATGCGCATATTCGCGGAAATGGGGATCGCCGGGAGGCAGGCGCTCGGAGTAATCGTAAGCCGTGGTGGAGGGGGAGCCTTCGGGATCGTCCACCAGCGGCGCCTGAAGTTCATTGGGAATCACGCCGAGCTCGTAGCGGCCCATGTGCGGAAGCGCATCCACTCCAGCCTCGACGGCGACCTTGTACGGCGTGGAAACAAACTCGCCGTACGTGACAAGTCCCATCTGGTGAGCGCGGGCCGCGATCAACTGCGTATTGGCGGCGGTAAGATTGTGCCCCAGCCACACGACCCGCGTGCCCAGCCTGGCGGTGTCGGCAAGTTGGCGGGCCGTGTCCTCGGGGCTCAATTCAACGGAACGCCCGGTCTCGCGCAGCTTTTCGGTCCAGCCGGGGTGCCCGATGAGCAGACTCCAGTCGTCGGTGGAGCCAACGGAATCAAGCAGGTAGACATGGGGCGAAGGGTTGGCGTCCAGATCGACGTGGCCGCGCCGGTTGTCGGAGCTGGCGACGACCGTGGTGACGCCCATGTAGAGATTGGCGTTGGCCTCGGCCTGGCTGTTTAAGCCGGCAAATCCGTCGATGAGGCCGGGGATAATGA